>Ga0209086_10000015_pt1 | contig 181147 bp, 231 predicted proteins | sample M_130207_XF_Meta_FD_187312 | JGI IMG/M metagenome (GOLD analysis project Ga0209086, IMG submission 187312) | Freshwater microbial communities from Lake Montjoie, Canada to study carbon cycling - M_130207_XF_MetaG (SPAdes) (version 2) | ecosystem: Environmental > Aquatic > Freshwater > Lake... | reverse complement strand
CATCTGAATTTGAAGTAATCACAAAATAGTTATGGTTATCATCAACAGTGATGTTATAGACATCTTCAAAGCCGACGAATTCCACAGAGGTGACCTTGTGGTTTCCAATGACACAGCTCTTGAAGTTGCTAAAGTTTTCAAATCTAAACTCATTAGAGATGTGTACTGGCGCACCGATGGACTTGGCATGTGATGTCCATGACCGCTTGGTGATCTTTCCATCGCGTGCGTAGATCTTCTGGCCCTCAGAAATTAGATCTTCATTCGTGAAGCCGCTGAACCTTCCGTTGGTTTCTCCTGGATGAGATGCGAAGCTATGTTTCCACTCATCGTCCATCCGATGATAGGGATTGTTTTCCCCTCTCATTTTGGAGGCATGAAGCTCGCGATGGTCTTCGTGAAGAAGAACGGACAGGTTTTCGATTCGATCGTTGTAGCTGTCAAAATCCAAGTGATGGATTGCGTGAGTTTTCGCGTCAACTGGTCCGTCAAAGAACTCGTGAATGAGACGATACTGCCGTCTATTCCTGAAGCCGTCTCCCTTGAGCTTCTCTCCCGTATTACAGATCTGTCTGTATCCGTTTGAATCGAAGGAGTTGAATGGAACGATGCTATCACCAGACTTCAGCTCGGAGAGAGGAACATACACGAGATCCTTACGGAGAATCTTGTGATCTGGGGTGGCGCGAAGAGACGATCCATCATCCAGTGTTAGCTTCCAGACCTCTCTCTTTTCCCCGGTGAGACGGGGATTTCTGCCCATCTTTATAACAGTCCGTCCCGTCTTGATGTCTGTAGAATAGACCGTAACGTCACGACCCTCTTGCGTAAGTTGTGCAATGCTTATTGCATTTCGTCCATCTGCGACCGCGATTAGGGAATCTCCCGTGATGCAAGGATTCGTCGAGATTGTCTTGTATCCGACATCTCGATAGCAGTCCACAATACCCTGATTGACGATTGTGTCCCAGAAGAGAGCGCCTGGTTCTGCAGAGGACCACGCAGCATCCACGAACTTGTCCCAGACCTGCTTCGCATTGACGACCTTGCAGATCTCTGCGTCGAGCGGATGCGCCTCGACAGGCCAGCGGAGCGTGAAATCAGACCCGCTCTCGACCGCCTGCATGAACTCGTCCGTGAAACGGATGCTGATATTCGCGCCCGTGACCTTCTTCAGGTCGCGCTTGATATCGATGAAGGTCTCAATCTCTGGATGACGACAGTCGATCGTGAGCATGAGTGCACCGCGACGACCGCCCTGAGCGACCTCTCGGCAGGAGTTCGAGAACCTCTCCATGAAGACGCCGATGCCGTCGGTGGTCCTCGCTGCATTCGTCGTGGGCTGTCCACGAGGGCGAATGTTGGAGACATCCATTCCGACGCCTCCACGTCTCTTCATGATCTGTACCTGCTCCTGGTCGGAGAAAAGGATGCCACCGTAAGAGTCATGTGGCTGATCCACAATGAAGCAATTCGAGAGCGATTGGAGCTGATGCGGGTTTCCGATTCCTGACATCGGCGATCCCTGCGGCACGACATCCGCGAAACCCTTGAGGAGCTCGTAGATCTCGTCCTCTCCCATCGGATTCGGATACTTCGCCTCGATTCTGGCGAACTCCTTCGCGAGTCGACGGTGCATCTGATCCGGATCGGCCTCGAGGATGTTGTCATCAGCGTCACGAAGGGCGTACTTCATGAAAACATCCGGTGCTAGCTCATCTCCCTCGAAGTACTCGCTAGCTCGCCTCAAGACCTCTGCCTTACTGTAAGTCATCATTTCTCCTTATTTCCCGCCCGTAACTTCCTGCCACTTCTTGCGCAGGAGCTTCTTGGCATCATTGTTATCTTGCGTCATGGATTCACTCAGCGTCAAGCTGTTCTCATCAAGAATCTTAATCCTAGATTGCGCGGTGTCGATGTGAATAGGGAAAAGAACGCCGTCCTTCCCAGCTCGATTCTTTGCCACGAAAAGACGACCTGACCCATCAGCTTTTTCGCTCGGCTTACGGGAGATCGAGACGACGACGTCAGCGACCATCGCCTTGCCATACGCCTCGCTCATGTTCTCGAGACCGACGACCTCCGCACCCGACGCCTCACGATTCGCCTGCGATGCGGTCCAGATCGGGAGGTTGAGCTCCATCGCCAGGTTTCTGAGCTCCTCGTAAACGAGCTTCAGCTCATGACGAAGGGAGTCGAAGGTCCTGGAGGATCTCATAATGTCGGCGTAGTCGATGACAATGAGACTTGGGACGAACCCCTTCAGGCTCAGCTTCTCGATGTGATTCCTGATCATCTGCACCGTTGCGGTACCTGTCGGGTACTCCTTGATGATGAGACGACCGAGGTCCATGTTCTTGTATGTGTTGAGAACGTCGTCCTTCATGTCGGGAACCTCGTTCGAGGGAATTCCGCAGAGGTTCGAGTCGTAACGAAGGCCGACAGCTGTCTCCGTGAGCTCGAACGTGTAATGAACGACGTTCTTACCCATCTTGAGAGCGTGAGCTCCCATCGCCGTGAGCCAGTGCGACTTGCCGACACCCGTCGGTGCCACAACGACTCCGAGCTCGCCGCGACCGAGACCACCACGGAAGATCTCCTTGCTGTCAAGGACGTTGAGACCCGTCGGGCACGGGTTGCGGTTGATCTTCACGAAGCGCGCCTCAGCATCCTCGAAGAAATCGTGACCCGTGGTGTTCGCCATGCCGACGGAGACGGCTTTCTTCATCAGGTCCACGACCGATTCGAACTTATCCGTCGCGACCATCTCGACTGCCTTCTCGAGCGCCTCACGGAAAGCCTGTCGCTTGCAGAAATCGAGCGACTTCTCCTTCGTGTAGCCGAGGTCACCAGGGTCAGGGTTCGCCCGCATCCGGTGCAGGAAGTCGATGATCTGGTCCTTGAGGATCGCATCAGGACCCTGCTGCAGGTCCTCCTTGATGATCGACACCAGGAGCTGCATCGTCGGGAAGCACTTGAACTTCTCGAAATGCTTGAAGTAGCGGTCCGTCAGAAACGCGAGGTACTTCAAGTCGAAGTAATCGGGCTTCATCACCTCGACCATCTGGGCTGCCCAGGCGTGGTCTGTCAGTAGACTTTGGAAGATTTTTTCCTGGAACTGCTTCCCATATTGGCGAAACAGGGCCTCACCGGCGTTAATCTCGTTTGAGAGCATGAGTGTCCTTAAGTATGAAGAAGATGACTTGTCAGTTGAAAGAAAGCGCGCTCTCGATCGAAATTGTTGATTCCGGACCTGACGAGCAGCCTGAGATACTCCATCTTATTGGCTTCTGGCTTGAATGATTCGAGTCCGGAATCGATTTTCCCGACTTGATTTCCAGACAGCGAGGAGACGTCAAGATTCATCAGCTGCCAGTTTAGACGTGCTTCGGCAGCTCCGTCAACTATGCTCTGAAACAACTGTGGGGCCTTCGGAGCCACCTTCGCAGCTGCAAGGCTGACAATATCATCCGGGCTGAGCAGGGCCTCTCCCGCGACTTCTGGGAACCTCTTGGCCATAGTTTTCCAGCCCGCGCCGTCGATTCCCGGGATCCCGTCGGAAGCGTCACCGACGAAGCAACGAGTAGACACGAAATTCTTCGCCGTGCACCCGAAACGGGTCAGGACGTCGGGCTCGTTGACGAAAGACTTCGAGGTTGGGCTCCAGATCCTGACACGATCGTCCAGAAGCTGGTAGTAATCCTTGTCCGATGACATAATGACGCACGGATCGTCCTTCAGGCGGTAGCGGGCGACGTATGCGATGACATCGTCAGCCTCGCAGTCGGTGACATAGCTCTGCTGCACCGGTAGGAGCTTCAGAATCTGAACGAGGGTCGCAACCTGCCAGTTGCGGTTTCCTACAGTGTCAGGGATATCACCCTCGTAGTACCTGTTGAGCTTCTGGGGCTTTCGCTTCGTCTTGTACTCAGCGAAGAGAGCACGTCGTCTGGGAGAACCGCCTCCCTCCCAGACGACAATCACTCGCCTTGGGCTCAGAAACTCACATTTCTGCCCTAGCTCGTTAAGGAAGCCCACGATCCCGCCGACGGCCTGTCCATTCGCGCCCAGGGTTGGATTTGCACAGAAATGGCGTAACCAAACATTCATTCCGTCCACGAGAAGCGTGGGTCTTCCACCGAGCATTTAGGCCTCCGGGTCGATGTCGCCGGTCATCTGGTCACGAAGAGCTCGCATCTCCTCGTAGGACTCAGGATCGATGTCAAGATCGGCCGTGTTCACCGCGGTTCGGATGAGAGCTCTCTCGAGAAGACCATCAATCCACGGCTTGTACTGCGGATCCTTCCACATCTGACCGAAATCGGTCTTGTGGAACTTCTTCTCCACGATATTCTCGTTCTTCTCATTCGTGACTCGCATCGTCTTCCACGCTGCGGTGCCCTCGATGCTCACCTCATGATCGTTCACCATGTCCGGACCGTGCTCGCGGAGGACGTCGAACACCTCCTCATGCTCCTCAATGCCCTGACCGAAGATGATCCGGAAGTGCACCTTGCGGAAGGGAGGCGCGACCTTGTTCTTGATCGTCTTCGCCCAGACGTTGATGCCGATCGCCTCGCCCTGCTTGTTCTCGATCGGCGCGCCGGCACCGAGCTTGAGACGGACCGAGGCATGGAACGGGATCGCCATGCCGCCGGGGGTCGTCGTGGGATCACCGTGCATGACGCCGATCTTTGTGCGGATCTGATTGAGGATGACGAAGAGGACGTTCTGGTCACCGATGACACCGGTGATCTTTCGCATGCCCTTCGAGATCGCACGGGCCTGGAGACCAATGGTATCCTTGTCGTAGGCACCCTCGAGCTCAGCCTTGGGTGAGCTTGCGGCGACTGAGTCCCAGATGATGGTGATCGGGACGTCCTTTGCCATCGCCTTTGCCTTCAGGATCGTCTTCTCGGCGATGTCGAGAACCTCCTCGGTGCAGTGTGTGTCGACGTAGACAAATCGCTTCGAGACATCAACGCCGAGAGCCGCCAAGTTCTCGACCGAGGTACCATTCTCGGTATCGATGTAGACTACGATGCCACCCATGCCCTGGGTGGATCGAGCGATCTGCGTTGCAATATGCGACTTTCCGATCGACGGAGGACCGAAGATCTCGACGATACGTCCCTCCGGGAGCCCACCGCTGGGCCTGTTCGCGATGATAAGGTCGAGCTGCTTGCAACCGCTCGAGATCCAACGCTTCACATGCGTCGGGGATGCATCGACCGCGAGGTTGTACGCGATTCGTGACCCATGGTCCTTGTTTAGGGATGAGATGAGCTCGCTGGTGAAATCATCAGCAGCGGTCTTCGCTGCTGCAGTATCCTTCTTTGCCATTTTTACTCCTTCGTTATTCTAAATCGAGACGATAGAAAGTGCAAAGGGCAGGGAAGCTTATTCAACTCCCCTGCCCCCGCATCACCCAGCTAAGGGATCAGAACCCGCTGTCCTCGAGATCGGCGAATGCATCATCGAGATCGCGTGCTGCGGCCTTCGGACCACCGCTCGAACGCTTCACGGGCTTCACATCGTCCTCATCGTCATCGAAAGAGGCGAGCTTATCGGGCTTCGGATCGGCCTTGGGCGCCGGACCGCCGCGGGTGGTGCCAGTATCGCTCGGGCTGCCACCGTTGATCCAATCATTCACGATCTTCTCGATCTCCTCATACGGCTTGAGGTTCGCAGCCTCGTCAACCTCGGGGATCGACTCGATCCACTTCTTCGCCTGGGCGGAGTCACGGCTGAGGGGCTCAACCTTCGCGCGGGGTGAGATCTTCGTGTCGGCAAACTGCTTGCCGGGAAGCTTCGAGACCGAGACACGGATGTCGCGGCCCTCGAGCGGATCGGTAACATCGCCGTAGTCCTCATCGAGCATGAGGTTCAGGATGTCCTGGTAAACCATCTTACCGAAGGACCAGATTCGAACGCCCTTGTCCTCCTCACCACGAACAATGACAGGAGCGAAAGTGCGCATCTTCGGAGCAACCTTCTTCGCGAGCTCACGGCTCGTGTCGCTGCCCTCATCGTAGAGCTTACCACGAAGCTCCTTGATGGGATCGGCCTTGCCGAACTGGAAGGGCGCGAGGATACCTGGGCTGTTGCCAACGCCGTAGTAGTACCAGCGATCCTTGAAGGGCTGACCGTCGTTGTTCTGGAATGCCAGGAGTCGTACCGTGTACTCCTTGCCCTCCTCGGGCTTCCACTGCTGGTCACGCTTGTTGTTCTTACCGGAGAGTTCGCCGAGCTTGCGGCGGATTGCGTCGAGATCGATTGCCATGATGTTTTAGTTTTTCCTTGATTGATTGTTGTTGATAGACGGAGAGTTTCGGCTTTCGCTTCCCCTCTCCGGGGTTTACCCGATGTCCCGCCTTTCGGGCCAGAACATAGGGAGATTGTAATTTATGGGTTGAGTTTTTTCAGCGGTTCTTTCTTTTCTTTCGCTTACCAAGACCACCGAACGATCGACGGGCGACGTTGACAACATCGCGACGTGGACCAGGCGGACGCATGCCGAGCGGCATCGTATAACCAGCGATCGCACCGGCACCTGAGAACTCATCGAGCTCGTCCTCATCTTTCTCGCCCTCGTACATGCCACACTCATGGACTTCACCAGCCTCATACATCGATCCGCACTCGGAACACTGACGCATTCCATCAAGCGCTTCCATAATCATGAGTCGAAGGTTTTTTCTGTCCAGCGTCTTCATGCTTTTAATTATTCGCTTCCAACCTTTCTGACGAGAATATCACGTGCGGAGCGAAGGAGAATTGTGAGCGTTGGCTCGGCGGTCGGAGCCAGACGACTTTCGACCCAATCAGGCGGACGGCTCGGACCACGGATCGCCATGAACTCCTCCTCGGTGAGATGGACGCCGTAATGCTGCAGGAGATAGAGCGAGCGCTCCGGAATCGTCATTCGTGACATGCCCTCGTTGGGCTTGTAGAAAGCGCCGAGCTTCTCGCGACGCCAGCTCTCCTCCTCCGGAACGAAGTACGATTCCTTGAGGTTGCCGACCTTGCCGAGCTCGTGGAGGAGACCGACAAGAAGGATGGACTCCGTCGAAGCTCCCATACCGAAACCATCATTGAGCTTCTTCATGCCCTTTGCGACAGTGATCGCCTGCTGGATGAGACCACCCGGCTCGCAGCCGGGACTGTCATTTCGAGGTTCAGCGGGACACATGAGGAGTCTCTCACCGAGATCTTCCATCATCCGAGTGAGACCGTCACCGCGATCGATCTTGTCAACGAGTTTGGTGTAGCTTGTCCAGAGGTCGGTAAGTTCGCGTTCGTTCATCATGCCTTATTATTGGCGGATGACGTTCATTTTGCAAACCCTTCCCAACTAATAACGACACCTGTTCCTGAGCTTGTCACGTTCGTCTTGAGACCGCTGGGGATCGCGATCCAGCCCAGCTTGTCAGCGGCAGCGAGCGTGGCACGGATGAATCTGATCATGACAGCCTGGCCAGAACCAAAGCGGTACAGATCAGCCGCAGCTTCAACGATGACCTGTCCCTGGCTCTCACGCTTGCTGATTCCAGTGTAGAGACCGTTGAGGACGCTTGATCTTATCGCGAGCTCAAGGATATTGTATATGTCCTGAAGTCCGTCCTCACCCTTACCCCTGAATCTCGAAAGACCCAAGCCTTTGAGCAATCCGTCGGGGTCACGATCAGCACGACCGAGTCCGCTTCCCGCCCATCGTGGTGGGTTGTCTCCGAAGCTCCGGTACTTCGATTTCAGGTTATCACGAATGCTCATGCAGTCTCCTGTGATACATAGGCCGGTGAAAGGGAAACTTCGAAGTGTCCCAAGCCCTCGACATCTATTCCTTCGTCAGAAATTGCCATCAGCTGCTCCATCGAGCCCGGATGAACATCAACAAGAAGCGCGTCATGCAGGACGTAGCAGGGAACGACATCGAGATCCAGTGCCTTGACACGTTCCAAGACGTCACCGAATCCTCCGAGCGCGACGTCAACAGCTGTGGATTGCGTGAAGTGTGAAACGAGAAGATGCTGGTCACGAGCTTCCGGGAGCGGCCGGCCCCAGTGACTCTTGATCATACCACTTCGTCCCAGATCTGATGCGAGACGTGCCCGAAGGGTTGAAAGTCCGAAGTAATCCTCAATCTGCTTCACCATGCTGGAGCTAAGATTTCCGACTTCCTCGGCTACACCAGCCCGTGAAGATCCGTAAAGCATCTTCAGCGTGGCAAGCTTCACCTGCCTGCGATTCGCGGCCCCCCCGAGACGTTCTGAGACGTCGGAATAGATGTCGATGGGTGCAACACCAGCTCGAAGCAAGCGAAGGACTCGGGGCTCGAGAGACACAAAGTCGATCTGCATCATCTGACCGCCGTCAAACCTGCTCGACAGAATCCGACGATGATCCTTCTGCAACGTGAGGATCCTCGGGCCCTCCTTCACCGTGAGTCGACCCGTTGCGGTCGCATGGGAGTAGACCGGTGGTTGAACCATGAAATCAGGTCCTGGTTCGAAGGAATCAAGAATGTGAGAGGACGATCCTGTCTGGCAGATCCGAAGCGCTGCGAGATCGATCCTACAGGGTCGAAGGGCCTCGAGCACGCGGCGTGAGCGAGCCATGACATCTGCGTAGCCCTCGAGACGTTCCAGAGCTTCCTCGAGGATGCTGCTGACACGTTCAGCGTGATCCCGGAGCGCACCGATCGGAATGACAAGGGGCCACGGAACTTGGCCACGCGCGAGGCCATCCATCGATCTCTCATACTCCGGAGGGATCGGTGCGGGTGATTCTATCCCGAGAGTCTCGAAGAGAGCGATAACAGACATCGATGCCTGAGGGTCGCCTAACATCCAGGATCCTTGAGTCTCCGACTCCCAACGGGATGAACCACCTTCGAAGACAAGGTTCTTGGGTGAGTTAAGGGCGTATCTCGAGATTGATAGCATGAGCAACCCTAACGAGACCACCCTACTTTTTCACATCACTTCGGAGCCTTGGGCGGTTTGTCCTTCAGCTGCTGGTCGAGTTCCTCTTTCGCAGCAGCCATGACGATCCCGGCAGCTTCAGCTCCCATCGCGGCGATGTACTCGTCAGCGTTCAAGATGAGCTCTACGATTCTCTTCGCCTGCTCGATGTCAGATTGGACCTCTGCGTACTTCGCAGCAACCTCGGCAGCTTTCTTCTGCGCTTCAGCGGCGGCGATCTTGACCTCCTCCGGTATCATCGCCTCGATCTTCGCCTGGGCTGCGACCTTTGCCTCCTCAACCTCAAGCGCGATCCTGTCCTTCACCTTCTGCAGCTCAGCATCGATCTTCATCTGAACTTCGATTGCAACGCGTGCGGCGGGCGCGAGTGACTTGCCGATCGCGCGACCAGCGGCCTGCAGGAACTCGCGCTCCTTTATCTTTGCGCGATCAATCGCGTTCTTCTCTTCCCGGGGACCAGAGAGTTTCACGGGAGCGGGTGGCGCAGTCGGCGAAGCGTCACTCGGGGCTTTCTCTGACATTGCATTCTTCACCCGAACGGCAAGCATCGCGAGATTCTGGCTCAAGCTTGTGTAGGTCGCGAAGCCCTCACCGTAGCTGAGCTTGACGTCAGTCTTAAATCCTGATGGACCGATCTTATGCTCGGCTCCTTGCACGAAGTACACGTTGTCGATTGAAGTTCCAGTTCCGAAATCAACGAAAACACGTTGCATCGGGAAGAAGAGCGGACAACCGAACGTCGAGAGACTCAGTGAACCTGGAATGAGCTGCATGGGAACTCCGCCGTCAACGACATCAGGTGCCACCTCGCCGGGAGCCTGAAATGACCTTACCATCATGGCATTACCAAAGCCGGCATTCGATACGCTCGCAAGTGAAGCGTTGATTATTCCCGAGTTCATCGAACCGTAGGTGAAGGTTGGCATTCCAGCAGACACAAGACGTTTGATATCATTGTAGTCTCCCGCTACCGAGTACATCGGTGGCAGACCCTCAATGGGCTTTCCGTCGCTTCCTTTAACGTTTGAGGTGTCAAGCTTTTTCAGCAATCCAGCTTTCTCACCGGCTTCAAGGACCGCATTGAGATCCTGACGTCTTTGAGTGATGAACTCCTTACCCGGGCTGCCGACTGCCTCACGTGTTGCATCAGAGACCGGTCCGACTATCACCCCGAGTTGGTCATCACGAGCTGCCGTGAGCATTTCACCGAGAGTTCTGGTGGCTGTTGCGCTTGAGTCAAAGACATGAATCTTTATTATTGTCTTTGCTGTTCCATCCGAGTAGCGAAGCTTCTCTCCACGCGCGTCGAGAAGAGGAGCTCCCTCAACGAAAATTCCAAGCTTCGGTTGAATGAATTTCTTTTCGTAGATACCAACTTTCTCTAAGCGTTCCTCCTGGGTCGCCAAGAATGAAGCTGCGTTCTTGCCCTTGGCAAACTCAGCCGTTCCCTTCGAAGCCTTATCTTTGTTGTAAAAATCTGCCATCATGTAAGCTGGGTCGACAGGAAACCCAACGAATCTACTGTTGAGCAGCTCAATCATCTGATGGAGCGACATCTCTGGATTTTTGGTCACGAACTCGGACACATAGGAGCTGAGCTTGTTCTTGCTGATCGGAAACCAGCTTAGGGGACAGCCGTGAAGAGCGCCCGCGTAATCATTGAGAGGGTAAAAGATGACCTGAACTTCCTCGTACTGACCTGAATCAGCAAGCGGATTCGCGACGAGTGACATAAAAATCGAACCCAGCGATGAGAAACCGCCCGATTCGGCCGGGTTCTTACCTTTCACGTAATCCAGTGCCTGCTGTGCCGTGCCTCCATTCGAGTCGTACCAACCTCCGGCACGTCGTCCCTCAAGATCCGTGAAAAAATCATCTGAGATGCCATCATCTCCCATTTTTGGAATTTTTCCGACCATCTCCGTGTAGCTTGTCTTTAGTTTATCAGCGATTTCAAAAACTGTGCCATTTGTCCCTGGTTTCGCTTTCCACGCACCCTTGCTCAGAGTCACCTCTCCGAAAGCGTCAGCAAAAGCATTCACTATGGCATCGCTCTTATCCATAGTGATGCCCTTTCCTTTCTGCTCCTGAAGGGAGTCAAGAGCATTCATGAAGCTGCTATCGCTCGCAGCTTTAATGAGTGATGTTGGATCGGTGATTGAATTCACGAAATCGTACTTTGCCATCCCTGGACCAGGGAGGCCCGAAGCTCGAACGAGCGCTAGGGCTTCTTTCACTTTCCGAACTATGCGTTCAAGATCATGCTGCCACTGCCGAGTTGCTCGGGTTGATAAGCTTAGAAGATCCGTGCTTCCCACTGAAAAGAGATTTAGAGAGATTTTTACTCCTCCGCCTTCCTCGAAGTTGTAACTTGATGTCGCAATCCTGTAGCGACCCTCCACCTTCAAAGCGTCAAGGAACTTTCCGAACGAGTTGCTTGATTTGAGTCCCCCGTCAGGATGTGACCACCCGTAAGTGACGTCGATGAATGTTCTTCCGTAGAGATCAGGTCGGACGAGATCAGCGATCTCACGAAGTCGAGATCGATCATGTACCGTGATCTCCATCCTGATCTGTGAGAATGATGAGGTGTTCTTCTGCATCTTAACAGAGACGCTAAGCTCACCGAGGGAGGCGAGAGGGCGAAGTCGATCGATAACCGGTACGTACTCCGCTCCGTGAGCGTCCATGTTGACGAGCGTCTGAGGAGCTGTGAAAAGCTCCATGCCAGATCGTGTTCCGATTCCAAAATCGAGAACCTCGGATCCCACTGGCGTCGCTTGAGCGCCTAACATCGCAGAGTCGGCAGACCCGAGTCCCGGTGGGTTGAGAAACCTGAGCAGAGTCGGGGCGACCGTATTGCCATCCGCACCCGTCGCTGGACGTGAGGTGACAAGCTCAACGTTCACATATGGAACGCATTTCGACAGTTCAAGCGTCGGAATCGCGTTCATGAAAACCTCGATCGGTCCCATGTCCCTCGTCGCTGGTCCCATAGCTGGATTCGCGACTGCTACAGCGTACACGTTCGGAGCCTGATTCGTGGGTTCCGTCGGGGACGTGTTTATCTTGCTCGGAGCTCCGATTCCGCTAATCTTTTCGAAATTTGCGCCCGAAAAGATGCTCTTCTTTTCTCCGATACCAGCGATCTTGAACTGTGAACCGTACTTGTCCTCGACGCTCAATTGATCAACATTATTCACATTTCCGAGGAAGGCGCTGATGCTGAGTGCTCCGTTGATGAGATCAGAGATATGCTCTGCTGATGGAGATCCTGTCCTCGGCTCAGCAGCGACCCTGATCACGTCCCCGAGCGCGTTAATTTTATCGAGATCGGTTCGATATGAGCTCTGTAGATTTGTTGTGGTAGAAGCAGCTTTTCTATTCGCGCGGGCGACAAGGCGTGCCTCCCATGTCCTGTCGATGTAATCAGCGTCGGTAATCGCGCCGAAGTACTGAGCAAGCTCGTTGGTTGCAGCATTGAGAAGTGGTGAACGTGGCAAGGTTACACAAGCTCCAGAACTGAGTTCACGTTTGTCGGAGCAAGGAGACGAGTCCCGGGCGGGACCTGCAACCACCAGCCGACCCCAGAAGCGATGGCGATAACCCACCAGAGCTTGCCATCTCCGTAGAGATCACCAGCGATGTGATCGAGACGTTGCGCTTCGGTGGTGGTGATCTCACGGGTCGCTATTGAACCATTCGCGATTGCCTGTCGAATTCGCAGGATCGCCTGTGAGGAAGCGAGCCGTTGAGGCGCCCCGATGATCTGATCTTTCTGATACCTGCTGGTGGCCATTTTCTCTCCCCGTCAATCTTAGAACAATTTGCCTAACCAGTTAGGCTTGAATGTCTCTTCGTAAGCTATCTGGCTCTCAGCTGCATCGAGAGCTGCGTCTGTTCTCTTCGTTGTTCCTGCACCGTAAGGCTCTTTTTCACCGCCCTCAACGATTCCATTGACGAGTCTTCCGACCGGGTAGATCGGTGCTCTATTGAAGCCCTCATGGTCGAGGCCCGGTGCGATGTCGTGGATGGGCTCAAAGCTCATTTGCACCTTGCAAGAACGGGGCGCTCTGTTACCGGGCCCATCCTCTCCAACGCCCCAGAGAGCGTCATTCCATGTAAAGCCAAGCTGTGTGACAACGGCTGCGAGCCCCATGCCTGCAGCTGATTCGAAAGAGCGAACGATGAAATTGTTTTTTGCGTCGTAAAAATCTCTTATGTCACCATTTGCGTCGTAGTTCAGATACGTTTTGGGAGTGTACTCGTCGTAATTTACGAGGATGGTAACCAATTTACCTTCCGCAAATATACTCAACGTAGCTACGCCGTTTGTGGGATCAACAGTTCCAGAAGCGTTCTCCGCTTTTTTAAAGATCTTGATCATTTCACCCGAAACTACACCCGTGATTGCGTCTACTGCGTAATATTCTCCGGGCTTTACCGTGAAAGATGATATTCCAGCCCCAAGACCAGAAACAGATTGACCGAAATCGTTACTCTGATAACCGAAGATACGTTTTAGATTGAATCTCGAGTAATTCGATCGAATCAAGTCTCCGACTCTTAAGCGAATAACCGGAGTTGCAGTGGGTATTTGAGAAAACGGTTGAGTGAACTTGAAATCAGAGTCGTTTATCTTTCCGCTGAGCTCTCTGCCTTTAGACCATTGCGGATAAACCATCGTTGTCAACTTATTGATCTGCCACCACATGTAATCGAAATCCTGCGGGTTCATTCCAACAATGTGAAACGTACATGCAACGGAGCGCTTTGTATCCTTATACGTCTGAACGTTCTCAATGCGACCGTATCCCGAAGTTGAATTATAGTTCGCAGTGTAAGAATCAGTGATGTCATCTAGGAAAGCGTGGAAAGAGATGATCTCGTTTGTTCGAAGATCATGGAAATAGAAGGGCATGTACTCAGCGTCAAGAGCTGATTCTATCGATCGAACCGTCTCGGCAGAAATCCTTAACTTACCGTCAACATCGCTGGGGACCACGCCCTTCATACGATCAGCGACGTTTCCCGTCATCAGATTTCGATAAGATTGCGTGCTTCCGGCTGGAATCAAGTGCGCCGATGGGAGATCAGCGAGTCCTAAAGTGCTTCCACGCAGGCCGACGAGCTTGTCACCGTAAACACGACGAGCTGCGAAACCCTTCGCGGTGACGCTTGCACCTTTATCTTTCGAAAGATCAAATCCAGCTGAAGTTCCATAAGCATATGCTGGTGAGGTCTCAATGTCAGTGCCACGATGCTCGATCGCAGCAGCTTGCGTGTAAACTAAGTCACCGATCTGCGCGAGAGTGTTCACAAACTTGAAGAGGGTCGAATCAAAGATGCTGTTTGAGCCTCCGCCAGCTCCGATGAGATCGAGACCTGCGTTTTTCAGTTCAGTCACAATATCACCCAGAGCGTAAGCATTACGGTTGAGCGTTCTTATGATGTTCATGTAGTACTGACGTTGAACGGGATCAGCGAAAATAACCGATGTTAGTCGAGCAGTCGTTTCAGCAAGAATAACAGCGGTGTTTCCATTGAGAACGAAAAAACCGCTTCCCAGAATAAGATCCTTGTCGATTCCGTATGAAACTCCGAGAAACGAAGCAAGGCCTGCGACAACGCAGTCTCCATAATTTGCGGTTGGGTTTGTCGGAGAATAGAACGGGTTGGTGAGTGTGAGACCTGTGACGTTGCTTGCGATATCGAGGGCTTTCGTTAACCCGGAAGCGAAACTTCCGGGTGGTTCCTCGTACCTGAACTTTCCAAACTTCAGTCTCCTGTTGTTTTTAAGTCCCGAGTTCACCTCGGCTGGAATCGCTGCTTTCGATTCTTTCGATGAACCGGCCGACCCAAGCAGCGCGGCGGCTAGAACAGCCCCAATGAATACGCCGCTCGTGACGAACGCGGTGAAAGCAGCGGATCCCGTGTCGAATCCTGTATATGGAGCGTCTGGTCCGTATGGGACCGGGGTCGCTTTCGTGGTATAACGACCCTGATCTTCCCCAGCTTCTCCGGTCTCAAACGCGTCGAGTCCGCCGGACGCCATCGTCCTATTCAGGTCCTGGAGGCTCTCTGGCACTGCTGCTGCTGCTCTCAACGTTGCAGCGTTGAGCGGCTCTTGCTTCCAAGGACCCTTAAGCCACTTGCTTACGTCCTGATTCGGGCCTGTTGCCGTGATGGGAGCGCCCATCGCTCGTGCCATCAGGCTCTGCGCAACGCCCGTAAGATCCTTAAGATCGACTCGCTTGATGTCGGCGGTGTCGTACGATTTTCCAAGAGAATCACCGAGACGAACACGTCGGGCTGTCTCGATCCCCTCGTGTCTCGAGAAGCTGTTGTCGGCTGAGACCTCAAGATCATTGACTATCGTCTGTCCCGAATTTAGGTTCTTGTCTCGAAGCGCTTCACCCAAAGTTTTCGCGTACCTCGACGCGTTAGGAGTCGTGACTCGGGTGCTTGTTCCAGGACCCTGTGATCCGACAACACCATCGAGAGCATCAGGTCCGCTGCCGACGTGGTTGGAGCGTGCCTGACCTTTCGGAGAAACGTCAACGATCTGACTTACATCTCCGAAAAGAGCTGAAGGCTGAGTCTCCAGGTCCATAGCTTCATGAACTGCGCCCGTGAGTCCCGATGTGAAGCTATTCTGCGTCGCATCACCCTCTGCGATGCTATAGGGATTCGCATGATTTGGGGGATCTTGTCCCGTGTAAGGGTTCGGATTGTTACTGTCAAATCCAGGTGTGAATCCGTGTGTGAGGGAGCTGAGGTATGATCCAAGCGTTCTCTTCTGCTCTTCGGGAATGTCGGTCCCATCGAACTGAACTCCATCGCCCCCAGCGTCGATTAACGGATATGGTGGTGTGAACTTCGTCGATGGCATCAGAACCTCCTTGGAGCGCGTTGGGTCGGGCGATTGGGATCAGCCGCCGCATCCTTATTTAATGACGTAAGGAAGTTATCGAGAGCTCCTTGCGGAAGACCCGTGATGAGAGCTTCATACGGTCTGAGCTCAGCTTCGAGGGTTGCGATCGCAGCCTCACGCTCAGCTTCCGGCACACGCTCAAGGAGCGAGGCGTAGAGAGGAGTTCTCTGTATGATATTAAGAAGCCTGCTCATTCTCCTCTCCATGAGTCATCGTTTCTTCTGGTTTCGAGCAAGCTCTCCGGGCTTCCGGGCTTGTACTCTGTCGTGTAGAAATCGTACTGGTTGCTACGCACGGAGTCCGGAGACTGGAGATAATCGGCAAATTCAACGTTGGGCTTGACGAATCCATCGAGGACGAGTGTCTCCGCCATCTTCTGCGCGCTCATCGTGACGTTCATGTTGACGGTGATCGAGACAGCGCCGTTGTTTATGTCGAACTTCTTCTTCACGACGTTCATCTTGGTGCCGAACCCTTCGACAGCAGCGTCGAGTCTCACAGTATCGAGAGCTTCGAGCACTTTGGCCGTCTCCGCCATCGCAGCCTTGATCTGCTGGAGCTGCTCCAGTGACGCGTTCACACGCTTTGCCACGTCGCCTGGGAGCTTTTCGGTCATGCCCGCGATATAGGTGCCGAGCACGTTGAACGAACCCTTCATGTTGGTTTCTCTTTTCGCGAGAGCTTCAAGGTCGATACCATCGAAAGCCTTGAAGCTGTTGAGCGCGTTGAACAGATGGGTTGGGAAGCTCGCCGTGAGATCGCCGTTACCAGCGACTGTGTCTAGGAAAGTTTTAGCGCTCTCGATGTCAGTGGTAGCAACTTTGGACGCCGCTGATATCGCCGAGATCATTCCCATGAGCGCGCCCGAGGGAGCAAATATCTCGGTGAAGAAGCTGATTTGGGTCTGATCTATCGCATTTGCTGGATCGTTCAACGCTGTCGCTAAATTATTGATGACTTTCGTCATCATCTGAATGATTCCGTCGGATGCCTCGACCGGGATCGATTCGGTGTCAGTTTCGATGACTCCGCTTCCCGTTCCGAACAGGAGAGAGTTCAATGATGACATCGCGGAAACGACGTTTCCAGATACATCAAACGCTTGCACTGATTTAAGGAGCTCAGTTATGCTTTTTCCGAATGAGCCCAAGAATGTAGCGACTGTGGAGATGAGGCTCACCTTACCAGAAAGAGCGTCGACCTGATCTTTCGATAGATTCACCCTGCTGTTAATGTCGTTGAGAATATCAACCGCACCGCCTCCGACAGCGCCGATGAACTTACGAACCTGGTCCATCGAATCTTCGGCTGTGGCCGTGGAGCCACCAGCTGCGAGACTAGCCGAAGTCTTGATGAAATCGAGTCCTGCGGTTCCGAACGTGCTCATCATCTTTGACATCGGATCGAGGATGAGAGCTAGGGTCTGGAACTTCTGTGTTGCTGTCGCAAGATCGCCACCGAGTGAATCCTCGAACTTGCTTATGACACCGACGATTCCGACCTTCTCGTCCTTGTTTCCGACCATGGAAGAGATGTATCCCATGATTCTTGCGATCTTTGAAGATGGAGATTCTTCGCCCATGACCTCAGTGATCGTTCCGTCGGGATTCGTGGTTGTCGCGACCACCGTCGGAATGCCAGGAAGCGAGTTAAGATCCGTCGCGACCTTTATCATCGTTCCCATCATTGTTCCAACACTCGAGAATATCTTTCCGAGATTACCCATTGCGTCGATGTCCTCGGGTTTCACGGACGCGGCCAAAGAATTGATGTTCTTCAGCTGAGCAGCAAACTCTGGACTGCTAAGATACGTGGTCATAGAAGAGATCATCGCCGTAACTTTCGGAATAACCGCATCGAAGATATGCGAGATGCCAGCGAGGACCGCGACAGAAACGGCGCCGCCTGCCAATTTCGCGAACAGGTCTCCCTTGTCCATCGACGCGACTCCCATCAAGATCGCAGCTATGCCGCCCATAGCGGCCACGAGCACAGCCCCAGTGATCAAGAAAGCGTTCTGCAACCCGTCCGCATTCACGGTCGAAAGCGTCGCTCCTGCGTCAGCGAAAAGCTGAATGAGACTTTTTCCGCCACCCTCAGGAGGCTCCAGCACTGATCTCACGAGCTTGATGATCGATGCACCTATCAATGAGATGCCGAGAGCAATAGCTCCGTACTCAGCTGCTTTTGTCGCAGCGCCCCCGAACATGCCGACCAGTCCACCGAAGCTATCCGGACCCGTGCCTGTCATAGCAGCACCTTGCTTGTTAAGCGCAGCAGCAAGATCATTCTGGGCTTTGGCGCTCTCATCCGCCTGCCGGGCAGCCTCAGAGATCTCCTCTGTTGTTCCGCCACCGGTGAAGAGGCCCATCACAGTATCTTTTAGCTGCCCGAAAATTCCAGACGCTGCTGTGAGAATAGGACCGCCAGTGACGAACAACGTCGCGAACGGGAACTCCTGGATGGCACGTCCCAGGAAAGCAACGAGCTCGGACCCGAATTCGATCAGGATCGGCATGAAGGAGGGAAGCTCCCTGACAAGCTCACTGAAACCGTCCTTTATGCCCTCCAGCAGCCCCTGACCGATCGATGGGGAACCGTCGGCCGGTTTCGTGAATGCCTGACGCATTGTTTTCGTAAGATTCGAAAGCACAGTCTTCAATGATCGAACGAGACCGAGGACGATTCCCGGCAACGCTGCTGCGACCGCGAGAAACGTCTGGGTGAGACCTTCCATCAAATTGTCGAATATCGAGGGTTGCCCGTTTTTACCGGTGAAAAGACCATTGAAACCATCCGTGATGACGGATGTGATTCCCGTCATCAAGTTTTTTGCAGCGTTCTTCGGATCCGTTGACATCGCTATTGTAAATTTTTCAATTTCAAGAGCAACCTTCGAGAAAATATCACCGATCGTTGTGACAACGTCGAGAAGACCTTGGAGGGCTTTCGTAACGCCTGGCACCTGTAGGAATGCTGAGAACGTCCTCATTCCTGCGTAATAAGTTTCCAGCAGCGCCTTGGCGATATTGTTGACGGCGTCCTGGACGGGTTTCGAACGATCAAAGGCATCCATAAAGCCCTTGATGAACGCATCGAAGAAGCTCGTGAATCTCTGAATGGGTATTATCACGTTTTCGATGCTATCGGCGAGATCGCGCATGATCTCTTCCTGCGTCTTATGTCCCTTCATTGCCCCGTCTGCGGCCGTCTTCACCTCGTCGTATGACATCGAGAGACCCTTGGCTGAGAATGCAAGGGCTGCCTGCTCCTCGGTGAGACCCGACTGGGACGTAAGAAGAGCTTTATCCTGACGAGAAAGTGTCTCAAAAGATCTTCCTGTCGCTGCGAACGCTTTCTGAAGATCATCTAGAACCTCAGCGGGATTCTGGGCCTGAATGAGCTTGACAGGATCCAGCACCATACCGAATGCAGCGGCTAACTGAGCCGCAGCCTCAGCTCCCGTCTCGAAGTCATCGAACTTCTGGTTCAGACCGATAAGCTCATTGAGCTCGATACCGAGCTTACGGGTGTAAGCGGCGGCCTTGGTGATCTCTGTTACGTAATCTCCCGTCATCCGACCAAGCGACTTGAAGTTTGAGAGGAACGCGCCGACATCCTTTCCAAGGACCTTGGACGAGATACCGAGCTGGCGGCCGATCTTATTCACGCTGGCAAGGGTCTCATCGCTGAACTGCTTCAACGACTTGCTGCTCAGGATCGACATTGTTGAGACATTCTTGAGCGCTTGCTCGTTGAAAAGGAGCGCGTCACGCATGACGTACAGATTCGCAGCAGAGTCGTTGAACTCATCACCGAGGACATCGAGAGTGGGACCCATCGCGCCCGCAAGCTCGCGGACGAGATCGAGACGCTCGATCGCGCCCTCCATGCCCATGTTAAACTTTGATGCAAAGACATTCACGCCACCGGCAGCCTGTTTCAGGCTGGCTCCGAAGCCGTCATACGTCTCCCTCACTCGCTTTGAGGTGTTCTCGGTGAAGCTTCCGAACTCCTTACGAACCCTCTCTAGAGCTTCCCGGAAATGGAGCATATCCTGGATACGCTCGTTGGCAAGCTCAAATATGTAATCAAAGAATGTTGACAGGAATCCCATCGATGCCTGCAGGGGATTCGTGATAACGTCAGCCAGCATGCTGAAGTTTTCTGAAAGCTGACCAACTGCAAGGCTTAACCCCTCGGTCAGCTTTGAGTTGCCCTTGTTCAACCAACCCTGAAGACTCTGGGTAAACGTTTCGTTCTGCTTCGAGCCCTCTTCCATCACTCCGTTGAAGGCGCTTTGCTGCTCATTGAGCTGTGACATTGCGTCCGCGTGCTCTTCGATCGCGACAGCGGTCTCCTGATGTATGCCTGATTGACCGGCCTGCAGCTCCTGGATGGCTCTAAGCGTGCGCTCCTGACTCTGAAGCGCCTCGAGCATCTGCTTGGCTAACTCAAGCTGCTGCTTCTGTAATTCGGGATCCATGCTTTATTCGCCTTCCAGCAAATAACTATGCCGGATCATATTTTTCAGAGTCTCCAGTCCCGACCGAAAGCTCGCTGAAACTCCCGCTCTGCTCGGCGCTTCTCCTCGACCATCGTTGCGACAGCAGCAAGCGATGCATTCTCGTCGCAGAGAGCCTCGTAAAGACGACGTGAAGCGAGAGTTGCTCGGCGGATAATCTTCATCTGGGACGGATCACCCACCAGCTTGGGGGGAGTACCACCCTCGATGATGTATCTACCGGCGGCCGAAAAAATCTCCGCAAGCACCTTTTCTTCTTTGCTCATAAAACCTCCAACTCGATCTCTAATTATGTGAATCGACGAAGGCGCGCTGGAGTTTCACCGCGGTTCAGCCCCATCAAAGATCGAGCCTGCGGGCTGTTCTGATGAGCGGCCCTCGTCGGTGTGTTTTCCTTCTCACTTGCTCGCTGGAGCTCCTTGTTCAACCTCGTGATGAACCAGACACGATATCGTATGGGAATGTTGTAACACTCCCAGTACGAGAAACCCATGTAGTACATCAGTGAGAATGATTGCTCAAGGAAGATCTCTCGATCCTCAGGTGTCAGGCCAAAAAAAGCTGGCACCCAACGGCATCCGCACCTCGCTTACTTCGCTGCAGGATGGGCAGTCAAGGTTTCCCTTCATCTCGATGCCAGGCTCATTCGCATCGATAAACTTACGCAGGGCCATGGAGTCGCGAGCGGGCATATTTCGGATGAAGCCGTTGATCGCACCGCGATCAGTCTTACCATCGACTGAAACGATAGCATATTGGAGACGGGTCGTGATGATATTATCAGCCTGGGCACCCTGCTTCTTCGCGCGTTCCTGGCCAACGTTGATATCCTCCTCATCTCGACCAGTGAGGAACTTGAAATGAACGGTCTTCTTGGTGACAGGAAGCTTGAACTCAAATACGTTCTGGCCAGGAGAGACGGGATCGATCGAAAGACGCTTGATCGGAAGCGCTCCGAGATCAAACTCCTGCTTGGAGCGAGTGTTGCACTTCGGACAATCAGCCTCAACGTTGTACTCGGCGCCGTATCCAGTCACTCGAAGAGCAATCATCAGAGCGTTGCGATCTCCGACAAGCATGTCGGGAACGCTGATTCGCTTGTCCATGAGGCAGCTCTTGATGAGCTCGGTGATAACTGTTCCTTTCTTGATCAGAGCTCTGGATGTGAGAATGTCCTCCTCACGAGCTGTCATCGCCCGAATGTCGACCGTCTCCCTTCCATGAAGGGGAGACTCAGCCGGATAAACTGCGCCGTTCGAGGGAAGTGGAATCGACTCAACTGGAACCTCAAAACCGAAATCGTCACGCATGACGTCCTTCGTTTGGATACCGGCCGGAACTGCACCGCCGAATAATGCACTACGATCTGTCTCTGATGCCACTTGAATCTCTCCTAGAAATTGCTAATACAATTCTTAAGGAAAGGAGAGACAAGTAAAAAAATCACGGATCAAAGTTAAGTGATGGGTGCTCCTCACCGTGGCAGCGATGGCAGAGAACCTCGGCGGTGGGCATCATCTCAACGTGCCAGTCGATCACCCGCTCGACCCACGCTGCCTGATCCTCCCAGCTGATCTCATCCGACGTGGGGGCGCACCGATGGATGATCTCCGCCATACGAACCTCGCTGTGATGGACGTGGAGATCGTCGGTCGCGGCGCAACGCTCGCACTTGAACCCTGCTCGCTGCAGGGCTGGGAACTTCCAGAGCTTGTAGAGTCGCGAGCTGCCGTGGCACAGCGTCCCGATTGTCGATGTCCCGCCCTTCCACTGCGGATGAGCCGAGCCGGTGAGCGGAACGATGACCCCGGTCTGCCAATGTCTCGTCATCATTTCTGACTTTCTCTTTCTTTCTTTGTCAGATCCGTACGCAATTTCGCATAACTTCGCGAAATCGGAGTCATTTTCTTTCGTTTTACCTCGATTCCACGGATTACAACCCCATCGCTCTTCTTTGCGACGCGCTTCAAGGCTCTTAGCCAGCGCAGCCTTATTATTTCCCCAATTATTCTTGACGCGAGATGCATGTCCGAGAATGTACCCCGAGAATCCCTTCTGAAGGGAGTTAAACTTGGTCGTCGTCCCGCACCCACAGCCGCACGTGGGTTCTTGGCCGCCAGGAATAAACAAGCTCACGTAGAGATCACGTGCGGTGATTCCATGGCGTTTCTGGCAGTGGATTCGAAGCGAATCCAGGCTGTCGGTCGAATAGTCTACGCAAGAAGGGCACTTAAAAGAAATCTGGTCCATGATAGTAAATATACCATGGACCAGATGACTTATTAATTCGACAAAATATTTTGTCGAATCCTCACGTCAATATTGTAGAACACAATTATCGAAGCGGAGTGTCAGCGAGATTTCCATCGGATCGTCGCCATCATAAGCAAGGTCACCGAAACCAGCTGACGTGATGAACGCGCCCTTGATATCCCAGAGCTCCACCACCGTGCCGACCGGGTCGAGCATCTTGAGCTGGCAGTCACGCTTGTAGAAGTCGGCGTAACCCGCGCGGCCTGAGACTGACTCGAAGTGGGTACGAACCCATTCCATCACCTGCTGGGCGCCGGAGGGTGCGATAGCATCGTAGAGGACAACGTCGATCGTATCGAATGTCGTCTTTCCAGCGATGTAACGACGTGAGTTGATCCAAGGAATTTCCTTCTCCTCAGTCTTCACGCTCGGGCGCTTCGTCGACTTGATGAGGTAAGCATCGATTCCTTCGACCGCAAAGACCCATCGGTTCTTCCTCTTCGGTTCGAACTTGTTGGGTAGCATATCGGTGACTGAGAGTGTCTCGGCCATAGTGTCTCCTGTTCCTTAACTATTACGTATCGTTGAAATCTTAGACAAAGGTTGAAGCATTTGTCGCCTCGAAATCAATCGAGATGAACTCTGCGGTCTTTGTCGGCTGCAGGTAGATCTTACCACGAATCGTGTTATTCTCTATGTCAGCCTGTGTGGTGGTGGTGGTGTCAATCTGCACGCGATACCTCTCAACACCGCGCTGGGACTGGATCTGCTTCATTATCGGTGTAACGGCAGCATTGAAACGAGCGATGGTCGACTCTCTGTTCGGCTCGAAAAGAAGACCGTAAGCAACAGCCTTCACTCGACGACGAACCTCGATGAGCAGACGACGGACGTTAACACGATCAAGAGCCGAGCCCTCAACGAGAGTTGTCCTCTGTCCATTGATCACGATATTCGCGCCAGGAACCGAAACGATCGGGTTGATACCAGCATCGTAAACGGTGTTGATGTTATCGTTGTTGAGTATCGTGCTAAGGGAGTTTCCAGGAATAACCGCTCTTGTGTAGCCTGCCGGTGCGCTCCAAGTGAATCCGATCCGATCGTTCTGCGCGTAGGCGCCGAGGACCAGGGTCGAAGCTGGAAGGCGTGTGCTAACTGCTACGCCGGTTCCCGGGTCAACGCTGACGTTCACGTCCGGGAAGTAAGCAGCACCGAATGAGCTGTTGAGGCTGCGATTCTTGAACCTCGTTGATGTGAACGCGACGTTGACGTTGGGGTATGAAGACCCGGCGTTGATGGAGGCAGTCACGAAGTTGTTGTTATCGTCCTTCAGCTCGACATCGGCGATGTAAAGAGCATCGAACTTTGTCTGCATCGCCGAGAGAGCGTAGTCGGTGATCGCGGGGTGACGAGTGTCCGGAATCGCGAGGACGCTGATGTCCGAGTAAGTCTTGTTACCCATGATGTCTACCGCCTTGCGATAGGCAGCGACCGTCGGTCCGTTCAGCTGACCCTGGTTGCTGTAGTCCATCTCTCGACGAGCCGCAGCATCACGCATGTAGAATTTATCTGCATCGAAGATGTTGAGACCATCGAAGCCTCCCTGCATGAAGGTCACGAACTTGAGGTAAGATGACGGAGTACTGGACGGGAAATCGATCGTTGTGTCGATGAAACGTCCACCGAGGCTGGCGTCAAGAATTCCGTCCCTCTGGTACACAGCCTCGTCCCAACGGTCTCTGTCGAGAGTACCGCCGGAGCTTGTCTGAACCTGGATGTTCTCAAGCGTAAAGAGGTTCCTGTTGAAGAGGTCAGCGTCCACCACGGAGCCGTTGACGGTGGCTGCGCCATCATTGTCACCGACCCACGGGTTCTGATAGGTCGTGTGGTACTTCGGGAAGTACTTGGTGTAGCTTGAAAGTCCGCCAGCACCGAGTGTCTCGGTGGAGGTCGAGACTCCATCGTTAGGACGAGTCGTTGAGTTGTAGAGGCCGAACTGGGGTCCCCAGTAGAGCTTGCTCTCGCCCGTGGCGTTCGCGCCACCGGCAACGTCTCCTACGTTGATGCTGCGACGGAAGAAGACCGGCGCCTCACGCGCGTTCGTCAGGGGAACGTTGAGGTGAGCCGACGGGCCCGATGAACCAGTCGACATGAAACCAGACCCAGAGGTCACTAGGTGGTAGAGACCACGTGAACCGACGGGAATAGTGTTCGACGGGATGACCTTGTTGATGACTTCATCAGAGAGCTCAACTCTGACCCGACGTGAGACCTTGCCGTAGAGTCCTTCCTCAATGATCTTCTGGGCATCAGCGGTACGATCGAAATCGAAGTAGGTGTTCTGGTCACCGATCTTCTTTCCAATGAAGTTGTCGCTATCAGGATCAAGATCGCATCCAGAGTATGTCTCGTATACGGTCGCGTAGCCGTCCTCTCCGGTAAAGCTAAGAATCTTCACGGTGAACGTAGCGTAAGAGCCAGCAGCAGGGTACTTGATGCTTTCGATCGCGACCCTGTACAGTTCATTGGTCGCTGCACCGTCGCCACGAGCGTGGATCTTGAAGAGATTGTAGCGAGTCCCACCGAAGTTCTGGGATGTTACGTACGGGGTCATCGGATGACCGTACCTGTCCTCGAATCCGTCGTAGTTCGGGAATGTTGTGGTTCCGTTGTTCCTTGACTGAGAGCCGGAAAGGCAGAACACGATCTCTTCGACAGCGGCTGACGTGCTAACACGACGGATCGCAGCCTCAGCTGCAACTCCGGATCCAGTTGGGACTGCGAAAGCGTCCAGAACGTCGTAGTGATTGTAGAGGACGTAGCCGTGCTCTTCGAGAAGAAGTGGGTTGCTGTTGAACTTTGCTCCGAAGTAGGAGTCGGAAGTTGGGTTGAATGATGCCGTGAGGATGCTTGGGTAACCAGCGGAATCGGTGTGTCCGTTCAGGAAGAGCACGAATGTCTGCTCTCCGCTCCGGAGATCGAGCGATCCGGTGAACCAGCCTTTTGCAGGGCTGGCAGTCGTCGCAGCTAATGAGTAGATATCAGATGTCGCTCCCGGCGCTGAGCTTGATACGGTGATCTGAACTCCCGACGCTGCGAAAAGAACGCCGCGAACGATCGGCTGGGCTGCCGTCGATGTCTGGATTCCTGGCTCGGAAAGTAACCAGGAGCCCGCAGACTCGGACATGTAGCATCCGAGGAAGTACGTCCTACCTTCCAGACCGCCGGCAGTCGCGTAGGGATTGTTGCCGAGCTGACCGTTGGACACCTGAACCTTCCGGGAGCCGACCACGAATCCTGCATTTGTCACGCTTCCTGCGTTTGTGGCGCCTGTCGTTCTCTTGTTTCCGTCTCCGGCGCCGAGAACCCTGACGTATGTTCCAGCTGAGGCGTTGCTAAGCCACTGGTACAGGGCAAAGGGAGCGTGATAATTCGCATCCGGATTGCCGAACTCAGTTGTGAACTGTGTGTTATTCGCGAAGGTGATCGGCACGAACGCCGTTCCCTGCGTTGCCGTTCCAATCACACCGGCGGAGCGGCCCGAGGGTTGAACCTCCGTTACACCACCGGTGCTATCGATCTCGTTTAGTGTTATGCCTGGCGCAGCCATTCGTTGAACTCCTTAATCTCTTCGCTTAACTATTGTTGATTAGACGAACTCGACGCCCGCCGGTGTGATGATAAAGTCGACAGCGATGAATTCTACCGCTCTTGTTGGAACCACAACAATTCGACCATTCAACCTGTACGCGGCAACATCGGCAGCAGTGTTATTCGTTGAATCCATGACGATCCTGAACTGCTCGATACCAGCCTGCGCCTTGATGAGACTCAGAAGCGGGGTGGCTCGATCGATGAAAGACTGCCTCGTTGTCGCGTCGTTGGGCTCGAACAGAAGGCCACGTGCCACGTCCTGGATAACGCGCTTGAGCTCGAGGAAGAGCCTGCGAACGTTGACCCTATCGAAGGCCGACTTCGAAACCTGGAGTGTCTTCTGTCCGAAGATAACGAAACCGTTACCAGGGAAGGTCGCGATTGGGTTAATTCTGTTATCGTACAGGTAGTCGCGATCGGATGTGTTAAGCCTTACTTCAACGTTGGTGACGAAGTCAAGAGCAGCCCTGTTGAATCCAGCCGGCGCGTACCATGGGTAGGCGACTCTGTCGCTGTACGCAAGAGCGCCGAGAGCAGCGATGGAGGCGGGCGCCTTGACCCTTCTGTTCGTTGTTGTATCATTGACGAACACATCCGGGAAGTAGGTAGCGACGTAGTTGTTGTTGAGTGACCTTGCGGTAACAGCGTCAGCGGTCTTCGTGACGTTCGGCTTCAACGCAGAATCCTCAAAGATTCTAACATTTGCGTCGGAGTAAGCCGGAGCATCAAGAACGTACATTCCAAGAGCGTAGGACGAAAGCCTGCGAGCGAGGTAGTCGGTCACGAGCGGCTCGCGGACGCCGGGCGTTGCGATCACATTGACATTGACGGTGTACTTGTCAGTCATGAGCTTCGAAGCGACCCTGTAGGAGTTCACAGCGTTGTTGCTAAGGCTGCTGCCCGCCGGGTCGTAACCGAGACCTGATCTTGCGATCGGCTCAACACCACCTGCCGCGAGCCCACCGGACTCCGTTGAGGTGGCACGATCCCCGAGCTTCGCAGAAGCTGCGTCGAGGATGTTGACTCCGTCGAATCCACCGTAGAACATCGTCGAGAACTTTGCGTACTCAGCGAACTTGTTGAATGTGTTCGCCGAACCTGAAAGCAGTGAGGCGAAGGTGATTCGGCTTCCACCAAGAGCGGCATCAGCGATCCTGTAGTCCGTTGTGCTCGGAACTCCATTCCTGATGTAAGCCGTCTCCTTCATGTGAGCTTCGACAGTTCCCGTGACATCCGTTAGTGATGTGTTGGAAAGTGCGACCCTAGCGAGAGTGAACTTATTCGCGTTGAAGATATCGGCATCGGATCCAGTCACGAGAGCGTCGAGCTTCTGGATTCCCTGCATCTTCGAGTAGGAAAGGATAAGAGGATTGAACTCGGTCCCATCGTTGGAGTTCATCACGGCGCTTGAGATGGAAGCTGTCGCAGGCAGACGCTCGAACTTCACGCCCCAGTGGTAGCGTGAGTCAGGAATCTCGAGGAGACCCGGCGATCCGATGTAGGCAGATCCGTCCACGGTTCCCTTCGTCGCCTTGAAGCGGAACGGAAGCGGTGGAACGATCGAGCCCGTGAGGGTTGTCGCAACGGAGCTGCTGCAGTAAAGTCTCGGGAGAGCGTTCGCACCAGCACCGTAGGTTCTCGTTCCCTCGGTGAGAGCCGAGGAAGTGTCGGTCAGGGTCTGCGATGTTCTGACAACCGGGATACCCTTGAATCCGAACGGAAGGGCGCTTGCGGGAACAACACCCGTCGTGAGACCAGCTGCCGTGATGACCCTGATCCTGCGACTTGCGTTCGGGAAGTTTCCATTGATCACAAGACGCTGCTCGGACTCGTCGCTTGCGTCGAAGTTGTAAGAGACCTTGAGGTCACCGATCTTCTTAGCGACGTAGTTCTGGCTCGCTGGGTTGATGTCGCAACCTGCGAAGGTCTCCAGAATCTGGGGAGAAGTGTCAGAGTCGTACAGGTCGCGAACGTTGACATCGAAGGTGCCGTACGGATTTCTCGGATCCGTCGAGGCCTTCACGTTGGAGATCGAGACCTTGTAGAGAGCGTTTCCTGACTCTCCGTCGGTGAGAGTCTCAAAGTAGAAGAGCTCATGCTCGAGGCTTCCGAAGGGCTGCGAGATGATCGCGGGAGTCCGGGCTGTCGTGTAACGTGTGTCGAACCGCCCAAAATTCTGGAGGTATGTGTTCGACGATCCTGAGGCGACCGCGACGCAGCTGTCACCCGTGACATCGAGACCGACGAGCTCGTCCTCGATCGGGAAGTCGAGGTAGAGCACGTGCTGCTCAGCCTGGAACTTCTTCGGGTCCGTGTTGAAGACCTTACCGAAGTAATCATTCGCGCTCGGGTTGAGAGACGCTGTCAGGATTCGAAGCCCGCTGTAGCCGTCTGTCGTCCCGAAAGATGAGCCCTGCGAGCTCGAGATCACGAACTTGAACTTCTTGTAGTTCGAGGAAGCAGCATTGAGATCCGTTGAGGCAACATCATCGATCACCGAGCCGCCGCCGGACCACTGGGAGTTTGCTCCCGTCATGTCGAGAACCATTCCTCGCGCACCGGTCGGGAACATGAGAACGCCACGAACGATGTTCAGGGTGTCTCCGATGGAGGGCGGGTTGAAGCTTGGGTTCTCGCTGAAAATCGGGAATCCCTTCCACTCAGAAGGTGTGGTTGAGCTTGCTGGGATCGAGTGACGGGCGACAAGGAACTGCACGGCTCCTGTCTTACGGGCGTCGCCAGCCGGGAGGGCGACGGTTGATCCTGTCACCTTGAATCCAGCGTTGCGCACCACACCCTGAGTCAGGGTCGTTGCGACGTCGGACATGCTCGCGTTTGCACCCGCGCCGAGGACGCGGATGAAGGTGAGGGCACCCTTGTGCTTCAGCCACTCATTGGCGGCGTAAGTTGCAGGACGATCCGGGTCAAGGCCGCCGAAGCGAGCCGAAAAATCCGAAAAAGACGACACGGTCGTCGGCACAAAGGCCGGCCCCGAGGCTGCGGCTCCGATGAGCCCACCTGGGACGCCCGTCGGTTGCGCGCCCGGGGCGGTAAGCTCTATCTCCCGTTCAAAGAATCCAGGAGAGCGAAAGATTTGTTCCGACATCAGTTGCTCCTAATCATATGGGCTAATCAAAAGCTAAGTATCACGAAGGAAGCGAAACGACGACATCATTTTAGATCCCTGTCCGATTTTAATGGGTTGTTTATCGTTGTCAGGATCTCCTCTCCGTGGGCCCTGGAGACACTTCTCACTTTGACCATAACGTCCATCTGCTTTCCCGTCAGAGGGTCCTCTGTGAGCTTCCTGGTGGTGCTACGTGATGAGATGGAGGATGACTCGGTACCGCCCACAGCGGTTGAAGCAGCTGGGAGCTGGGCTGACTGCCTCTTGTCCACACCACCCGCGGCAGTTTCAGCTTGTCGGGCGGAGCTCAAGGATGTCATGCCCATGATTGTCGGGTCATCGACAGTCGAGATTGGGTCCAGGATCCTTGAATCGATCCTCATATCGTCGACATTCCCAGCTGGCAGCTCGTCATCGACTCCCGCAACGATACCGAAAGTGAATTGGGTCGCGGAGACAAACCTCCGCAGCCCGTTCGGAACGCCCGGGGACGTGGGCAGAACTATAAAAGCGGGAACATTGACGGTGAAGGAGTGCTTTATCGTCCTCTCATCATCCGTCATGTTGTCGAAAGTTGTGTCCGAGGAGATGTCCGGGTCGAACATCGCATTGAACCAGTACCCGCTCGGGGTCTCTATCCTGTAAGATCTTGCGCGGACGTTGTGGTACCCACTCATGATCGTCGTGAGGATGTCGTTGCTGTGCTGCATGAACTGGGTCCAGAGAGTAACCTCGTACTTCGCGGTGAAAAACTTCGGAACAGGTATCGAGATCGTCTCGTATATTCCAGCCCCCAGGTTCGGCTCAAGTAGCCTACCGTCGAGTGTCCTTCCCGGACGATCGAGGTGCGGTCTCCTAGATTCGATGCCCGTGTTTCTGAGACCCTGCGCGTTTATTATTCTCTGGTAGAGCGGGTCATCCTTCGAGAGCCTTCTCTTGATGTCTATTGTTCCGAGATCTCCCATCTCTATCGACTTCGCAGCCTGCTGCTCGATCCCGCTTCTCACTATCGTTATCAGAGGGACGATAAGCGCACCGTTCTTGTCACGTAGGGGATCCTTTCTCCTGTTGATAGCGAAGCGCTCACCGGTCGCGAATATGACCGGAACCTTCTTCGTGCTTCCATCCTTGAGAGCGTATATCAGTGGAAGGTCCTTTTCGAACAGGCTGAATATCGCGCGATCAACGTCCTCCACCCCACATGATGGTACGGTGATATCCTCGGGGACTGAGGTTCCCTCGTACCCAAGGCTGATCGAATCTCTGCCGTACTTTTTCCTAGTTGAGTATCTCGTGCTCATTCGTCACCGTAGAAAGATGAATTGATCCCATCGGGTGCGACCTTCTTCGGACCGGTGAGCGGGGCCTCAAGTTTTCCGTCAGCCTGCAGCTCACGCCGGTCCGCAGTCTCGCCAGACTCGTTTGATGCTGCACCTCGTTGCTGAACGAACGTCGTCTGCGTGATCTTTTCCTCCTCGAGATTCTGAGCGGCGGGACCCGGAGCGGTCCTGCTGATGAGATCCTGCCTTGCCTGCTTACCCATGAGCTTGTAGCCGGTGACATGTTCCACCTGCCCGAATATCTTGCTGATCGTCACGACCTGTGTGATCTCAAAGAAAACGGATCCGTACGACATGAAATCGCCCATCTTCATACGAAGACCTCGGTCCGTGAGATCCTGAGCGTGCACCCTGGCCTCGATCGAGTGAAATTTCTCGCTTCCGAACTTGCTCGTCTTCACCTCACCGGGTGACCATTCAACGAGAGCATCGATCTCTATCGGAGGATCGAACACCTTCTCGGTCGATTCCTCGTAAACATCGTGAACCTGGGTGACGTCCGTCCTGATAGGATAGTAGTATATCTTCTGACCGATGACGTCCTTGATGATCTCCTTCGTGAGGTCGCTTATGAGATCAAGCTCACGAGGGGTGATGAAAAGTCTTGCCATCTGATCACCCGATCGTTATGACACGACCCATCGGTATCGGTGTCGCCTTGAGTATCTTCTGAACATTGTCAACCTCTGCTGCCTTCGTCTCGATGAGCTTGTTGTAAGTCATCGAGTCCAGCATTTCCTTGAGATCTGTTCGAAGCTTATCTTTCTCCTCTTTCGCCGATGACTTCAGATCTCCGCCGTCCAGTTGAAGCTCACCCCCCGGGATCGGAACGGACCCAAACTTGGACCTGATCATACCCAAAAGCTCCTTGGCGAGGGCAAGCGCGTACTGCCGGACCCACTGACGAGCCATGGAATTCACCCTCGCGTAAACGAAATTACCGTAGGGAACGTTGGATAGATTTGAGACACCCGACACCGAGGCATCCGGTATCGATGGGTTTAACGGGTTGGATTCGAATCCCACACGGACCCAGAGCTTCAGGGGGTTTGTCGCTGTCGGTGATGGGAATATCCTGATCTTCGTTCCCGTTACACGGTAGCTGTAGTTCGAACGACGGACCCTGTTCGAGATGTTCATCTGACCGCCACGGAGGATGTCCTCGAACACCGGCAGCACATAAAAGACGGTCTCTGGCGTGAACGACTCGAAGCTGAACTCGTTGTTGAGGTAGTTGATGGCCGATGTCGTATCGAAGAATCGATACGCTGCGGATGGGTTGAAGTGCATGATCTCGAAGATCCTCATCTTTCGATGCTCTGGATTTAGAGATGAGCTCACGACAGGTGTTCCGGTCGATGGATCCACAAGATCAGTGTAGAGATCATAATCCTGCACATTCTGACGAAGCTGAATCGCGCCCGAAACTGCATTGTAGGTTCCACCGAGACCAGCCTCGACGGCGTAGGGCTCAGCCAAACGCACGATGTAGTTGAGGGTGTCACGAGGAAGCTTCTGGGTTGCCTCATCGAGACTTCCAGTCTGCATGCCGAGAAGCGAGAGCAGCTGGCTCTTCGCCTGGTACTGATTAACGATCGATCCGTATTCGAGGAAAGCTTCCTCGAAACATGACCAAATCTGCTTCTTCGTCAACTCGACAGACAGAACGTCATCTCCAAGACGACGTTTCACAAATGCCACCATCGCATCAGCTTCAGCCTGAAACGCGGTGTCGGAATCGAAAAAACCGAATGGAGTTGGGTTTAAGGTGGTCGTGAATGTTGACATCTAGTGTCTCCGACCTTAAATAGGAACGAGCGGCGTGAAGCCGCTCGTTCATTGATCAACGTGTGAAACTTACTTCACGCTGGCCTGATTGGCCAAGTACGTCTTCTTCGCGGACTGTGAGGTCATGGCACCTGCAACCCCGACCATGGTTCCACCGCCCAGAGCGTACGGCTTCTTGGCAAGGATCAGGAGGCTGTCAGCCGTTGGGTTGTTGACGATGTAGATGAATCTGCTAGCCTCACGATTGGTGCCAGATGTCATCTCAACCGCGCTGTCCTCTCCCTTCGTTATGTCACCTGTAGCCGGAACTCCTAGATGATTTGCGAATAGGACTTTGATCTCGGTCAGCTTCTGGATGATCATGCTTAACTCACTGCGGGTCGCAACGGTTCCAACAGATCTCGCCGTCTGCGCTGCATTTGCGAGGAGGACTGCGAACCGCAGGTTATCGCGGGCGAACAGCATCTTCTGGTCAAAGATGTTTCTGCCGTTTGTGGTATCCTGATACTGATCGATCGCCGTCTGGACCGACCTTGCCAGCAGGTTCATGACCGTGTTCACATCGCGCGCGGTCTGATCCTGACCGATCGGAGTGTTGGGCGCCTGAACCTGCAATGTCGACTGCACAGGAGCCGTGTCGATGCCAGTCTTACCCGTGATCGCGGCCTGCTTTCCAATGAGAGCTGCAATAACATTTCGACCTACGACGCCGTCCACTGGAAGGCTAGCGGCGTTCTGGAAGGCTATCGTCGCTTTCTGAGTGTTAGGACCGTAGTCACCGTCGACCTTGAATCCTTTCGGCAGTGGAATGCCTGAGGCGTTCATGGCAAGCTGCAGAAGCTCCTGATAGATGCTGACAGCGGTTCCCTTGGATCCGGTCTTTAAGGTGACCTGTCCCTGCCCTGCACCGGCGCCAGCATGAACCTGTAGGAACGTCGGGTCATTACGCATCCTATCGGCTAGGCTCACAGGAATCGTCCAGTTTCCAGCGTTGATCGGGGTACCTGGCATTCCCAAGGGAATTCCCTGTCCGACCTTGATCGCACCGGAAATAGTGCGTGTGGCTGCCTGCTCTCTCATCGCTCTGTGAGCTTCCTCGCGTATGATACGACGCAGCGTGGACTCAGAAATTAACATGATTTATCTCCCTTTCTTGTATTTATTTTTGTTCTTGACACTTTCAAAAAGAATCTTAAGCAGAGATGACCTTCTGCGGGAATCGACAATCGCTCCGTGCTCACCCTTCAGGATGGACCAGTACTTGTCCTTCATCTCCGGACTCAAGGTCTGGGGCACGTACTGGTCGAATGACTGCTTATCATCGGCGGCGAGAAACTGCCTCATCCTTGTCCCTGAGATCTGGACGGTCTCAGCTCTCGATACCGGACGCTGCTCGAATTTCTCTATGACAGCTGGATCCCTGATGTTATCAGCCATCTTCGAGGGTGAGTATTTCACCCGAGCGTCCTCATCGTCAGAGTAGAACACGAACTTGCTGACAACGTTCTTCAGCTGACGCATCTTATCGACAGCGAGGCTCAGCGGAGATTCCGGTGAGATGATGAGGGTCGCATTCGGAAAATCACGGTGAAACTGGGGCTCCAGCACCGCCTTCCACGCGTCGATCATCACGCCCGGTGGCAGCTCATCGCGGCCAGCGGTCGAAGTGATTATGAGAGCCTCGTCGCACTCCTGAGATGCGAGGCTGATCATCTGCCAGTGACCAGCGTGGACGGGCTTTCCAGAGACTACGAAGATTCCAATGCTGATTCCGTTCTGCGTCCCAATCTCGAGACGCTTCATCACCTGCGTCTTCGTTGTGAGGAACAGGTCCTCCTGACGTTGTATGAGAGTCTTCGGATGATTTAGAGCACCCAATCGATTCGAGATCGCAGCGTCGAAGTAACACTCCGCGTGGATCCTCTCGAAAATTTCATCGAGATCGCTCTCGGGCACGTTTCGACGCTGGGCGGGAGCGTGCTCAGACGAGATCTCATTGGCGATGCTAACGATGCCGTTCCAGTAAGCCTGTTCGTCCTCCTTCGTCGCAGCCCTAAACTTCTGCTTGATCGCCTGTCGATGCTCAACATCGTGCTGGTCAAAACGAAGTGCCTTGTACAGGGCCTGGGTGGCCGACGTCCTAAAGACAGATCCCTCTGCTGGTGAGCGCTCGCTCTCTGTTGAGAGCGATGTATCGAAGTCAGAGAATAAATCGTAGATAGAATCGACTATCTTCAGAACTCGATCAGGACCAGAGTCTCCGTAAGCTGCTCTTAGCTTTGAATCAAGGTCGGCAGCCCGTCGCTCGATGGAAGCGCTCTTGATGCCCGACTTCAATCCCTGGAATGACTCGAGGTTACCTTCGAAGAGAACGGGATATGTCTGAACTCCGAGCAACCTGGCATACTCCTCGAGCTTTGCCTCATCGTTCTGCGGAGTGATGTTCGAGACAAGATAGGTTCCTGTCACCTTGTACCTTGAAGGACCGAAGAGGGTCAGGAAGATCCCATGCTTCCGAGGATACTCACGGCTGATCGTTGGCTTCCGCTGAACAAACTCGAGAAAGAATTCGGTCCCGGGAGGAATCGCAGCGGTGTTTCTATGAACCTGCGCAAGGTGAGAGTGAACGAGAGAGTACTGAGCTGTTCCGGATGATCCTGAACGAACCTCCTCCTCGCGTGCAGCAAGGCCGCGTGCCTCACCCGGATAGATGACGTTGCCCTTGTAAGCGATGTACCAATTCTTGGTGTAATCTTCTGGATCGAACGCGTTGTTTCGACGGAGGAGCGTGAGCTTCGTGCCGTCGATCTTCTCTACGATCTTGATGCTGGGATCACTCAGGAACACCTGGGCTTTCTTTATATCATTGGCCCGCGCGCGTGGAGACGCGTCAGGACGAACCATGACCTTCTTGAGATCTTCGATCGAGATATCGGTTGACATCAGCTTCCCCAGATTGCAGATTCTATGAGACGATTGAGACGATAAGCTTTCGATTCATCGACTTCACCTGGAGCTGTGTCGTCCTCAGTGAATCCTTCCTCTCCACGAACCTTGTACTTCGCGTAGAAGCTTGCCTTCATACCCTCGATGTCCATCGTGGAGGATTCAGCTTCGGGAAGGATTTGCCTGAAGACCTCAAGGATCTTTTCCTTGACGCTCATATCTTCGTTCTTGTCAGTTGCTGAAATTTGCTGGGCAACTGCACCGAAGAGCCTGATTGCCATCTCCTCGTAAACCCTAACAATTTCAGGTGGAGTCATCCTGTTTTTCATTATATCGAGCGTACCGAGGAATGATCCAAAGTCCTCCATCTCTTTTTCCGTAGGCGGCGGATTATCTCCGAACATCCCTGTGAATATTTGTCTGATATCACGAATCGCTTGGGTTCTCTCAACTCGTTTCAAGTACTTGTAGACATCATTCCCGTTGTGCTGCCAGTCGAGCTTCCTGTACCTGTCGGAGTATCCAGTCACAAGATCGAGGGATTTCATGGGTCTCAAACGAGCGGGCTTCTTCTCAGCTGCTGAGAGCTCAGCCTTGACCTCGGTCTCAGCTTTACGGCGAGCGGTCGCCGGGCTTATTCGAGGCTGCTGTGATTCGATCTCGGACGCACGAGCCTGGATCTTGCTCTCGATCTCCTCGGCGCTGGGTGGCACGTACTTCCTGTCCTTGGTCATCGAGATCTTCGGATTCTCGGCCGAGGCTGCGTCCGTGGCAAGACGTGCATCGATGGGTGGGGGAGAACGAACTGCAGCAAGCGAGAATAGAAGGATCTTGTGCGCGAGACCTTTCACACCCGCCTCGATGTCTCTCCAGGAGGACGAGTATGAAAACTTTGCCCACGGAGAGGGTCGACCGCCCTCGTACTCAGATCCTTCGAAGTCAATCTGAAAGAACGTATCCCCCTCACCGGGAGGAGCGGAGGGATCCCATGTGTAAGCGAAGAGAGCGTTGATCTGGTGCTGACCCGGGCTCTTTTTGTTGTGACCGACGTACGCAATTCTTGGGGTGAGCTGCTCATCCTCACGACGGTTGAGCGTTGAAAAGAGCCCGTTCATCTTATCAACTGGAACCGTGAGGTCGATGTCCCCCACTGTCGGCTTAAACTCTAGGAACTTCTCGTCCGACAGAGTCTCTGGAGGGGCGAAGAGATGCGCTGATGATCCGTTAAAGGCGAATCCGGAACCCAGGACATCATCGCGTTGGGCTCGATCCCAAAGCGGCTCACCGTGGTCGTTGTTGAACTCATCATCGAGGACCTGAAGCATCTCAATGACGTCGCGTCTCAGATCCTGACGATTTATCCTGCCGGATCGAAGATCTATTTTTTCAGCAAAAGCAGATCGACCGCGGAACTGCCTGACCTGGTCAGGACCCGAAACTAGGCCCGTCTCTGGGTCTCGAACGAGTGCTCTGGTGTTGCCCCCCTCATTGACGGGAGCAGCACCGAACATGAACTTTGAGATGCTAAACAATTTACGCTCCTTGAGCTCAGATGCCCCAGTTGATCGAGATCTTCCGACGGCCTTCCGTCAATGTACCCCCTGAGCCTCTTGCTATGGGTGCGGTGTCCCTGCGTTGGAGAGCAGCACCATTCACAGTTATAGACGTCGGAAGAGCCAGCTTCTCATTGACTTTTATCACGTTGGGGTCTGGTTTGTTAAGAGCAGCTGCAAGCGCTTTGTAAGCTGGAGGGGTTCCATTTCCGTAGAAACGAAGGCAGATCTGCGACAGAGTATCTCCTCTTACGACGGTGTACGTCTTCGTTCCAGGAGTTGGTGTCGGACCAGGACCTGGAGTTGGTGTGGGAGAAGGTGCCGGAGCGACGGCGCCGCCGGGCTTCCCGCCCGCTTTTTTCCACTTCATGATCGCCGCGCTAATAAAACGCCAGAAGAAATCTGTTCCCAGAGCGTACGTTCTGTCCTCTCTCTCTAGATTGTCCAGAGCCGGGAAAGCTTCCTTGTACTTGTCGTTAACGATCTTATACAAGCTATCCGCATTGAGAGTTCCAGACTTAGCAGCGGAGAGAACTTGATCGAATATCTCCTGCTTGTAAGCAGACGGAAGGTCATCAAGGTCACCGTCGTCTTGACCCTCCATTCCACCTGAAAGTGGGCCCAACGCATCGACATTCATATCACAGTAAAGAAGTGGATCAGTTCCCGTTAGGGTCGAATTGCTAGCTGAATCACGACCCGTCTCTGCCGTTCCACCTGCGCCGAACATAATATCTTTGAGGTCAGCTTCAAGCTGCGCGTCCGCTGCAGCAGCAGGGTCGACGGGAGCGGAAGGCGCTGCCGGTGTTGCTGGCGCGGCTGGTGCTGCTTGAGCTGGTGCTGGTGCAGATACGCTCGCTGTTCCTGTATCACCGTCGTCTGCAGGTGCTTCAAACAATCTAACGCGACGTGATTCCTCACGAAGGATCTGGCGAAGTCTCGCCTCGGTAATCTTCATACGTTATTTCTCCATACAGGGATACATATTCCGCTCACGAGCAAAAGCGTGCACCGAAAACTACAACGGCCACCCAAAAGGGTGGCCGCGTAGTGTCCTGAGGACCCCCTACATCAGATGATGTTGAGGTCGAGGCAGGTGACCGTACCGTAGAAGTCCGACCTGACCATCTTCTTGCCGTAGCGAGTCATGACACCCTTTCTCGGGGTGAAGTCCTCAGGCGCGAAGATCGTCGGGGTGACAATCAGCGGGACGTACGGAGCGTAGACGTAGCCGGTCTCGAGGTAGCTTCCGCCCTTGAAACCAACAAGGATCTTGTTGCGGGGGAAGTACGGATCCTTGTACACCGTGAAGCGGTTGCTCAGGGTACCAACCTTCTCGGCGCCGATCGAGAACGGAGCGCCGACCTGGCCGGAGCCGTCGATGCTGTAGCTCGGGCGGTAGTAGGTCGAGGCCTCGAGGATCGTGGCGACGTCCGGACCGACCACGATGAAGTTCGCGGAGCCGCGAAGCGTCTTGCGGTGGATCTCGTTGGCGACGTCGATGATCGTCTCGGTGAGGGTCTCGTACCACTCGCGGACGGTACCGGTGAACATCGGGCCGATGGTACCAGCGCCGCCGGTCGTCTGGAAGACGCCCGTGGTCTTGTTGACGAACTTACCAGGAGCGCGGCTCCAGAAGTAGTTCGCGCCGGAGGCCTGCACGAGGAGGTCGTTGAGGATCTCGCGATCCAGCTCGAGGGCAATCTGCTCGGAGAGGATCTGAGTAAGCTCAACCTCAGCGTCGATGCTGTGGTAAGCGTTCAGATCCTGCGCGAGCTCCGGAGACCAGCGAGCGCGGAGCTTGCGGGTCGTCGCGGTGACGGCGAGGGACTCGATCTTGATGTCGATCTCGGGGATGACCGGGGAGGGGGTCGTGCCGAAGTTCGACTCGAAGACCGGGATGGTCGCGGTGGAGCCGGTTGAGGTCTCGACGTCCAGTGAGGAGGCGAGCGGGTAGCTGAGCCTCATCTGACCCGAGCCGCTTGACATGTCGGTGGTGAGGGCACCAGAGACGACGGTCAGGAGGTGGGTTCCGGAGAGCGGGGTGGGGGTGAAGACGCCGCCAGCCCAAATGCCGATCTGGTTCAGACGACGAAGGTTGAGGACACCGCTGCCGCCCTGGAATGCCTCGCCGAACACCGTAGCGTCGCCATAGGTCGTCCTCGGGAAGAGAGCGAAATCCTTGGCGAGGCTCTGGTCAGTGGAAGCCGAGCAAGCGCCGAGCTGCACGACCGCGAACTTGAAGGCGCCGGTTCCGACACCGTTGCCCGGGTTGACGCCCGCCTCGATGAGGGAGGTCATCTGCGGGTCGAATCCGAGGAGACGACCGTCGGTGCCCGTCGCGAAAGCGAACTTTGTCGCCGCGAAAGCTCCGTTACCACCGAAAGCGCCTGAGGCCTCGACCGTGACATTCGTGAGAGCGTGCACGCGGCTGTAAGCGGTTCCGACGAGATCGTACATACCACCCACGGCGAGAGATCCGCTCTGGATTCCCTTACCAACCGGGTTGTTGTAGATCGACTGGCCGGTGCTGTAGGTCGCCTGGGTGCTATTCGGGGTTCCGTCAACGCCTGAGTTACCACCGCGGTCGTTACCGTAGGTGTAATCCAGGTAGAACAGGAGACCGGATGGGAGGCTCATTGGCTGGATCGAAACGAGCTCGTTCGCCACTAGACCACCGAAGACGCGGCGGACGATGGGGAACGCGATGTTCGAGAAGCCGCGGATGTCGCCACCGCCGGAGGTGGAACCGCCACCGGATGACATCGAGTTGCTCTCGCGGAGGAGGTTGGCAGTCTGGTTCTCGAGGAGGCGAGCCATGTTCTCGCGATTGACGCCCTCAAGGCCACGAAGCAGGCCGGTGCGGCTCCACTTCTCGACGAGACGGCCGTTCTCCGCCCCGACGTCGCGCCCGCGGATTCCTTCCGAGAGCTGCTCTAGTGTGAAAGTCTTTGACATTTTATATTCTCCAATATGGAAAGTTGTTACAAAAAACGATTAAACCAACGGGTAATCACTTACCCGGCTTGATACCTGCGAGGATGCCCCAGCGATCGACCTCAACGGATTCATTCAGGTTGCTTGCGCTGCCTGACCGTGTTGATCTGGACGATGAGCCCAAAACGCGACCCTCGTTGACTGTTCCCGACTTGGACTTGAGTGACTCAGTCAAGCTCGTGAACAGAAGCTTCGCTTCCCTAACGGACTTCGCGGCGTCAAGCGACTCAACGATCGCCCTCTGCTGACGCGGCGTGAGGTCGCGATTCTGCATAAGCTTATTAACGTAGAGAAGCTTAGCGTTGAACAGGTTGACCTCTTCGAGCTGCTCGCGCAGGGTAGCATTTGCGCGCTCAGACTCTGACAGTTGAGCCTTGAGCTCACGATTCTTGCGTGACTCCTCGACTCTCGCTGATCTTTCATTTTTCGCGGCGTCGGTTGCCTTCTTGGCAACTTCAAGCGCCTTGCTTGCGACGGCCTCGGCCTCATCGGACTCCGAGAGGTGGTTGAGCTCATCGGGAAGACCCGTGACGCTGCCGCCACCGAATGCCTTCGGCATCGGATCCTTGATTCCCTTCGCGTTCTTGCCCTTTGAGCTCCTGCCCTTCGCCTCACGAAGTCTGCTCAGCTCACGACGGAGCATGGACTCATCGACGTTGAAGTGAACGCTCTCGTTCTCGTAGTCTTCGTCCTCTTCAAGCTCGTCATCTTCCTCTTCGAGCTCGTCGTATTCCTCGTCCATCTCTTCGTACTCATCGAGATCGTCCATCATCTCATAGACTCCCTCGTCTTCCTCAGAGACAGGCGGCGAGGCACCAGCTGGTGGGGCCGGCGGAGGGGCTGCACCAACAACATCGACCGGCATATCCTCTCCACCCTCAGCACCGGGCTCTTCCTCACCGGCGAACTCGATACCGAAGGACATCCCCTTCAGCTTCTCCTTGAAATCTTCATCGTCGAGTCCCTCGAGATCGGTGGGCTCGAACACGAGCTTCGCCTCTCTACGAAGACGCGGCTTTCTATCCATTTCCTCTAGGAGGCGACGGAATCTCGCGTTTGTTGACATTTGCTTCATCTCCTTAACTAATGTGTTGAACTTTTGCTTGACTGCAGGCGTTCCACCATTAGATAGTAGTTGACTCTGCAAATCATGCGTATTTTTCACTAAAATTGCATACGCTGCCCTAAAATTGCTGCTCTCAGAGAGCGGGAGACTCTTGGAGACTCTCTTCAGAGACTCGAACTGGCGACGAACCGTCCCGTATGAAACTCTCTGCTTTCTTTCTCCAAGAACCATATCAGCGAGCGCTTCGAGACCTTCCTTGTTAAGGGAGATATCGACATCGTCTCCTTCAGCAGCATCGGCCTCGGCAGCAGCTGATGCTTCACCGTGCTTATCAACGCGAACGTTTATCTTCACCTCAGTCCCAGAAGCTGTCTTCGTGGTGACCGTGTGAGTGACCTCCTCGTCAGGGTCAGGAGCACCTGCGGCTGGTACCATGCCCGCATCGGCTGCCATGGGTGGTGCTGCGGGAGCGTTCATTTCATCCGGAAGCGCTTCGAGGTCGAGATTCGGAGTCTCATCGTCGGCAGGAACATCCTCATCCTGCTCAGCGAGCATCTGCTGCTCGATGAGTTGCCTGATTCTGGGTGATATGGATTCAATGATCTTGTTGCGTGCGTTTGCTTCAGCCATCTCTCTAAGGGCCTTTGCATCTGCTATCGCTTCGTCGAAAAGATTCGGCATGCTTTCTTCCTATTTCCTACGCTGAATTAAGTATATCGTCACGGGTCTTTTTCGAGCTCTTGCTCCAAATGAATTGCACGTATGAGCCTGCGGAGCCTGCTGGCGGTCAGCTCATCCGAATCCGGGATCTCTGCAAGGGTGTATGCTGGTTCCATGGATCCCGCGTCCCTGAGTGGAAGCGAGCTGGAGTATCCGGCCTTGGACCCAGAAAGTGAGATTCGAGCGGGAGCTGGTCTTATCGATGGACCGTCAGCACCGACCCCGAGGACGCCCTGCTTATTCTTATACAGATCAGGCATCGGCGAGATACCACGACCCGTGGTCTGCTCGTGCATTCTGAAATCGGGACTGACCATTCTTCTGTTATCGGCCGCACGATCCGCGTAGGAGTCCCAACGGATGTGACCCTGTCCAGCCTTGTTACCGATCGCGACCTGCGTTCGCAGATCTTCCTCGTCCTCAAGATCTTCCTCATCATCAACGTCATCTCGAACTATCTCGATATAGGGCCATGAGCCCTGTGACATCCGAGGCAAATCACGACGCCCGTCCGTGCCGTATCCCAGGCCGGTGCGAGCGTCGTGATTCGGATTGTTAGCCTCGTCGAGGCGACGACGTGACATTGGGACCCTTACGTTAGGGCGCCTGGATTATCGATGTGGGTTGTCTTCGTTGACCCGTCTGGGAGATTTGCTCCGCTCTGTCCACGGGGCGCGATCGGTCCCGTTGCTTCGATGGTCGTCTCGGCAATTTTCGCAGATGTGCTCTCGGGAAAGACTGACGTGATAGAGTTACCGCTGCCGAAATTGTCGTTCGCCAATCTTTCAACGCCAGTCGACGTTCCATCGACTTCTGCGGCGGGGTCGGTCGGGACCACGAGGAATGGATAGTAGCGACCTTCGTACTGACCAGACGTCAGCGTGCCGAACGTGGGAGCTGCAGTCGCAGAAACAACTACGCCGGACGAATCGACCGGTCCCTGATAGTCAAGATTGACGCCTCCCGGGAATTGGTCAGGATCACCACTCTGCAGCGTTGGCTGCAGATACGTCTTCGCGTTCGCGCGAACAGTAGCTTCTGTCTCTCCAGCTGTGTACAATGGAGAATTCGGAAACATCGCGCTTAAAGTCGCCGTGTTAGATCTTGCTTCTGATAGCGGAAGCGGCGTCCCTGCGACGATGACCGTCTGTGTTGTCTTTGGACTAGCGACAATTCTCGTAGGATATTTTCCAGGCATTTTTGATTCCCTCCCCTCTAACTATTCCGATCAGAGCTGTTCGAGGATGTGGGCGCGAATCTCCTGACGAGCCTCGTTAATCTCCGAGAGACGCCGCGCGATACGTGCTGCTTCGTTCTGGAGATCCTTGTAATGAGCGACTTCCTTCGCGAGCGTGTGAGCGAGCTCAGTGGGCTCGACTTCCTTCGTCTGCTTCGCAGCATCGCGGGTTGTGCCGGGCTTACCGGATGGCATCTTCTTGGACGCGCGCTTCTTAGCAATCTTCTGCTTCTCTTCCTTGATGATGAGACGAAGAATTTCAGGGGTGAGATTTACGACCTTCGACATATTGACTCCTTTGTAGGCATATCAATTGTTAACTATCTTCATCACTTCTTTTTTTCTGCCGAGAAAGCAAGTTCAGCCCAATTTGACGACCCTTCAAAAAGTGACATGGGATCAACATCTGGAACCCCCTGGGCGACTGACATTGCGGCAGCTGGATTCCGTTCAGCGGTCATCTGGGCTGGTAGCGTGTTTCGTGCAGTGTCCTCGAATATCTGCTGCATGATCCCGCGTTCCTCCTTCGGAAATTCGGACGCAAGGTTCGCGACAGCAGGTATTGGAGCTCTGCGACCTTGCGCTTGCTCTGCGACTCTGCTCGCCCCTGCTGAGAATGCTATGCTATCGAGATGCTTCTTCGGTGCTGGCGCGGGTCGGTTCAGAGATTCGCGTTGGGGACGAGCAGGAGGCTCCTCACCGCCCCGGAGACCCTCGAGAAGAACCTCCAAGATGCACTCTTTAACAATGTCCTTTAACTCAGCCTTAGTCAACGATGCCATTAAGCCTTCCAGGTTAGAATATCGTTGAATATTCTATCAATCCGATCGCTTCGATTAAATGTTCTTGAAAGTTCCGAGGCTTTTACTTCACGACCTTCCCTCATCATGAAAGCGCCGGGGGTGCTCGGCTCCGAAACGAAATCCCAGCAGATAAGCTGGAAGTCATCCTGCACGACCTGGGAGTCACCCGACTTGCTGGTCGATCCGACACCGCGGGAAGAGATTCCAAGCGTGACGCCAGCCTCGACAAGGCTTTGAAGGATCTTGCCGCAGGGAGTGTCAAGGATCTCAACTGTTCCATAGCAGACGTTTCCCTCCATGTAAGCTTCCCTGATGATGTGACTCACCTTTTTCAGCTCCACTACGGACGAATCGGGGTGATCGCATTCGCCCAGCGCTCGATTCTCTCGAATGAATTTCTGGTAGTTTCTTACCTCACGTTCGAGAATATCACGAGGATAGATTCTCCCGTTCTGGTTCAGTGTTTCAGCCTTCTGAAGGATTCCCTTCATGATAAGGCGACCACCGCTCTCCTTCGCCTCTCTGATCGATTTGTTATCGTAAGAGAATGGCATCCATTCCGTCAAAAGTGTCAGGGATCTATCACTCATCTTTTGCCTCTAATTCTTGCTGTAGTTGCGTTAGCTGCATGAACTTAACGATTCCTGCGTCATCCAACTTCGTGACGTCAGCGCTTTCGACAATTTTGAAGACGTGATCGATCTTCTCAAGGAGCACCTGACTCTTTGTCGACTCTTTAAGACGTTGCAGTCCCCTGCTCGTCCTTCTTTTTATATTGTCGAGCATAGAAGCATCAACTTTGCCATGAACATAATCTCGAATCAGCTGATGCTGAACCTCGGTTAACTTTCCAGCCCACTTCTTCTCGAACTTTTCGTTCATGATCTTTACTGAAAGAGGAGAAACGCGCTCGTTCTTCAGCTCGGTCAGAACAGGCGTCTCTGATTTGTCGGAACCGATCCACTCAAGCAGCTTCTGCTCATACTGAATGACTCGACCCAGGCTTGCCTCATCGTCCTTGCGCCAATCATTCATCAGAGTCTGAACCGTGGCGTAGAGTCTGTAGTTCTTAACGTGCTGGTTGAAGAACTTGACATCATCTATCGATTTGTTTATCTCCCTAATCAGCTGTGATTTTTCAATTTCAAGCTGACGCGTTGAGAACATATTCGAGCCACGTTTGGCTTCCTGCATAATGCGAAGACCAACATTCTCAGATTTCACGGTAGTGTTCAGCAACGCCTGAAACAACCTGTGCTCTTTGAATATCTCGGTCCCGGGCTTGTAGTACTTCTTAATGATTCTCGAGCATTCCTGGACGGTCTCGAAGTCATTATCGATGAGAGCGGACGATGCTTTTGAGAGCAGCTGCTCGTAGATGATCCCGACGTTTCTTTTTTTGTTGTGAGAGTTACTCATCGAAGCTTCCTGATTTGCTGGGTGACTCTGGTGTCTCGAGTAAGACATCCGTACTTTGCTTACGTATTCTCGAGCGAGCTTGTTTAAGGGCTGAATCTAACTGAGCTGACATTCTCGGCTTCGGGAAGGGAGGATTATCATAGAGCTGCTCGACCAAGCTCAAATTCGGTCTTGACTCTGTTGCTAGCGAGAAGAGCTCATCTTCATCGAAGACTCTGTTTGAAGTATCCTGATCCCTCGCCCACTTTCCAGTTCCCGCCATCTTGAACATATCCGGCATTTCCACGGAAGCTGCGGTCGAGCGGTCACGTTCCTGCTCGACGTCTTTTCCGAAAGCGTTTCTTATCTTCTTCTCCGCGCGAAGTGGAAGCTCATCATTCTCTATCGACATCACAGCAGGTTTCTCAACACCAGCAGAGACGATCTCACCCTCTCTCTCGTAGCCAGCCGTGATCGGCGCTGCTCCGCCAGCGCCACCTCCGCCACCGACTCCGCCCTCGCCACCAGGCATCGACTCGAGCTCAGCGTCCTCTTCCTTATCCTTCTTCCTACCCTCTTTCACAGCTTCGATCTCTTCATCAGAGAACCCAAGTATGTTCTTCCTTACCCAACGTCGATCGACGATTCCCTCAGGAGCTTTTCCAGCAATGTCGAACCTTGATGAAATCAGCTCAAGCTTTTGCTGCTGAGCTATTGTGGACGGGTTGGAGAGCTTGAGCGTGAAGTTAAGCAGATCCTCACCCTCATACCCATGCGAGTAGAGGTGGATCATCGCCATCTTGTTCAGCTCTGAAATGACCACCTTCTGAATCCTTGAGATCGTGCGTGAGAATCGAATGTCTTCCTGCGCGAGAGTTGCCTTCGCTCCGATCTCCTCATCGTAACCGAGGTAAGCTTTCGGAATTTTCAAAGCTGCGAAAAGCTTCTTCTGTATGTACTGGACGTCCTCGATCGCAGCAGCGTTGCTTCCGCCCGCCAGCGAATCGATCTTTGTACCTGTCTCGCCACCACGAACGGGAATGAAGTAATCCTCGTCAACAGCGAGCGGATTGTAGCGAAGGTCCATCTTGCCGTTCGCCTTGTCGGATACTTTATTTCTCTTAAGGCTTGTCTGCGCCTGCTCCATGAAGTTGGCAACCTCTTCTGGAGGAACGTTTCCAACATCGATGTAGAATACACGCCGCTCCGGAGCGCGGACGATACGATACACGAGCATCGCATCCTCCATCAGAATCATCTGACGCCAGATTCTACGAGCTGACTCCAGGACTGATGATCCGTAAGGAAGGAACGCATCATTACCGAGAAGCCGAAAATGTGAGATCTGCCAGTTCTCCAGGACCTGGTTGCCTCGAGTGATCCAACGAAAACGAACCGCCATCGGGTCCTTAGGGTCATACCCTTCCTCTCGCTCCATCTCGGAGATAGGGATAGGATAAGCGTTGATGATCCCGTAACCTGGATGAACATCGTTGAAGAGGAAGAAGTCTCCGTACTTACAGAGATTTCGGGTCCACATCGGAAGGTTAAACTCAATGTTCAGAGTATCGGAGAATAGCGTGTCCAGTAGCTCCTTAACGCGTCTGTTCTCCGAATGAACGTGAAGAACCTGGCTCTTCTCGTCCTGTGAGACAGTCTCTTCCGCGTAAATGTCGAGAGCGGAAGCGATCTCAGGAGTAGCCTCCATTTCCGAGAAGTCAGAGTAGCGCGACATACGATCGAAAGCACCATACGCAGCTACCGTGCTTGAGTAGATGTCAGATTGATTCTTCCTGAACATCTCGTAAGCGGACGAAGCTGTGGGTTCTGAATAGTTCTTCACCTTCCGTCTGATTACGGGGCCCGACCTAAAAAGTTGGGTCAGTCTTTGGAATAGATCTCTGTTTGTTTTTTCTGCCATCTTGCTCTCAATTCTATTAGATAATTCGCGAACTTAAATTAGCCCCTGATGAGCCACCCAAAATGAGCGTAAGGGTTGGCATTTCCAACCGCGCTCTTCGGGGCTGCGTCCATCATGATCGGAGACATGGTGTTTCTTGCGTGAGGAACAAACGGCTGCTCGTCATGGTCGCGTTTGTTGACCGCAAACGCTGAAAGCATCGCTCGAGTCATTTCCTGACTTTGCTTAGAGTAATCGATGTTGGTGTCGTAAAGCCATATCCCGATCGCGAGAGCCATCACGAGATCATCGTTGTATCCTTTCATCGCTTTTGCAGTCTGCCCGATCCAAGTGAATGTCTTGAGCTCCTCAGACATCCGCGTGGATCTGATCCTGATCTGCTTGTTTCGAATAACCTCTTCGAGCTTTGTGAGAATCTTTGTTCTATTGGAAGGACCGGTCGTGAATCCGATGTTGGCGATGTCCTCAGAGCCAGCCGTGGCTCCCATGTACATGTACTTCTTGTCCTTGTAGTACAAGTTTGGATACCCAAGCTCTTTGAGCTTCATGCAGACGGCGTAACCGTAGCTGTTATTCTCTGGGCAGACAAGGGCTTTTCCGTATCTCAGACCCACCTCGTTAAGAACAACGGCAAATTGGTCTGGTGGAACCTTGCCCTTGAACTCGCAAACCTGCTCGCCTGCCGTTGTGTCGATGACGTGAAAGCTTGAGTAGTCTGCTCCGTCTCCTCGAGCGACGTCCGCAGAGACAATGTACTTGTGATCCGGCAGGAAGTAACGCCAGACCCACACTCCCATCTCTGGACCCCATCTTTCGATGGGAGTTTGCGTATGCGAGATGATGTACTCCAGATCGTTCGCATTGAGAAACGTATCACCTGAGGCTGCGAAGTCGCAAAGAAGCTCCTGCGCAACCTGCTTGCGGGTCATATTCTTCGACTCGTTGTCGAACCATACTTGATCACGCTCTGGATGGACGTCCCAGGGAAGCTTAATCGCGTTGAACTCGTTTAGACCGGCCTCTCCCTCAACGTAGAGCTTGTGATACTGGCCGCCGACACCGTTAGGAGTGGAGAGAACGATAGCACGACCACCTGTTGACAGGGTCGGATACAGACCGGTCCAGAGCTCATCGAAGTTTCCAATGAATGCAGCTTCGTCAACGATAAGGAGAGTAAGAGCTTCTGATCGACCTGCGTCGTCCGACGTTGGAATCGCTTTAACGGACGATCCGTTGCTGAATTCGACGACTTGCTTCGTGTCCGACTTCACTGTCGGCATAATCAACCAAGACGGAAGATTCTGAAGCATGACCTTCACCTTCTTGATGAAGTTCTGAGCGACAGCAAGCTTCGTGGCAATGATTAGAATTGCCTTGTCTTTGTAAAAGAGCGCGAGCCAGAGAGCGTAAGCGGCTGCGAGAGTCGAGATTCCTAGCTGTCTCGATTTGAGAATGACGTTGAACCTGTGCTCCTCGAATTGAGTCAAGCAGTCATCTTGGAATTTGTACGTGTCAAATCCCACAAGGCCTCGGGTTGGGTGCTGAATTTTCACGTACTTGTTGATGAAGTACGATGAATTCTTACCACAAGCGACAATCTCGGCGATCTGCTTTTCTTTCGAGAGCACAGCCATGTCACATCACCTGAAGCGTGACCTGTCTCCTGTAATAGGCAACGCGGCGCGGTGATAGATTCGTAGCTGCGATAACTTCGATAGAGTCGGTGTTCGAAGCCTCTTTAAGCTTCAAAGTCTTTCCAGTCGCTTCCTTAAACTTCGCCTTTGTGTCCGCAACACACTTTGTGATAATGTCGATCGATTCGTACTTGATCCTGTCGACCTGCGCACGAAGAGCTTGATCAGCGGCAAAGTGAACTACCGTGAGAAACTTAAAAGTTATGGTCTCACCGTTGGTGGAGCATGTAACAGAGTTCGGCATGGACGAAACGCCCCATCCCTTCTGGGTTATATGCCCCAACGCGTTGAGTTCTTGTGTTGATAAGTGCATGTCTTATATCTCTCCCAACTTAAATATGCCTTCTCGAGTGAGGCGATGAGAGTCTCTTAGATATGATCTCATTAAGGCTCTCTGGTCCTGGTCTCCAGCCCTCCATCCACCTTGACCTGTTGGGATCAGCGACTTCATTTTCACAGTCAAAGCAGCAGCCCGTCCTCATGATAGAAATCGTGTCAAGTTCATCTATCGCGACGCTTCGACAAAGTGGGCAATCGATGGGTGATGGATTCACCTTGATATCGCCTCGCTTGACGATCCTGTACCCGTTCTTCTCTTTCACTTCATTTCTCATCAGTACCTCACATTCGCATCGATCCCATCATGAGAGATCTCGATGACATTATCAACAATATCCTTGATGCTGTCAACGTGCGAGATCACAAGCATGTTCTTAAAGTTACGCTTGAGTGAAGTGAGGAGGCGGGCACACGATTCCAGATTGGTATCGTCCAGAGCTCCGAACCCCTCATCAATAATGAAAAGGTCGGGCTTTGGGATCGCAGACACTTCGATCAGAGCTGTCCTGATCGCCAGGGACGAGATCATCTTCTCCATACCGGATGAGAGCTCGATGGGACGCTTGGAATCCCCATAGTCGATAAAGATCTCGAGGTCTCCATCCTCCTCGTTCGCGAGCAGCTCAACATTGAAGTTTGCAACGCCGGTCAGGACCTTGGCAATCTCGTTGTTGATCCTGGGGAGCTGAGACGCGATAATCTGCAGCGGAATGCCATCCTTACCAGTTGCAGCGAGTATCGTCTCAAAAACCTTCCAGTCAGCCTGAAGCTTATCGATTCTCTCGATATCCTGCTTGAGCCGGGAGATCTCAGCTCCGATCGCTCCGATCCACTGGTTGTCCTTTAGGATCTTCTTCGAAATCTCCTGAGACTTCCGCTCCTGCTCGTCAACCTCGAGCTGCATCTTCTTGACCTCCTCGAGCGCGGAGACTGAGATTGCTGCACGAATCTCCTGTAACAATTTGTTCACTCTCTGAAATTCTTTCTCAAGAGACTCTCCGAGAGACTCCAAACTCTTCGCCTTACCCTCGTGAGCAGTGAGCGAGGTTCGAGCTGCAGGGAGTTTCGATTCGATCGAGACAAACTTCTCGTAACGTGATTTCATCTCGTTCAAACTGCTTGGATCAAAGCTCTGCTTCAGCTCATCGATTAACGCTGTAATCTCGTCTAGGGAAGCTCGATGCTTCGGGATCAGAAGACGATCAGCGTGAGAGTCCTTGATGTACTTGCAAGTTGGGAACTTGTCGCCGCATGGAACATCGGAGAGTTTCGTGACAGACCTCTCCAGGCGTTGGAGAGTCTCACTCTCGAGCTTAAGCTTCGTCTGCGCGTCATTTATCTTGGTCGAAATTCTCTCAGTACGCTCGATATCTGCTTTGAGAGCAGCGATGTCAACTGTTGCGAGCACGCCCTCGGTCTTCTCGATCTTCGCCCTGAGCTCATCGCGCTCGGCAATAGATCTTTCAAGCTCATCACGATTCTTCTTGATCTTGAGGTGGAGATCGATGATCTCCTCGTCGTACTTCTTGATGTCATCTAAGGTGTGAGAAGATCCCGGCGACTCTCGCTCGAGGATAGCGCGAATCTTCTTGACGTGGGATTCGATGGAGCTCTTCTCGCGTTCGAGAACTGCTATGTCATCATGAAGAGCTTCCTCCTCCTTCTGCTTCGCCTCGATCGCAGCCTTAAGATCGAGAGCAGGAGTCCTACGAAGCTCGGACTTTATCGAGCTCGAGCTTTCCTTTGCAAGGGTGTTCAGGGAATCGAACACCTGGAGATTCAGGAACTTGGAGAGGATATTCTTTCTTGCGGTGGCACGCTCCTTGAGGAAAGCGTTCATCTCGCCCTGAGCCGCGAAGGAGGTCAGAAGGAAGTCATCCGAGGTGCCGATGAGCGATCGAAGCGCCTTGTCGGAATCCTTACGCTGCTCTCCAGAAATGTCCTCAACTGGATTACCCTCATGATCGAGTCTGAAAAGATTTAGGTGAGTGATCGCGTGATTTAGACCCGCCTTCGTCTGATGCTTCACCGACTGGCGTTCAGAGAGGTAAGTGTCAGCCCCAGCTTGGAACTCGACCGAAGCCTTGCAGTAATCCTTCCGTGTGTTGATGATGTGGAGATTCTTGATCGGTCCACGGTCAGTTGTGTTGAACAGCGAGTACATGATCGTACCGGGAATGGAAGACTTCCCTTGCGCATTTCGACCGAAGATTCCGGTGATTCCGCTGAGATTCTCGAAATCAATCTCGTTGTCCTTACCATATGAATAGGTGTTATCCCACTTCAACTTCTTAATGGACCACTTGACGCTTCCGAGACGTTCATCCTCTGGTAAGGAGTCGATAAGTTTCGAAACTGCCACGTCAAGCTTCACCAGCGAGTCACCTTCCAAACCCTTCGACTCAGCATAACTCTTAAAGAGACCCTTTATTGTAGAGGGATCGCGAAGGTTCTCCCGGGAGAGGGTGGTCGATCCTGCTCGCATCTCCTCCTTCGACTGCTCACCCACGAACTTCCAGACGACTTCGGAGGCAGTCCTCTTCTTCTTGAGTTCCCCAGCGAGCTGACGAGACTCAGAGATAGTGATGTTCTCATCGTTCAGGATCCTGAACCGGGAACCAGTCGGAAGCTTCTCGCAAACCTCCATCGTGGAGGAAACATCGCCCTGCCACTCGACGGTATGAAAAGGACGAGGATTCTTGAGCTTGACGAAGTTGACCCGGTACTCATCCCGGTTCTTGATCTGCCAGAAAAGGAATCCCTTCTCAGTTTCCTCACCGTAGTTCTGCTGGACGGTCGAACCGGGATACGCAATTCGAGTGTCTCCATCCAGGAACTGGCGACGATGGATGTCGCCGAGGAGTGAGAAGTCGTACGGCCGGAACATGTCAACCGTCACCTCACCTTCGATCGGCATGCCAGTGTCCAGAAGTGAGCCACCAACAGCGCCATGATAGAGGGCGATGTTGAGCAGATCGGGATTGGGACTGCATTTGCTCCACCCCTCCTCGTCGAAGCACGAGAAATTGGCGAAGTTTACCCCGTTGATCTCATAACTTCCAGAGTCCTTCAGGAAATGGATGTTATGATGGTTGAGCGCCGCGATGATCGGGGAGATCGCATCGAGACGTGACTTATTATGGATGAGACCGTCATGGTTTCCAAGGATAACGACCGTCGGCCAGTTCGATAACTTTTGGAACCACCAGCGAAGACGATCGACAAGCTCGGGCGTGATGCCCTGAGTCTTGGAGTGGACAATGTCGCCACCCACGACGATCATATCCGGACAGAGATCATCTAGCTTCTTGAAGAAATCCTCGAAAACTTCGGTGTACTCATCATGACGCTGGAGACCACGCCAATGGATGTCTGCGATATGTGCGATCTTGATCAAAGGATGCTCCCGCTTCTCATGATTCTTGAGAGGTTAATAATACCCTGAAACTTGTCCCAGTTTCGAGCTTTTGACTTCGCTTCCAGAAATTCCTGCTTGCTCATCTCACCGACGTCTTTTCGGTCGCCAAGATCGAGCACCTTGACGGAGACGTCGAATTCGGAAAGAGCTTTTGCCCATTTGTGCTGCTTCTCCGGCATGTCACTGTCAAGCGCGAGAATGACCGGTGTTCGATTCCTCGTGATAGCCTGAAACAGTGCTGACTTTCTTGACATGTTAGACCCGAGGATCGCAGTAGCATTGCTATCGCACTTCGTCAGGTCGAACGGACCTTCGACAAGAGTCAGCTCCTGGCGCCAATCTATGTTGAGCTCATTGAAAATGAACTCTCCACGAGGAACCGGAGGATTCACGTACTTTCCGACCGACTTGTCATCTATCGCTCGTGCCGTCCAGTAATTGATCTTACCGTCGGAATCGAACGACGGCATGATGACCCGTCGAGACAGACGACCACGCTTGACGTAGCCAAGACGAAAGTACCACATCTCTCGAAGACCCAACCCACGATCGCGAACGTACTCAAGGCAAGCTCGAGTATCAGGGTCATGTGATTCGAGTGATTCAGCAAGAAGCCTGAAGCCATATGGAAGCTCGACCTTCGGTGCTTCCACCACCTCGTCGAGGAACCGGCGCTGGTGTGATCCAGTAACCCCCTCCCACCTCGCGGCCGCCTCGGATGATATTCTCCTCAGGATCTTAGCCACCGAGGCTCCGCGGGCATCGCAGACCCAGCAGTGATACTGTCCAGTATCGATGCGAACAACGAGTTTCTGCTTCTTCGAGTCCTTGCACTCGGGACAGCGGAATGCTACGTTAATTCCCTTTCGATCTACTGCCCCGACGCCGAGTGCTCGGCTTAGGATCTCGATTCTTTCTTTGGTGTCTATCACAACTAATACTAGGCTGATCGTTTCGATTTAACAAGTAAGCAGCTCGAGCCATCACGTAGGCGTCAGCTGCATCGTTGACTCCCTTGTCGTAGACTGTCTCCCCCTTCTTCTTCCCAGCTTTGACGGTCCGTTTCGGAAGCTCTTTGCCCGTCACAACCTCAACCCACTCCATGATCTGGTCTTTCGTGTCGCGATCCTTGCTGATCGTGATCCCGAGCCCCTTTCTCGCGACCGATGAGTTGAAGAAAGTTGGATCACGACCGAAGACAACGAACGACTGCCACGAGACCATTCCGTTGAATCTTCCGAGGGTGAGCAGAGTAGAGGCTGAGCTCAGCCCTCGACGAAATCCCTGAAGTGGTTCCTCTATCGAAACAGTGGATATTTCTGGAAAGCGGGCACGAAGCTCGAGCAATCCTCGATTGACCGCGTCAGCTTTGCTAAAGAGGCCCTCGAGCTTGTCAAGCGCGAAGCTGCCCATCTCTATCAGAGAGCCCTGAGAGTCAAGGACTGCCCAACCAGTTGAGCTTGTGGAAACGTCGAGCCCCAGAATCATTACCAGTCCATCTTGATTCTAAAGAGATAGCGATCCTCACTTCTCTTGATGATCGGCTGGGCAAGCGAAACTCTTGCGACCACGTTCAGGTTGTCATCGTGAAGGTTAACTCCCGTGATGATGACGGGACCCACCGACCTCTCGTCGGGATCATCGCTTGCCGTGAGAGGCATGAAAGTTGGGTTCGAGCTTGAGTTGATCTGGCCTGCGGGGCAAGGAACGGTGATCTCCATCACGTGAACGGTCCGCTCGCCCCTCATTGAAATTTCGAACTGATCCTTTCCGAACATGAATATCAGAGGAGATTTAACGACAGCGATTCCCTCATCGTAAAGAACGGTCCCCAGCGCAGCCCATTTGGCGTGCGGTGTGAGAGCATCAGCCCGGTGCAGGCCTCCCCTGCCGTTGTCCTGTAGGGTCATTCTTACGGTGCCAGCCGAACCTGTCATCGAGCTGTCGATAATCTCGAGACTTGTCGGGTGTATCCTACCTCCGTAGAAGAGGTTGCTTGTGTCAAAGAACACCACAGAGTTGGATGAGTTGTCCCTTTGACGTTGGAATATCGTAAGAACGTCGCCAACCTGACTTCCGCTTGCGAGTGAGTCCGGTCCTACACCCTCTATCTCATTCGATATGGAGGAGGGAAGGTCATCACCGGATGCGATGAGACCAGGATAAAGAGATGACGTGGGAATGAGATTGTTGAGGCTCACCATCGAGAGATCAAGATTTCCAAAATCGTTGACGTACTTCGAGAGAGGAGAGTTCTCAAGTGGATGGCTGCTGACCGTCCCTGAAACGAGCAGGCTATAGTTCGGTTTCGTCAATCCGTTGTCGCAGGGGAGAACTGTCAAGTTTCTCTTGATAAACGATCCAGTCGCGTAGAGAAGTGTGTTTGCCTCTTCGAAATCAGTTACGTTCCAAGTGATCTCAGATCCTGTTAGATTATAGAGAACTGGATAACGACCCTGCACGAACTCACGGACAAAATTATCAACGTTGACCTCATGACCTCCGACCCCAAAGGACATCGAGACGTTGTGGGCGTCCATCGTTGAAAGAGTTGTGGTCTGAAACGGGGTCAGAAACACGTCACGGGTGGGTGACTGCTTCGTAAAAAGAACCGGGAGATGGAAAAGAAGACCCGTTAACGATCCGGATCCGATTCCGTTCGACTTGTAGGACGAGATCTCATCGTCATTTAGAGCTTTGCTCCAAATTCTCATCTCGTGCGTCTCAGCTCTTAGCGGGAAGTCAAGGTTAAACCGCGGAAGCGGGCCGACGACAGGGTCGTGCGGGAAGAAATTAAACGTTCCACTGCTCCCCAGATTGGGACCGGTGAAGAAATTACCAACAAAGAGAGCATCCTGATCTTGGCGATCCGTGTCCCCAGAGCCCGTGAAGATAGGGGCTATTGACGAGCTTGGAATCTCGAAAAGTCCCCTCTCAACTCCATCGATCACAAACGATCCAGTTCCGTTATCGTAAGTTGGTGACCACCTAACCGCGATGTGGTGCCAGTTGTTCAGGCTCAGGCAGTTATCATCAGAGAAAAATGTATAGCTTCCGCTCACCGCAGCGTCCGGTCTCACCTCTGCGGATGACGAAAGCTGGAGCATCAAACGAAACTTGTCAGCAACACCGTTCGCATCGAGCGAAGATCCAGAGCAAAGTGATAAAGCAAAAGTCGAAGACAGGTGGTAGATTGTTCCCGGCCTGAATCCTTGGCCCGCTGTCAAGCTTTGATAACGTGGATTAAGGTAGCACTCGAGCGTGAATCCGCTGTCAGGAGTGTAGGGTCCCCGAGTTCCTGACGTCACACTATTATCGTAGATTATCGCAGACCCGGTGGGAACGCTCGATGCTGTGAAAAAATTCAAGCATTGATAGTTCGTAAACGACCAATGGGCAAACGAATTCTTAACCCTGTAGTATGGGAACAGAGTCTGGCGTATGTTCGACTTTCGAAGAAAATCCGAGTTAAGAGAGAACGGAGGTTCGAATCTAAGCGACTCCATTTTCTTGTCACGAGAAGTGGATCTGGTGAGTGAGTTGACCCCGGAAAGATAGCTCGTGAGCTGCGAGTATAGATTCGTCGATCCTGTGGCAGCCAAAGCTGTGACCCTGATCGATTCAGGATCGTCAGAGGTGAAAGCGGTGTCCGTGAAGACGGGCTTTTCTATGTCTTTCTCTATCTGCGATGATCTAGCGAAAACTGGAACGGATCCTGTAACGCCTGCAGAGCTCGACAAGAACGTTCTTCTCGGTCTCGCAATAACCGAGAAGCGTTCAAAATTGTCACGACCTAGCTTTATGATCGACAACGGTCCTCCTTAGAAGTCTAGGCGGACCCTTACCGTCAGATCCTTCTCATCATTCTTCTCTATCGGACGAGAAAGCTTTGCAACCGCCAGCAGGTTGTCGTTCGCGTCGTACATTCCAACCGTTGTGACGAATGAGAAAGCGCGCTGCGTGTCCTCCTGGCCATCATCGATCACAATGATCTTTCCGTCTCCGTCAACGTACGTTGGATTTGAGGAGTAGTTGAACTCGTCCGCGGTTGCTCTGCAGAAGAGCAGTGTGCTGTTGATGTTCGTGACGTTTTGGAACGTAACAGCAGTGTTAGATCCAGAGCTGAAACGACAGGATGAAAAATAATCGACAATGTCATCGATGCTTCCCGAGGTCAGGAAGTCAGGGATGAAACGAGCGTATGGATTTGAACCGTAAGCTGTCTGCATCGTACTTCCCGATCCAATTATGGTCTCATTTGTCGCGAGACCCGTCACAGTCGGATTACCGACAACCGAAGAGATTGTTCCAGAGACGTGCTGGTCTCCCCAAATTATCTTCGAGATATCGAGAACCGCGGTTCCAGCGTCATAGAACATAAGTCCAACTTTTCTGGTCGTGTTGGATGCATCAACGATCTCTCCAACCTCTCCTCCGAAAGTTGTTCTCTTTGAGCTTGCAGCTCCAACATCCGTGAAAATTGCAGACCCTGAAGGCGAAGTCCTATTGAGATTGCTTCCAGTAGTGTTGAAGGACGATCTACCAAGCGCGTTCTCTGCGGAGGACTTGTTAGCGACGGGAGCTCCGTCAAGAACACCAGTCGTGTAAAATCTCATCGCGAATGTTTCACGCTTGATCTTGTCACGAGCAAACAGTCGCTTGAAGTCTAGAAACAGCGCGTTGTCGATCCTGTCCGCGGAGGTCAGGGTCGGGTCGGTCGAGACCTGGAACGGTGAATAAAAAGCCTGCGAAGAGTCACCGAGAAGCTTTCCGGCGTGCTGCCTGTACACGTCAATCTTCTCTCTCATCTGCATTGATGAGCTTGGAAACTGGAGCTTCCCTGCTGTGTCCTCACCAATTTTTATGTTCTGAACGGTCGACCCTGAGTACCAGAGTCCCACCGACATGTCGAACATCGGATTTGCGGTCTGCAGCGCGTAATCCTGGTCGTAAACTGTCTGAAACAACGAGGCAGTAACGCTTGTCGCTCCCGAGCCTGTGACGAAAACTTGATAAGAGCGGCGGCTCGCTGAACCAGACACGTCCTCTTGAATTATATCAACGAGTTGGTTCAGGGCAGACTTGCTAGTCTTGACATCTGCAGCTGAAATTTCTTTAAAGGTCGCCATTTATTTCCTCGTTACTGTGAGATCTGCACTTCGAATTCTTTCGTGGCACCGGATTGCAGTCCCGTGACGCTCACCACTGTCGTAATGATCGATTTATTACTTGAGTTGCCGTACACAGTAAACTGCGTGTCAGTGATGGAGCGAACAGCGAGCGGAAGAACTATTGAAGATCCTCCAGCTGCTGTTTCCCCTGAAGCTCTGAGGAGTATGTACGTAGCGACGCCGTCCTTGTCGATAGTGTCGGGAGTGAAACCCGTCAAGCTTACAAATTGATTGGCCATCTTGACGATGTAAGCTTGATCTCTAAGCTCAGGATCGATTAACGATTCTCCCGAGATTGTCTGTGTCAGGGTTACCGACCTCGAGGAGCCAGATCCTGTCCTTGTCATCGCGATGAGCGTGCCTGTTGAGTCAAGTCCATCGCTCGTGAGAGAAACTTTGGGCATTCTCACGAGATTGGGATTTGAGACCGAGACGGATCTAAACTTTAGAGCGAGGTTGGCGTTTGTCTGAGCTTCGAATACAGGTGTATTCTTCTCAATTTTCTCCTTACCGACAGTTCTTCCGAACTTTCGGATCATCGTGTAGTCAACCTCATCGTCTCCAAGAGCAAACTTCACGATAGAGAAGCTTCCATCATTTCTCGCGAGAAATTCGCGACCGATGTCAGTTAGTACGGCATCGACAATGATGTTGTTAGTAGAATGGTCCAGATATCCCATGTTGTTTGTCCTAAGCTAGATATTAAAGTTTTTTAGACTCCGGATAAACTTTTTTCAGTCTTTACCGGAAGATCCGTCCTGGCGAAGATTTCGAAGATCTTTAAGCGAAACATCAATGTTCGACTGAAGCTGCCTGTCGGTGTTTAACAGAGAGAACCTGTAAAGCCCACCTCGAGCATCAGTTTTTAGAAACTTCAAATCTTTGTTGTCTCGATCTTTCACCGCAAGGTACTCAGGATCGAAGAAAATTCTCATTTTCTCTGTTTTCGTTGACTTGACGCTATCCAAACTCAGCTCTGCCTTCAGGTAAGTATTCGGATACTGCTTTGCTGCGCCCGACTCTGACACAAGAGATTTGATTAATCTGTTCTGAACTCTGTCGAACCTTACCCTAAACTGAGCGCTGTAATTGGACGTCATCGCGTGAGCGTCTATTGAGCAAATCGCGTAGATGAAATCCGAGTCTTTATTAAACTCCGGCTCAACGTAGAAAGTGGTCGAAGATGTAAATTTCTTGATAAGGCTTTTGTCTATTGTCTCAGCAGAGGGTGTCTTTATGACCGAATCATCAAAATCGAGCTGAGCGATAAGCGAAAATGGCTCGTCTATCGTCTTTCGTCTAAAAACTTGCCAACCCTTGACGTCGCGCTGCGGATTGGACGGAAATGCCCAATTGATCTGAAGAGCAGCTCGCTGATAGTCCCAGTAGAAATTAAGGTCCGCTGGTGAGGGCGGGGGAACGTACTCCTCGGTCAAAATGGAAGAGAATGTTGAGGGTCTTGAAGCGACAAGAAATTTTGACTTCTGGAGTCTTGAATTTTCGTCGACTGCCGTTACGAAGAAAGCAGCGACCGACCTAACGCTGTAGACATACTGTACTCCATATCTGATATTGAGATCTTTGTAATTACAAATTCTAGGATTTGAGATGTAGAAGGTTCGCTTTGAGCCGATGCGGTCTCCAGAGCCTATCTCGAATCTCTCTATCATATAGCCCAGATGCTGCACTTTCTCGATATTCGAGGTTGCCTCTGTGGGAATGTCTTGTATGGATGGCATCTCGATTTCTGTCTCTGAGTCGTTTACCATCTTGCTACGTCTTTTTCTCATCTTACCGGTCATCATTCTCGAGTTATTTCTCACTTGAGAGCCGCATGATGAGACTGGTGAAACCGGTGTTTCTCTCGTAGAGTTCAGAAGAAAGTCGTTGTCGATAACAATCGCGAGCTGATCAGCAGCTGAAGCATCGACCGGTTCTACTTTCTTGTCTCCATCTATGAACAATGATCTGCTCTGCGATGCAAGGCTGAGAAATCTTTGCATCGAGTTTCCCTGCTGAGACAGAATCGTCGTGTCACCGTTTTGGTCAAGAGCTGAGGAAGCATTTGAGGCTCGGGACGTCATCAATTTCGCAGCGATGTCAGTGCTAGATCCGCTGGCAAGACCTCTTAGCCGCGCTGAGGATTCATATCTCTCACCGATCCTGTTGAGATAGTCAAAGTCCTGGAAATAAAGCATTGAAAAATCAGCGAGAATTTTCGATTCGTCAACAATTTCTAGCTTGTTGTCTTCGAGAAAGCTCTTCTGGTATGCAAATTCAGTCGATCGTCGAGGATCAAAGCTGGATTTCTTCCAGCTAACGGTGACGTATCTCGGTATTTTTATGCTGATCTCGCGAGGCGTCAACGCCGACAAGGGCTTCTTAAGAAATGGCGGGTTATCATCAACGCGCTCGTCAGCTTCAAAAAAGTTATATGTGAACTTTACGATCGGCTTTGAGGGAACAGGAACGTCGAAAATCTGAACGGGTCTGCTAGCGTAAGTCGGTTTCATTATCGCTGTATCCCCTTGCTAATTATGCTTTTCGAGATTTTGGAAGAATCCTGATTCTGAGATCCTGCTTTGATCTTCTTTTCAGACTTATCTTTTTGAGTAAGAACAGCTTTCGCTATCTTAAGCATTGAGCCTTCGGTCTTACTTGACGTGTGAGGTATGAATTGGCAAGAAATGTCTCCAACAGAGAATCCACCGTTTAAGGGATCTCTCGGTATCACCAGGGTCGAGCCGTTAGACTCGATTAGGTATCCGTTTTTTTGAAGAGATTTCAGCATGCTCTTTCCGACCTCTCCGTTTTTCTTAGTCGTCTCTTCTTTATCGACAGCGAAAGTATCAGGATCGACAGCGACAAGAACGACTCTGTCAAAAAGAGAGTTTGCAAGAAGACGATCGATCGGCTTCTCTTCTCTCATAAGATACGATGAGACTAAAGCGGCGATTAGCTCCTTGTCTCCAGTCGTTACGTCCTCAGCTTGATTCAGGTAGTCGATATCTCCAGTATCAAGCAGGAAAGAAGAAAGTTGAGCTGGGGTTGGAAGGACGAGATCTGTCAATTTCTGCTGGGAGACCGAATTGAGCGCAGCGAGAGCGGTCGACAAAACGGTGTCTTTCACGTCTAGCGTGACAGATTCATCGAAAACTAATCCTGTCGTCTTATAGAGGTAGCTTTCCATGAGATATGAAAACGTCGCATTTTTGACTATTTCATCTATCTGCTTCGATGTGAGATCCTTGTATCTTGAATTTGAAGCGAAGTCCTGATAGCTAAGCGTTTCAGACCCCTCACGAGAGTAGAGCTTGTAGCTTATTCTTTTGGCAATCTCGAGCGATCGATCAGAAGTTGAGGAAGTTTTTGATCTTCTGTAAGTGTCGAATGATCCTGGAACAACGTAAAGCTGCGGATCGAACAGGAATATTTTCTCTTTGAAAATCAGATCATCAAGCTCGTGGTCACGACGGTGTACGACCATCTCGACCATTCCCGTATAATTCTGCTGGCCCAAGTCTGGGTCTCTGTACTTTTTGCTGTTGTCAATTGTTCCAGCTGGAATAGCCGCTGCGATCAGCCTGATATTTTCCGATGATCTGTCAGAGAACTGTGGAGCTGTTAGCAACGATTTGAGAGCGATGGATTCAGGAAGCGAGAAAGCAAATTTCGCGGGTAGATAACCCGATTTTTCGATGGGTCTGTACTTGTCGAGAAGAGACCTACGATAAACGATTTGCTGAGTTGTTAAACTCGACATCATCTCCCTTCCTTTCGGGGTGTCGAGCACGTCTTTACGTGATGAAGTTTCAAGTATATTCGAGAATGCATCGATAAGATCATTCTTCGAATTTTGCATTACTTTCGAGAATGCAGTGAGGTAAGCCACAGAATTCTGGTAAGATGAGACGTCAGATCTCAAGTAGCTTAGAGCTTCGCTTGCGAGAGTTGCTGAGCTGAACTGAAAGAGTTTTGTCTCGCTCTCCGTCATGTCAGATGTCAAAAGCGTTAGCTCTTCTCTGTAATCTTTGATCAAATTCGAAGAGAATCCGATCACCGCCATCTCGTTTCCCTTCAAAAACGCGTCGAGAGCATCAGCTATATCTCCGCTGTTGACAGCATTAACAAACTCCTGAATTCTTCCTTGCGGTGTCTTGTAAGATCTAGCGACACTGATTCCAAGCGGAGCTGAAAGAACAACAAAGCATCTTACGATCATGGCGAGAAGTCCGAACTCGTCAAAACCTCCGTAGAGAGTTCTTCCCAAAGCGTCCGTCATCTTTTCACCGTCTGGTAAACGCTTTTCAGCTTTCTGAACTATTTCATCGTAAGCTTTGACGATAAATGACCAGAAAGTTCCGCTCGTCTTTTTCATAGCATCTTCGTAGTATTTAGCGATGACTTTTTCTTCAGTGTAGGGAGGAGTTCTCGCAGCTTGAGCTCTTAGATCCCTAATGTAAGATTTGACAGAATCGATTTGCTTGTTTATCCGATCTGTTGCAATTTTAAGATCATCTTTGTCTTCAATGGTTAAGACAAAATCAGTCTTAAAGCTTTCGAGATTTTTCACGAGAGCAGTCGCGATAGTCGCTCTTTGGTTTAACTCTTCGCCAGTGAGCTGATCTGATCCTGCAATCAATCTCATGAAGGCGAGCATTAAGCCCGACATGTCAGCGCTTGGGGGCGAACCTCCGGCGGTCCTGGTGATAGTTCTGGTCGTTGGAGTGTCCGATTTGTTCTCAGTTTGAGTTGTCGTCGGAACGGCATCGCTCTTCAAACTTTCGCTTTTTTCTGAAACTTTCGCAGTGACCAGCTTTGTTGTGGTCGTTGCGTCCTCACCCGTACCGGTGCCAGATCGTGATTTTACTTTGTAGTATTTGATTCTGCCGGCGATTCTTAAAATCTGATGGTTAAGCGATGCATTACTGTTTCCCGAATTTCCTGCTAGGCAAGTGTAAAGAAGCTGGTACTTTGAGCTTTCATCAGAACTTGCAAGACCAAGAGCTTCGTTGAAATTTGATAGTATCGTTCTAAAAACTTCTACAGTTGTTATCCCGTTAGTGGGATCGAGAAGACCCAACATCTTTTCAGAATACGCTTCAATATCGAGACGACCTTCTTCGAATTTTGAGATGAAAGAATCTAGATCAGAGAATTTGTAATCTCCTGCCAGCAGCGGCTCTCTGATAAGAGCGGTTGGACCAGATTTGTAGTCTCTTTTCTCGGGTGCATCCTCAATTTCAACGGGAACGATCCAAGTCCCGTCAGAGCTCTTATACTGTAGCATTGAAAGAGCGATAAGGCTCGAGCTCGCAGAGTTCTTCTTAAAAGGAAGCGGATCTGCAACTTGTCCTCCGTTCGCAGCGGGTTTTGTCCCTTCGAACATTGAACCAAGATTCCCCATCTTGAATGAAAGCTTCTGAGCTAAGCTGTCCTGCTCGACTCTTACGATTCCAGTTGATATGCTTAGGGCTCTCGTAAGAATCTCTACAGGTTCTACTAGAGATCTAACCCCAGTACTGGAGAAATACTTCCAATATCTGCCACCGTCTATTCCAGATTCAAGACCCGCTGGGTTTAGGTCCTTCACGTCTCTTCCCTGTCCCCATGAATCGAAAAGAACCCCGAATGGCTTCGTGTCAATTTTCGATCTGATCTTTTCGTTTAGAATCTTTTTGAGAGCGGTGGCGTTTCCACCTGTCGAAGAGAAAGTCTCTGATGGAAGAGGGGGATTAGGATCCGACAGAGTCGGTAACTTAACTAAGATGCTGTCAATTTCGAACTTCCTTTCGGAAGCTGGAGTTTCATAGTCCCTAAGTTTCGACGTAAGGTAGTCTTGCCCAGCCTGCTGAATGTCTGGATCTCCGGGACGAATGAAGTCCAGAGACTTTATCGCCTGCTCAAGCTTCTCATCAATTCGAGCAAGATCTTCCACAAAATCATCGGCATCTTCTATCGCAGATTCTAGAGAAGTTTTAAGAGATGACCACTGGCCGCTGGTGTCTTTTTCGATGCATTTTGATGTTGCGTAAGAGACGTCATCGGTGGTGACAGAGTGAACGGCGTCCAACGCTTCGTAGTATCTCCCGTAAGGAGTAAGAAACCCACCGGGCTCATATACCCTATTGAAATCAGCGAGCGCAACAATCTCAGTTGGTTTCGATTCCTCGACTTTTTCGATGCTAACGTTAGTGTTACTGGATTGCTTGGAGAGGCTCAGACTTGAGGCTGCGATAGCAGTCACGCCGGTCGAAGACTTTATCGTACCGGTAGCTGGGCTTGAGACCTTGACTCCCTTTCCTATTGCTGACTTAGGCGGCACTGTCCCTCTCCTTAACAGGACCGATCAATCGACCCTGCGAAAAATTCTGAAAAATCGGTTGTATGTAGTAAGAAACGTCGTTTAACGAAGCTTTAAGTCTATCGTCAAGGTACACCATCGAATCGTTTCCAAAAAAGTGAAGAGCTCGAAGCGGAGCTAGCTTTCCATTATACTCGGCGAAGATGATTATGTGATCTATCTTCTGCAGTCCTTCGTTGACTTTCCACCTAACGACGTTTCCCCTAACAGTTTCTTCAACAGAGGGATCAGTTATGTCAGTATCGACGTGAGGGACAGTTACTATGACCTCACCCGTGAGCGCAGTCCTTCCCTGGATCATTTCACTCGCGCTTCCAGCCGCTGGATCCAGCTTGAAGCTAGCTCTTGAAGTAACTCTTAATTGCTTAGAGTTCGAAGTTAGTGTCCCTTTTTTTAGAACAACCGGAGAATTAAATTTCTTCATTAAGACCGGATAGCTTTTTCCCGTTTCGAGGTCGTTTTTGCTAACGCTCGACTCTGAAAAGATTGTTCCAGGAGCTCTGACAAGAAGGCGAAACTGGTAAATGTACTTTCTGCCACCGACAAGCGATGAAACGTTTGCTGCCCTTTGCGACCTTGAGTCATCTTGAAAAAGTCCAGTTTTGACAACTCCGAAAGATTCATTCAACCCCGTAACAGTATCAAATCTAAGCATCTCGAGAGAGACTATTTTGTTAAAGAGCTCTTTGTTACTTTTGATCTCATCAGTGTAGAGACTGTCAAGACCGGCGTCTATCAACGTGCCGTAAATGAGATCAAGAGACGCTTGGTTGGTGGGAGCGTCAACCTGAAATGACACGCTAAGAGATCCTGCGTCCCCAACCCTAAGAGAGTTTGAATAAAGTGAATAGCTCTCTTGATCCTCAATATCACCAGAAAAGTGAATGATGGCTCTATTTTGTGATTCTCTCTCGTCTCCGTAGGAATCTATCATTACGATCTTATACTCGTAAATTGCAGAAACTCGACTTGGGACATCCTGAAATTCAATATTTGATGTTGTCTTGTCGAACTTTCTAAGACTTCCTCCTAAAACGTTCGAAAGATTTGTAAATGATGACTCATGAGTTGTCAGATTCTTTCTGATCAACCTGATCGCGATGACTTCGGAGGGTATGTTAAAAACAGAAACTTTGACTGCGCCTGAAACTTCAGAAGCAAGCAAAGTTAGATTGTCAGGCTCAATTTTATTATTTTTAGACTTGATACCTGGGGCTACAACGCTGGAAAATTCTCCTGATGAAATCGAAAGTTCGTTGAAAGGAATAACTCTATAAAGCGTTTTTTCTGACTGGCTGGGGCGATCAGTGAATTGAATCTCTTCTCCAGGAAGCAACGGAATTGTCGTTATTTTCTTAAAAGTCTCTTCATCGTTTCCCGTGACTGACTTACGATAGACAGCGATAGAATTGCTGTTCTTATCTTCCTGCTTGATCTTCATCACTCTGTAGTTTCCGACATTGGTGAGATGCAGGCGCGGAGCTTGAGTCGGTATTATGTGTTTCTCAAAAGCATCTCTAAAGTTCACCTTAAATTTGAGAACTTGGTTCCTCGAATCAACTTCAACTGTGTAATTTTTTAGTTGAAATTTTCTGATCTTCACAGTGAAAGGTATTTCTATCGTTGTTACGTCTTCCCCATCGAATGAAGATTTCACAGCGTTTCCAGAAATCTTGACGAGAGACGCACGAACTGATTCGAGCTTTTTATCAATCTTTGACATATCGGAAGTTGTTCGAACTCCACGAACAGAGCTGAGAATAGGAGCGTGAAAAGACGCAGAATTTATTTCTTGAGCTGGGTCCTTTGTTTTTCTATGAAGAAGGTCGAGGTACGACGACTTTAGAGAAAGATCAACCTCGACATCTGAGTGTTTCGAAGAGTCAAGATTTGAAACGCTCTTGCTTTCAAGAGATGAATTGCTTTCTGACTTCAGTCTCTTTTTACGACGAACAGGTCCGCCAGCAAGTATCTTAGCGATCTTGTCATTGGGAATCTGCTTGCTAAGATCAACTACTCCCTTAAAAATCGCCCTTGATATCTCTGAGATAGCAGACTTTTTCTTTGAAGCAGATCTGTGAAAAGAAGAGCTTGCTTCAAGAGCTTTTAGCTTAAGCTTCGGAGGATCGAGCTTTCTCTCATCGTACACTCTAAAGTTGCAAGTTGTCACTTTCTCTTCGATAGCAGCCTCTGGGTCGATCTCAAAGAAAACTTGAAAGAAAACAATGTCATCTTCGATTCTCATGACCTCAGCTGGCCTTGAGCTGACTGACATGATCTGCTTCTTTGGCTTCGACTTAATCTTCACTTTTAGTCCATCTCTAGTGTAAAAATATTGATGAAAGTAGGATTACCAAACCCATCTCGTAGTATCTTTCCCGCGAAGAGCGTTCTTACCATTTTCGACTTGTCTTTTGTCGAAGGGCGTGAACCGTAATCTATCACGTCCAGCTTTATCATCCCGTCGTCGCCAGACAGCTCGAACACTTGCATGATGAAGTTATTTTCGATTGAAGTCTGAACAAATTCAACATCAGCAAACTCAAGCAAGCTCAATCTCTTCTCAAGCTCTTGAACATTGGTTCCCAAAGTTTCGTTTGTATTTGGAAACTTTCCGATCTCTTTTCCCGCAAGGACACCTGAGCTGTTAACGGGAGGAAGGTACTTGAAGTTCTGAAGCTTTGAAAGTCGTACATCATCGCTTAGATTCTCAATATCATCGAGTACGGCAACTTTTACGTCCTTCGAGCTAAACGGAAATTCTTCACGAATTGAGAAGGTTATAGAAGCACGAGAGAGTGTGAAACCCTGCTCATCATCAAGAGGATCGTCAGTTCCGATGACCTGCAGGTTGTTCCAACTCTCAAGGATCGCTTTCGAGATCGCCTCAGCAGATCCTGAAACGTTAGACTCTTCTCTAACAGACCCAGAGAGGATAAGATTCTTTCCGGAAGCCGCGAAAGAATCAGCCCTGTATGGGACCAGGAACCCAGAGTCGTCGGTCTCGAAAGTTATGAGATCCGAAGGAAGGTCTGACGGAGCCTCAAAGTAGATCCTACCCGTCGGGTCCTCTATCACTCCGTCCTCGTCTCCGGAGTAGAACGCACCGATGTCGGTGAACGTCGCGTACTCGATCTTCATCTGACCGCTCGCGAGTTGGCGACGACCCTGCTCGGTGATCACCACGTCCATTATCCTTGACTTCGAATCGAGTATGCCAGCCATCTATTGGTACCGCCAACTCTAATTATCGGTGAGAGCAGTTCTCAGTTAAAGCTTGGTGATGGTTATGACAGTGTCCTGACCGTCTCCCGTTTTATCGATCGCATTCGCGTAAACGTTTAGATTCGAGACGTTGGAGGCTAAATTAACCTTCACTGTGATGGTCGATCCTGCTCTCAGGTACGAAGTCTTGCTCACAGAGATTGTCTTGTAACGTGTTGTGTTGTTAGGTACAAGCCCTCCAACGATCGACGTTCCTGTTGCTCTCTCAACCTCGGATGAGCTTACGAAAATAGCTGCTTCAAGATTGACATTAGTCGAGCTTAAGTTCGTAGTTGGGGCAAGTTTGTAAGCAGCATCAAAATCGATTCGATATCGTCCCTCTTTTCCCGAAGCTATCGTGAAGGTTGAGCCAGCAGAAAGGTTTCCAGTCTTTGTTAGCAGAGCCCCAGTATTAGTCTCAACATCGTTAAAATAAAGCTGCTTGTCGGAATTGTATGTCAGGGACGTGTCAGCGCTTAAAGCATCAACGTATCTATTAATTCCAACTCCAGCATCTCCTTGATCACCTTTCACGCTAGTAGTTTGACTTGTCCAAGCTCCGCCCGTATACTTGTGAATCACGTTGTTGATGATCGCAGTGTCTCCCTCTATACCCGACAACCCAGTGGAGGAGGCAAAAGCTCCCTTGAAAACCGTTCCTTTGAACGTACCTCCGATTGCAGTCCACGTGAAAGAAGCGCCCGACGCTGATCTTCTGTAGATCTTGTGATTTGTTGCATCGATTAGGATGTCACTTCCCTGCGTAGTTGAGTACGCAGTGTTGGAAGCTGGACTTCCACCGTCGGATATCGATGTTGTCGTGTAGGTGGCTTTTCCGTCGGTTCCGTTGCTGCCGTCGGAGCCCTTAACACTGACCGATTGATTCACCCACGACCCAGCGACTCGCTTGTAGATCAGATTGTTATAGATCGCTGTATCGTTCTCGTTTCCAGTATCGCTTAAAGATGAGAGAATTCCCTTGAAACTTAAACCAGCCGCTCCGTCAGTTCCCTTGAAGATAGACCCAGCGCTCCAAACACCGTTTGACTTTGTGAAAAGCTTGAAGTTTGTCGTGTCGATGTAAACTTCTCCATCACGTCCAACGCTTGAGCTCGGATCACCGCTTCCAGTTAGAACTGATTTTCCATCAGCGCCTGAAGAAGAGGTACTCGCGGGTCCTATCTTTTCAGTAACTCCGAGCTGAGATTGAATCAGGTAGCTTTGACCTGATTGCTGAAGAAGGAGTTTATTCGATTTCATGCGATCACCTGAACGAGAGATTCATCGGGATTATCTGGTCTATTACGAGCGACGCTATCGTCGAAATAGGGCATTGATGATGTTGCAAAAGTGCTTAAGTTCTGAGAGTACGTTAACATCGGATCAATCGCCGTCGATCCTGAGACGAATCTAGCTTTAACAGGAGGAGGAGCATCAAACAACGCTGTCAATTGTCTTGGTTCAAGAATGTCTCGAAAATGACCGAAGTGATCAGACTTCCAGCGACATGACGAGAACTCTGGCTTCGTATTGGAAATACCGTACCTAAATGGTCCTCTGACCTCGCCCCTGTTGGACTCGTCAGAAGATCTATGCGTTAAACCGAAATCGAAAGGTAAAGGTAGTGAGCTGTAGAAAGTCGAATATCCAACTCTAAATGCATGGTCAGCCGCAGTCATATTATTTCCAAAGATCGATGCTAGCGCAGAGTTGTCAGTCGACCAGGTAAAAACGTTGCCCCTAATGACACCATTCGAAGATAGTTTTCTAACTGGATTTCTTTGAAACGGAAACTGATTGGGAAAGAAGTTTGCTGGAAGAAATTCGTTGGGGGTTGTAATTCCAAAATTTACTTCTTCAGCGAAGTTGTCGATGTATGACCCGGATCTAACACCGATACGCACAGTCGCGTCTGTTGATCCGCTAAAAAAATCAGAGTAGCTCGGAAGACAGCTATCGTACGTTCTTTCAGAAGAGTCTGAGATTTTAGAAAATCTCTGAAATGATCCTGTAGTCCCCGCTTGACCCAGTGAGACTCGAGAGATAACACGTCTCGATTGATCCTGGCTGGCTGTCGAGAACAGGACACCACCTAAAATCGGATTTGCCATGCTACCAGTAACGATCTCATCAAGGTACGAGCCGTAGTACGATGATACAGGCTCGATCTGAAACTGATCTAGCAGGGGTTCAGCTCCAATAATCTCATGAACAGAGTTTGATGAAAGATCCTGATTCAGAGTATTAGCGTGAGCAGCGTCATTTTTTATCTCTGACCCGAATAAAGTTACCTTAATTTGACTACCTTCCGTGAACCTCATGAAGAAATCATCAAAAGTTTCAAAATCATCCATCCCGTGATGAACCGAAATTCCAGCATCGACTCCGAAAAATATCTCATCGTGAGGCATAAGAATGTAAGGAGAAATTGCAGAAATTTCGCTTACTGCGATATACGACAGAAGATTATCACTTTCGATAAAATTGTCAGAGTTTTCTCCTCCAAATTTTCGGAACGCTCTACTCGATATATCGGAAGTCACCCGTGTTTCATCGAGCTCAAGAGGAGATGTAAGAGTCGTTGTTTTTGAGAAGAAGTTGCCAGATGACCTTGATGACAACGAGCCGGTTGGGAACTCTGCCATCACGGTAAACTCAAAAATTGATGCTGTAAGGACGTAGTTAGATGGACTGTACTGGACGTCTTGTATTGCTAGCCCACCCGGAAACGCATCGAATTGTAACGTTATCTTTTCTGTTGAAACGAGCGTAGGCCCTGCTATTAAAGTTGAATTTGGAATGGACCTCAATCCGATACTTTGCAAAGGGGGAGCTGTCGTCGGATAAAATTCAAGATTTATGGACCCACTGTACGTCGAGAACGTCCCGCCACCCGTGGTTGCAAAGATTTCACCGCCGGGTGGGTAAGAAGCGACGGTCACTTCGGATGAGAAAGGGGTAGCTCCTCTGAAAATAACAGTATTTGGATTAGCAGAAACCGTGTATTGGGCTGTCTCAAGGACTGAGACGTAAGTAGGGTTTGCTAGTATTGCGTTGACGATATTCGTAGCAGTCTGCCCAGAGGCTATCACAAAGTGAGTTCCCGCTATCAAAGGCCCAACTGAACCCCCAGGTGCGAATATCAATTGCACTGGCTGGCCAGGCGTAAGGCTGTCGGGATTGGGAAGCGAGATTAATGGTTTTGAGATCGAGCTGTTGAAGTTGTGGGAGAACGCAGGAGAATGTGTGGGACCAGACATGTTGCTGAACGTTAGATACGTCGGCAAATTATAGAAGCACGCCGATGCTGTCGCAAAAATCTCGCGAATAGACGAGCTTACTTCCCACGCAGCGTCGACATTTGAAGAGTTGTTGTATCCTGATAGACCATTTCTTCTTCCCACGAACTGACGACCGAGGAAAAAAACATAGTTATCCTGCAGCCTAGAGCTTACTCCGTAAGTCCGCGGATTCAGCGCGGTAGATTCTGGAAACGCCGCATCTGTTGAATTTTTTGATCTTTGAACTTGAGCGTTCGATACCTCTATCGATATCTTTTCCAGTAAGAATGGGCTTCTTATCAAATCAGACATCTTCAGCAGCTGGGACGATGTAGCGTAATACTTGTTGTCTGCTGGTGCGAACGCGGAGATGGTCGGCAATCCTACGTAAGAATTGTTTACCGCGTCATCGTAAAAAGGAGTATCATACTGATTTTCAGGCTTCACGAACATTTGAACCATGCTCTGAGACCCTGTCGATCTGTAGAACTTTTTTAATCCGTTAACCACCTGTATTAAATCTGCGCAGATGTCAAAACTAATAGAACTCGCACGAGATGATGGATCATTTAAGCCCTTGTATTCAAACTTTGATTCATCAAAATTAAAATATGCGACGCCGGTTCGATCAGCTGAATTTCCTCTGGACGTGAGACCAATTCCTAGTTGAAATTCACTAGAATTGACGATAGACTTTTGCAAAATAATTTTAGATCTTGCAGGAGCGCTGAACCCTGGCACAATATCGGGATCAGTCCCGTTCAGGAAGAAATCCGTCGCAGGAATCGAGCGATTCTCATTGAACGGCCCGACGTTCTCAGTCGGTGAGTAATGCAAGTGATTCGGCTGTTGGAATGATCTGATCGGCAGCGAAGCGCTGATATCCGATTCCTGTCCGATGATGTCGACGGCCTGCGATGCGAACGAGCTGCCCTTCGGAAGCATCGTCGGGAAGACAATGTTCCCGGATTGGGAAAATACGATTGATGTGGCATCATTAAAATTTGATGATAGGGCACCTGTTCGGGTAGGATCGCCGGTGCGACGGACGGTCGAGTATGATCCAGGAAGGTCATCGAGCTCACGGAGCATGAGGCGAGGAGAACGTGAGATGAAACCTGAGCTGCTGTTGAGTTCAAGACCACCTGATCTTGATCCTGAATAGATCGCCGATACCTCTGCCGATGAGAGCTGCCGTCTCCAAATTCCAACTGCGTAGATATTTCCATCAACATCGGAGGTTGCATCGATGTTTCCAGAGCTGTTAATGTGAGCTCCAAGACGTGTTAATCCACTTGAGCCCGAGACTCCTGGGTAAGCCCCCACAGAAGCGTTATTCTCTGCTACCGATACACCATCAACGTACATGGCAAAGCTATCAGTTGAAGAGTTTGCTATCACTCCATCGTAAGTTACAACAACATGATGCCATGCGCCATCTACGATAATGCCGCTATTAGATCTGATGGACTTAAAAACACTTTCATTTGTTCCGTTCCCAAGACGAAAGTTGACCTGATTGCTCGAGTTAACGAAAAAATCAAGTTCTCTTTTCCCGGCTGCGTATTTTTCAAATATGACACTTACTGCCGAGGTGCTGTTCAGCTTAAACCACACAGAAATGCTAAATGGGACATCTCCAGTGCCATCGTTTCGACGCATGACGTGATCTGGTAATTCTTTCGAAGACTCGACATAGTCAACCAAGTTGTTCGTCGTGTCAGACTTGAAAACTAAGCTAGTAGCAACTCTGCTTGCGATTATATTCGATTCCGGATTGTCGGATGAAATACCCGGACTCAGTTTCCCTGGTTTTAGGTAAAGATCATTGCCTCTTCCAGTTTCGTCTCGTAGTATCCCGTTTGTCGCGTATGTCGGTCGGTAATAAGAGACTAAATCTTTGCTGACATCCCAGGTAGTCCCATTCAGAAGTGTGAACGGTCTCGAAAGGTTGATCGGGATCTCTTGGTTTATTCTTGGCATCTTACCTCTTCATCCCTGCGTATGCGATTGAATCTGTACCCGGAGAATCCTCCAAGTTAACCAGCTGCCCACTGCGAGCTGATATTGAACCTCGAGGGAAAAACTGTTCCGACGACTCTCTGCTCTGGTACAGTGCGCTTCTGATATCTCCCTGAAGCTCGAGAGCTGCGTCCTCCCGATCGGTTCCATCTTCGAATGGTGGCGCAAGATCCGAGGGATCGGAGAGATATGCGGGCTGCGGCAATCCGAGTGTGTCCTGTTCAAAGCACTCATCAAGGTAAGGTTCGACCGGTCGATCGATCGGGAAAACGTAATCTACAATCATGTTCACACGACGTCTGACGTCCTCAGCGGCATTCGAGACTGCTCCACGTACGTCGTGTGGATCATAAGGCCAATCGATGGAGTTTCTGGATGCACGAGCTCGAATTGTGAGGGGCTCGATCACTCCGTCGTAGGAATCCGTATCTTTTGCGGAAAGATTCCAAAGCACCTGCGGATAGATGAGGGTTGATCCCTCATCCTGAATGAAGGTGACCGGGTTGAAGTTCGCCATATCTTCAAGTGTCGTGTCGTCCCTAAAGTCTTTCGGCATTCCAAATGAGAGAACTTCAAGCTCAAAATTTGGGAATTGCTCAACTTTTTTTGTTCCAACCTGGGTTGACAGATTCTCGTCAAACAGTTTGAGATTATCGATCCTCTGTCCGTCAACAATCATGACAGGAGAATTCAAGGGTCTTATCTTGGGCATCATGCCCTGATAGACCTGCCCGAAGGTTCTTAGCTCAACTCCCTGCAGGCTACCCGAGATTGACTCTGCGCCGATTGTTATCGCCTGTGATGCCACCTCAGATTCTCCTAACTGTTGCCGTCACCTGACCGAGCTTGATAGTTCCGCGAAGACCGCGACGATCATTCTCACCGATGTATATTCCGCTCTGTAAGTAGTTAAATTTCGACCTTTCGAGCGAGTGGGGCTCAACAACGTAGTTTGATCCTAGAAATCTAGTGTTGCTGGGAATAAACTTCTCTATCATCGCGCCCATTGAAGCATCGAACCACTTGAAAAACTCGTAGAGCTGCTTCATCTTTATCTTCTCTGTCAGACGATTGAAGTAAACATCTCTCAGGGCGTCAAGACGAGGATAGTCAGGTGAGAATTGAAGCTCGGGCGACCCGATCGCATCGTCTATCTCATCCAGGGTCGCAAATATCTTGGAGATATCCTCGTCTAGAACTCTGGTCGCTGAGACCTCTATCGAGAATCTAAGGTCATCAACTGGAACCTCGGACCTTACGGTTTCATAAACAGGAGAGATCTCCGCATTGTCACGAATCGCCTGATCGTAATCCTGGAATCCTCGTATTCTTATCTTGTTCGTGGTCTGCGCCTCGTCAAATTGCATCGAGATCACTGACGATGCGACCCTTTCATTAACGATCACCTGCTGTTGATTTCCGAAACCCGAACCGATGAGATGAAGGTTGTTTTGCGAGAAGTCGATCAACCTAAGCGATCCACCAGCAGCCGATGATGTCAGCTCTTGGGTGCATGCAGCGTCAAATCTCAGCCTCTCCCATGATCCAGACATCGTGCGAACGAAGTTGTAGTTTGTGGCTGGATTTTCCACGCCGACGGATTCGACGTTTCTAGCATGCTCGAGAAGCTCATCGTTGGTGAGAGCTTTTGACCAGAACTTGATCCTTGAAATCTTTCCGCTGAACATCGACTCTTTCGCGTCTGCGGGAATCGACGTTGCGTTAAGGAGCTTCGAGCCTGCCTCGTACAAGGCCTGCGGACCAACGCAGAAGAACGCTCCTGATGTGTTGTATGACGAGATGGTGTCAACTACAGTACCAGCATCGAAGTAGGATCCAGTGACACGCAGGTAGTCGGAAACACTTGGACCCTGGCGAGCAGCCCAGACGTAGTAGGATGAGCTCGGTTCATTCTCAGTCATGTCGCGACCGAATGAGACATGCCACGTAGAACCGTCGAAAAGATCGCTTCCAGTCAAAGTAAGACGAAGGTATGGGTTTGATGATCCGTTCGAAGTTGCGACATAGAGATCGAGAGATGATGTCGCTATTCCGGACGTGGCGACAAGATTTGCGAAAACTCCGTGATGGTTGCTTGGAGATGAGGTTCCGGTGACATGAAACCGGGCCAAGCTCTGAACGGGCGCGTGATTTACTCCTGGCTCGAATTTGTAGAAAGCTTCGTATGACCATGAACCTGAGGTCATCAAGCCGTCTGAAACCGTGTTTGATTTTGTCGGAAGACCCGGTTCAACTCGTGAGGCGCTCAAGTATGAGCTTGAAACGAACGGAAGATAGTTCGGGATTCCAGTGATAGAATTGTAGCTGACTGCACCTTCGAAGAGAGAACCGCTGAAATTCAGCATTCCCTGAACAACGGATTTGTTGGACCTGTTTGGAAGTATGTACCCGCTCTTTGTTCCGCCGTACTCTTTAAACTTTAGTATGCTGTCGGGTTCGATTCCAGCAGAACGAATCAGGCTCTTAACAGCGTGCAGGGTTCCTTTCGATTTCATGATGAAAGGAAACTCTTTGAGAACTCGCCTCCAAATCGTATTTTGAACAGCTTGATACGAAGCTTCTAGATCCATAACTTCGGAGGCCATTGATTCTCCAAGAACAAACCTTGAAGTTTCAACGTTCCTAAACATGTTCGGTAAGTTAAGACCGTAATGTTGAGCTAGAAATGGAAGCATCTGATCGGATATCGTTCCTGCATCAGAGTAATCCGTTGTTCTTAGCTTCGAGAAGTGATCAATGAAGCATTTTACCTCATCGAATTGCTTCGCCCAAACATAGAGCAACGAGCTTATGAGCTGAACAGACCCCAGCCTCGTGTCACGAGGGAGTGTGTTTCCAGAATCGATGCTGTCTCCGACACCTCCGTCTATCGAATCTAGAACGTAGAAGTCCTGCTCCCTGGTAAGATAGTGCTGCGGGATTAGCTTTGTGATAAGATTCGGGTTATTGGCATCGTATTGGGACGCTGAGGTCAGCAACGACGTGTTAAGAGAGACCACGTCCGGATGATCTGGGAAAAGAACCGGTGAGTGCTCTATCTTCTCAAAAGTTAAGGGTGATGCAGCGTGCGCCACTCGTTGCGAAGTCGAGTAATTGCTAATAGTGGCATGAAGTCCATTACCCGAGCTGTCGATAACCGTTGAGTTGTTCGTATACGATCCTGTAGGCTCGTTGAACCTATACAGCAATTTAAGAGATTGCTCAGAGTACACAGTCGATCGCATGCTGGAGCTTATCTCAAGAGCAGTTCTATTCCTGTGGAAGATACGAAGATCATCAATAGATCCTGAAAGCTTTGAGGCTGGTATGAACGTGTACGAGCTCCCAACACTGTGATTGGTGCCAGAACCTATCAAAAGAGGGCTCGACTTAAAATCTATCTGACCAATGTACGTTGAGTTGCTAGACGATGAAACTAGCTCTCCGTTCTTGAAGAGGTAAAGTCGATCGACGCCCGGGCTTCTGTTGAACTGTGCAGCAACAGATTGAAATGTGCCTTTGCTGACCTGCACCGATGAGGTCATGAAAGCCGATCCGGATGAGACGAAAAAATTTAGATTGCAGGTGCTTCTTGAAGAGCTCTGCGAAAGAGCTAGTGTGAACCCTTTATCAGAACCGCTTAGCTTTTGCAGAATTATTTGGTTTCCGTTGATCGCCGATGGGACGAACAGCTGCATCTCGACTGTCATCGATGATAAGCCCGGATCAAGTTTCGGAGCACCAGATTTGTCTCTCGACATCACGGGTATTTCAGAACCAGCACTGTCGACAACTTTAACGTAATTACTTGTGTCAAAGTTTAGATAACCGACGCTCTTCGGTGATGAGTCGAAAACGTATTTCTCGAAACCAGTTAAGTTATCAAAGAAAGTCTCAATCTCTAAGCGAGGACCATCGAAAGGAAACGAATTGAAGATAGTCTCAAAAGCTACGTTCGTTTTTGCCTGAGCTGAGTTAAAGAACGTGTGATTCTCAAAAAGAGACCAGTCAAGTGGCAGCTGCTGTGTGGACTTAAAACCGGAGCCCGGGGGATCAAAACGAAAAGATGAAGAAGTTGAGAGGTTCAGCTCTTCAACATCAGCAGCGGTGACATCGCGAATAACAGAGCTGTTACCCTCCAGCTCTTTCGTAAGCTGCTCTTTGGCGAATCCGCCTGCGTAGAAGCTGTTAGGCACTTAGGACCCCACCGTGAATCTTACGTTTTTATCTTCGACAATGTACTCCGATCCTTGATCGATTACCAGATAATCTACTGTCATTAGCTTACCAGCTGGTAAGCCGTCGGTGTAAAGATCAAAGAACAAACCTGAAGCATCATTTGAAAGTCTTGTTCCACCTCGATCTCTCTCAAAAGGAACATAGACATTACTCTCTATGTCTCTTATCCTGTAGTACATCTCTGGAAGCGCGCTCTTAACGGGCTTGGGAACACGAACAGCAGACGGTTCGTAGTTCGAATCATACGCGAAGACTCGTAAGCGATGGGACGAATTAGCATCGTACTTCGACCTGAAGTTTGTTGTCTTAATCGAAAGTTGCCGCGGAACTGCACTCAGAGCTGTTCTCTCTGGCATCGAGCATGTTAGAAAAGTTGAGAGATAGACCACGCTTCCATCTATCGATTGCCATTTTTCGCTGAAAGTGATGGACCCTGAGGCTCGCGCGTAATCAGAAATTTTGAGAGTCCCTGTTACGACCGAGCTGTCTTGCGCCGAGATGAAGAAGGATCCAACGTAAGAACCTGGTTTTTGGAACGAACTGACTGTCTGCTGTGAAGCAGAAATGATCTTTGTGAAAGATCCAGTGGAAAGAACGATGCGCAAGCAGTTCGATCCCGTGATACTCTGGGAAGATGAAAGCAAGTTGCTCGCCACAGACCCGACCACGTTGTTGAGATATAAAGATCCAGAAGCATCAAAGAAAGAAGATATATGCGCATCGAAGATTGCACTATTCGAGCTGACTTCTAAGTGAGGGACCAGCTCTTTGTTAGTCACATGCCTTGAAGCAAACCTCTTGACGAACCTCGTCGTCTGATCAGTCTCCTGGCTGGATGTGAAAGCTACGACAAAACCATAGTTCGGTATCAAGTTTGAGATTGTTGCGGATACCACGTCGGTTACGTCAACGAAAAGATCCTCATTACCAACAACAAACTGCTGCTTTGACTCAAGGCTTCTAAGTCCTAGACCGTCTTGAAGATTACCTGATGAGAAATAATCTACCCCGGTGTCTCCTACAGCTCCAGATCCGTAAGCTCCGGAGATCGACCATAGAACTCCAGATGAAGAGCTAAGATAGTTGCAAGAGTCGATATCCGTGAATGAAGCTACATCACGACCGAAACCTTCACTAAAGTCTCTCGCGAGCGGAAAAACTGAGACGGTGAAATTTTGCGGAACAGGCAAGTTCGTTGCAACTGATCTCAATCTAAGACGTGCCGTGAAAGTGCTAGAATTCACGTCAAGAGACCCAGAAGAGAGAGAAACCAAACGAGAGATGTCAAACTTTAGGAGCAGTCGAGAGAGTTCTGTGTGTCCGCCTGTTGATCCAGAGAGAGTCTCGTCATAGAGCTTAAAAAGATCAAGAGTTCCCGCTCGTCCGACGTTAGCGTCTTTAACGCGAGATCCATCGACTATCTTATTCGTGATGTAAGTGTCAGCTGAAGCTGTTGCGATTATGTACATCAGAGTGCCGTCCCGATAATGTCATTCTGGGGATATCTAAGCTCAAAAATACTTCCGGGTGGTCCAAAGACCACACCTCGCTTCGTGTACTGCTTGACGTTATGAGTCACGTTCGAGTACGTTCTTTCCTGAATCACCCCACTAAGACTTTCGACCTTAAGGTCGACTAGGGTCAATACCCCGGGGGTGTTGATTATGACGTTCTGCATGTCTGATAGCATGATCGGCTGATCGATCTGGAAGTTATTTACGGTCAGAATTCCAGTAAGTCTCGAAATAACGGACTGCAGTGTGGTTGATTTGTTGGCGTTAGGTGAAATGAAAACAGTGAACTTAACGCGGAAGTTGATCACTTTAGCGTCAAGAACGTCTATCGCATCGCTGATCAGTCTATACTCATTAAGATAGACTCGTAGGTTCTTCTTAAGAGTATCAGGAGAGACCGTTAAGAATCCCGAGCTGTCCTTCGAACAGATGAAGAGTTGGCTTGCCAGAGGATTGTCTGGATTCGGCCTAACGGCAGCTCGATAGGCTCTCCCGAGCTTTGTTGGAAGCGTGTACACTCTAGAGATCAGGTCCTCTTTTGTAACGATTCTCTCTTGCTGATTTCTAGCGGCAGGAATCTGAGAACGAATTTCTTCGAGAGTCGGCGCATTGCTGCCTCCTGAAGCAGGCGAATCGTTTCTAACATCGAACGTGGTTCTGATGGAGGAAGCGACCGACGCAGGACATGCATCCGGAAATTCCATCTTAAGCGTCTGTATTCCACGAATTGTTCGCGCGGCAACGTTATGAGATGCTCCGCCTCCGTATCGATAAGTCACTGTTATTGTAGTATTCTCGGGTTTGACGCCCAAAGTTTTCGTGTTTAGAAGCGAGCTTGGGTCGATGCTAAAACGACTTAAAGTTGAAGTTCCGTAGAGCGGCAGAGCCAAAGTTTCAGGATCTGGAATCGCATCATCAGCCGTGGTAAGAGCAGTTCCACCCCCGAACTGTATCTTGGACTTTCTAGATGTCACATCGAAGTTATGAACAAATCTTCTTGGAGCCGGAATAACCTCGATGGATCTGGAAACTTCTTCGGAATCGACAGAAAGATTTGGGAAAGTTCTAAAAACGGTGTCCTGACTTAAAGTTTGAACTTCGTAGTAAACATTCCCTTCTGAGTCAACGACCTCCACAATTTCGCTCGGGTCAGAATTTCCAAGTGAAATTGTGAAAAATGGATCTGGATTTGCTGCTATCTCGAAAGATTCGATCGCAATCTTTCCGGATACGCATGAGACGTCACGCTTCATTACGAAGCTTGAGGGATTTCCGGATGCGTCAACGTTTCCAACCACGTATTTCGACGCAAGCCCACCAAGTCGATTTTTCTCAGCAAAATCGACGTCCTCGGCAGTCGAGAATATGATTCCAGCTGATGACGCCAAAAGCGTGCTCTGGAGAACTTTAGGAAGAGTGTCCTCATCTGGGACGTATTCCCCATCGATAAATCTTGAAGGAACTTCTACGAACATCGATACTGTAGCGACCGAAGGAGAAGCTCCTTTCGGTTTGATTCCAGCTTCAGTTATCATCCTTGAAACGTTCGCGTTCTCGACAGCTGTCGACCATGACATTTCTCTGAACTGGTGATCGAGATAAAATGACATCGAGTCTGCCACGGAAGCAGCCATATCGAGCATCAAACCACCGACGCTTGCTTCCGAGAAGTCTTGTATTTTGTCTCCGAAATACGTTCTAGCGTATCTCAGGAGATCGCCTCTGAAAGAATCGAAATCTTTGTTAAGATACGTTCGATTTCTCAAGTTCTTAAGCTGCTGGTCACCCGCCATTTATCATCCCGTAAAGTTGAATGTGATTGATAGTGTCTGCTGCGTCAAGTTTGCGCGTGGCACAGAGTAAGTAATTGCTAATTTTATCTTTGAAAGAGCTGTTAGCCCAGCATCCTGGGGAGTTGCGATAAAATTTTCAAGAATTACGAACGGCATATACTTCGAGACAGCAGCGCTGATCCTTCTCATTGCTTCCTGGTCACCGTCTTCTGAAGCAAGCTCATGTAGAATGGGCTTTAGATTAGCTCCGAAATCCACAAATCCGAGCCTCTCATTACGATTAGTGAGGATCAAGTTCGCTAGATTGTCTCTTATCTGGTCCCCAAGAGAACGATGCATCCTGAAGATTCCATCCTCGGTACTTCCAAGCTCTAGCGGAGTCTTAATTCCGATCGGAGGGGCGGTGACAACCGCTTTGCTGCGCTCATCAAAGTCAGATTTTTTTGTTCCGACACTGTTGAAGCTGTAAGATCTTGCTTGTGCCACCGGAGTTCCTCTCAACATAAATAGAGCGATCCTCTATTTTCGTGAATCGCTTAGCGTCACTCTCCGTAGATGATCGTTGAACCAAGACCTATAGCTGCAGTCTTAAGCTGTACTTGTTTCGTCAGAATTGAAGCTTGCAAGCTCGTTGCTGCTACAGTCAATGTTGTTCCAGCGATAACTGCTCCAGGGACGGGACCTCCTGCATTCGCTGACGTCGTAAGAGAGCTTGCGACAGTTGTGAGCTGCGTGCAGAAATTGTTGATATCAGCCAGTATGCTATTAAGGAAATCGACGAGAACGCTGTACTTGACGTACGGTTCTTTTGCTCCTTTCGAAGCGTATGACATCAATCTAATTTGCTTTCCAGACAGATGTAGAACTCCAGTTTCATGAAGGATAACTGAAGCGCCGTCGAGCTTTGCCGCTCCAGACTCGTTCGTACTCGGTTCCTTCATGATTATGATTGAACCAGGATCTTTTTTCTCTCTGTTAAAAAGACCCTCGAACCCCTTCGCTTCAGGTAACGTTCTACTTCCCCTTGAAATTAAGCGAAGATTGTCAGCTTTTAAGACGGCGAACGATCCGTTGCTCTTCTTACTCGCAGGAAAACCTAGAAATCCAGCATCCGACGGAAGCTTAAGAGAAAGAAGATTGTCTGGATGATTCTTTTTGTCTTGTGAGGTTCCAGCAACTAGATAAAGTCGGGCTGCGTCCTCTTTGAAATCTGCATCGCCTTCGGTCGGTCTATTGGTTCGCTTATCGTTCTCTGGAGTATTCAAAAATGAATCTTTTATCTCAGTTGCAGCTGTAACTGGTCGACCGCCTCTACCGACAACGATGTCAATGGCTCCCATATTGGGATCAACGTCGTCGTCGTTTGCGCTAAACTTGATCGAATCAGAGTTAGCTGCAAAATGACCTCGAGCCTCTCCTAGCATTATCAACGTGTTGTTGGAACCTTGAAGGATCAAGTCACCAGCTCTCTTGTTGTAACGAGGAACTGCCTCAAATCTATGAGTTTCTTTCGCGTACTCAAGAACTTTGACCATTTCTTCAGGATCGGTCGTTGGGCTTTCTATCGTTGATTGATCATCAGACTCATCTTCTTCATTAGAAAATTTTGCAGAGAGAGATTTTGGCTCTTTGACAGCGGGTTGTCCGTACGTTCTCTTAAAGAAAGTGAAGTTTGTGTCTTCAACGTGATTAGGAGCACTGACTCTTGACATCCAATAGCCGACACCTCCACCCTTGTTGTCTGCATTCTCATACACGAACCAGACTTCTTCTCCGGGTTTAAGAGGAAGGCAAAAGTGAGAAGAGAAGAAAGGATAGCAAACAATCTCTCTATCACTCTGCTTTGACTCTCCCATCGAGATCGGCTTCACAACTGCTGAATTTCTTGGAATCTCTGCGTAAGCAGGTGTGAAGACAAGCGATTTATAGTCGCTAAGAGATCTTCTGCGATCAGTAAGTCCTGAAACTGTGTTAACAACATCAACGACAAGACCGCGAAAGAAAACTGTCGACATTACTTCTTGATCCTTTCAAAGATTTCTTCTTCTGAGATCTCAACGCTTGAGCTCTCTGATTCAGAGATTTGCTTTGATAAGTTAAGTAACTGCTCGTTGCTTTTTGACATACGCTCAAGGTACTTGGTTAAAGTTTGTCCAAGCGTTGCGTGATCAGCAGCTGACCCACCCATCTGTGAATAAAGATCAGTGAAAAGAATGTGAGCGTTAGTTCGATCTACTACAGCATTCTCGTAGATTTCTTTCCAAAGCATCTTTTTCTTTTCTGAAGCATTCTCGATTCCGTCCAAAATATCAGAAAACTGCTCGACTTTCTTGTCGTTTTCCTTCAGCTTCTCGAGCATCTTGTCTATCGTTCCCATCAGAGAAACCCTCCAGTACCTTTAGTTATTGTCCTGTAGTGTTTCCTGATGACTGACATCGCAGATCCTAACTGCTTTTGATTCAAATTCGAGATGTTCTTGACGTAGACAAAGACAGCTCTCTTATTCAGGAAATCAAGATCGTCGATCTGCTCAAACACAGTTATGATAGCATCGATGCAAGCCTGCTCATGTGGTTGATTAAGAGACTTCTTGATCTTTCGAAGCATCTCAAGTATAGCATCTCGTTGTCCAGCACTTACTATCTGATCCTCTGGCGTTGATCCGATGAGAGTATTGTGGTACATCTCAGCTTCAGCTGATTTGCTTTCCTTCAGATCTTCTATCGATACGAATCTCTTAATCTTCTTCTGACGGTTCTTTGATGATATTACGAGCCAATTTCTAGCCACAACGTTGAAGTACGAAAAAGCTTTTGTCCCGCGAGTCGCGTCAAATTTATGCAAAGACTCGTAGAGAAAAGTGACGCAGTCATTCTTCATGTGCTCAATTGGCTCATTGGGACTAGCGAAACCGTAGATGAAGATCAAACTTTCAACCAGCTTATCAAAAGCTGGCATAATCTTCCTGAGATAAAGCTCGTGTCGAATCTCATTCTCTGTAGCTAGCTGAAACAGCTCGATCGCTTTCTGAGTGTTAGCATCAAAGTATAGGGTTCCCGTTCCGTTACCCCTCTTTATTATTCTCTTCGTTCCCACTGTCTTCTTCCTGTATTGAGGTAAGTTGATTTGCGACATACAGCACGGCTTCACGTGATTTTCTGATGTCTTCGACTGCCCTCTTGATCTCGGGAGAATCATAGAAGAGGGGAATTTTCAGTATCTTAGATATTGATTCGTAGCGTTTATCGAGAACATCAAGTGATTCCTCAATCGCATCTTGAACCCTAAAGATTGCTGACGCAGCTCGAAATGCAAAAATCGAGACAAACGCAAGCAAAACAGTTTCTAAGAAGATTATCGTACCAAGAGCCCAGATCATGCTAAAAATTGACCCAGCGCTCTTTCGTATTCTTCGTTGATAGCTTGAGGGCTGTGGCTTACCTTTAACTTCTCAGCAAGCTCTTGTGCCCACTGACGAGGAACATCCGGCGAAGACTTCAGCTTTCTTAGCTTTTTCTTAAAATCTTGCTCTCTAACATTTGCCCACTTTGATCCACGCATCCAGATGTGCTCATCGCATCTAGACTCATGGACTTCTTCCAGGTCGTACTCAAATTTGACGAACTTTCCTAACTTCATGAAGTCCATGTGTCCAGTACCGTCAGTTGCCGCGACTGGGAGACCTGATGCTGATGCCTCAAGAAGTGGTAGCCCGAAACCCTCTCCACGAGTTGGAGAAACAAGAGCTTTGATCTTTGGATGCTTGTAAAGACCAACAATCTCATCGTTAGACATCATTCCGTGAATAATATGAACTTTCGGGAACGGTCCTCGTCTGACCTCTGAGACAGCTTTCGAGATCATATTCTGAACTCCGTCCCAATCGACACGCGTTCCACGACCCACGTTGGTCTTAAGGACTATTCCAACGTCAGGATCATTCGCAAATTCCTCACAGAGCCACTTCAACGCAAAAAAGATATTCTTTCTGTCGTTGAAAGGGTTGTTCCCTGTCATAGTTCCTAAAATCAAGAAATTGAAATTTGTTTCAAGCTGCAAATCAAGCTTGTGATTTGATGTGATAACTTCGTTGGTGAAGCTTTCAGGAATCACAAGAACAGGTGTCCTCACGTTGCCTGAATTTCTTAAGGTCTTTTCACAAAACGTTGACGGCATAACGACGACATTCATTCTGTTGCAAGCATCGACCCAGCCAGAATAGCACTTGTCAGCTTCCACAAGTGCAGTGATTCCTACGTTAAAATTAGCTAGATTGGTGTCCCACTCGTTTGGGAGTTGAATCTGAAATGAAACATCAAATTTTTGGTCAACAGCTCCAGTTCTCTTCATGATCTCGCTGACAAGACCACCCTCGGCATCAGGATTCACGTACCAGCTCGTGCTGCCCCAAGGAAGCACCTGAACCACTATCTGGTCCTCAGAGTGCTTGCTAAGTAACCAACGGAAAACTTGACGCGCATGATTTCCGTAACCAGACTCGCTAAGAAGCGGACCACGTACTAGAATCTTCTTCATATCGTGACTTTCTCCCAGGACTTGTAACGACTTTTCCAGTTTTCTATTGTCTCGTTCAGAGTTTCATGCCATCTATCAATCACATTTTGGTAAGAGAACTCGCTCTGAACGTATGCTCTTGCCTTTTGACCAAGCTTCTTTCTTTCGTCTGGATCCATTCTGTACATCTTCTCTATCGCATCAGCCACAGTTTCATTTGAAACGTAGTCTTCGTAAATGTACGGAACAATTTGCGAGCCGACGCAAGTCTTGAATTCAACTGGAAGAGCTATTCCATTCTCAGTTCCATCTCGATGATCGACAACCTGCCTAGTCAGGCCTCCAGTTTTAACAGCGATAATCGGATTTCCACATTGCATAGCCTCAAGAGTCGGGAGACCGAATCCCTCTGCGTATGAGATGTTCATGCAAGCATCTGAGATGTTGTGCAGGACATTCATCTTTTCAAAGTCTATTCTGTCAGTTGAAAAGATAACGCTATCTTGAACTCCGAACATCTTGACAACTTCGTGAAGATTCGGGCCCTCTTGGTCGAAAGGATCTGTGTGCATGATAAGAACTGCGTCTTTCTTACCTTGAGCGATCATTCTCTTAATGAAGATAGACCAAGCTTCGATCACATCAGAGGGTCTCTTACGACGGGCATTTCTGTTGACCCAAAAAAGAGTGAAGAAGTCCTTCTTGCTCTCTCCTAAAATTTCACGCTTGTTTATCTTGATCTGAGATTCTGGAAGCGGGTAAAAAAGCTGATCTGGAAGAGCGTGCGGAACGAAGTTTGTCTTCTCTGGAAAGTCTTGCTTACAGATTTCGTATGTAAGGTACGAGTGACAGTTGATTAGATCTGTCGATTTATAGAAGGGAGCATTGAACGAAGGCTTCGGCCAGTTGTCCCAAACGTGCCACCATGCTATTGGACAGACCTGGTGTATCTCGTCTTCCATCTCAAAAAGCCACGTAAAGAAACGCGGGTCCGTGAATATTAGGATAAGATCGGGCTTCTCTGTTGCTAGAGTGATCCTGAGCATCTCCTTCGTACCGAATCCGTCAATGGGTTTGATGATGAAATCTTCATTAACGACAATGGTTCGATAATCAGCGTGCTTCATCGCTGCTCCGAACTGCCTAAATGTCCATTCTCCCTTCTGGAGAAGTCCATTTATGAGATGCCTTGTTTGAGTTCCAACGCCAGACGTTGAAAGAGCATGATCTGATAGGACTAAAATCTTCTTCTTACGCAAGAAATTGCCTCCTTGAAGAAAACTATGATTTCTGCGCAATAAGTAAATTAGGTGCAGTGTTCTGTGTTCACGTAAGGGCAGTACAAGCATGACTGTCGATTCTTGACTTTCACGCCCTTACGCATCCCAGCGATAGTGTTCGAGACAAGTTTGTTCGCTTTCTGCATCGCCACAGGTCCGACAGATACAGTGAAGAGTTCAACGCACTTTCCGGGTTTCGCTCCCTTCTTCAGAAGGATGTATCCACACTTAACATAGCGAGCGCCGTCAAAAAGATCCCTATGCTTGTTCATCAGGTAGGACTTGTAGAGAGCAACCTGCGCTAGGGTGAGTGGGTTCTGCTTCTTGTCTGCTGACCAGCCCCCTGCGCCCGCCGTCTTCCAGTCTAGAACCCAGAGATCGTAACCACCCTTCTCACGAGGAACCTTGATGATGCAGTCAACGAATCCCTTGAAGTAAGCATCTCGATCCTCAATCGACTCGTAGAGCGCTTCCTCGGCAGACACCGTCTCCCACCCTGGGAAAGTCTCATCAAGCCATGCAGGAACTTCCTCGAGCGCATTCTTTGCCCATGTCGCCCACTTCTCAACCTCAGGGAATCCCTTGGAATCCCAAGCTGAAACGATGTCCATCAGGCAACGATCGACGTCCATGACTCGTGTCTTCAGGTAACCTTCACAGGCTGAGTGAACAGACGTTCCAAAATCAAGATGCTCACTCGGCTTATCGAGGTTGATCTTCTTGATCTGCTGGAGATAGTGCCTGAATGGACACTCATTCCAATTTCGGACTTCCGAGTACGAGACGTGAGCTTTACCAGTAGGTAGAAGAGTATCAGACAAGCTCCCTCCGCGACTTCTGCAGGGCGGATCCAACAACCTGATGCATGTCGTAGTACTTGTACTCGGCAAGACGACCACCGAATATCACGTTTGACTCACTCTCAGCTGCTTCCTTGTACATTCGATAAACCTCATTGTTTTTTTCATCGCCGATTGGATAGTAGGGAGTCGCGTCTCGACTCCACGCGATCGGGTACTCTCTAGTATAGATCGTGCTTGTCAGCTTATCAAGACGTTCTGGGGTGAAATGCTTGTGCTCAGTGATCCGTGTGTATGGGATCCCAGCTTCACCGTAGTTGATGATAGCGTTGCCTTGGAAATCACCATCACGGCGTTCCTCCTCAAACCGAAGCGAACGATACTCGAGATCGCCGAACTTGTAATTGAAGAACTCGTCAATCTTTCCAGTGTATACGATACGCTTCGCCATCGAGTTCCAACGATCTCTATCCTTAAAGTAATCCTCGTTAAGAGCGAGATCGCATCCCTGCAGCATCGACTTGAAGATACTGGTGTATCCCTCCTTTGGAATTCCCTGGTACGTATCGTTGAAGTAGTTGTCATCAAAAGTCATCCTAATCGGAAGACGCTTGATGATCGATGCAGGTAGATCTTTAGGATCGCGCATCCACTGCTTCATCGTGTAGCCTCGAATGAAGATCTCGTAAATTTCAGGACCAACTTGGGAGAGGATCCACTCCTCAAGATTACGAGGGTTCTCGCATGGAACACGAACCTCATTCAGCTTTTTGACTGCCTCATCCGGGCTGGTCACTCCCCACACCTGATGCAGGGTCATCAGGTTGATCGGGAACGAGTACAGCTTGTCCCCGTGCTTGACCTTCGGTCGCAACGTGAAATTGTTGAACTCAGTGAATTGATTCATGAACTTCCAGATCCGGTCATCGGATGTATGGAAGATGTGTGGGCCGTACTTGTGAACGTCAATTCCTTCACGACGCTCGCTGTAGCAGTTTCCGCCGATGTGCTCGCGTTTGTCTATCAGAAGAACCTGCTTGCCCTTACGACGAGCTTCATGAGCAAAAACACTTCCGAAAAGACCGGCGCCAATAATGAGATAGTCGTACATGGCTTATATTAAACCACGTACGACCACTTTTTAAGCTCCAGATCAGCTACTGCTTAAGATAGTCCTCTAGCACAACCTTCGGAGTCCAGCCGAGCTCCTCACGAGCTCGCATGTTGTTTGCTAGGGTCTCACGAGTCTCTCCGACTCTCTCAGCAACGTAGATACGGTCTCCTCCGATCATAACGGCGAGATCATTGATAGAGTAGTTTCGACCCGTTCCGATGTTCACTGGACCAGTTACATTCAGCTTCTCTGCTGCTAACAAGTTCGCCTCAACAGCATCGCTGATGTGTGTGAAATCCCGACGCTGCTTCCCGTCACCCACGATCGTCATCGGTTGTCCAGCTTCCTTCTGTCGTTTGAACAGGCCCATAACTGGTGCGTACTCACCCTTCAGAGGTTCACGAGGACCGTAGACATTGAAGTATCGCAGAGACACAGTCGAAAGACCGTACAACTTGGTGTAAAGATCGCAGACTTCTTCACCCTGCCATTTGGAAAGAGAATACGGGGTAGCGCAACCCTTTGGAGCATACTCAAGAAACGGTGGCAGCGATGCATGACCGTAGTAGGAAGATGAAGCTGAGTAAACAACTCTCTTCACGCCTGCTAACCTGCTGAGCTCCAGCACGCGCTGTGTTCCAAGAACATTGACAGAGAAACATTCCGAAGGATTGTTAACGGTCGGTTGGATCCTGGATCGAGCAGCAAGATGAAACACAACGTCAACGCCATGATAAACGCTCTCGTCAAGATTGCGAATATCAGCGTTGATATTTGTCGCTGCATCATTCCAGTAGAATATCTGATTCTGAGGAGCAGACTTATCGTCAACGCAAATGACCTCATCACCGCGTGCGATTAGAGCATCAACCACATGGGAGCCGATGAATCCAGCTCCACCCGTTACAAGCGCTTTCATCACTGCCTCCGCTTGCTGACTGCGCGACCGACCTGCTTCTCCCAGTCGCGATCATCAGGACCACGAACCTCGAGATTCTTATCCCATGCAGCCTGCATAACAGTCGGATCAATGTCGTACTTACGAGCAACGCTCATGAGCGCGTTGATGTCTTTCGGGAAGCAGTGACCACCAAAACCTCGGACGTAACGACCATCATGCGTCGGGACGGGACCAGGAACGGACCAGTGCGTCTCACCGAGACGACGATCAACCTTGGCATACTCGACCACCTTGTCGTAATCGATGTTGAGACCATCAGCATCAAGAGCCTCGCAAACCTGCGCGATCTCATTCGCAAACGAGACCTTCACTGCAAGCATGCAGTTTGTCACGTACTTCACCATCTCCGCAGTGGTGGAGCTCGTCTTGATGATGGGAATCTTCGGAAACGCACGCTGGAATACGTTTCGGACGGTATTGATATGCGGACGAGGTCCACCGAGAACAATTCGATTCTGCTCGCGCATGTCATTCACAGCGTTTGCCTCAGTCAGAAACTCGGGATTGAACACGACGTGGAGACCACGATCGTTGAACATCTTGTTCCAACACTCAGTCGAACCCGGTGGAACAGTTGACTTGATAACTGCAATTCGCTGAGGAGAGTCAGAGGAGTACGGAGCCTCGCAAACAAGCTCAAGAACGTCCTCTACAATTGAGACGTCGGGAGAACCGTCCTCATACATAGGAGTTGGGACGCATAAGAAAAACACCCCCGAGAATCCAGACTTTCCTTCACACTGCTGAACAAACTCAGCGATAGATCCAGGGTAAAGAACTTTGGTCGAGTTGCTCTGCTTAAATCCGTTGATTCCGCCGGTTGCAAGCTTCCCAGCCTTGTCATACACGAAAACTGTCTCACCACGTTCGGAAAAAACGGTCGTAAGACTTCCACCGACAAATCCTTGACCAATTACGCCAATGCTCATTTTGACTCCATGCTCAAATACTAGATCAGAAAATGAGCTTTTTCAATCTCCCTTTTTCAGACGAATAGAATCTTCTTCAAAGTGCTGAGTTGAAACCTCTAGCAGCTCTGAGTCTTCAATTGCTATCATCTGGTGTCTCATTCCAGTTGTGACATGAAAAACGTCACCCTTCTCAAGCATTAGAGTTTGAGCTTCCTGAAGGTCATCGCCATGAGAAACTTTAAGCTCTAACTTTCCGCTAAGAAGATAGAAAACTTCATCTTTGATGTTGTGATAGTGCCAGCTGCACCTCTTACCAGCCTCAAAGCGAAGAATTTTCCCGCAGTACTTTTCAGAGTTAGCGACCCACTCTTCGTGTCCCCAGCCCTTCTTGTGAAATTCGCCCTTACTCTTTGAAAAAGTTAACATCTGATTCTCCTTTGTCGTCAATGTAAATGTCAGCGGAAGGCTTGCCAAGAATTAGATCATGAAATTTCACGCCCCAGTCGCTCAATTGCTTTCTTGTCAAATCTTCAAACATGCTTTTAACTTTCGAAACGTCGCCGCCAGTTCTTCCCATACCTCTAGCAGTGAATATTGTAATGTGATTTCCGGATTCGAAAAGCTCATTCACTTTTGATATTCTCTTAAGATTTGGAACTGCCAGAGCGTAGTTACCCTCAGTGTTGTTACAAAGAGTTCCATCTAAATCAAAGACAATTCTCATCAATTATCCTCGTACTTGAAAGATCTTTGATCCTATCAAAGAATTTTACGTCAACAATTTCGCTTCCAATCACTCTCTTATTTTGATAGTCCGAACCCACCACTATCAATTTAGCTCCTGACTCTTTGATCCTCTGGATCAACTCTTCATCGCTTGAGAAGCGAACGACCTCATCAACAAACTTCAACGAGGAGATAACTTTCATCCTCTGCTGCAAGCAATGAATGGGTCTGTTTTCTCCTTTTGACTTTTTCACACGTTCGTCAGTGTCAAGACCTACAACAAGTCTGTCGCCCAGGCTGCGAGCGTATTGCAGCATTTCAACATGACCAGCGTGTATGAAATCAAAGCATCCGTTAGTCCAGACGGTCATTTGGCGTTGAGACTCCTCGCTTCTGAACGACTTTTGTTGCGCAATCATTAGCAAACTTTAAGCATTCTGGAAGATCTTTTCCTGCCAAAATTTGAACTGCAAGAGCTGAGATAAACGTGTCACCCGCGCCCGCAACGTCCTTAACGCTTACGCTATCAACGCTGAATTTCTGACATTGAAAAATGCATCCGTCTTTCCCAAGGGTGACAATAAGCTTTTTCGAAAGTCTTTCGCTGATAACTGACTTTGTCTTAGAGTACTCGTCTCCGTTTATCTTAACGTATTTGACGTACTCGCACCAGTCACCAAGAATCTTTTTGCTATCGAGGAGCACGACATTATTCCTGGACGATATCTTGATGATATCGCTTTCCAATAAAAAGCCCTTATTGTAATCTGACAGAATTACAACGTCATATTCTGAGACTTTCTCTAGCATCTCATCCGTGATTGCAATCCGACTGAATGCTTTATCATTGCAATCGACTCTAAGAAACATATGATTGGTTCTATCATCAATGTATCTGGTCTTTGTGATGCTTTCCCAATTTTCATTGGTCCAGATATCGCAATCCACTCCAAGAGAGTTCACATTGCGCTTAACATTCATAGCCATCCCTGGATTCTCCGTCCTTGAAACTTCAAGGAACACAGGAGCAGGCGCTTCAGGTGCTAACCTGTTCGAGACTCCATAGACAAAAATGTCCTGGCAAGATTCACCGACAACCAGAACTTTACGATTAGACATCAGTTACCTCACAATGAAATTTTCTTCGGAGGATACTCTATCTCTCCAATAGTTGAGCAGATCATTCATAGTTTTCTCAAAACTGATCTGCGGCTCCCATCCAGTATGGCTCTTGAACTTACGTGTGTCAGGTATCTGGAGATCGGCGTCAATGGGTCGTAGCCTCTCAGGATCAACTTCAACTTTGATATCCTTTCGCGTTGAGATGCTAAGAAGATAATCAAGCGTCTGCCTTACCGTGCAAGTGTAAGAACCACCAATATTATAGTACTCACCAGCGATCGGATCCTTAGTCACAAGAGTATGATAAGCCCTAACAGCGTCTCTTACGTCTGACCATGTTCTAAGAGAATCAAGGTTACCAACTTTTAGAACAGGTGGAATCTTACCTGCCTCAATAAGAGCGATCTGCTTCGCAAATGATGACTCTGCAAAAACGTCACCACGACGAGGACCAGTATGAGTGAACATCCTTGTTGTCATAACCTTCATACCGTAGGCTTCAGCGTAGAATCTACCGATAAGATCAGTCCCAACTTTGGATATCGCGTAGGGAGAAGCAGGATGAAAATTAACATCCTCGTGAATCGGTAGCTTCTCAGCAGGAACTCTTCCAAACACCTCGGAGCTTGCGCAAACATGAATCACGGTATTTTCGAGATTTGTCTTTGAAACTCTCACAGCTTCAAGCAACGCGCAAGTTCCCATGATGTTAGTCTGAAGCGTCTCCAGCGGAGAATCGAAACTCGTCTTCGGATAACTCTGGGCTGCCAGGTGAAAGATAAAGTCAGGTTGAACCTTATTCACAAGCGAGATCAAGCTTGCGAAATCATTCAGGTCGGCGTTATGAAGAAAGACACGATCTCTCTCGTTGATCCTACTTGCAAGATGATCGATGTTTTTCGTGCTATCAGCCCATCTCGTCATTCCATGAACATCCCAGTCGGTGTTCTCGAGAAGATGATCTGCCAGATGAGAACCGACCATGCCCGTTATTCCTGTAATCAATGCTCTTTTCACGTTGTCTCCAGTTCAGACAATTTTAGATGAATTTGGTGAATCGTAACGATCGAGCAACTCTCTCTTGGCAGTCCATCCAGGCCAGAATGGATCTCCTTCGTTGATATAAACGAAATACATCGTTCGACGCCAGCGGGTCGGATGCTGATTCTTATTCGCTTTGTGGATAAGATGACCGTGCACGCAGAGAACGTCTCCTTTCTCGTATTTTAGCTGAAGAACGGGGAGATCCTTTGGAATTTCACAGTTGTTTCCGATCGGAGCTGAATTATACAGCCTTCCTGATTCGTCAACAGAAAAGTTGGCTTTCGGATTACACGGCAGATCGCCCAGCTTGTGACTTCCAGGTATGATCATAAGAGAACCGTTCTCTTCGTCAGCGTCGTCAAGAGAAAGCGTTAAATTAAGGTAAGATCCGAACGGAGCTTTACCGGCGTAATTGTCCTGATGCCAGGTTGAACCGTTTTCCAAAGAGTTGTTAGGCTTGCAGAAGAAAAAGATGCTTCCTATTGGAATCGCTCGATTCTTTAAGATGCTATCTCCGATATCACACATCTTCTTACCGGTATGAATCTTGCTAAAGACTTCATTCTTGTGCATATCAAGATAGTTCGTGTAGAAACCATTTGCGTGTTTTTCTGACGCATCGATGGCTTCCTGACACTCTTCATCTGAAAAGACCTTCTTCAAATGAAGGTAACCGTTTTCTTTAAAGAAGCTGATCTGTGAATCAGTGAGCTGCATCAGCGTGCCACATTCTTCCTATACCACAGCAACGTTTTGATGATACCCTCATCAAGAGAATGAGACGGAGACCAGCCAAGTACTCTCTTAGCTTTAGAGCAATCGAGGAAAAGAGAGGTAGGTATCGTGGGCTGTGACAGATCGTGAACAATCTGAAGGTCTCGGCCTGAGTGATCGACAATCTTTCGAACGAGATCCTTTATCTTGATCCCTTCTCCCAAGCCAACGTTAAACAGCTCGAACTTGCTCTCCTGCTTGTCAATTGCATCATTGACAAATCCAACAAGATCTTCAACAAAAAGAAGATCCCGAGCTTCCTCGCCAGTCCCCCAAACGTTAATCTTGCCATCCGCAGACGTCATGACCTTGGTCACCGTTGCTCCAAACACATGTGACTTCTCAAGATCATACTTGTCATGAGGACCGTACATGTTGGAGTGACGAATGACGGTGTGCTTTGTCGACCCAATTCGTGAGTAAAACTCGCACATCTTCTCAAGATAAACTTTCGTGTTTCCTGCTCCGAAATAGAACGGAAGAATTTCGTCGGAAGGATTGAAGTCATCTTCCTTTATCGCAGTTTCAGACTTCTGATACATGATAGTGCAGCTAGGGAACACAAAATGCTCGATCTTCTTCTCGAATGCTTCCCTAAGAAGAAGAGAGTTCATAACAGCGTTGTCTGTTACGTGTATGTAGGGCTTTGAGACGATGTCCCTCGCTCCCGTTGTGGTAGCTGCAAACTGCAGAACAATATCAACTCCAGACAGAGCGCTTGAAACGTGTTCAGGATTTCTTAGATCGCAGTTGATCCACTCGACCCCATCGTAACCTTCAACTGCAGGTCTGCGAAAGTGAGTGGCTCTTATGTTGTACTTTCCCTGCTTATAATAGAAATCAAGCAGATTTCTTCCAATAAACCCAGTCGCGCCGCAAATCAGTATCTTCTTCTTATTTTCTACCATCTAGAATGAGCTCCCGATCTCTTTTTACGAATGAATCATACACTCTGTCTATCACGAAGTTTATGTCCATTGCGTTTTGTCTGTCGGGAGTAGTTTTTATGTTTGTAGGGTAGACATCGAGAACGTTCAAATTGTTGTTCTCTGACTTTAAGCTTTGCGAAAATCCTCTTAAACCCCACTTGGTAGCTGAGTACAGGGTCCTATTAGCTTTGATCTCAAGCCCGACCATAGAGTTGATGTTAATCACGTCCGATAGGTTTGGAAGAAGCTCATATGTCAAGACTACCGGAGCCGTAAGATTAACGGCAATCATGCTCTGAATCTCTGAGAGATTGTAATCTTCTAATTTCTTTCCTGGGCATGTGATTGCAGCGTTGTTTACAAGAATTTTGACTCCCTGCGAACGAGCTTCACGTGCTAAAGACTCGACCTCTTCTATTTTGGAGAGATCGAAATGCTTCCGTCCTTCATGACGAAAAACTTCATGACCCTCTCTTTCGAATTTTGAAGAAAGGTAAACTCCAAGACCTGAGCTAGCTCCGGTTATAAAAACTTTTGATTTCATCTCATCAACTCTCTTATTGTTTTTTCGTGATATCCAAAATCTGAACCCGGTCTAAATTCAGCTTTTCTGATTCCATCACCCCGAAAAACTGGAACCCCATCGATCAACTTCCACTCAAAATCTCTAACAAGAATTAACCTGACATCTATCGATATCTTAGTTGTTAGATCTCGTTGTGATCTGTGAGCTGCAGCGTGTATGCATCTCGAATCGAACATCAGAATCGAGTTGTAGATATCGGAAGCTTCGGATGCGTTCTTGTATCCAAGAGACATGAAGTTCTTATCTCCACTAAAGCAGATCGACTTCCAGATCTCTCTGTCAAACTCAAGCTCCGAAAACCATCTTTTTGATGACTCAAAATTCTGAACCCAGAAATCTGAACGATCATTGTCAGTAATGCCGAACCAGATATTATACTCTCTGGGGTTGTGACCCAGGAAGCAATCTGAGTGCCAGGCTGGTAAACTAAGATTACCTTCCGCACCGGGAGCGTGAAATCTGACCGTTGGTATCTTCTGAAAGAAGAAATCTTCTTTTATCACTTCATCATGAATCCACTTCATGAACTGATGATATAGGTTCTCTTGCTCTGCAATAAAATCGAACACGATGTCGGCGATTATAGGACGTGAGTTGTTGTTTTGCCCCACGGTCTGATATTCAAGATACTTTTGTTCAATCGTAGAATGTAATTGCCTGAGATCAGAATCAGATGACTCGCAGATTCCTTTGCTAACAAGAAATTTAGCAAGTTCATCGTGGAATATCTTGTTCCAGTGCTTGCTTTTAGAAGTTTGAACGTAAGCTATGTCACTTCCGAAAGTCTTTTGAAAGCTGCTTGTCTTGTCGTACTCGCTCTCTAAAAACTCTCTTAGCTTAAGACTTGTTGAGCTTTCCATTTACTCATTCTTCCATCGAACTTTTTCGATTTCTCTAACTTCGCACATGATGTCAGAGTAATGATAGAAAATATCGTCAGCTACTTTCTTCGCGACAGGTTCAATCATAGAAAAGTTCTCATCAACTGCCCATTTCTTAAAGAACTGGTCACGATTGAGACCGTTGACAGTAACTTTCAGAGCGTTCTTGTTGTCAATTAGGTCTTCGTATCTAACTTTTGCTTGAAGAAGTCTAGAGTACCCAAATCTCACGCTAAGGATATGGGCAAGAGCAGCGCAAAGGAAAACAATATCTGCGCCCTTGTAATCATCATCAAAAAAATCTCGGATTGCCATCCACCATTTCTTAGTGCAGATGGGCAGCATTTCATGATAATGATAAATGAGACGAGCTGGATCTCTCAAAATTGGCTTGTTTGCGCCGTTGAACGGGTCCCAAGCGGTCCTGAACTGTGATGTCAAAGCATTAAGATTTCTTCCGAGCGGGTTTGTGGTGTGCAACATGAAGATTGCATCGTCAAACGCATCTTTCTTTTTTAGAATTTCAGAGTCCCAATTTCTTGAAAGTCCCCAAAAATCGTCAGTGACCGCCCAGACAAAGTAGTAATCATTTGACTCGATGAAGTCAAAGAAAGCTCTCATCATGAACGGAGAGTTCGGTCCTGCGTGTGGTGGATTCACGCAGACCACGTTCGAATATCTTGAGACTACCGATGAATAGAGATCTATCTGATCATCATCAATTAAAGCGAAAATGTCAAAGTTGTTGATAGAGCTGCAAGTCTCTATCAACATATCAACTGTTTTACCGAAAGATTCAGGGTTGCTCCTGGTCGGAATATAAACAGCTATATCCTTTGACATAAAGTCACTTTCTCATTGACTTGAAAGCGTCAACGCTGCTATTGGCAACATTCTGATTCTTGACGTACCATTCGACCGTTTCTTTAATTCCATCTTCGATTGAGATCTTTGGAAAGAATCCAAGAGAATGAGCTCTAGTCATGTCAAAAACTCGACGAGCATCACCGGTCGGCTTTGTTGTGTCCCAGACAACTTCAACGCCAGCGATATTAGCGACAGCATCAGCAACCTGCTTTATTGTCACTCCGTCGCCAGACCCAAGGTTGACAGGCTGAGTTATCTTATTCTCGACAACAAAAAGCATTCCCTCTGCAACGTCTCGAGCGTGAATGAAGTCTCTAACGGCCGAACCGTCTCCCCACACTTCCATCTTGTCACCCGAAAATGCCTTCCTGATCAGCGAAGGAACAACCATCGAGCTGTCAGGGTCAAAGTTGTCGTAAGGACCGTAGACGTTAGCAGGACGAACGATGCTGCACTTTCCTGCTCCGTACTGCTTCTCGTAAGCCTGACACTGAAGCTCTCCCATCCTCTTTGCCCAACCGCCGAACCAATCATTTCTAGACGGTTGAGTCTGCCAAACGTCGTCCTCACGAAGTACCTCTGCGGGCTGATACACGCCGACGGTGCTAGTGTACAGGTACCAGTCAACTCCTTCATTCATCGCAGCTTCAAGCATATTCGTGTTGAACTGCATCATAGGGCCCATGATATCAGCAGGTCTCTCTAAACAAACTTTTGGAGAGCACTTGATACCAACAAGATTGAAGACGTAGTTCATGCCCTTAACGATTTTCTTGCAATCAGAAAAATCTCGAAGATCCGCTCTAACAAACTCGATGTTGCTCATATCGACCGGGTCCTTGATATCAGCAACCCTTACTTTCGCACCACGCTTCTGAAGGAGTGAGACAAGCTCTCTCCCAATCATGCCGCTACCACCAGTCACCAGTACATTCTTGTTCTCAAACATTAGAGATCCTCTTGTTTAAAGCTTCACAAAGCGTCTTGACCCTGCTTGGGTTGACTTCACAGTGATTTCCGATGTATAAACCGAAATCATGGATGTGATCAACATTTTCCATGGGTCCTTCGATCCTATGAGAATAATTCTCAAGATACGGTTGACGAGCTTGATTACCGCCGCCTGCCGTTCCTTTTCGATATTCTACTCCAAGAGACTCTAGAGTTCTGCAGATAGCGTGGAATTTTTCGCTGCTTTTTTCTCTAAGAATCAAAGGAAGAGAAAAATTGCTGCTGCCGGATCTATCAAAATCTGTGAAGAAATGATCCGAATCCAGATTGTCAAGCCAAGCATTTAAGTTCTCTGTCCTTGCTTGAATCGCATCATCCAGTCTCTCCAGCTGCTCGAGACCGATTACTGCATTGATCTCAGTTCCTCTCATGTTGAATCCTGGAACTGCAAAGGTGAAGAGTGGATTTAAGCTGGGGTACTTCTGGGAAAAATGAGACTTTATCTCCTCACTAGAATCTCTTATCATCCCGTGGGATCGATAAAGCTTGGCCAGATGATAGAGCTCAGTGTTGTCCGTGCAAATCATTCCTCCCTCTATCGTAGTCATGTGATGACCAAAATAGAAAGAGAAGTTTGACATATCACCAATTGTTCCGACCTTTCTTTCATTAAAAGTCGCGCCGTGTGACTCACAGCAATCCTCGATAAGCATCAAGTTATGCTCTTTAGCAATTTCTACGATCTTTTCATTGATGCCGTTGAAACCAAGGGTGTGAACGAGAACAATCGCGCGTGTCTTGTCAGTTATTGCAGCTCTTATTCCATCCTCAGTAATTGCCATATTCTCCATAGAGACATCGACAAAAACAGGAGTCATTCCGAAATTAACAACCGGCGCAATGTCAGAGACCCATCCAAGAGGCGGAACGATAATTTCTCCGTTACCGCACTTATCTCGAATGATGGCAGTCATGATGTAGTTGGCAGAAGCTCCTGAGTTAACAAAAACGCTATGCTTCACGCCGAGCCACTTCGACCACTTGATCTCGAACTCTTCTACTTTTGCTCCCTGGGTAAGGCGAACATTTGGCTCTGAAAGAAACTTGATCAATGCGAGCTTGTCAGCTTCAGTCACGTTATCGTTGATCAACGGCCAAGAGTAATTCATTATTTGTCCCTCAACTGTAGTATTGGATTTTCGCTAGGCCAATCTATCGCTATTCTACTGTCGTTCCATCTTAAAGTGAATTGATCTGCAACGTCAGGGTACTTTCCTTCATATGACCACTTGTAATAGAAAACAGATTGCTCGCTTAGAGTGTAGAAGCCGTTTCCGAATCTGGGAGGAACGAGAACCATTCTCTTGTTGTGCTCAGAAAGTATTGTCCAATCCCATTGCAAATATGTTTCTGATTCGGGTCGATTGTCAACAACCACAAAATAGACTTCTCCGTGAAGACAAGTTATCAGCTTCGTTGATTTATTGTCTCCATGAATTCCACGAAGAACATTCTTTCTAGAAGAAGAGACTTTGTCATGATTGAAGTTAACCCCAGGACAAGTCTCTCCTTGCTTCCACAGTGTCCACAAATCGCCTCTGTAATCAGAATGAAAATCAGGATTTATTACCTTGACTTCTTTGAACTTCATGATCTCAGAACCGAAAGAGACTTCTCAACAATTCTTTCACAATTCGGAGGAAATACGTCAACGTCCGGGTGGAAACCTGCTGTTCTGTTCTCAATGCAAAGAGTGTGAACATCTTTCTTTGAGCTTAACATTAGCTGATGCGCGAGGCTTGAAGCCACCCCCTGCTCATAGTCATCATCAAGAACTATCCCACCATACTTTGATCGTAGCAAAGCTTCAATTGACTTTTCCTTTGAGGAAAAGGGCTTAATCCACATCTGGTGGACAATATTCACTTTGTAGCCCAATTTCTCAAGAGCAGCTCTAGCTTCTTCAGCTGCGAATCGAGTGACTGAAATTGGGAGAAGCGTAATGTCTGCATCCTCATGAATGAAATCTTCCAGCTCTCGAGTGTTGTCATAACTCTTTCTATGCTCGGAAACGTAATAAGGAACATCATCATTCATGAAGCTCTCATACACGCTCTCGTACTCATTCGGAGTCATAGGAGCAGCGATCTTAAGACCAGGCATCCTATCATACAGAGAATGATGGGAAGAACCAGCTACGGGTCCGACTCCACCTTCCATGGCGATGCTTCTTACGAAGATTGGGCAAGGAATTCCCCAAATATCGTTTGACTTTGCAGCGTAGTTGATAATAGACGGAGCGTTGTACCACTGAAAGCCTTGATATCGAACAACGTAGATCGGTCTTTCTCCAGCTAATGCGATTCCTGTGGCTATCGCTCCGCCAGCAACATCGGCCATAGAAAACTCGACCATTCCGTCTTCTTCATAAAGCTCAGGCAAAGTTCCACCCACCCAACCAACTGCAGTGAGGCACTGCCCGAAGCATCTACCACCCTTCTCAAGGTGTGAACGAGTCAAGCTCTTTATCGTCTCTCTAACCGTTCTTGCCATATTTTTTCAACCCTTTGCTTGGTCTGTTGATCAATCTCTCTTGCAGAGTCACCGATAATTGACATTTCATTTTCGTATCTATCGAAAATGCTATCATCGTCAATTCCAGCGCCAGCATGCCAGAACTTTCTGTGAGTATTCACGTTTAAAAGCATTGGACCATCAAACGCTCCTTCCAATGCATCTTTAATTGTCATCGGATCATCGTCAATGTTCATGCCTTTCATGCCAAAAGACATGGCAACATCGTGCATTTCCCATGACCTTCTAATCTTTTTCTCAGTGAGAATTGAGAGATTGTTGTCTTCAACGATGAAAAGAATTGGAAGCTTCTTAGTTGCAGCCCAGCCAAGAGCTCCAAGAGCGTAGTCTTCCTCGGCAGATGCATCTCCCATGAAAACAACGGTGGGGTTCTTCGTTGAATAGCAGTGACCCACCGCTATTGGAACCTGGCTTCCCATCAGACCGTCATGTCCGAATATCTTCTTTTCTCTGGATTGTATGGAGGCTGAGCCTCCCATCCCATTAGAACAACCAGTCTTAAGACCCAAGAGCTCATCCGCCAGTTGCTCAATTGGAGCGTCAAAAGACAGATACGTTGAATGACCACGGTGCTGTATGAATATGTTGGGTTCGATTCTCTTTTGAGAGAGAACCTCGGACAATGTTGAAGCAGTGTATTCCTGCCCAGCTGACAGATAAATTGGAAATTTGAAAGTCCCTGCTCGGATTAAGTCAAAAACTTTCTTCTCAAAATTTCTGCAGAGAGAAGCTCTTCTAAATACGTTCAGTCTAAAATCACTCATGATTTTCCTCGATGTATCTCATTGTGCTCTCCCAGCTTTCAAATCTATAACCTTTATCGTCAATGTACAGCTGGGCACGTGGCTTCTCGCTCGTTATCTCACGAATGCAAGACAGGACACCATGCTTGTCAAGCCACTCTGAAACAAGCTGATGTCCTGTCTTTCCGTCGACAAGCGGTCTATTCGGCTTCGCTTTTGCGGTGAAGATTACGATATTGAATCTCTTTGAGAGACTTCTCAAAGCGTCAAGAGAACCTGGTAAAGGATCTCCGTAGCATGTTCCATCATGCCACCCTTTACTAAAATCGTGAATCACACCATCAAAATCAATAGCGATGTTATCTACTTCACTCTCAAACCCAGGAGGAACTTCCTTCTCTTTCATTACTCACCTTCGTGAGTCAATACTATTGTTCCTTCTTCGATTTTATCAAACACTTCAAGCAAACGATGAAGCACATTGCTCGAGACAATGTCACCAGGACTGGCCACTGCGACTCCGTACTCGGTCAAAAGACCACCCTTCAAGAACATTACATTTGACGAACTTGAGGCTTCTTTAAGATCATCAATTGTTTTTATTCCAAGAACTTTGATCACTTGCCCATCAAAGTTATAGATTTCGCTTTTTCCTGGTTCTGGCTCTTTTATCCAAAGACACTCTGACTCTTTGGGGTACTCGTATGACTCGTCCTCGTAAGGCTGGCCGGTTCTGCCGTAACTGTCACGGAGCCTTACGAGATCATGCTTGTCAACAGGTGTCTCAATCTCAAAGAGAGATAGATGTCCATGATGAGCTCTTGTCGAGTGGAAAAGACCCTTGCGAATCATGATCTTTTCAGAATTTGAGAGTTTAACGGAGTCAGCTAAAAATGATACTTCGGCTTGACCAGCGACGACCATCAGCCCCGTCGTCTTGTTCGGATGACAGTGCATGGAAGTTTGCTGGTCACGAAGAATCTTTAAAAACCATAGAGCTACTTTATCGTTCTCATATGCGAGATACTCGTAGCCCCATGGCTTCTTAACTACGTTACTCTTGTAATTCATTTGACTAGATCAATCGCTCGCTTCATCCAAGGTCCCATGTGCTTGTAATGAGGCGAAGTTACGATGTTATCGGAAACTACGGCTGCAGCATCGACATAACGAGCGCCAGCATTCTCAATATCATCCTTGATGCTGTAGTAACCAGAGATGTCGCGGCCCTTAACGATCTTTGCAGAAATCAACAGCTGAGCACCGTGACAAATGCAGGCAATGACCTTGCCACGACGATTCCACTCAGCAATGAAATCGAGGACATTCTTCTCCTGACGAAGATACTCAAGTGCCTTGACACCGCCTGGAATAACGAGCATATCGTACTCGAGCAACCGATCATGGATCTCTGGATTATCGAGATCCGTCGTTAGATGAGTTCCGTTCATGTAGGTCCCGAGGATTCCGTAGAAACGACCCCTCTTGTTTGACATAATCTCAACCTCATAATCGTCCTCAGTCAAACGATAATAAGGGTAGATGACCTCATGGTCCTGATAACCTTCGTGAGTTAGAAGAATAGCTTTCTTTGACATTACCAACTTACCTCCCAATCTTTGAAATCTGCAGCAAGACAATCAATCTTGTAATCCTTTCGACCACCCACAGCTTCCTGTATCTTGTTCTTCGCTGTGTTTCTGATCCCATTCAGTCCATGGGTCAGCTCAAGGTTATTGCCATCCTTGATGCCCTTTCGATAGTTAGACTCGTTATGCCAGATGTGAAGATTCATCTGAGAAAGAACCACAATGGCTCTTACCGTGTCGGCGGTGATCTTACCATCGTTGCTGTCAAGGCACTCTTGGATATCATGACAGATGTCTCTGATCTCCTGAGAGTATTCGTCCTTATGATCCGTGATGAAAACCTCTTTCAGCTGTGTGATAGAAAGACGATCTATCAGCTCAGCGAAAGTTGGCAAATACTTTCTACTCATTGTTTTCCTCTATGAATTTGATCAATTTTAGACGATCTTCATTGCGTTTTGCAACAAGCTCAGGAGTATTGTAAAGAAAGTGCCCATTTTGTTTATCAGCCAAAGCTCTAGTCTTCAAATGAGTCTCATCCTTCTCCATTTTACCAGCTTCAACGTGCATGTGCTCTAGGAAAAGATGCTCTCTATTAGGTACGAAAATTCCTCGTCCTATCGAAACAGCGATTTCCTGATTCCACTTGTCGGTCCAGTCGGCAACAAAGTAGGGAGGATTAACGTACCCAAGAGCTTTGACCCAGTTTCTGTGGACAAAAGTGTGAGAAGCAAGCTCTCCGTTCCACAGACCATCATCTGACCAAAGAAGAATTATCTTATCTTTGAAAAGACCAAAAGCTTCACGAGCGACAACATCCCAGTTCTGGGATCTGAAAACAACGTCATCGGCAACGTTCGCAACGATATCACCCTTTGCGATGGAGAAGCAAAGATTTGCAAAATTGCTCATCTTCTCGCCGGGCTCAAATAGCTTCACTGCTATTCTTTCGTCTCCAAATCGAAGCTTGAGTTCGTCAGCAACTTCAAGCGCAGCTGTGTCGTTGTTGTCGATTCCAAAAACAATTTCCATCATTGACGGATCAGAGCAATTCTTGAAAACAAACTCTGCAAAACGTCTCTGCAGCTCTGGTCTCTTGTGGGTCGGACAAAGAACACTAATAAACTCTTTACTCATTCATCACGCTCTTGATTGTGTTATAGATCTGTTCGTCAGTGTTCCAGAAGCTCTTCTTGACAATCTCAAAATTTTCTTTGATGTAATCCATACGAGAATAGTAATCATCTTCCGTCAGATTTTCGAGGATACTGTCAAGTTCTTCTAAAGAATTAAAGTGAATGATTCCTCTTTCATTGAAATGTTCATTCACTTTCTGGCTGCCCCAGAAAATTGGAACTGTCCCAGTTATCATAGAATCCGCTATTTTTGCGAACCAAGTATCCATCTTTACGTTCTCAATCACAATGGAGAACATGTAATCTTTTAGAGCATTAACAGCACCATGAACTGGGAATGGGTTATAACCGCTTCCCCAAAGATCTATCCCGTGCTTTTCAGATAGCTTTTTTGCGATCTCATGACGAAGAGCGTGACCCTCCGTTATGATCTTGTTGCTTGCTATCATAGAAACTCTCTTGCTCTTATTATGAATTTTCCACTCTTCTTCTTTAATTCTAACGTGAGAGAGGGGCATGAGACGGCAATTTTTGTACTTGTCGATCAACCTCTGATCGAACGTGAAGACATAATCAAAGTCTTCAATCATTCCGATCAGATTCTGGTAAGCGAAACCATGAATTTCAGGAGGCTCCATGATCCAGGCTATCTTGGTCTTACAATCGATAGAATTTACAAATTCTTTGTTAATGAAGTGATCTGTGAAAATTGTAATTCCAGAATAGTCTCTAAAGCTTTGATGATACGGTTGATATATGATCTTCTTTGTACGAGGGATAGGTTCTCCATTCGCAGAGACAAACCCGTAGTCCGGCAAGTTTACCGTATGGATAAAATGCTTGTCAAAAAGATTGACAATCATCGGTTGCTCTACCCCCGCGTAAGCAGGATCAGGCTTCTCGTACATCCTATAAAACTCTCGCCAGTTTGAGGGAGAAGCCTCATGCGGCGGCATGTATTTCGGATGAAAGCTGAATCCACCTAAATCATAGAAATGAGGAACAGGTTGAGGCCCTCCCCACATTCCCCACTGAAGCTGACTTTCTGTGTAAAATCCCTTCATTAGCAGGTCAATTATTGCCTCAAATGACAGTCCAAGAACGTTCACTCTGCCTGGGCACTGCCTCGAGACCGAACCCTTATTGACCCATCTCGAGGGAACTTTTTCGAAAGTCGGGTCAGCGGTTCCATAAACTTCTTCTTTGAAAGTTGACGAAAGGTAGCTGCCGTCAATCTCAAAGTTCCATGGAGACCAATCATGCTCAAGGAACTTGAGCAGGTAATCTTTTCTCCACAGAGCTGGTTGAGTGCTGATTCTGTAGAGAGCTCCCTTGTCTATTGAGATTATACCGTATCCGTCCCTCATCTCAACGAGCTTATGGGAGCAGTAATTAAATGCATCGTAGCTAAGGCAAAATCTTCCGATGTTACTGTTATCTTTCATCTTTTCTACGATAACAGAGAACATCTGCTCATCAAGCGAGCAGCATGGGAAAAAATCATCCAGCGAGAAGATCAAAAATTCGTCAGTCACACTATTGACGTACTCAGCGATATATCTCGTCCACTTCTTAGATCCTCCCTCTTGCTTCGGAGCAATCGAGATGAACCTGTGATTTTCTGGAAGAGTGTAGCTTGGATGAGAGAACCCGATAAAATCGATCTCATGACCAGGCCAGTACTTCTCGAACAGATAAGAGGTGACCCTTACGGCGTCTAGAGTTTCATCGCATAGCGGTATAATGTGCCTGATTTTTGTCATTAGATCAGTTCCATGATTTCTTGCAAAGTGAATCTCTCAACATCGTTTGAGCTTGGACCCTGCTCGAGTATCTTCTCGTGAAGATTCTCTCCTTGCTGGAGACCGATCGTCTTGACGTCTATCGTAGTACCAGCTTTAGCGTACTTCTTGATCATCGCATCAAGAAGATCTCCAACACTCATCGCTTTCATCTCAGGAACCCAAGGACTGGAATTCTTGGCCTCTCTTAAGCACTGAAAGATCAGATCGATGGCTTGCTCTCGAGTCCAGAAAAAACGAGTTGCAGTGGGCTCCGTTACTATTACCTGTTCACCATTCTGGATCTTATCCTTCCACTTACAAAGCACCGAACCAGTAGAGTAGAGGACGTTTCCATACCGGACGATTCGGTACTTAGTGTCAGGATTTAGCTCTTCAAACTGAAGGAAAAGTCTTTCCATGAGAAGCTTTGTAGCTCCGTAGGTTCCAGAGACTTGGGCCGCCTTATCAGTGCTAATTCCAATCACAAAATCAAACTTATTCCGCAAAGACTCATTGAGAATGTTGATAGTTCCGACAACATTGCTTCTAGTGCACTCAAGACCGTGCTTCTCAGCCATCCCAACATGCTTGTAAGCAGCTAAATGGTAAACCGCGTTGACTCCCTTGCACGCTTGATGCGAGTCAAATTCATTCGCGATATCACCGGTAAAAATTTCGATGCTTGGGAATCGCTCCTTGAGCATAATGAGCTTTCCCTCGTTTCTTGAGATAATTCTCACTCTATCTCCTTGAGAAAGGAGCTTCTCAACTAACTTTTCGCCAAGAAAACCGGTTCCGCCAGTGACTAAAATAAGCTTCTGGTCTTTTTGCATGCTTCTCCTTTGTTTGGATATTTTCATTCAACTCTACAACGACAAAGCTGGTTGTTCCGTTGTTTTGCTGATTATCTCTCAGATCTTATCGTACGGCTTCCTTGATCTGATCAGAGCCTCATTCGAGAGCTGCTCATTTCTTGAGCTCAGATGCTCGGCTGCGGGATTCATGCGATTGTAGCAAAGAAGAATGTTCGGTATGAAGCAAGATCTCTCCCTTGCCATCTCGATCAGAGGAAACATGATCGCTAGATCGCAGCTTGCCATAAAGTAATTGCCGTTGTTGTCTTTGAAATCCTCATCTCTAATCTTTGACCACAGATGGGACTTGTACGTCCTTAGATGCGACGTGCTCCACTGAGCCTTTCTGTAATTGCCGCTGAGATGAAGGCTAGGGTCGATTGGTGTGCTAAACTTTCCAACCTCTCCAAAGGGCCACTCAACGTAACTTCCCCACGTAACCAGACATCCAGTTGATCTGTAAGCATAATCTAAGATGTGAAGGACTGCGGGGCTATAGAGCCAGTCATCTCCGTCCAGGTTGATGAGAACAGCTTCAGGAAAGCTTTCACAAGATTGCATCTTGTATCCTTCGATAAAGTTTCTCATTATTCCAAGACGTGAGCTGTTTCTTTTCATAAGAAACTTTTTCGAGAGATCAGGTCCAAGAAGATTGATGTAGGAAACTATTTTTTCCCATGTGTCATCGGTCGATGCATCATCGATCACAGCGCAGGTCCAGTCTCCTTCATACTGCTGACTTGCAACCGAGTCAAGGCATCTCTGTATCCAGGGACCTGCATTTCTCACCGGGACAGTTATCATGAACCGAGTCAAGATACAAACTCCAAAGTTCTCTTCCAAAAAACTTCTCTTCTATTATAGAGCCACTGAAGAGTGAAGTTCACATCAGGATTCTCAAGCCACTCCTCTCCGACATGTTGGACGTTCTCGTTAGTAACGATCTGACATCCAAGAAGACGCGCTTCGGTTACCATTCGATTTGAAACGTCAGCACCACGAGGAAGGCAAACAAAACCTTCAGAGTTTGCCATCAGCTCAAGGACTTGATCAGGTGATAGGTTCTTGATCAGAGTGTGTTCTTTATTGTTTTCTACCAGCCACTTCTTAGCATCATCAGTTCCCTTGATCCAAGAATCAGAGTCGAGAGTCAACCACCCAGCTTTCTTTCTGGAAGGTATCGACTCGATAAGAGGAACAATCTTGAGAAAAAAGTCCTCTCCAAATACTGCAGATAGAACTTCACAGTTAGCTGTTTTTAGACTTGGAAATCTGTCAAAATACCGCTGCATATGACGCTGGGAACAGAACCAGACTTGCTTCGCGTTAATGTAGAATCTCTCAATGAGCTTGCCCCAGATCTCAGACTCACAGTGACATTCCTCTCCTCCCTCGGTCAGATGCCTCTCTACCGATCTCCATCTACAAAACTTATAGTCATGCTCGAATACGGAGTAGCTAATTTTAGACACTGAAAAGTACTGGATAAGTGCTGGATTCAGTTGAGCAAAATTCCCAAAAACCCAGTGACAGTCCCGGTGAGTCTCTATCATCTCCAGGGTGACCTGACCTGACCTGATCCCAGCAAATGGGACTGGAGCTGATCTATGAAGAGCGTCCATCGACAACTCAGCTCCTCCGACAAGATCAGAGAGAAAAAAGTCTTGGACAAATACTATCTTAAACTCAGGCTTCTTCGGCTCTGTAAATGGGCTGCTGAACATGAACAATTATAGCAAGCCTCTTCACAAATGAAAACGGCCGGTGGTTAGCCGGCCGAGATCATATCAGGTTTCGATCACCTGCTCTCATCAAGCTCCGGAACTCTCTCAAGGAGGAACTTGTATCTCTTACCGTTCTTGTTGAAGCGGATGGAGAGGAAGTCAGGTTCCTCGATTAGGGTGTAGTCACCACGCTCATTGCGAAGGTGCAAGTCTCCGGTGTATATGTGAGCCCAGCGGAAGTCTGAAGAACCCAGTGTGTGGGTGACATCAGCCGCAGGGAGGATATTGGAGTTAACAGTTGCGTTGAAAGTAACTCGATCGCTTGCAGAACGTCCCAGAGTCGTCGATCCAGAGACCGTAAGAGTTCCGGAAACGTGAGCTCCTGAGTCCTCGTAAACTCTGAACTGGCTGACGTTGTTCCAGTTCGCGATATCAAAGTAATGACCTGTACCATCATTGTTGATGTCAAGCTTCGAAACAATGTTTCCGCTTGAGATGAGAGTGATCGGAGTGCCATTTCCTTGAACTGCGAGGTTACCAGTTCCCAGGAAAAGATCATTGTTGATCGTTGTTCTTCCGGTAAGAGCTCCGATGCTGACCGTGGTTGCGCTTCCAGTACCGATGTTGATCGTGGTCGGAATCGTGGGCCCAAGGTTTAACGTTGTGTTTGAACCCTGCGAGTCAAGCGAGACAACGTTCGATGACGGAGACCACGTCTTGAACAAATCGGACCCGGCACTCTGAACAACGAAGCCGTTGGATCCGACAGTATTGGCGTAGACGGTCGAGCCGCTGACGATCGTATTCTTTGCACTTGCCGCTTCAAGAACCAAGGAGGTTGCGCTGAGACCACGTAGGATTGCGGTGTTTCCTTCACCAGCCGCCGAACCGCCGGTTCCTGCAGTGATAGAACCCGAGAGCAGTCGAACGTAGTTTCCACCCTGTATTGTCTTGATGGTGAAGTTGTTTCCAGCATCGTGCTGAACGACCGCGGTGCTACCGCTGAGGTTGACGTTGCCTGCCGCTCTCAGGGTGAGATCGTATGTGCTCTGTCCAGTTATATTGACATTGCTTCCTGCAAGACCGACATTGAGGAAGTTGGTGCCATTGCTGTAGTGGTTCGTACCCGCAACATCCGCAAAGAGTTCAACCTGCGAGCCGCTTAGCTGGATCGAAGTGCCGTTACCCTTCAGCTCTGCAGTCGAACCGCTGACCTGGAACCTAGAAGCCCTGATCGGCTGGAGGTCGGCTACGTTAAACGTGGTTGACGTAGAGTCAGAATTTGTCTTAGTAGCTACGAACGCCGTGTTCGAAAGAGAGTATCCGAAAGCAACGTTGCTGTTACCAGATCCGGTGTACCCGCCGATGAACCCGCGGTCTCCAGTGCTGCTTGCCGGAAAAGCTCCGGAAGCAAATCCAAATCCAACGAGAGGGTCTTTGATGATTAGGTTACTGGAAGATACGGTTGTTGTCACTCCCTGGACTTCGAGATCACCAGGGATTACAACCCTACCGGTGCTTGAACCGAGGTTAACTGTTGTAGCGGAAGAAGCTACGTTGAACGTTCCAGCGGTGGTTGTTATGTCTCCACCGTTGACGGCAACGTCTCCCGTGACTGTGACATTTCCAATCAGAGCGCTTGTTCCCTGGACGGACAGGTTTCCGGCGGACTGAAGGCCAGAGCCGCTGATGACACCCAAACCGTCGATACTAGCTACAGGAAGACCCGAAAAAATATCTTTGAGAGTGAACGACCCAGAGCCTACGATCGGACCGGAGAACACGGACGTGTTGACGGCTGGGTTGCTGCTTGAAACTGCAAAGAATACGTCTGATCCTTTGGAGTTAGCCGCAGAGCTGAAACCGATCGCGATGGACGACGTCGTGTAAGCTGCAGCTGCGCTAGCTTCGCTGAAGACTGTAGGTGCACCGCCGCCACCGCCGCCTGTCGATGCGATGGTGACCGAGCCGTCCGAGCCCGTTGTGAGCGTGATGTTGCTGCCCGGCTTGAGGTACTCTCCCCCACCCGCAAGTCTTGTAAGCGAGCCCGTTATATTCGTTGCGTAAACGGTTTGCCACTTATTCGCCGAAGAGCCGATGTCATTCGTTGCAGACACAGGAATCAGTGAACCAGTTACTGCGATGGTTCCCAGCGAACCAGATAAACTACCTACGAAAGCCATGATATCACTCCAATTTCAGTTCATCTCTAACTATCAACGAATACGGTTATTCGTCGATTAATTGCATCAACATCTTGTAGTTTTTTCCAGTCTTGTTGTTTACAATTCTGAGGAAGTCGTTTTCCTCGATCACAGTCCAGTCGCCGCGCTCGTTTCGAAGGTGAAGGTCGCCTGTGTATATGTGAGCCCAACGTATCGCATCAGTTCCAAGAGTGTATGTGTTGTGAGCGTCAGGAACGATGGATCCTTTCATTCCGACTGAACCGGTGATGTACAAGGAACCCGACATATAAATGTTGGAAGTCCCAGCTGTGTCAGTCGTCCCGATCCTGATATTTGTTGTCGACCCTTGATCTCCGCCCTGACCGATGTTAATGTTCTTTATGAGACCTGAGACCGTCGCCCCAGTAGCCAGATTAATACCAATCGAGCCAGTCCTGCTTGCTGCAACGTTGAGCGTGAATCCGTTAGCGTTGCTGGAATTTCCGAACGATATTGTTGAAGCAGCCCCACCGATCGCAACCGAGCTCACTCCTGTCGCAAATATTGTGGTTGATGATGCTGAGCTCGTGATGTCGCCGCCGTCAACTGCAAGATCTCCCGAGATTGTTAATGAGTTTGATCCCGTTGCGAATACAAGACCAGAAGAAGCTCCAAGAACTCCATTGTCATTAAACTGTATCTGTGTGTTTGATCCCGTTGGAGGGGAAACAAACTCGATTAAGTTGGCGTCAGCTACACCATCACGATACCAGTACTTTTTTGAGGATCCGCTGACGATGAGTCGAACTTCCATCGACTTAAATCTAAGAGCGGATGGAATGCCAGCGTTTGCTGCGGTGAGAGCAGATGGAACGGTGTCGGCGGAACCAGTGAATGGTCCCGAGTACGAGTCAACTGGAACAGCATTGACTGGCTGGATTCCATATGGTAGCTGAAGTCCGGGAGTTACTGGCATGCTGCTCTCTAATTATGCCCTTACGATCGAGTGACGGTGACTCGAGGCGTACGGGGAAGCGATTGTCATAGTGTAGACCTTGTACGAAACAGCAGTACCACCACCATCATTCACGTTGAACGTGGAGAGCACGTAGCTCGATGTGATGTCAGCGTTCAAGGCGTCCAGATCGGTTACGGAAGAGATGGTGTCTGATGCCGCAACCGTGGTTGGCAGCGCCATGGTGAAGTTGACTTGGGTATTTCCAGTATCAAGCTGCGTGGTGCCACCGGCGCTCACCAGCGTCTTTGTTCCAAGTGCTCTGACGTTTGCAGAGTTCACTGGGGCGGAAGCGGAAGGACCGTAGAAGATTCCGTACTGGAACGTGATTGTTGTGCTTCCTGATGTTGAAGTCTGGTAAGCATCAACAACTTGGACTCTGTAGAGCAACGACGTGGACGTGTTGAGAGAAGAGTCGTTGTGGCTTGTCGAAGGAATTGAGATTGAGGATGGGTTACCCGAGACAGGAACTGCGCTCAAACCTGGAACGTCTGTCCAACCTCCCGTTCCATTGACCTGATACTGAACAGAGTAACTTGAAATTGGCGCGTTCGACCTGTTCCTGGTAATGGTGCCGGTGATTGTTGAACCGACATTTCCACGCTCTCGAAGCGTGTTTGTCTCGTTTGAGAACCCACCACCTGTCGTGGTCGTGACAGTGAGCGCCATTGTCGGAGCGGCATAAGCTTGTGGAGTCAAGTTCACGGCAGTTGTGAGCGTAGCTCCCGCGCTGTCAGTTATGATGTACTGGTAGTTGAGAATTGTGGTGAAGAAAGAACCAACCGTGAAAGTGTGATCGTAGTACAGAGGATTTGTCGTTGCGCTTGTCAGAGTCGTCCAAGCCCCTGTTGAGCCGCTTCTGAACTGAAGCGCTGCTGTCGAGACTGTTGCGCCGAGAGTGTTGATCGTATAACTTCCAGTGATGGATGTTGTGATTGACCCGGAGATACCGAATGTGGAAGTGATCGGGTTTGTTGGAGTAAGATTCACGGTCGGATTGATAGGCTCTGCAATTGCAAGGAGGATGACTTCCGCAGGTGTCTTTCCAGTTGCTGGGATCGTGGTACCGGTTGCGTATCTTCCAAAAGTTCTTCCACCAGTCAAAGAAACTGAAAGATCACTCGGGAAAACGTAAGAGTTAACAGTGACCTGACCGTTGGCGGATCCCGAAGTAATCGAGATGCTTCCTGTCTGTGCCATGGCGCTGGATGAGCTTGCAACAAGGTAAGGTGTACCGTCCGTTAAGCTTCTGAGTGATCCGCTCAATCCACCAGTTGCTTTGATCGTGACACCAGTCAGAGTATCAGTCGTCTTATTGTAAGTTAGACCGCTGTCACCACCGAATGTTGTTCCACCATCATTAAATTGAACGTAAGTGTCGGATCCACCCGGAGACCCACCGCCACCGCCTGAAGCAGTGAGTTCCCACTGTCCGGAAGAATTGTAGTTGACGGTTACACCGCTTCCGGTGATGAAATCAAGACCGCCAGTAGTCTTTCTAAGAGACCCAGTTATATTCTGCGCAATAAGTGAGCCTGTTACCTGAACGCTTGAACCGCTGATCGTTACAGCAGAGTCGCTATTGATAGAGAGGCTCTTACCAGTGTAAGCGCTGATGGTAGCGTTCTGTCCTGAGCCGCTAACAACACTCAAAAACTGAGAGTTGTCTTTCTCAAATCCAATTCCCTGAGAGCCTGCAGTGATTGATAGCAAGCTACCGGTTAGCTTGGTTAAACCCGTTCCGCCGATCTGAAACGTCTTACCGGCTGCAGCTGCGAGTGATGTAAGATCTCCCGATCCGCTGCTAATTGTTGCGAAATTAGTTCCATGACGCTGGAAGTTGATAACACCAGCGCCGTGATTAATAGAGACTGTTGAACCGCTTAGCTGAGTCGAAGCTGTTCCGCCAACGCTTAAGTTTAGGGATTGAGCTGAGATGACAGAGTCACTTGCGCCGTCGTAGGTCGCTCGAAGAAACTCTGAAGCTCCGCGATAAAGTAAGATTTGACCGTCGTTAGATCCAAGCGTTAGGGTAGATCCACTAATCGTGAGATTTACCGGTGTTCCTGACTGTAATCTTCCAAGTATCTTTGGGCTGAATAAGTTGGAGCTATCAACCGCAAGTCCGCCGTTGGAATTCGAATCAAACCATGTAAGACCAGAGTACGAATCAATGTGGACTGAGCTGCCAGAGAGATACAACGACGGAAAAGCAGCTTCTGTCGATCGAATGAGAGCTGATGAACCACCAGATCTTGAAAAAGAGATGTACTCAGACTCAGCTTCAAAGAATTTAACCGTATTTCCAGAAGCAGCTTTCAGCTGGACTGCAGTTCCGCTGGCAACTAGCGTCGAACCGTCTGAAGACGTAATAAAAGCTGTTGTTCCGTTGACTTGAAGAGATGAAGCTCTGATCGGCTGCAAGCTGCTAACAGCAATTGCAGTTGCGCCGGGAGTGGATGTTGTCTTTGTGGCGACAAATGACCCGCTGTTGTTCGACCATGCAAAAGCGACATTGTTACCAGCTCCCGTGATACCACCGATGAATCCACGATCTCCAGCTGATCCAGCCACCGATCCGGTGGTGAAACCAAGACCTATGAGCGGATCTTCAACCGTGATATTGGAAGCGTCAACAGTTACAGTCGTTCCCTGGACTTCAAGATCGCCCGGAACTACGACCCTGCTTGTGCTTGATCCGAGGTTGAGAGTTGTTGCTGAAGTTGCAAGGTTAAACGTTGACGCAGTTGTGGTAATATCTCCACCGTCGACCGCAACGTCACCCGAAAATTGAGCGTTTGTTCCCGTTACGTTACCAATTACGTAATGTGATCCAGAGATGACGACATCGCCACCGAACACAGACTTTCTAGCAGTAGCATCAGTAATGCCAGATGTTCCGCTGACAAAGAAGAATACATCGGAACCGGCGTTCTGGGCTGCGTAACTTGACCCCAGAGCTCCCGCAATGGATACTGAAGCGGTTGAGTTGAGACGTGGGGATGGGGAAAGCTCATTCCAGTTGCTTGTGCCTCCGCCCCCTCCTCCGACAGAATATGACGCGCCCGCTGAGTTGTAGATTGTACCTGAAATGACGACGTCACCCTTGAAAGTGACAACTCCACGAGATGATGAATTTTTAGAACCTGCAGTTCCTGAAATGAAAAGCCAGGTATCAGATCCGGTCGTGAAATGTGATGCGAAGAACCCACCTGACTGATCCGTTGCAGAACCAAGCCCATAGATCAGAAGCGGTGAAGATGCAGTGCTTCCAGAGTTGATGATCTGGTTAACGCGTATCTGTCTTGCGCGAAAATCTGCTGACATTAACTTAGAACCTCAATCGCATGGATATGGACAGAATCGCTAGTCGGAGTGGAAGCTTTTAAAGTGACGCTTGAAGCCGAAATACTTACGATATACACGCTGAAGTTCGCAGTTGCTCCTTTTGGAGTAACAGTAACTTTCGGTGGAAGAGAAAACTTGCCAGTAGGAAAGCTATACGTAAGCTCATCGCTACCGCCAAAAGTAGCGATTGCAGCGTCTATATTCACATTAGCCAAGTCAGACTCCGTCAGGAAGTAATTTCTGGGTTCACGACGCAGGAATGGATACGTCTTTTTGTAGCGTTGTAGATCGATCCTCGTCGGCACAGCCCGCCTCCAGCACTAAGTATTCTGAGCTAGAGCATCTGACCTGCGAGAGTCGCGAGTTCCGACCGTTCTCCTCTCTCAAGAGTAATATGACTTGTGAGATGAGAAGTCTTTAGCTTTTCAACAGAAATAGTCAAACCGTTAGAGTAGCTGTCAATGTAAGGAGTGTCAATCTGATCAGTGTCTCCAAGGAGAACGATCTTGCTGTTCTTACCAGTTCTCGTGATGATCGTCTTCAACTCATGAATTGTCGTGTTCTGAGCCTCATCAACAATGATGAAAGCATCAGCGAATGTTCGACCACGAATGAAAGAGAGCGGAGCAACGTCAATATCACCTCGGGCTCTCATCATCTCAAAGAATGTTGATTCTCCAAACGCTTGCCTGAAGTTGTCGACAATCGGAGATAGCCACGGAGCCATCTTGTCGTTGATATCACCGGGTAGGAAGCCAAGCTCCTTACCGACGGGCTCAATTGATCTTGTGATGATGATACGCTTGTACGTCTTCTCACTGAAACCCTGCATTCCAGCTGCGAGAGTAAGGAAAGTCTTACCGGATCCAGCAAGACCTGAAAGAGAGACGAGGGGAATCTCTGGATCAAGCAGAGCGTGAAGAGCAAACTTTTGCTCTTTGCTCCTAGCATTGATGCTGTTGCACTTGTAGTTTAAGGGCAGAAGCTTTCCGTTCTTATGGATTGCAAGAAAAGACTTCTTTGGATCAAGATCGGAGACAGCGTACACAAACTGATTCGGAAAGAGCTCAGGCATCCATTCCTCGACCTCAAGCTCCTTCCTGGAGTAGAAGGTATCAATGTCACGATCAGCGAGCTCAATCGTCTCCTGACCTGAGTACATCTGGCGACCTTCCTTCACACTCCTGATGTGATCGCGGAAGTAATCCTCCGCGATAAGACCCAGCGCGTCGCACTTCACTCTAAGGTTAATGTCCTTCGTTACGACCTTCACAGGCACCCCTGGGTGTCTCTGCTTTAGGCCCAGGGCCACGATAACAAGTTGGTTATCACCTTTGGATGAATCGAGGCCAGAGGGCATCTGGATGCCCATAGGGCTCATCTCATTCTCAACCCGAATGGTCTGGTCCCCCGGCACCTGGACACCATCGTGAAGGTGACCTCCCTGCTGACGGAGCTGATCGAGGTACCTGTTCACGTATCGAGCTGACGATCCGAGTAGGTCTTGACGCTCCTTGAATCGATCCAACTCCTCAAGCACCACTAACGGAAGAATCACATCATTTCCGGGAAATGAGTGAATGCTCTGCATGTCATGAAGGAGAACCGACGTATCAACTACAAGAATCTTTCTGGTACTCAACTTTTCCTATCGAGGTTGAAAATACTCGCCTCTCAAGTAAAGATATCATCTAAGAGACAAAGGTAACATCAAATGGAGAACAAATTGACAGATACCGTGATTGGCACCACTTGCTTTGCTGAGCATGAAAAGCGTGGAGCGCAATGTCAGAAGAAGGGATGCAGGCAGTGGATGAATTCATCCTGTCACATGAACTGCGCGATCATCGCTGCATCCCAGAATGATGAAGGTATGACTCTTCAGCAGATTGGAGATATATTCAACATCACGAGAATGAGAGTCTGTCAACTAGAAAAGGCCTCACTCCAGAAGATATCTGTGGAGTGAGGCCTCGCCTATAATTTCGCGATTAAGACTTGCTTGCAGCTGTCAAAAGAGCGATGATATCAGCCTTTGTGCTTGTGGGAGAGACGGTAAGACCCATCGAAACTGCCGCTTCGGTCAACTGCGCTTTGGTCCAAGTCGGATCCCAAGACACAACAGGAGCAGTCTCAACAACGTTTGCGTCGATCGGCTCAGGTGCGGGGGTCGTATCGGTCTGAACCGGAACGCTTTCTACCACCTCGGTTACAAGCTCTTTGATCTCTATAGGAGCTTGCTCCACGGGGGCTTCAACAATTTCTTGAGTTGCCTGGTCGTCGGTCGAAACCTCAGCAAAATGCGGCTTTCCAGCAAGTCGATAGAGAGATGCTGGCATGTTACTCTGCAGCCTTCCTGCTCTTCTCAACCTCGACCATGGACTTGATAAGAGTCGCAGCTTCTTTCTTCAGAAGTCTGAGTCCACGACGAGCACGAACACCAGCAGACGCGTTTCCGCCTGCATTCTTCTGGATGTCAAGATCCATCGACTCGATTAGGGTCTTAACACGATTCCAAGTCTCAGCGATTGCTTCATTTGCCATTTTTTACTCCGTTGTTATGATGTTTGAAGAAACTTGCGCTCCTTCGAGCGCTTCTTTGGCAACTGTAGAGATGACCATTAGGGCTTCTCTGTCTTCCAGCTCCATTGCCAAAAGCTTAATGATATTTAGAATTTGACGCTGATTTACGCCAAACTTCAATATTTCAGAGACAATTTGTCTTGATTTTAGAGTTTCCTGCGCCCACTTCTCAGTCTCTGTTTGTCCAACTTTCTCAGTCATTAGAACGCCTCTATCCTGAACTTTCCGTCATCTACAAAAATTAATCTCTTACCGTGCAGGTCACCCACCTCGTCTTCCTCTTTAGCTAGTGTTATCCACTGATCCCAAGATTTAGTGAGATAAATCCACTCGGCCTGCTCCCATGTAGCAATGTCACATTGGTAAGATTCTAAGACTCTGATAAGATCTTGAGATATTGAAAATTTTATGTCTTCAATATTCGGAAGAGATTTTGCATCTTCTTTTGAGGTCAACTCTGATTTACAGATATCTGTGATTTTATGAATGACACCACAGTTATTGCATTGAGCAAATTTCGGTTGGACAGTGTCAGAATCATCAATCACAGAAAAAACTGCAAACTTATGAAATACGGGATCAGCAGCATTCTTAAACTGTGGAAGAATGCAATGACATTGAATTAAGTGCTTGATCCCTTGCAAGTTTCACCCGAAGAGCTTGTTCTTCTTGGGAGCATCAGACTCTTTCTGAATTTCTTTGAAAAGCGAGATGTACTGATTAACGCCGTTGTACCCCACACTCTCAATCGTTGACTTTACGATGCTTGTCGCACGAACAACCTGATCGTCCGAAAGCTTCATCTCGTTCTTTAGGACCAAGGTCAAGTTAGCCGTTACGTTATCAGAAATTGCACCGAGAACGTCATGCGTTACTCTACCGACATCAGATTCAAGACTCATTTTTTCCTCTCCATTAAAATTCACAATAAAGCTCAAAAAAGTAAAGGTTATTTTGTGAGTCTGTCAGCTATTGTTGCAGCAGCCCAAGCGTCTGGCTTGATTGTCGGAGAGAATCCCATACCAGAAATGTAATTCTGAGCTATTTTTGCGACCCGATTAGACTTGTTCTTGGGATTCGACGCGATATCAGCGTGAACGTGTATTTGAAGATTAGGATTCATCTTTCTTATCTGATCGGCTACAGTAACTGAGCTGTGAACTTCAGACAGGAGCCTGTCCTCAAGACACGCGTAAGTTGATCTAACTCTTTTGTCTCTTTTGAAGAAATACTTACCGCCCCGTCCGGGCCAGTAGAGACAAATGACCGAGGCAAAGACCCAAGAACCTGACGAAAGCTGGGAATCCGATCCCACAAACACCTGGCACTCGTTGTCAATTTGAGAAATTATCTGTGAGAAATCGTTTTGATTTCCGCTCGGGTCTAACCACATTTGTCAACCTCCAAAATGGTGCTACACTTGGTCAGAATAGAAATGAAAGATTTAGAGCTCGATGTTCCAGCTTTTAAAGCTGAGAATGGAAGAAGCGTGCCGGAGTAATTAACTACGCCGGAAGACATGCACGATTTTGCGTATCGAAGTCCAAAATCAACACGATCTCTTTGAATACCGGAAAGTGACTTCTTGTCAGCACCGATCTTTATTGTTACGAGACCAGAACCAAGTGCGCCAAGACGACGCCGGATGAGATCTGACTGATCTTGATCGCAGCTTGATAATTTTGATGCTAATCTAGAAACAACGTTAGAAACTCTATTCTCTTTAAACTCAATCTCAGTAGATGACAAGTTACAGACAATTTGATCAGCAGCAACGCAGGAATCTAGATCAACCGATGAGATAAGCTGTCCTTTGTCCGCCGATACAGGTTCCGCGCCAAAGCAATTCGCAAGATCTGCCATCCCATTCACTCCAACTTCATCGAATGGAATCACCACAGGAACCACTCGTGCCGTCTGTCTCTTGATGTTGACGGCTGAGGTCGCGATGACCTCTTCGTTAAATCCTCTTGCGAAGATAACAACGGGAATTTTTTTGTCGTAAGAGTCTTGAAATATCCTATGACACTCTGAGACGCTTTCAATGATTCCATCGATAAAGACTATTTTGCAATTCTGGACTGCAATTTTAGATTGACCCGCAGCTGCAAAAAAATCTGACGGTGGATGCCATCGACATGATTGCGTTCCGTAGGTGATCTCTGTCTTTTGAACGTCACTAGAGTCTAAGACGATCTTTCCGTTTCTCCCAGCTATCGAAATTGAATCAACCACAATGTCAGAGACTATTTGGTCAGATAGAGACAGCAGACTCTTCCTAAGATCATCCACACTGAACCTATGACCAAAGTCCAGATCTAAGTTTTTTGATCTAGCGATCTCAGAAAGAGCAACAAAAGAACCACCAGCGCTTTGCTGCTCAGCGTCAAGCAAGCATTTTAGAAGGAGGTTCCTGGTGGGAGACTCAGGAACAGTTTCTGAAATAGCTCTAATACTCTCACATTCGCAAAGAGAGATTGAAGAATCTCCAAGATTTACGAAAATACTTCTTTCTTTTAACTTTCTAAGAAGATCAGAAGCAAAAGATCTCCAGAGCTTTTGGCTGTTTTCGGGATTTTTTGTGAGTCTGCGCTTCATCGTTTGAATTGTACTCATTCGATGGTTAAGAGATAAACGATGGTGAACGTTATGTTGATCTATTCTTAACGGTCGACTCTGCCCAGTCGATAGCTCCCAGAAGATAAGGATAGCATCTTCTTCTCATTTCGTCCCAAGTGAGCCAATGATAGCCATCGTGCTCGTACTGCTTTGTTTCGGGATTCATGAGTATCTCCGGCTCCTGATCCGTAGATGCGATGTAGACGATAACATCTTTGTGAGGGCGTTCGGAAACGAAATAATGGTTCCCCCACAGCATGTCAGATGAAGAAACATTGATACCAGCTTCTTCTCTGCACTCTCTCACTGCAGCATCAATATCACTTTCTCCAACCTCAACGTGTCCTTTTGGGATATCAATCTTTCCCCACACTCTGAGACCGAGTACTTCCCACGTTGTACCGTTTCTTCGAACAATTACGAAACCAGCTGATCTTTCTTTTTGTTTTTTCGCTTTCATAATGACCTAAAGTTAAATAGATCTTATAAACAACTTCCGAACAAGTTCAGATGCAGGGAACTTAACGGTAAATTTTATCCTTACCAACTTTCTGCGCAAAGTAGCTGAGCAATGAACCACCGGCAATGTTAGCTTGCCATTCTATCGGACTAAGGTGGTGAGGTTTCGTTATTTTTTCAGGGACAAGACCTAATTCGTGCTGTCTGAGATGAAAAACCTCATGAGCGATAGATCTTAGCATATCAGCCAAAGATCTCCCATGACAGTAGATCTTGATTCTATTTTCGCTGAATGAGCAAATTGCAGTTGTTACGATGTGCGATCTCTTCCTATTTGCGCTGAGAAAGCATTTATACTCTCCCTCAAGTTCTAAAGAGTCGACGCAAAGAGACAGAAAATCTCTAATGATTTTCTGGTCCTTCTTTTCAATCTTAAGGCCCTTGTCAATAAAAATAGAAAAATTCGAGGTCTTATTGATCTCAACCCCGTCTTCCAGTTTGGACATTAGGCTTTTGACAAGCTGCGATGTTTTCATGCATCTTAAATATCACGACTTGGACTTAAGCGCATCAACGAGTGTGGAAGACGATTGAACTTTTCCTCCTCCAACATTGAAAATCACTTGAGTTCCCATTTGCTCGCAAAGGTCAAACTCGGGAACGTTCGAGGCTGCGTCCCTGTCTCCCCCTTTTGTGAATGCGAAGGGTTTCAAAATAGCCAGGGCACCCGTGACAGTCTGACTTCCATCGTCCCATGGAACAACGTAATCGACCCCCTTCACACCTGCGATGATCTCCATCCTTTCGGATGCTGGCATGAATGCGTATCCTTTCTTGCGCAGAAGAAAGCCGTCACCATTGACGATGACGGCTAGTTTGGTCCTTCCACCGATCTTCTGCGCAAGACTAGCAGACTCTATTAAGCAACGTAAATGACCGACGTGCATCGGATCAAATCCACCTGATGTGACGATGAGTCGCTCGCTCTTTATGTCTGCAAGAATGCGAAGATCATCGACTGAATCAAGAATCTCTGACAAAGTATCTCCTAAGTTTTGTGAATAGACTCGCGGAACGACTCAGGAAACATGTCCCGCTGCTGTCCGTAAAATCTATCCCAATCAGAGTCCAAGATATAGGAGATTGCATGATCATCTGCAGAGCGGATTGAACGACCGAGTGATTGGATGATGGTCTTTGCAGTCTGAAGAGGGTACCACCAGCTCCACTTTCGCATGCGCTTCTGGACCAGCTTGTCACCAAGGTAAGGATACGGCACCTTACAGATGATCTGGAATCGACTTAGGTCTCCCTTGAGGTCAACTCCTTCAGTCATCGATGGGGTTACGAGAACCGTCGGCTCCTTGCTGCTGATGTGCTGGTTGAGAACATCCTCACGATCCTCGGACTTGTGAGTCAAGAGACGCTTACTCCTGATGTTCTTCATGATGTAGCTGGACACCTTGTAAGAATGGCAGTGGATGATGCCCTTCTCGTTCGGGTGAGCGGCGAGGATCTGCCGGACCGCCTCGGCAAGCTTCGGAAGAGTGTTGTCAATCTCCGCAGCACTCATCTTACCGATCGAGCTCACGAGAACGGGTCGATTCTCAACCGGGAAGGGAGACGGAAGGCTGATGAAAGCCGTCTGCTCGAGTGGAATGCCGAGACTTTCACAGAATGCACGCTGATTGAGGATCGTGGCGGAGAGCATGAGAACCTTTCGACCGAACTTGAACAGCGACTGCTCCGAGTACGGAGAGATATCGATGGGCTTGAACTCGAGCCGACGGGTCTTTCGATCTTCAGTCTCGGTGATGTTAAAGACCCAGTTGTCCTCATCGAAAAGATCGATGAATCGATTCACCTTGCACATGTGCTTGTCAAGCATCTCAATCTGACGCGATAGAGCGTCGAACTCCTTCACCTTCTCACGAAGACCAGCATGCTGCTCGAACATCGCCTCGATATGCTTTAGATGAGAGGTGAGCTTCGTGATGTAGACGTTTTTGATCCAGTCGAATGCAGCTCGCTCGCTGTTGAGAGTCTTCGGCATCTGGAGGTTCAGAACAGTCTGGGCAAACTTCTCAGAAACTGAGACCTCGATAAACTTGCTGAGCTCGGAATCTGAGTTGTGAGCCTCATCGATAACAAGAACATCACGGGGAAGAAGCTTGCCCGCGTAGGTCGTTTCAGCCATGAAGTAGGAGAAGTTAGTGATGGACTCCGGAGATTCCATGAACTTTCCCTTTGCTTCCTTGTAATTGCAGCTGAACGAGCAGGTACGGAAAAACTTGGAGGTCTTGTCCTGCTCGAGCTTGAGAAGCCGCTGCGACTCACCACAAGACTGCTTCTTGTGGTACTTGCACTGGTAGTTCGAACTCGACTTAATCGAGGTCATCGGGCCCTTGCAACCGCCGAAGTCATCAAGGTACTGCTCCTGCAGGATCTTCTGGGTCGTGAGGAAGTAAGACCCTCGCTTGTAGTCCTCCTGATGGGGAAGCCAGTTCGAAAGAGCTCGAGAGATGCAGACACCGATGGCGGATTTGCCGACACCGGTCCCTGCCTCGACAATAACGAACCTCTTTCCGCTCTCAAACTCGCTGAGAGCGAACTCGATCGCCTCACGCTGCTGGTCACGGATTGCGCCAAACGGGAAGAAGCTCTCGTACGAAATCATTCTGATGTCCTCATGGGTGTGTAGTCAATTGTAAACTGCACAGCAGGTATGAACAGAAAGATTTACTTGAATTTTGGCTTGTTCGGATCGAAACCCGGAGAGTTTAGCAGACTCTTGTAGGCTCGATCAGCTTTGTCACGTGCCCAAAACATCGCATCATTCTCCGACTTGAAACGACGCGATGGTGTCGAGAGCGAATCATCATCATCAACTTTAACCTGGGCGATGTAGACCCCGCCGACCGGATCAGCAGTGATCATAACGTGGACACCAGGGTAATCTTTCCATGTGAGCGGGTCGGGTCGAGGAGACTTCAGGTCACGCCCAAGCTCCTCACGTATCAATTTTCTGAGAAGCTCAATCATCGCAGCTGGGACTCCGCAATCTTAACCTCACGGGATGCACTCCGGAGCCTCTGGAGCACCGCGGCATCCTGTAGGTCCAGTAACCTGGCTGCCTGCTCCAGATCCTTTAGCGCCCTCCGGAGTAGCTGTTGCGCCCTTATTTTTTGGTCATCCGTTGCCAAGGTTTCGTCTCCATCCTTAAGTATGCCCCAGAAACAGTTTGGGCTCGCCGAAGCGAGCCCAAACACTATCATCAATCGATCATAATTTTTTCCATGAGCTTGACACGCTCACGTGCTTTTCGCTCCTTGTGTTTCGGGCGTTCGATCTCCTTGCAGAAAGCGAGAGCGTGCTGAGTAGCAGTTCCTTCACTTTCTTCGAGAGCCATCACACGCTCGTTCTTTCGAACAGCTTTTGCGATACGATCTACCGATGTGACCACATCTCTCATCTCTTCCTTCGTCATGTTGTGGCCAAGACCTTTCGGGTTGAGCTGAAAGATGCCACGCTCACCAGCTTTGCCAACAACAGAAACATCAAGACCACTCTCGGCATAAGCGTTGACAAGTGCTCCGATAATGAGCTCATTTGAGAATCCATGCTCTCTCAAACGCTCCTCAACTTGATGAGCTACAGCTTCTTGATCTGAGTCAAGAATGAACAATGAAGTTACAGGGAATGGATTAGGAGCAGGCTGCGGTGGGACCGCAACCTTAGATGGCCAAAGAAAAACTCCTAAACAACAGGCCAGCAGAAGGGCCCTACTCATCATTATCCGTGAGCTGATTCCCCGTGGCCTGAGCGATAGACCACGCGCGGGCTCGAATGTCGAGCATCACCTCGCTGCGACGCCGACGCGGATTCCACCGATTACGAAACTTGGGATTGCTGCGCTGACGAAGGAGCTTGCGAAACTTGCGCTTGCAGACGCGTGCTTCTCTCTCTGACATGGAGGCGAGTGCCTCGTCGATGCTCTTCGGACGATCGTCCTTCGATGCGCATGCGACTGTCGGGTGGACAATCCCAAGCTGCAGGGCGACCAGATCGCTGAAAATTTCGATTTGCCTGTACATGTTTACCTCCTAGAAAAAACCGCCGGGCCCCGATAAATATTCGGCGACCCGGCGGATGTTTACTGACCCCCAGTACCGTGAGGACGTTCAACTGGTCAAACAACGGTCTGGTCACTGAAGCTGATCGGTACGACCTGCGTGTTATAAGACCGGAGAGACCTCGGTCCCAATCTCGAGCGCTCAGACCCGTGGATTGCAATAAGTTTGTGCCTCTCGAGCGCGCAACCCCATGATTTTGCACGCTACTGCAGTTGACGAATCAACAGCATCTGGTGATCCCACTGGGAGTTGAATCCAGCTTACGAGATTGAAAGTCTCGAGTCCTAACCGATAGACGATGGGATCGATGTGGTTGGGGCGCAAGGATTCGAACCTTAATTCGCGGGGTCAAAGCCCGCTGTCCTACCGTTGAACGACGCCCCAACATGGTTCCGTTTTTTGGAAGGGTTTCCTGAAACCTTCAGATGGTGGGCCCTGTGGGAATCGAACCCACAACCTTGGGATTACATACCACTTCGACTTTCGTCGCCTTTGCAGTTCGTGGTCTGGACTATACCATCACCCTCGTCTTTCTCGTTAGGGTGCAGCCCCTCTAGTCTCTACACGTTCCCTTTCGGGCTTCGCTCGGGATTGTCATCAGCATTACCTGTTAAGAGTTCCCCGAATTTGGGCTGTGTTCGACAGAGATTTCTCCCTGAAGCTTCCATTGAAAGTCCCTTGCTCTGCCAGTTGAGCTAAAGGCCCGTTAAATTTTCTTTTAACTTTTTCGCTCTGAAGTAGTTTGCACCTTTAGGAGCTAAACCAACTTTAATCAGCGCCTGACGAATTGACAAGCTGCTTTTTAGTGCTTCTGAAAGATCTTCATCACTCACTCTTTTTCTAGAGTTACTTTTGCTTTTATTTCTGCCTCTCCACGTGTGAGTTAGAGAATGGCAATTTGGGCAAAGAAGCTCTAGGTTCGATCTGTCATTATTATTTGTGTTTCCATCGCGATGTTCAAGCTCTAGAGTTATTTTTTGTCCGAGCCAGTTTTCTAATCCGCAATGGTTACATTTACCAGATTGTTCACGGAAAATTTTTTCTCTTTTCAAGATGATTGAAAGTTCTTCAAATGAAGCATTTAGCTTGACTTCCAATCTGTTTTGATTATATCTTTCGCGTTCAAGCTTTGCATCATTTTTATCGCAATTTGACTTGTGCCCTATCAGAGCCATCTTCGAACCGAATTTTTTACCGCACCCATCACACTCAAAATCTTTGGGACATTCTCTACCAGACAAAGACTTTGAGACTTTTTCATTTATCTCTTTTCTCTTCGATCTAGTCGAAAATGACCTCGAACATTTTGCGCTGCAGAATCTTCCGCTTCCATACGAGGCATCATGAGAGATTGAGCAATTTTCGCATTCGAACATAAGTTAATCCTCTTGTTTTAGATATTAACCTGAGTTCGAATTTGTGATCTTTATTTCGGCTTCACGCCACTTTTTAGCACAATCTCGCAGATGTGATCGAGACGCTCAACGTGCTCAAAAGCTGACCACGGATCACCAGCGACTGCGCAGACCCCGTGATTCGCTTGCCCTACGATATCATACTGGAGCGACCCGTCCGGTAGGCACCCCAGATGCACCCCAGTCATATCGCCCAGTTCACGTGATGTTGCCGGCAGGGCAGGTACGTTAGGCCCTACTCGGGTGTACCGGTTCACTTCTGGAAACTGTCTGGCGAGCTCCTGAAGGTCCCAACCTGCAAACATTGCTGCAACCACATGGGTCGCGTGAACATGAACGACGGCGCGGGTTTTTGTGAAATCCTTCTGAATGAGCCAGTGCATATGAAGCTCACCGCTTGCGGTTTGTCCGGAAGGAGCGATTACGCCGTCATCGACAAGCTTGCACTTCACGATATGCTCTGGGTGGATGATAGTCTTCCTCCAGCCTGAAGGCGTGATGTACAGAGTCTTCGAGTTATTACGACACAGTGAGATATTTCCGTCACGATTTGTGATCCATCCACGATCGTAGCACTTCCTCATCACGTCGCCAATTGCAGTTAGCATGCTAATTTTCTCCGCTCGTAAATATGAAAACGGCTGGCAACCAGTGCCAGCCGTCGCTCTATTTTGAGCTTTAGGATCACTCGGCCGTAGTGGCAGAGCTCGTATCAGTGCCGGTATCGTCCTTACCACCGGTGCAACCACCGAGGAAGAGAGAACCGAGAACTGCAAGAATGACGAACTTCATTGTGCTTCTCCTTTGAGACGTTAATTTTAACTCTTTTACTGAGACTATAAACAGAGTGGTGCCCCGGGCGGGATTCGAACCCGCCCTACAGAGATTTTAAGTCTCCTGACTCTGCCGCTGGTCTACCGGGGCCAACAGAAAGACTATACTGGTGACGAGTTCAATTTGCAACGAATATTTAACAAGATGAACGGAAACCTAAGAAAGCTGATACGCTTGATGCTGGAATCGGACGCCACCGCGCCACTACCAGCCCACCATGTCCCAGCAGATCCGTTTGTGCAGAGACGAGCGAAGATGGAAAGTGTGGCCAAAGATGTCGCAGAAGAGATGGGATTGGCCGACGTTCGATACCTGTCAAGATCCAAGAGGCTGTACGGAGCTTACACATTCTCAGCCGTCGACGAGAGAAATGAAAACGTAATTCTTAAGATTCAGCCCCTGAATGAGATCGAGAGCTACAAACGCGCCCAGCAAGCGATTGTCAGACTACCAGACCGGGTTGCTCGCCATATGCCAGTGATCTATAAGATCAGAACGCTAGAGGACCTGGGAGTTCCGCTTCCAACTGATGACTTTGGAAGTCCAGAGAATCTGGGTGTCATTGTCATGGAGAGACTCGAGGAGCTACCGGGAAATATGTTCGATCTCATTACCCAGCCAGCGACTCGATCCATCCACTCTTTAGGCTCTCTTGTTAGCGATCGTGAAGCTTTCTCAGCAGTCGTTGATGAGGCAATGAGCAGATCGAAGCGCGCGGTCGACGCAGCGATTGCCGGTGCTCCAAGAAAATCAGACCCAGCCGAAGAATTCAGCAGACTTAAGAAAATGCTGGTCTCCGCATCTTATGACCCTGAGGTAACAGATCAAGGTAGTGGAATAATGCTCTCGGCCATTGACGGACTAAGATCGGCGATTGGAAAGAAAGTTGAGCTCTGGTGCCGCGCGCTTGGAATCACCAGACCTGGTTCAATACAGTCGTTGAATCAGATGATAATGAGCTCAATAACGAGCTTGCTCGGACGTCGAGCGGTTCCGAAAGAGCCGACGAAAGAAGTCCCTGGACCGCTTGGAAGAATCAAGGGAGTCCGGGAACTCGTGAGCGCACTTGAGGATCTAAAGTCAATGAACATCAATCCGTCTGACGTTCACGGAAACAACATCATGCTAAGGCCGGAGACAGGTGAGCTTGTTCTGGCTGATCTAGGTCACTTCACCTAATCATCTCATCGATAATTTCCTCTATCATCTCGCGAAGCCTCATCTGCTTGAAGTATTTTGCGATCTTACGACGAACGTCAGGTTCCACCATGAGACCCGGCGCGTCAAGCATGTCAGGCTCGTGACCATAAGTCGGGTCATGTGGTGCCTTTGTCTTCGCGCGCGGCTCCGAGAGTTTATGCCTCCCGGCTGGTGACTCACCTGACGTTCTCCATCTCATTTCTTTTCATCCTTTGTGTACCACAGAAATGATGCGCACGCAATTAGCAACGTGACATCTGAGATCCAGAAAAATGTTCGACCCATCGGATCAAGCAGCATCCACATGAAGAGCCTGAACCAGTAGTCGACAATCTTAAAAATCATCTACAGCTGCCGTAAAGATCGGTCGTAGCCCCTCCAGGAACGTTGACTTCAACAAACGGCTCATAGCAACCTTCCGAGTTGACGTTTCTAGTGTCAGTCCAGATGAGAGAGCCTCCAAGATACACACTCACCGTAACGTCGTTCTGACCCATGTAGACGGAACCTGGGTAGTCGTGCACGTAGACCGTGTAGGTCCCTCGTGCCGGTGAGTCGATGTTGATGTTCTCGGGACCAGTTCCCATGATGTCATCGAGATCGAGAACGGGGTTGTCAGCAGTGCCTGCGGCGCCCCAGTTAAGTCCGCCCCAGGTGCAGTTCGCGTAATAGCAGTCGGATGTTCCCGTCAGGACCCCACCGTCATCCAGGAGGTGAAGGTCCATGTCATCTCCCGAGTAGGTCCAGAACATCTCGATCCAGAGACCGCTACCAGCGGTGGCGTTCAAGGTCGCCTGACACGGCTCCGACTCTAGGCCATCGTTGTCGACCACTACAAGCTCTCCGATGTATTCTCCAGCGACATCAGGAACAAAGTTACGACGATTCGCAGTTCCAGCTGGCGTTGTTGCTGTTGCACCCGCTGGTGACGAGATCAACGTCCAGCGATAATCAACGATTGAACCATCTGAATCGTATGAAGAATTTCCGACCCAATCGGCTGATCCGTGAATCGCCTCCACCTCAATCGGATCAACGGAGCAGACTGCAACGGGTTGCGAAAGTGGCGGTGCAGTATCGCCTGTCTCTCCCGTATCGACATTGATCTCTGCGTGAGCTAGCAGAGGCACACTAGTATTAGGATGGCTAGGATCGTTAGAAAGGATTTGAAGGACACCGCTTGTTTCACTCCCATCTGAATTGTAAGTGATCGTTAGCTCAACAGAATCATCAGGCTCATATGTTCCCGTCAATGGCTCAAGGAGCGTGAACGTCTCTCGTCCCTCTCCTATCTGCATCGCTGTCACATTGAGAGCGACAGAACCCACCGATGACATCGTTATGATGCTAGCTGAGCTCTCACCCGCTGGAACGATCCCAAAGTCAATTGACTCCGGGTCGACCTGGATCGCAGGCGTCCCATCCGGAGGCGGATCTTTAACCGGATGAAGCTCAGAATCCATGCAGCCGTTCTCGAGTGGCAGCAGAAGGGCGAAAAGTAGTAAACGTGGGATTCTGTTCATTGTCGCTCCTCTTCTAACTATAGGAGGAGCTAGGGACGATTTAATGTCTCTGACGGGTCAACGACAATAATATCATCGAAACCCTCTTCTCGTGTCGGTAGTTCCAGACGATTAAACATGCTTTGCATGATTGCAGGGCTCAAGTTTTTGTCCTGGAGCTCTGCAGCACGGAGATCGACCGATCGTTGCACTTTGCTCTCCATCCCGCGATAGTCAAAGAAGACAGCAATCTTCTCATATTCTCTCTCACGTCCCGCAATGGCTTTCAGAGCGCTCTTTCTGGAACCGACCCCCATATTTGTCATGTCAACGACTATATCCTGACCCGACTGGGCTGCTCCCGCGACACGATTACGAAATTCTCTATCAACTTCCTTTGAGATGTGACGACCCGCTGGGCCAAACGTGTCATTGTATTTGATTCCGTGAGGAGCTCGAACTGCATCAACAATGTCATCCCTGCTGATGATATAAGCGTCACGCACGTTCTGTCGAACCCAGTGCGACTTTCCGACTCCGGGAGGTCCGACAAGAACGTAAATTTTGGGTCGAGAGATGCTCTCACGAATAAGCTGGCGAAGGAGAGTCGGTGTAGAGCTCATAATTTTCTCCTGCTACCTCTTGATATGGGACAAGTAGACCTTGTATCGAATTTTTCCGCCCTTTGTCTTCCCAAGTTTCTTATATCCATCACCGTGATCATCGCTTATATCATATCTCGCGCTGTGATCGTCGATAGCTTTCGTCTGAGCTTTCTGGATAGCATCAGCGATCTCCTCATCATGATCATGCGGCCGGTGCGGGACCTCAACTTCGTAAGAAATTTCAGCCGGAGGGTCGTTATCCTTCGACTCACGAAACAATTCTTCTTTGATGATCTGGCGGAGCTTGATTTCTGATATGTGAATTGCCATTTGTTCTTGTCCTGATGCCGTTAAGTCTGTATCAGATAAAAGAAAAGCGGCTTTTGGAATACCTCCAGAGCCGCGAACTGTGCCAACCTACGATTTGGACGGGATTTCGCCATGCGAGCATGGTCCCGTGTATACGATCTCTGATCAGGAGCCGTTAGTACGGAGACGGCAGGATTCGAACCTGCGACCAACTTTCGCCGGTGGTCCCTTAGCAAGGGACTGGTTTGAGCCACTCACCCACGTCTCCAAAGTTCAGAAGGAAGCTGGATTTCCCTTTGTGGACCCGAGAAAGCTCACAATATCAGTCACCTGCTCAGGGGTGAGAGACTTACCAAGCTGGTGCTTTCCCATCATGTAGACGGCTGCGCCCAGGCTCTCGGAAGATGCATCGTGGAAGTAGGGTGCCGTCTCAGTGGAATTGCGAAGGGAAGACACCTTGAAGACCATCCGATCGGTTTCCTGTCCCGTCACTCCGAATCGCCCCTGGTCTGCCTGGTTGGGCCAAGGCTCCACAGCACCGAGCTTCATGAAAGACGCACCACCGAGAAGAGTGCCGTTATGACATGCCGTGCAACCGACCTCCATGAAGGTATTGAGGCCCCGCTTCTCGTCGTTGGTGAGAGCGGCATCGTCACCCTGGAGGAAAGCGTCCCACCTGGAGGGTGTGACCAGCGTTCGCTCGTAGGCACCGATGGCGACACCGACGTTCTCAAAAGTGAGGGGATCCTTCTCACCCGGGAATGCCTTCGCGAACTCAACAACGTAGGTGGGATCCTCCTTGAGGACGCGGGCAACGGTCTCGGCATCCGGCATCGCCATCTCACCCGCAGCGAGGATAGGACCGAGTGCCTGCTCCTCGACCGTCTTTGCTCGACCGTCCCAAAACTGGGAAGCCTGTCCTGCTGCGTTGAAGACCGTCGGAGAGTTACGACCTGCCGGCGTCATCTTGTGACCCGGGGAGAACTTATGCTCATCAGCGCCGTCCTTCGCAACATTATGACAGGTGGAGCATGACATGTTGGCGTCGGCCGAGAGCTGGGTCTCAAAGAAGAGACGGCGACCGAGAAAGATCAGATCAGGAGAAGGCTCCGCTCCCGCAATGAAGAAGTTTTCCGGGAGCGGCTGGAACGCTCCAAGCTTAGTACGATCAACCGTGACAGCATCCGTGATCTGCGGATTTACGGGCTCCGCAACGTTGCTGGCATCGGAGCATGCGATGAGCAGGGAAAGAATCGCGATCATTTTATCAACCCTCGGTGGAGGTGTCGGTAGAGGAACCCGTATCAGAGGAGCCAGTGTCAGGGGGAACCTCACCGCCCGTGTCACCGGTATCAGGGCACGCCATCTCGGTCTGAGCGACCGTTCCATCCTCCTGGCAAGAGCAGGAGTTGCAGCCATCCTCGCAGGTCCACGTGGCGCCGACGTCGTAGGTGCCCGTGGCGTCGGTGCAGGTGACAGTCACAGCAGTATCGACCGAGCTGGTATCACCCTCACCGCAAGCTGCGGTATCAACGGTGCTGGTCTTGTCATCATCTCCGCCGCATGCTGCAAGGGTGAGGAGAGGAAGAAGAAGTAGGACATTAGCGAGCTTCATGTTGATTGTTCCTTTGTTGTTGATTGCTATCATCAAAAAAGCCGGCATCTATTATTAGATGCCGGCCGTGTGGTGCCCCCTGTCGGAATCGAACCAACAAAGCCTGATTACAAAACAGGTATTTTACCATTAAATTAAGGGGGCAAGATGGCGGAGAGCGTGGGACTCGCACCCACAACGGGCTCTTAACCCGCGACAGTTTTCAAGGCTGTTTCCTCATCTGGCCGGATGCTCTCCATATTCTTGATGTAATGATTATATCTTCTGCTGAAGCAATGTTCAAGATAAAAATCAGGCATTAGTGAGCGAACTCTACGACCGACGACTTGTGGATGTTCATTACAACGTTCAGCTAATAACTGAACCCATCCATACTTTGAAAAGTCAATCTCTTTAGATTGATGAAGCTCATTCACTTTTTGAATAAACCTTTCCTGAAAGTTAATCTTAGTTTTTTCAAACTCTCGAAAAACTTTCTTCTTATCACGTTTTATCTCAGTCGTCTGAGCTTTCTTCGTTTCAATTTTGAGTTGTCGTTCAAATCTCTTCGCTTCTTGGGTCTTGTGCCTTTCATTATAACCAGCATTACCCGGTCTTAGTGATGAAGCATGCTTTTCGTTTCCTTTGTTCGACCAATTTCGATATTTTGGAGTTAGAGCGTGACAGTTTGGGCAAAGAATGCGAAGGTTACTTAAAGAGTTATTATCATGATTTCCATCGATGTGATCAACTTCAAGTATCGAAGCACCGCACTCTCGTGTTTTTTCGTATCCACATGACGTGCATTTGTAATTTGACTTCCAAAGTAAGAACGAGCGAATCGCTCTTTGTGGGAAATCTTCCCAATTGGAAGTGATTACGTCATCGAACTTTTCAAAGAAAGAGATTCCGCTGCCGTGATTTGCTGCGTAATGACTCCTTAAAGTTCTAAGAGAATCTGTCAAAAACTCACAGTCGCATGAAAACATTCGAACCCTCGGTTCTAAATATACTCATACGATTGATTCAGGTTAATCAACTTTCTAATTTTATAGGTGGTGCGCGAAGAGGGACTTGAACCCTCAAGCCGTCAGGCACAGGCTTCTAAGACCTGCGTGTATACCATTCCACCATCCGCGCGTCATGTGGTCGGGGAGACAGGATTCGAACCTGCGACCCTCGGTTCCCAAAACCGATGCGCTACCAGACTGCGCTACTCCCCGAATGTGGTTGTCAGAGTGGGATTTGAACCCACAACCTCCACCTTGTAAGGGTGGCACTCTGCCGTTGAGTTATCCGACAATGGTGGCACTAACTTGATTCGAACAAGTGACCGAGTGTGTATGAAACGCTAGCTCTAACCAACTGAGCTATAGTCCTTCGATGGTGGGAGAGGTCAGATTCGAACTGACAGTGTTTGCCCTGAGGGAACGGGTTTACAGCTCGTCGCTAGACCACCGCCCTAGCAGCTCTCCCAAAATCTGTTAGGGAGCCGAGGTGTCGGTGCCGCCGGAACCAGTGTCGCTGGAAGCGCCAGTATCAGTTGCGCCGGTGTCGCTACCAGCACCAGTGTCAGCCCCGGTATCCTGGGACGCCGTATCCTGCGGAGTCGAAGTATCGGCAGTATCGCCACCGCTGGTGTCCGCGGTGTCAACCGGATCGGTCACGGCAGTGTCCTGACCAGCAGTATCCTGAGGGCAGGTAACAGTGTCGTCGTCCTTGTCATCGTCATGATGGCAGCCAGCAAGGGCCAGAGCTGCGACTGCAAAAGCAGAGATCGTGAAGTTACGCATTTTTCTCCTTGATTGTGCACTCTCGTGCGATTGTTGAATGGTGGACCGTACCGGAATCGAACCGGTCCTTCAGGCTTGCAAAGCCCGTGTGCCCCCGACAACACTTACAGCCCATTTATCATTGATGTATTTCTGAACTTTATCTTGTATTTCGATTTTGTATCTGCTATGCATGTACTGATGATGAGTTGGACAAAGAGGAACTAGATTTTTTGGATCATTATTGTCGTGATTCTCATCACAATGATGAACAGCTACAATCTTATTTTCGTCGCAAACGCAGCAAACTTTATCATGGTATTTCCACGCAATAGCTACGTAATGCTTCGGTTCATTGATCCTGTATTTTTCTGATTTTGCTTTTCCGCCTAAAGAATTTGCGCAGCTTCTTGAGCAAAAGTATTTTTCTTTAGACGGAAATTTCTTTGCTCTCTCTTTAATCATAAAGAGTTTGGAGCAAGTCTCGCAAAAGACTTCAAATTCTTGAATCGGCCCAAGTCTTTTTTCTACTGAAAGTGACTGCGCGAGTTTTAAGCTCTCAGTGTTTTCTTTTTTTGGATTTTTTTCGCACCATCTAGAGTGATTAGCTTTATCAGACAAAGAATCAAACTCAAAATTATTCTTGCAATGTTTGCATGTCCACATAAACCTAATTATTCTGGGAGAGCAAATAAATTGCAATCAAATTTGAAGTTTTCCCAGCTGAGCTACGCCCCCTCTACTTTGACTTTCCGAAGCACCTCAGAGCGCGGTGAATCGCTCTCACAAGCTGGTAAATTACTGATAGAAGTTTCATCGTAAACCTTCAACGAAATGGCCTCACCAATTGGATTCGAACCAATGACCCGCAGCTTAGAAGGCTGCTGCTCTATCCAGCTGAGCTATGGTGAGAAGAAGTTCTCTGTCTTTCCAGAGTGTCAGATCGGATTCCATTAGCTGGATCATAGTATTGCCCTGTTAATTCAGGAGAACCCATCTAATGGAATCAGGCCTTACGATCATTGGCATTGGTAGGCGGGGTGGGGATTGAACCCACGACCGGGTGGATATAAGCCACCTGCTCTGACCGCTGAGCTACCCGCCTATAATGGTAGTGGTCATCTAATGAGCAGATTCTTAGTGGCGTCCGATCCGATCCAGCTTATGTTCTTATTATAACATGCCCGCGGGCGGTTTGCATGGTTTTTATTTAAAGAAGAACAATCTTTGTGGGCTTTTCGTAATAAACAATAGACTTGATGGTGTGAACACCGTGTTCGCCGTGCGGGACAAACTCCCCAAATTCCTCCACCAGCTCGGCAAACTGAGAATACATGATCTCTGGCTTGTCTTCATCATCTCCATACGCCGAAGTGTCCCAATTGTAGTGCTTGACTTTTGCAATCTCTGCAATCAGAGGTGTAAATCGTTCGAGTTCGCCAGGAGTAATGTCACTTATCTTTGTGACGTAGTCAGCATCGTTTGTGTCGGCAACGATCACGATTTCGTAAATCATTTTGTCTCCGCTGTTGTTTGTTAATTCCCACCCCTTAATCTGCGCGAATGAGACTGAAGCCTCAAACTTTCTGACCGTGCTAACGCAGATACCACTGGTTGCGAGTGGTGCCGGTTATCCGGCGGTCTGGGGTGGGAAAGTGATGAGACCGCGTGGATTCGAACCACGTTTGACCCCGTTGGAATTGAACCAACCTGCACCCCGTCGGGTGTGCCCGCCAGGCTCGGTCTCATTGATATGGCGCCCGATCCCTGACTTGAACAGGGGACCCACGGATTACGTGCCACTTCGATTTTCATCGCCGGTTCTCACCGTTCGTGGTCTGGACTGTGCCATCATCCCGGTGGGATGGATCGATTACAGTCTCTACACCTTCCCTTTCGGGCTTGGCTCGGCGTTGTCTCGTCTTTCGACAGGGAGTTCACCGAATTTACGATCTTTTCGATGGTGGTTACCCACCAAAGCTGCCATTTGACAGTCCGTTGCTCTAACCAACTGAGCTAATCGGGCATATTGAGTTTTGAAGTGGAGCTTCGCACCAGAGTTGAACTGGTCTAGACTGCTTGGAAGGCAGTTGCCCGACCGCTAGGCCAGCGAAGCATTGAAGAAAGAACATGGAGACCCGGAGCCCGTACAGCGTCATCAGTCCCGGTCCAGCTGTGCTCCCCATTTGCATGGGATACTGTACACCCGCCGTCCATGTTCAAAGTGGCGTCCTCAGCTGGACTCGAACCAGCATAATCCAGTTACGGTACTTCGTTTAGGAAACGAAGCCGGTATGAGGACGTTCCGAAGAGTGCTTGGTTTGTTCCAACCACATTGATACTATACTACAGGTGAAATGCATTTACAAACTTCTTTATAAGTTTGTGGAGAAGTTTTCTGAGTGTACCAGATCAATTTCATGTCGTTGGAAGCTGCGTAATCCTCAAGGAGTCTGCGCTTGATCTCTGACTTCTTTCTGTAATCTTCCCAGACGTCGCGTTTTCCTATTCTTTCAGATTTGACTTCAGCGACTGCAAGAGTCCCGTCAGAAAACTCAACAACAAAGTCAGGATTGTATTGTCGCTTGATTTCGTCATCCGCGTAGGGAATCCAAACGCCAGATCTTCTTACATCTTTGATGAGTGAGTTTCTTGACATCATTAGAACAAAGCTTCTCTCAAGAAGAGAGTCACACCTTATCGACTTTCCGAAAGCTTCAATGTGATTCTGCTTCCCAAACCAAACGTCTCCCATCTCTAGTCTCCTGACCGCGGCATCTGACATTTTCTGTCGAAAAACAGGAGAACAATTTTGAGAATCTTTCGCTGCTCGTTTGCAAGTCTTGCTGCAAAACTTAGTTTCCTTTGTGCCAAGTTTTTCAGCTGCAGTCGCAAAATGATCCCATGAGAACTGGGACTGACAGGACGGACATGTCAGCAAGTCCGTTCCATGGGCACGTCTAATGGATGCTGAGACTTTCTTGCTGATCTCAGCTCGCTTTGTCTTTGTAGAATAACCTCTTGCACACTTGGAATTGCAAAATCTTCCACTCCCATAGCTTCCCGAGTGTTCTGCTGAACAGTTCTCACAAATCACTTGAACTCCTTACCTTGACTAAGTATTCAAGTTCTGCGATATCCTGTTTCACCATGGTCCGAAGGAGATTACTTAAGCTTTTCAGATTCGATCCAAATGACGATCGATCCAGAATCTCTCTCCCACTTGAAAGCTTGATGACCGAGCTGGGGAGACCAGCTGAAGGCTTCAAGACGAGTGCCCGTTGGGATCTCAACCTCCGCAACGCTAAAATCAGGATAGTGAAATCCGTAATGTCCGATGGTGGACTGCCGAGCAGAGACTTGATCCGTGGTAAGCATGCCAATCTTTTCCTTATGAACATAATATACCACACTCGCGTCACGTTTGCACAAGTTTTGCAATTTTTCTAGATCTCGATCGATCGACTGCTCGCCCTTGCATGAGCGACAGGAGCGATCATCATCCTCGTCCCCTGAACAATCCCTGAGCTTGTTATGATCGAATGATCCCCGCTCGGACGGCAGAAGAGAACGGGCTCAAAATCGCCGTCAGGAATTTTCCCATCGCATTCATACCAGATTCCACCGAGTCGCGCCGCGCTGATCCTGTAGCCCTCTCCGTCTGGAACAAGATCAAGTCGCGACCCAGCCACGATGACGTCGACCCGGTCGGAGCCGGATCCCCAGCACGCATTTTGCTTCAAAGAATCATCGCTTAGACGGCGCCAAGTTCTCGATGATCCAGACATGTGCGTAGAATCGGCAAAATCAACGATTTGTCGATCTCCGCGCACACCCACAACTCCTGACCATCCCTGCATCTCGCTCGCCTTTCCGGTCGCCAGGTTCTTGAGTGAGATCGAAATTTGTGGATTGCCGTCAAGGTGCATAATCGCGTCAGCTTTCACTCGGCTTCCGCCCTTTCGTATGATTCCGTTGACGATGACAAATCCTCGACCGTTCCACACTTTGGCGAAACCGTTTTCGTCAATGATTCGTTGCAACGCTCGTGAAAGCTCGGTTACCTGAATCTCCTCAGCGGCAGAATGGGCGTATCCGAACACTATCGTGAACTTGCGTGAGCTTCGAGGTTCACCGACTACGAAAGTCGGGAATTTACTCGATCTCGAGCCGGGAGAACCAGGAACGAGAATCTGATGAACGACCAGTCCAACACGTTCAATCATCGATGACAGAAAGTGCTTGATCTCATCATCGCTCATGCCCGAAAAAGGCTTGGCCTTGGGATCTCGGAGCGTTAACCTGATTTTGTTGTACTTGAAAAGACCCTGCGAAGATTCAATTTCACGGTAGATCGCCGAAGCAGATCTGAATAAAGCCACGATCTCTCCTAAAGCTTTCACAACTTTAAGGGATCACCGTGAAGTTTAACACGTGAGCCGAATATTTAGATCTCAAGAGGTGCGTGTGTCAATCAACATCAAGAGGATTATTCGCGAGGAGCTCGCTCGAATCTCGGAGGGCGAGGTCATTCACACCCAGTTCGGCGGCGGCCCGAAACCTCGCGAGCAGTCGGATCTTCAGAGAGCGCTTGGAAAGATCAAGAGCATGATCGAAGATATGATCAATGACGAAGGGTCCGAGATGGATGATGATGCAGTCGTCACTCTCGCTGGACTTCTTGATCACGTTGAAGAGCTTCACGATAAAGCTGCGGGCGACCCAGACGAGCAGGATGAAAAGCCCTTCGGTGGGGCGGCGACCGATCGCGAGAGGAGCGAGCTTGATCGATTCAAGTCATTCATGCGTGATCGTGATCGCGATCGTGATTATTGAGCGAGGCTGACCCGTGTACAAGAATGATTTTAGACAAGCTCTAAACGACGCGGATCAAAAATCAAGCTCTGATCCTCTCTACGCAGAGATGCAGGGTCAAATGAATGTAGCGAACCACAAAGTAGTTCTCAAAGTTCATTTGACGCCGTGGGTCGACCACGTCATGGAGGGAGCTATTCGCGATGCTCTGGGTGACAGAAGACAAGAGACGCATCCAGATGCCGTATTCCGAAATGTTGAGATCGAGATCAAGCACTCAAGCACCGAGCACAGACAATTTCCGAACGACTCTGTCGGAGTCCGAAGGGTAACTGACAAATGGTACTTTTTCACTGAGGGATCATTAGATCTTAAAAAGAAAAAGGAATACAAGATTTGGACAATACGTTCTGATTTTCTTTACGACGAGCTGTATAATTTAGCGAACAAACAGCAGTCTATGGGTTTCACCCCAGCAAAATCAATAAACACGTCCACAATGACAAGAGACGCGGCGATCACAGCGATCGAGCAAGAGATCGATCTAATCAAAAGTGATCTAGCACGAACCATCTTCAACAAAGCTACTGGGGTCAGCAGGTCACAGGCTGATGAGAGAAATCACATGAGCCTTAGAAGCGGAGTGAACGTTAACAGCGTCAGATTCGACGTTAAGTTCGGACCTCTTTCGGAGAAATTAATTCGTGAGATTGTCTCTGAGATCATTAAGGGCTAGATTCGGTTGAGAGCTCATTCAGCGCCCAATCGACCTCGTACGCGTGGGAGGACCCGTACCGACCCTCGAGGACAATCTCCTTCCACTTGTTGATGAAGAAGATGAGATCCTCACGACGGACGAGACCACGCTCACGAAGCTTCTTGACGTGTCCCTTCACGCCGTTGATGTGTTGATCGTTCCATCCACCCTCCTTGAAGTCATTCGCGGCGTGAGCGAGCCAGCCCGTGAGAGCCTCGTAGGAGTCATCCGTGAGACCCTCGAGGCCGCGATGGTTCAGGTACTTCAGGAGGCGGCTTCCGAGGAAGGGTGTGTCGTTTCGTGCGATCTGAAGAAGCTTACTCGCCTCGAGCTCTCGCCATCCTTCGGGCATGACAACGCATCGATTGTTGATCGCAACCTGGCAGTTCACGATGTCGAAGCTTGAGAGTGTCTCCCTGATCGTCGGCTTGATGAGATCTGGGTCATCAACGAACTGGACCTTCACAAGGTCGTTGAGCTCCTTCGCGAATCCCGCGAGACTTTTTCGGACCCCTTTGGGCGTTGCAGCGAGAACGTCCGCGTGAGAGTTGAAGAACAGATCGATGTCACCGAGCGGAGTCTCACCAGAGATGGACCTGAAGTATGTGCGACTCGCACGATCGAGAAGCAGGTGCCGAGCGAACCCGCCACAAATCCACCCACCCATGTCCAGGGCAGTTCCGACGCAGGGGACATCCGCGAGAATATGATTGAGGTCAGCTCGCGCTCCGGGCGTGAGTGCTTCCTCGAGGGAGAAGGTTTTGAATCGCATGATCACTTCCGACCCCGAAGGGCGGTCATGATGAGACCGAAGATCGCGAGGACGAAGGTGAAGAGCCAGAAGTTACGCCAGAGACTTGCCATGATTCACTCCTTATGTTACTAGTATACCAGGTCCCGTCTACCGTTGCACAAGCTTGGGCGGACGAATCAGGAGACCCGCTGCTGGTACAGCGACAACTCCTCGCCCAGCCTGAAGAGTCTCGATCACAACGACCCCGTATTCATTGAACTGTGGCAGTCCCATGATCGTGTAGGCTGTTAGGGAACCACGAGACCAGCGCAGAGCGCCGACAGGGTGCCGCTCTCCCTCAAACTCCTCGACAACGCTCTTGAAGTTATCGCGAACGAACTGCCAGTCATCCGGGGAGATCTTCAGATCTGACCCCCAACGCCTGAAGATATCGTCGAGTCGTCCTGAAATGACGGGACGACTTGCCCAGTAGTTGTAGGAGGAGCGATGCTTTCGAACCCCAAGACCGAAGAGCAGCTCCACCTGACGCGAAGTGAGCTCGAGGTCGGGAAGAGCATCATTCACCTGCTTCCTCAGGCGCTCAAGCTCAGACTTCTTGTGATCAGTGAGCATCCAACCGGACTTCACGCGGTTTAGAATGTTGGAGAGGATCAGGATCGTGTCCTGACGCTTGGAACGAAGCATCAGGTCCTCGATCTCAGCTACGAGAGGGGAGACACTCTGCGGGTTACCCTTCGTGATGAGATCCCGAAGCCAGCTCTCACCACGCCCACGAGGCATGCGACCCTCGACAGTGATGCTTCGAAGGAATCGTCCCGAGCTTGTCTCACCGAGCCCAGCCTCGACATATTGACCGTGGAGCTCCCGGATTTGATCCATCGTGATTTCCATACCGCCTCCTTATGTAACCATACTACCACGGTACGAAGGCGGTTGCATGATTTCAGGAGAGCTGCTTTCGTATCTCCTGGAGCTCGGATTGCCCAGCCTCGGTCAGGACGCATCTTTCATCAGTCTCAAGGATTTCCGTTATAGCTGATCTGCTGGGCTTCTTGACGACCGAGACCAGCCCACGAATATTTTCCAGCAGCTCGTAATCTTCCGTCGGCTCGCAGCCTTGGATTGTCGTGTAATGCGTGTTGTGGGTGATGGTGAAGAGACAGTAGAGACGTTTCATCGTGGCATTATACCAGCCTTAAAGCTTCGTTTATCAGTACATCTCGTCGAAAGCTTCAAGCTCTTCCCGTATGATACGAATCACCTGGGATTCGGAGAGATTGTACTTACTCGATAGCCTGCCGAGCTCTCTCCACCCATCCGAGACCGCGGTGCTCGGGTCCCTTCCGTTAACCTTCAGGTTCGCGTCAACGGCAGACTGCATGTCCATCATGCCCGGGGTGCTGACGACCGCCGCACGGAGCTTCGGGTTTGACTTCATGATCGAAAGCATGTCGTTGGCTCCCTGGGCGTCTCGTTTCGAAAGGTTGAGAACGGCCGCCGCGGCTTTCTTTGAATCCTCTTTATCGGGAATTTCCTTGTCTTTTCCGAAATCCTTTACCATCTTCTTCACGTCAGCGACAGGCATCTTCTCGATCTCTGACTTTTTCGGAGTTATGGATGGGCTGAGCTTCTTGGCCGCAGCATCGCTCACTTTTTTCGAGTTCTCGATATCTCGTTGCCTGTTGGCTGCTTTCACGTCCGGTGGCACGGGGGTCGGTTTTGTCGCGCCAGAGATTCCGTCAAGAATTCCCTCAACAACAGATTCGATCTCATCGATCTTGAGCGTCTTTGGGTAATTCTTTTCCCCGGGACGAAGCTTTCTCTTTCCAGCCTTACGTCTCCTTTCGATATTCTTCCAGAGTCCCGGAAGTTTACTTTCGGTGATCTCTTCCCAAATGATCTGGCGCAGCTGACTTTCTGTGATACGCATCCCAAGAATCTCCGGTTTCGACCTCAGCGTTTACGAAGACCCAGCATCTGCCTGATCTCAGCATCCGACATCTTCTGTGGCTTTCTCTCTGGAGGCGGTGCAGCGACGCCACCGACCCTCCTGATCGCACGGGCAGGTGATGAGCTTGGAGCTTCAGGCTCACGCCTGGGAAGCGGTATATCCTCGTCCTCACGCGCAGCCCGGCGCGCAGCCCGTTCAGCCGCGCGGGAATCCTTCTCGTCCTGCTCCTCACGACCCTTATTGTGATACCTCATCGCCGTGCTTGCTGCAGCGACAGGATCGAACATTCTCTCACCGCCGAGCTTGATGAGGAAGGCGAGACCAACATCACGGAGCCAGGTTGTCCTGTTCGTTCCCGCCAGCTGCCACCTGACATCGACAAGCGGGATTGTGGCGCCACGCGCTGCTCCAGGAACTCCGAGAGCCTCGGGATCCTTGTGGTGGATGTTCATCACGACGCCTGGGAGGGTGTACATGCCATCGATCTTGTCCAGGGTCGGGACGATGACGTGATCACCATCGTTGAAGTAGATGTCGTTCGCTCCACGGAGCGTCGTGACGTCCCCGTTCGGCCTCTCGAACTCCTTGCTCCAGCGACGGGACATCTGACCATCGTTGTACCAGCTATCGAAAGCGGGCGAGCTCCCGACGAACGGATTTCGATCAGCCGGGATTCGCCGCTTATCGGGTGTCCACGTCACATCACCCACCGATCTCACGCTGTAACCGTGCGTGTTCTTCACAACCTCGGAGAGCAGCGTGAGCTCCTCCTGGATGATCTGGCGCAGCGCGCTTTCCGTGACCCTCATTTCCCAATCTCCTGGTCGATAAGTATGGTGATCCGAGCAAAGAAGCGCCCCGGCGGATAAGCTTCCGGCCCGGGGCACTTTTGGGCGCTCTGCGCGTCCGCGGGGAATCAGCGATTTTCGATGTAATCACGCATCATACGCGAGACGCTGATCTTGGAGCGCGGGTCATCCTCCTGCGGGAACTCGTGGGTGCCCATGCTGTCGAGCATGCCCAACACACGATCGGTGCATGAGACCCACTCACCCCAGGCGGAATCAAGCTCCGGGTTTCCGCTGTCGAGGAAGTCCTCCTCGCCGAAGAGTCCTCTACCGTGCCATCCACGAGGGCCCTCACCGCCCTCCTCATCCTCGTAATCCTCCTCGTCATCCCAGCCCTCGGGGGGCTCAAAGTTGCCGAAAGCGCCGAGGCCCGGACGCTTCACGCTGCCCGGGGGGAACTTGGGTCCCGGGAGGTCGTCGCTCGCCTCGCGAATTACCCTGGACGCTTCTTCCTTGATGATCTGACGTATTCTGCTCTCTTTAATTCTCATAACTTTAAAACCTCCGTTGCTTAATTATACGTGTTGCTGGACATCAGCAGGATTTTTTCCTTGATGATTCGTAGAATCCTTTCCTCGGCAAGATTGTACTTGCTCGACATCTTCCCGAGCTCACGCCAGCTGTCGGCGACCGCTGTCTTTGGATCACGTCCAGCAGCCCTGAGATTCATGTCGACCGCCGACTGCATATCCGTCATTCCCGGCGTAGCAAGCACCGCACTCCGCAGCTGAGGGTTATCCTTGAGATTCGAGAGCATATCGGTCGAGCCCTGCGCGTCACGTTTCGAGAGGTTAAGCACCGCCGCGGAAGCTTTTTTCATCTCGTCGGGATCGGCTGCTTTCTTCTTTCCCTCCTCACCGTTCTTTCCGTAATCTTTGACCCAACCCTTGAGATCGGAAACACTCATCTTTGAAACTTCGGGCTTCTTTGATCCGACAGCAGAGGAGATCTTCTTCGCAGCAGCATCCGCAGTTTTCTTTGCGTTCGCGAGATCCTGCGTCCGGTTCACAGCCCGGGTGTCTGCACTGGCTGGCGCCGGTCGGGTCGAGCCGGAAGTTGCGTCGAGGATTCCTTCAAGGAGCTCCTCCCTGATGATCCGACGGATCCTGCTTCCACTGATTCCCATGATGCTGTCCCCTCAGTTCGTTGCTGTCACGATGAGCTTGCCCTGCGCGTTCCGACGGAAATCGGCGGCCATCCGCTTCACGTGGCGGGCGAGCGCGCGGATCGCCCGCGCCATCTCCGGCTTCTCCTGCACGGTGTTGAAGTCGATCCGGAGCCCGCCCTTCGTGAGGAGCTCCTGGCACATCATCTCGGCGAGGATATCGCCTCCACTTGAGAGCTGCCCATTCCGGGCCGAGGCCATCGTGAGGGTCTGGGTGACATCCTCCGTCGCCTCGGCGTTATCGGTCAGGTTCACGAGGGGCAGCAGCGCATCATCCTCGAGCTCCGCATCACCGTAGACAAGGTGGGTGTTGAGCTCACTGAAACCCGGGATGAGCTTTTCGGTCATCGAGTTCGTATCGAAGATCGAGTGCATCACCATCCAGGGCGTCGCGAGGAAATTGGGGTCGACCCCCATCGCCGAGTAGAGGATGACGAGATCGCCCCTGCCCACCCGGGCGGGTGCCTCAAAACCGAGACGCTCGAGCATCTCGATACCCTTAGGAACGAGATCGAGGACCCTGCCACGATTCCCATACTCAGGATCGTCTCCGACACCCGCCTCGGCGCCGATCCCAATGAGCGGGGCGACCCAGACGTTGTAAGGAATGTTGTCGAAGTGCCGCTTCGCGAGGGTCTTGAAGCGACCCGAGCGGGCGTACTTCTCAGCGCCCGAGCGATTGACGCCCATGTCCGAGAGGTTGGAGGAGATGAAGCTGTCAGTCTCCTGATCTGCGCTCCTCCGCACCCCGAGGTCACCCGCGTATGCCATCTCATCGACAGCCTGCTCAACCTCTTCCCTGATGATCCGACGGATCCTGCTTTCCGTGATTGCCATGCTAAAATCTCCTCGCTGCATCCAGCTGGGGTTAAGTATACGCCCCCGCGCTTCGCGCGGGGGTTCTGGAGGAAAACTCTGCTACGGGCGCTCAGGGGGACCCGAAATCCTCGAAAAATCTCCCGAAAAATTTTCGGGTGGGCGGGGCCCTCGGGAAATGTGAGTTCCGCAGGAAAATGGGGCGGCGATTCCATGCCACGAGCGCTCAGGGGGAATAGGTTGTTTGGAAAAACTCTCCGGAAAAATTTTGTGAGAAGGGGCTTGGCGGCCGCTGCCGGGGGACCCCCCACAGAGTAGGCCGGGGCCCCGGGGGCGGGGGCCCCATTAATTTAGGGGGGCCCTGTCACATATCAATGGGGCCCGCCCCCCACTGACAATTTGGGGCCCCTGTAACCTGTAACTGTAACCTTGGGGCCCCGCCCCCTGCCGGGGTTACGCGGGCACGTAGCTGAGGGCAGCCTCGTACTCCCAGATCCCCCAGCCAGCCGCGCGGATGATTGCACTGACGTCGACGTAGAGGGAGACCATCTCGTCGGTGCTTCCACCGTTGCGGGGGTCCGCCGCCTTGAAGGCCTCGACCCGCTCGAAGAGCTCGGTGATGCCGATGCGTTCCGTCTGCATGCTGCCTCCTTGATGATTCAGTTATACCAGGCTGTCGCCGGCGTTGCACGGGCTCCTAGAGCCGGAGGAAGGCCGCCAGGGGCACCCGAAGGGGCTTGCACGCCGTCACCTCGGCCTGCCACCGCGCGTGGGCCTCGGCCTCCTCCTGCTCCCTGCGGGCGAGCTCCTGACCCTCCTCGATCAGGCGGGAGATCATCGCCTGCCACTCCTCGGCCGTCCGGTCCTCCGGGCGGAGCCAACGGGGGCGGATGTTGTGGACCTCCTTGTAGACGTCCGAGTGGAAACCGTGGAGCTCGATCTGGATGTCGGTGGCGTTCATGTTGTTCCTTCCTCCTTGATGATTCAGTTATACCACGGGGTCAGGACCGTTACACCGTTTCCCCCCGCCGGAGGAGGACCTGCCGGAGGGCGATGAAGGCATCCCCCTTGCTCGCTGCCCCGCCACTCTCCATCCAGCCGAGGGGACCCGAGACCTCCCAGCGCCACCCACCGTACCGGGCGACCCAGACCGTCCAGGTGTGAGCGCCGTTCGAGCCGTAGGTCGTGGTTCCTTCCTTCTGCATCTTGCCTCCTTGATGATACAGTTATACCATGGAGCCGACCGCCTTGCACGGATCCCTCACGTCATCAGGTACCGGGTCGTCGTGTGGTGGGTGTGCTCGACCGTCCGACCAGGAGGGTCTGGACACCGTGGATCAACTGGTCCTTCGCGCGCCGGAGGCTCCCGTCCAGGCCCAGGGCGATGATCTCGAGGTCGTTGTTGGTGATGTTGGCGTTCATGATTGGCTCCTTGTAAGAAGGTTATACCACGCCGCCGCCCGGGTTGCACAGGATCAGTCGCGGAGGTTCCAGCTGCGGACGGTGTCGAGCTTCGCCCCGGCGTTGATGACATCCATCCGGACCTCCCGGAAGACGTCGAACGCGACGCCGGTGAGGTCACCGGTCCTGTTGATCTCGTTGAGCGCGGCCTCCACCGCGCGAAGCTGGGCCGTGACGGCGGCGAGGTAACCGTTGGTTTCGGGCTTGTTCATGTTGCTCTCTCCTTGGTAAGAAGGTTATACCAGGTTCAGCCGACGATTGCACGGGCGGCAACAATCGCCTCGACCACGGGCCAGGGGAGGATGACGGCGCGGGGGCTGGTCTCCCGCCCCACATGGGACTCCCCGTACACGCGGATGCCCTCGGGCCAGATCTCCACGTCCTCGCTGCTCCCCGGGGCGGTCACGGTCGGGACATCACCCCGTCCACTCCAGATCCTGACCCGCCATCCGGCGTGCTCGAAGGTCCGGTTGCCGTGCTCGTCGGTGATGAAGTGCGTCATGATTGCCTCCTTGTAAGAACAATATACCATGCCGTCATCGGGCTTGCACAGGATCAGTCCGGGGCGGTGAGCTTCCTCGGGGGCGGAGGCGTCACGGTCAGGGGGACCGGGTGGCGGGGCGCGGCCGCGGTGTAACACACCTGCTCACGGGGAGGGGCCAGATCCTCGGCACCCGAGTCACGATCCGCGCGCCGCTTGTACCATTGCTTGAGACTCATTCCTTCCTCCTTGATGAAAGAACTATACCATGCCGCCGGCGGGGTTGCACCGAAACGGCGAAGGGTCCGGAGGGCCACCAGCACCCCCAGGTCCCACCGGTCCGACCGGGTTAGGAACCGGCCACCCAGGTGGCCTTCCGGCCCTTCCGGCTCTCCTGGATGGTCCCCTTGGCCAGCTCCTCACGGGCCACCAGGAGGATGTCCGTGTAGACGAAGGCCCCACCACCGGCCTCCAGGAGGGCCTTCGCCGTGACCCCCTCCGCCCCACCGACCATGGTCAGGAGGAGGGACCGGCAGGCATCCAGACGGGGCTGGACCTTGGCCGTGGGTCCACGGGGGCCGGTGGGGGCCTTCTCCTTGGCCTGGACCTGGGGTTCCGGGGCGAGGACCAGACCACCGTCCTGGACCGTCACCTTGCCACCCAGGCCGACCAGGCCGAGGGCCAGGTTGGTGGCCGAGAGGCCGGAGGCCTTCTGGAGGGCGTTGAAGGTGACCGGGGTGGTGGAGAGGAGGGAGAGGAGGTCGGTGCTCATGATTGGCTCCTTGGCCGTTTGTTGTTGCCGTTGGTGTTCCCCACCAACAAGAAGAATATACCACGGTGGGAGGAGGGTTGCACGGAATCAGGCGGCCTTGTCCCAACCCCACTTGCGCATGAACTTCATCTGGCTCTCGTCCCCGAGCTCGACCGCCCGGTTCCACTTCTTGGCCTTGTGCTCCTTCGAGGAGTGCAGGGTGACGGCGGCCCCGAGCAGGTTGGGGAGGAGGACCATCACGAAGATGAAGAGGACCGGGACGCAGGCGAGGGCCGCCAGGATGCCGAAGGTGAACGAGAAGGCGTTGATGAAGAGGTCCATGTTTGCTCCTTGCTAGATCAGTATACCCCACCGCCACCAGGTTTGCACGGGCCTCAGAGGGCCTCGAGCATGACCCCTCGAACCTGAGCAGTGGATACCACCCGGGCCTGATCGAGCCGCTTGGTGAGACCACCGTTGACCTCGGGGGCGATGTAGTGGTGGATCCCCTTCATCTTGTCCAGGGCAGCCTGCGCAGACTCCTGGGTGGGGAAGACGGTGGCCACGAAGTCGGCCCGGGCCCAGGGGTAGTGGGTGGTGACCGGGTGACCGACCCGGGCCGGATCCACCAGGTAGATGGACTCGCCGCGGGAGGAAGGGAGCGTGATGATGAAACCGTTCATGATTGCCTCCTTGATGAAAGAACTATACCATGGCCGACCGACCGTTGCACGGACCCCTGGGTCCTCTACCCACCGAACCGTTCCGACGCCACCCGCCGGAGGAAGTGGGCCTTCTCGAAGTTCTGGTGACGGGACCGGATGTCACCCCACTCCACACCGGTGTTCGCCTCGGCCCGGGCCTCGAGGCCATCGGCGCAGGACAGGAGCTCGACCGTGGACCAGTCCGGACCGTACTTCGCCTCCCAGGTCGGGACCGAGGTGATGAGGCCCCCCATCCCCATCTCGGAGTGGTCGGGCAGGGTGACGAGCAGCTTGAAGAAGTCCATGATTGCCTCCGTTGTGATTAGAATATACCATGGCTGCCGTCACCTTGCACGGAGCTCAGCCCGCCGGCTGGGCCTCCATCCACCGGAAGGCGTGACCCCTGTGCTCCTCCACCGCCTCCGCGACGGCCTTGGTGCCGACGATCCGCTCCGCGCAGGGCGGGCAGTCGAACAGGACCGGGGTCCCGTTGTGGAGGTGGTAGAACCCCACCTTGGTGTGCCGACCGCAGGAGTCGCAGGTGGTGTTGGCGCGGGCGGTGAACTCGAGATTGCTCATTTGGCCTCCTTGATGATTCAGTTATACCACGGTCCGGTCACCTTTGCACCGTTCACCGGACCCCGTTGGCGAAGTCCGTGAGCTGGCCGGCATGGTGGAGGGCGATCCGGCGGGCCTTGTCGAGGTGCTTCCCGGTGAGCCGGCGCCCGGACTGGACCCACTCAGCGAAGTAGGTTCCCGACTTGGCCGACCAGCCGGTGAACCCCTTGTTGTTGTGGTGGCGGACCGTCTGGGTCACCTGCTCGTCCTGGGTCTGGCGCTCCCAGATCGCCACCATCGCGCGCTCCACGGCGCGATCGTTCGTCCGGAGCATCTCCTCGATCTCACCGCGGGTCCAGGTCTTGTTCGGCATCTTGTCCTCCTCGTTTCCGGTGGGGTCCATCCCCACCAACAAGAATACAATACCACAGGTGCAGGGCCGATGCATGAAACGACGAAGGGACCCCGGAGGGTCCCTTGACATCAGACCGATGTCAGCTCCCGCCTCAGCGTCTGCGACCGTAACGTCCCGCCATCCGGTCACGGAAGACCGTGTCCTTGTCCTGGCCGGTCATCGCGGCGTAGTCCTTGATTGCATCGTACTCGTCATCGGAGTCGTCATCGAACTCGCGATCCCAGTAGTCGTCGTCCTCGTCGCCACCGTCATCATCATCCCAGTGTCCCTCTCTCATCATCTTGCCAGCCTCCTCGCGGATGATCCGACGGAGCTTGCTCTCTGTCAATGCCATTCTGTCTCCTCTGCCGGGTCCGCCGGCGCTCCTCTAACTATTCAGCTTCCTGGGATTCCGCGCGAGCGTCGCGCACTCGGTCCGCCTGTTTCAGGCGACGCCGCGCCGCCCGTCGGGTGCGCTGCTTGTCCTTGACCTCAACGCAGCATGGGCAGGTCTTGCCACCCTTCCACCAGCCTTCGATGTGGGACTTGAACTCGTTCATCCGTCCCTCCTTGATGATCTAACTATACCACGGTCAGGCAGCCGGTGCACAGATGCGGGGGTCGTCACCCGGGATGAGGTCACCCTCGACCGCCCGTATGAACCGCCGACCGCCGGGTGCCAGGACCTCCCCGCGCCACCAGTTCGGCCCCGCCCAGGACTCCATCACCTCACTCCGGATGACCATCACCAGGTCACCTCCCTCGATCCCCGGCTCCAATTCCGTCGGTGGCCATCGGTCGGTGGCCAACCAGAGCTCACCTGGACCAGGCGGCCAGGTCACGGGACCACCACCCGGTGAACCCTCCCACCCCTGGCCTTCACCAGGCTGTTGGCGAGCTCGAGGCCCCTGAAGTGGGAGGCCATCGACTTGTGGGGGGTCCACCAGGCGAACGCTCCGCCCCCGTGAACCAGGTAGACGAGGCCGTGACCGTGGTCGGCGGTGATGACGTACTTGCTCTTCATTCCTTCCTCCGTTGTGAGATCAATATACCACGGCGGCCAGGGAATTGCACGGTTTCACGAGGGATCGTCGACGGCCTCCACGATCTGGTCGAGCTCGCGATCGTAGGACCTGATCTCCTGGGCCTGCTCCTCGACCGTCGCCCGAAGCTCCTGGAGCTCCCTGGCCTGGCGATCGAGCTGCCGCTGGAGGTCGATGTGGAAGCGGACCTCGGCCTCGCTCCGTCGCTCCCCGGTGTTCGTGATCACCGCCCAGGTGGTGACCACCGGGAGCAGGAGGGCCACCACGATGGCGACCCACCCGGCCGGGCTCGTGGGCTCACTCACCCGAGGCCTCGAAGGCCCGCTCATCGAGGGGGGCGGCCACGATGGGACCGGTGACCCCCTCGGGCACCCAGATCGCATCGAAGTCGGGGGTGATGATGAGGGCCTCGGGGGTGACGACCGGCTCGGTGTTGTGACCGGTGAAGAGGGCGAAGAAGAGAGCGAGCATTTGAACTCCTTGGTTGGTTGGTGAGATCAGTATACCATGCCGGCGGGGCCGTTACACCGTTTCCTGGTAACCGGCGCCGACCCGTACCCGGTCCCTGAGGTGACCGACCCGCTCAGCCTGCCGGTAGAGGGTCGACCGCGCCTGACGACGCTCGGCGCGGATGCCCAGGGTGGTCCAGACGGTGGCCATCACGAACCAGACGACCGCCGTCCCCACGAGCCAGATCGGGCCCGCCGTGGGGCTCCAGTCGATGTGGGCGTGGGCGATGACCTGGGCGTTCGTGATGATGGTATTGATCGTGTCCATGTTGCCTCCTTGATGGTTCAGTTATACCAGGCGGGCCGACGGATTGCATGGAACCCGCCGACCCCCTGCCACCATCAGGCCAGGATGCCGAGCCCGCGGAGGTGGGCCTCGAAGAGAGGGAGGGCCTCCTTGGCCGTGCGGGCCTTGATGCCGGTCTCCTTCTTCACCAGGGTGAGGGCCGAGGGGCCTCGACGCTTCAGGCCCACCGACTCCAGCTTGAGGGCCCCGCGGAGGGTGAGGAGGCGGAAGGCGTCGATCTGGGCGGGGGTGGTGAAGGCGATGGTCTTGTCCATGTGAGCTCCTTGGCTGGTTGGTTGCTGTTGGTGTTCCCCACCAACAAGAAGACTATACCACGGTGGGAGGAGGGTTGCACCGAATCCCGGGGGACCCATCGTCCCCCAGGCCGGGCCGACCGGTCAGGACCCCAGGACCCAGGTGGCCTTCCGGCCCTTCCGGGACTCCTGGATGGCCCCGGAGGCCATCAGTTCCTTGGCGACCAGGAGGATGTCGGTGTAGAGGAACTGGCCGTCCGCCGCTTCCAGGAGGCCCTTGGCCGTCACACCGGACCCAGCCATCTCGAGGAACTTGGCCTTGCATGCTTCGAGCCGGGGCCGGACCTTCGCCGTGGGACCACGGGGGCCCGAGGCCTTGGCGGGGGTCGTCGAGTCCGGGGCGAGGAGGAGACCCTCGGGGACGGCGGTCACCTTCCCACCGAGCCCCACCAGGGCCATCGTGAGGGCCGTGGCCCCGAGGCCGGTGGCCTTCTGGAGGGCGTTGACGGTGACCGGGACGGTGAGGGAGAGATTGGTGAGGATCGATTCCATGATTGACTCCGTGGTTGGTAAGAAGATCTTACCAGGTTCTTGCTGGACTTGCATCGTTTCGGTGGACCCCGGGGATTCGAACCCCGTGGTGGTTACCGCCACCGTGAGATCAATATACCAGGTCCTCCCCGCCGTTGCACGGACCCAGGAAGTCTCGCTCCCCCTGGGTCCGTGCATCCCTCACTCTGCCGTGGTAAGATTCCAGGTTGCCTTCCGACCCTTCCGCGACTCCTGGATGGTTCCAGCCTCCGTCAGGTTCCGTGCAACGAGGAGGATGTCGGTGTAGAGGAAGGTGCCGCCGGCCCCCTCCAGGAGTTCCTTGGCCGTGACCCCTTCCGGACGGTTGCACAGTTCCAGGAACTTGGCCTGGCAGGCCTCCAACCGGGGTTGGACCTTGGCCGTGGGCCCACGGGGCCCACTGGGGGCCTTCTCGTAGGCCACGATGGCCCCATCCTTGACCTTGAGGTCCCCGGACAGGAGGGCCAGGAGGGTGGCCTGGCAGGTCTCGAGGTTCATGGAGGTGATGCTGTTGGTGTCGATGGCTTCCATGTTGACTCCTTCCTTGGTTGGTGAGATCATTCTACCATGGTTTCGGGGGGCTTGCACCGTTTCGGTTTGTGCCGTTTCCGGCCGCCGTCCGTTGTTTCCTTCCGCCACCATGAGATCAATATACCATACCGGCGGGTGGCTTGCACGGATTCACCGGGCCTTGTCGAGCTGGTACCGGTAGCTCGCCTTCCATGCATCGATGAACTGGGGCCCTCCGCTGGGGTTCAGGGGCTCACCCGTCGACCACCGGATGGGGACCACCTCGAGGTAGTTGGACGGCGCATGGAACCCGACGACGAGGTGGCCGTAGTCGCCGCCATCCGCCGCCGGCACCTGCTTCCCGATGAGGGTGTGGGGATCGATCATGCTGCCTCCTTGATGGTTCAGTTATACCACGGTCCCCCATCGGTTGCACGGTTTCAGGGGGTCACCTCAGCGTGCTGGATCTTCCCGTTGTGGGGGTGGGCGTAGGTCCCGATGAGGACCAGCTCGTCGTCGTAACCGATCCGGGCGTCCTCCACCGTCACGTCAACCTCGTGGAGGGTCCACAGCTCTCCGGGACCCTTGAACTTCCGGGTGATCCGGATCTGCCGTCCCTCGAGGCCAGCCACGATCTCCTTGCAGAGGGATTCCTGGAAAGCCCAGAGGCGTTCCTGGAAGTTCTCCTGGAGGGGGGCGAGGTCCGCGGCTTCAATCTTGCTCATGTGCGCTCCTTATGAAAGAGTTATACCACGCGTGCGGACCCGTTGCATACCCCCGCGGGGGCCCCCGTATACGGGCGTGTGTCATCGGTGACACACTTTCCCCGGGGGCCCGGAGGGCCTAAGCCGCCACCGAGATGAGCTCCGCCAGGAACTCCTCCACGTCGATGGACGGTCCACCCTCCGAGCACTCGTCGTTCCACTCGAGGAACTGCTCCTGGGTCCCTTGGAGGAGGAGGGTGTGCTCATCACACTTGGGGTTGTAGGTGTTCTCGACCACCTTGAGACCATGACGATTGAGACGGGCAAGGGCCTCGCCGATGGTCTCAAAGCACTCTTCCTCGCTGTGATGGATCGTGAGCTGGAACATTTGACCTCCTCTTTATGGTTTAGTTATACCATGGTTGGGGCGGGGTTGCACGGTTTCCGTCAGAGTCCGATGAGACCGAGCTTCTCCATGATGATGTACATCGCGAGCCATGTGACCGGCAGCAGAGGGACCATCGCGAAGAAGAGGACGACGCTGAGGGCGTCCAGAATCCGGTTGATCATGTTGCCTCCTTGATGGTTAAGTTATACCACGGTCCCTCATCGGTTGCATGCCTGCCGTCAGGCCCCGGCTCGATCCTCCACCAGATCCCGGAGGATCCCCACCCAGGACTCCAGGAACATATCCGGAGCCTCCAGGAGGGTGGCCTCGATGTCCTTGGGGAGGATCCCACCCGTGGTGGTGACCTTGCCCTCCAGGAACTCGTGGATGGTCAGGAGGGTCCCGAAGTTCCCGACCCCGGCCTGGAAAGCGAGCTCATCGGCGGCTTCGATGTAGATGTCCTTGACGTAACCCATGTGAACTCCCTCTTGATGATCCAGTTATACCACGACCGCCAGCCCCTTGCACGGAATCCCCAGGGGCCGAAACCCCCGGGGACCGGTGCAAACCTCACTCAGAGGTGGTAAGATTCCAGGTTGCCTTGCGGCCCTTCCGAGATTCCGTGATGGTGCCGGACTCCGTGAGATTCCGTGCAACCAGGAGGATGTCAGTGTACACGTAGGAATCCCCACCGGCCGTGAGAAGTTCCTTCGCCGTGACACCCTCGGGGCGACCGGCCATCTCGATGAACGCGGCCTTGCATGCTTCGAGTCGCGGAGCGACCTTGGCCGTGGGTCCACGAGGACCGGTGGGGGCCTTCTCGGAGGGCACCAGGACCCCATCCTTGGCCTTGAGGTTACCGGCCAGGACCGAGAGGAGGGTGGACTGGAGGGCCTCGAGGGGCAGGCTGAGGAGGGTTTCGGCGTTGAGGATAGTTTCCATGCTGGCTCCGTTGAGGGTGGTTTCCATGTTGACTCCTTCCTTGGTTGGTGAGATTATCTTACCATGGTTTGGGTGGCCTTGCACCGTTTCCAAACCGGCCTTTCCGACCGCCGGGATTCCGTGTTTGCCTTCCCTCACCATGAATATACTATACCATGGTTTGGACCGGCTTGCACGGAAACCCGGCCGGCCGGGTTTAGGCCCGAACCCGTGCAAGGCCGCGCTGGGTGAGGTAGAATCCCCCATCCCGCTGGGTGAACAGGTGCTTGAATCGGAGAGTGTAGAAGTAGCAGGCATAGTACCCCGTCCGCTTCGTTGCATCGATTCCGCGCTCCGAGCACAGGGCTCGGCGAACCTGGGCCGGCTTTGCACCGGGGTTGTTGAAGAGGTAGGTGCAGATGAACTCGATGTTTGCGCCTTGCTTGACCATGCTGCCTCCTTGATGATTAGTTATACCATGGTTTGGGTGGCCTTGCACGCTTTCCCAAACCGCCTTTGCCGGCCGGCCTGGGTTTGCCGCGATGTTTCCTTCCCTCACCATGAATACATCATACCATGGTTTGAACTGGCTTGCACAGGTTTCGTCTCAGTCCTCGTCCTCTTCCGTGAGGACCCGGGTCCTGGAGATCACCCACTCGTCCCAGAGCTCGGCGATCTCGGCCGAGATGATGAAGCCGATGACTGCGATGAGGGCCACTGCGATGAGGCCTGCTGCTGTGCTCATTCCGTCCTCCGTTGTGAATACACTATACCACAACACCGAGGGGGTTGCATGATTCTACACGCCGTCCTCGGACTCCGCTTCGAGGATCTCCGCCCTCTGGAGGGCCCTCTGAAGATCCGCCCCGTTGATGCCATGGAGCTCCGCGAGCTCCTCCCAGACTGCCTCGATACTCTCACCCTCCAGGAGGGCGTCGAGGAACTTCTGAACTGCGATTTCGAATGCTGCTGTTCTCATGCAATCCTAACTATGGCGCTCAAAGACAGAGCCAGGTGACCGTCGCTCCTACGAGTCGGATCGAAGCCCAGGTGGCGATTGAGTTGATGTCCCTGCTCGTTGTTCCCGGGGGTCGGAGTCCCAGGGCAAGGAGGACGAGGAGCATCTGGAAGATCCAGACGGTGATCTCCATCGCCAGCCACTGGGAGTGGGCGCCCCCAGAGAGGAGACCACAGGAGAGGGCGGACGTTCCAAGAGCGAGAGCGAAGCCCACCTTGTTCTCATGGAACCTCATTCCTGAGGTGATGCAGATGTAGGCGTTGCAGGCGGTCCAGATCGCGACGGGAATGGGAATCATTTGCGCTCCTTATGTGTATACTATACACCCCCGCGGGGGCCTTTGCACGGGTGCCCGTATACGGGGGCGCTCGCACGCATCCGTGACATCGCTGTCACACTTACTCCCCCTCCGGTCCGTCAATCTGGAAGAGTGGGAAGTCACGGAGGACGGTGTTCGCCTGGGAGAGGGTCATGCAGTCCGTCCTCTTCACGGCAATCGGACCCACCTTCGATTCGGCGGAGTCACGTGTGTCCTGTCCGAAGATCCACTCCCCACCGTGCTGGAGTGAGAGCACCCTGAAGGTGAACCGGGTGTCGATCGAGAAGTACTGGAGGACGTCCCCTGGGTTGATATCCTCCGCCGCCGGTGGGCGCCACCGCGGGGTGCTCCCTCGTGCCCCCTCCTGCCCCTTATCCTGTTTGGCCATTGGTAACCTATTCCATCCTGTGGAGTGAATCTGGAGTGATCCCGTGCATGCTGGTGAGCCTCTCTTCGACCCTTGCCCAGGGCACAGGACGGAGGTCCCAGCGATCAACGCAGACGTTGAGGCAGCCAGGGTTGTCCGGGGTGTCGTGACGGTGATCATGCCCGTGCACCGTCAGGAGGGCACCGAGCTCCTTCTGAAGGGCGAGCTCCTCGGGTGCGTATCGGGGATCCGGTCCCTTGTGGATGATGAGGATCCGCTCCTCCGGCATCCAGATGTGGTCGACGATTGACTCGAATCCTGCGAGCTCGAAAGGCGTGAGATCATCATCGTGGTTGCCACGGATGAGTGTCTTCTTCCCGTTGAGCATCCTGAGGATCCCGACCTTCTCATCGAGGGTCATCCGACGGCTGACGAACACATCGCCCACCAGGAAGACCTCGTCGTCGGGTGCGATCGACTCGTTCCAGCGGGCGATGAGCTGGGCGTTCATCTCCTCGACGGAGGGGAAGCCCCTGGAGTCACGGCAGTAGGTCGTGTTGAGGCGCCAGTGACCCCAGTGATGGTCGGACGTTGCCCACTTCATCAGGTCTTCTTCCCTCCGTCGAGGACCGCTTGGGCGAGCCGCTCGAGGAGCCCGGGTTCCTTGGGGGGAACCTTGAAGCCCGTCTGGGGAAGCTCCGTCTGGGATCCGCTCTTCTGCCAGCCGATGATGAGACCGAGCGCGATCATGATGAGCCCGCCGAAGATGCCCATGCTCCGGAGGGCCGGTGGGATCTCGAACCGTGGGTCGCTTGCCATTGCTTCCTCCTTCCTACCTTGTTACTATACCCTACCCACGCTTGATTTGCACAACTGTCGGGGGATCACCATCATCGTCATCAATCACAACCGTAACAGGTGTTGGGGTCTGGACCGGGACGGGTTGCGGTGACCGGGGAGGATGGGCTTCAGCCCAGATGCAGAAGCCCGTCCCAGCGACGCTCAGGATCAGCAGGACGATCAGCACGCGATCTCCTCCTCGCAGTAGTCCAACCAGCCGGTGATGACCTCGTCGCAGCATTCCATCTCGGCCTCCGCCGCCTCGATCCGGTCGAAGCAGACCTGGCGGTGATCCTCGATCGCGTCCTCAAGCTCGCGGCAGGGAAGGTCCCGCTGGGCACAGCCGGTGCAGAGGAACGTCTCGGTGTCGGGGTCGGTATCGGCGCAGATGAAGAAGCCGTGGGAAGCGCTGTGGCCGCAGCCCTCGCAGTTGCACTCGACCTGAGCGGAGAAGCTGAGAGACATGTGAACCTCCTTGTCCTTTGAGAGTCCTTGATGATTCTAACGGCGACCGTTCTCGTAGAGAGCCTTGTTGGGCTTGGTGGCTTCGTACTTCGTCATGTGCCAGCACTTCGATCCCATGGGCCCACCGCACTGGTGGAAGCTTCCGAGGAACTTGCCCGGGCTCATGACATCATCCTTGCTCCGGCGAACGACGTCGACAACCTTGTACTCGCCGCACCCAGGACAGACCCGGGACCACATCACCTCGTCGTAGCGGGACTTCGTGATTCGGTTTTCGCTTGCCATGTTCTTCCCTCCTTATGAATCCAATATACCAGGCCGGATGGACCGTTGCACCGTTTCACCAGGTGGTGGTGAGAGACCCGCGGTAGACGTAGAGGGTCTGGCCGCTCGAGGGGTCGAAGACCTGGCAGCACCCCTTCTGGGAACCGTACCCCTCAGGAGCCGAGACCCTGGCGCGGATGACAGTGAGCACCACGTCCGGGGAGAGGTGGGTGTAGGTGTCATTGGGAGCGAGCCGAGACTCGCCTCCGGAGTCGTAGGGGACCTCCTTGCCCTCGCCCCAGAGTCGGTAGAACTCGGCGTACCAGGCGTTCCGCTCCTCGTTCGTGAGCCGGCGCCAGGCATTGACACCAGGTCCCCGCGGCTTGACGAGGTCACCCTTGCTGAAGCTCGGGATCGTGTTGCTCTTCATCTGCCCTCCTTATGAATCCAATATACCACGGTCCAGCCGCCGTTGCACGGGCTCATGGGTTCGACTCGACAGGCCCTGGGACCGGGTAGCAGCTCATCACCCTGGGGTTCGCCGAGCTGTAGCCGCGGACGACGACGCACTCGATCCCGCTACGTGGGGTGAAGGTGACCGAGTTGTGGATGATGTCCTCGGAGTATGCCTGTGTGGCTTCAGCCCGTTCCTCGGGGGTGCTGGGCTGCGTGCACGCCCCGATGATGACAGCGATGAGGGGCATGCCGATCAGCAAACCGGTGAAGACGAAGGGAAAGTTGGGATCGTCAAGGAAAGAGCTGCGCATCAGAACGCTCCTGTCGCGAGGGTGAAGAGTTGGAGATACCCGTAGAGGATGGCGGAGAGGACGCAGTAGAGGCCGATCACGAGGGGCGCTCCCACCCCGCCGATCACCGCGAACTCAGCGAGTCCGTACGTGGCGTCGTCGATCCGCTCGAACTCCTGCTCGATTCGCTTCCAGTTCACTCCGTCCTCCTTATGAATCCAGTATACCACGGACCCGGGACCGTTGCACGGGTTCACCAGCGGGAGGGCGGCTCCATCCAGAGCTCGGTGACCTCCCAGCCACTCTTCGCCGTCTGCTTCCACTTCTTCCCCGCAGCCTCCTTGGCTGTGTCCCAGGCCGTGTCGGTGTGCTCCAGGGCCGGGTCAGCGCGGAAGGCAACGTGCTCCGTCCAGGACTCGTAGACCTTTCCTTCCTTCCACCGCGTGACGTAACACCCGAACTTTGCAAGCTTCTTGACCATGCTTCCTCCACTTGATGGTTAGTTATACCACGGCGACGGGACGGTTGCACGCTTCAGCCGGCCTTCTTCCGGAAGAGGAGGACCCCCGGTATGGGCTTCCGGAAGAGGAGGACCCCCGGCATGGGCTCGATGTGGACGATCGAGATCGCGTAGAGGTTGTGGAGCCCGTCGAAGCAGAGATCAACGTAGAGGGGCTCCCCGAGGTGATCGACCGAGACCCCCGTCACGGTCGCGAGCTCCCCGTCGAGGTGCTCGATGAGCTCCATGTACTCGGCATCCGCCCCCTCGAGCTCCCAGTCGAAGATGCCCCAGGTTTCCGTCGTCGCGTGGAACTGAACGATATCACCCTTCTTGACCATGCTTCCTCCACTTGATGGTTAGTTATACCGCGGACTGGGGACGGTTGCACCGTTCAGGCGGGGTAGGCCGCCGCCACGCAGCTGTTGATCCACTCGAAGTAGACCTTCTTGCCGCTCAGCGCGCTCACCTCGTCCCCGAGCCGAACCCACCAGCCGAGGGGGTCGCGGTGGTTGTACTCGTTGGGGATGTCCGTGCCCTCGTGGATGATGCACACGAGAGACTCCTTCCGGGACCAGCCGCCCGGGTCCTCACCCCCACGGAAGACGTGCTTGCTGACGTCGAGGCCGAGGTCGTGCTCCTCGGAGAAGCGCTTGATGATCTGCTTGGTCGCCATGTAGGGGCTCATTCCTTCCTCCTTGGATGGTGTCCATCACCATCCCCGTTGTGAGATCAATATACCACACCTGACCGACCGTTGCACAGGAGCGACTAGAAGAAGCTGGGCCTCACCTTGAGCTCGAGGGTCTTCGCCGTCGGGTCGAACTCTCCGGGCTCGAACTCGTACTCATCAACGCCTGGGTGGTTTGACGCGAAGCCCGTGTCACCACGTGCCAGCGCTGCGCTGAGCTCCACGTAGCCCTCGGGGTCACCGTCGATCGCGCCGAAGCCACCTCCGTCCTTGCCGACCCAGATCGCGATTCGCTCGCCGTTCCCCCCGTTGTCCCAGCCGGCGAAGACCGTGGCGTCCCTGGGAACGCTGTAGTCGGTGCTGATCGCCGTCATCCAGCGGCTGGTGGTGGGGTCCTCGACCCGGGTGAGTGTGATGATCTCCATTGCTTCCTCCTTATGGTTCAGTTATACCACGACCTCCGGCCGGTTGCACCGGACCCGTCAGCGGGTCCAGCAGGCATCCGCGCAGTAGAGGTTGCCCTTCTTGGAGATGAGCCCCGGAGCACCGCAGCCATTGCAGTGAGGGAGTTCGTTGAGCTCATCAACGATGTCCTTGACGCGGTCGGTCACGCGGACCGGGATCTCGGTGATCTCACCGGTGCGGAGAACCTTGCGCTCCTTGAGGATACCGCGGCTCCGACCGTCGGAGGTGTTGAGGACCGCGCAGACTCGGATGGCATCCACGCCCATCGGGCGGACGGCCTCACCGACGATCGTCGTGTACACCAGGACCTCGACACCACGAAGGCGCGCCGAGCTCCGAGCGAGGACGAGCTCGGCGGTCCCGGGGATCGCCTTGGGACTGAACCCCATCCCCATGACGGCCATCTTGACCTCGGTGGCGAGTGCCCAGCGGTGACCGTACTCAGTGTGGTTGTAGTCCGTAGCCATGTTGCCCTCCTGATGATACAGTTATACCATGGTGGCCTGGGGGTTGCATGGGAACCTGCTGGGATGTTATGTCACAAGGGTCACAAGGGCCATAAGGAGCCCGACGGCGACGGTGGCCCACGGGAGCACACATATGAAGACCGCGATCTCCATCCCCGCCCCGCCGCGCGGTCACGTCCCACTCGACGTAGGCGCCGCTCACGCGAGCACCTTCACGGTGTCGAGCAGGGCCAGCTTCAGCCCGCCGTCCGCGGTGGCGACGTGGGCGAACCAGACCTGCTCGGAGTAGGCGGCCCGCTCCGCGTTCCAGTGCGTCCCGGGGCGGACGGCGCGGAGCGTCCCGGAGACCTCGTTGCCGAGGTAGGAGCCGGTCACGGTGGCCCCGGTGCGGAGGGAGGAGAGGCCGGCGCGGCGGAGGGCGGCGGCGCGGGTGGGGGCGGCGGTGGTGGCACGGGACGGCGGCACGTTGTTGCTCATGTTGCTCATTCCTCCGCCCTCCTGATGATACAGTTATACCACGGACCACCGGCCATTGCACGAATCCCGCAAGGGGCAGGGGCCGAGGGCACCCCCACCCCTCGAGGACCCTCACTCCTCCGAGGGCTTGGCCCACGAGGCCTTGCGACCCTTCCGGGTTTCCACGATGGCCCCATCCGCGAGGAGGGTACGGGCCACGAGGAGGATGTCGGTGTAGATGAACCGGTCCTCGGCGACCTTCAGGAGGTCGATCGCGGTGACCGGGCCGGCCTCGATGAGGGCCAGGAGGGTCTCACGGCAGGCCTCCAGTCGCGGAGCCACCTTGGCCGTGGGTCCACGAGGACCGACCGCCTTGGCCTTCTCGGTGACCGGCTCGGGCTCGGGGAGGCGGACCAGGCCACCGTCCTTGACACCGACCCGCCCACCGAGCTCGACGAGCTGGAGGGTGAGGGCGGTCTGGGAGAGCCCGGCGAGCTTGGCCAGGGCGTTGACCGTGATGGGGGTCTCGTAGTTGAGGTGGTCGATGAGGGTGGCGGGGATTTCGGTGTCCATGATGGTCTCCAGGTCGTTGAAGATGCTGTCGGTCGGGGTGTTGATGGTTTCGTTGCTCATTTGTTCCTCCTCCTTACTGTTAGACTATACCACGGTTTGGTTTGCCTTGCACCGTTTCCGGTGGGCCGGTTTGGTGGGGGTTTGAACCCCGGTGGCCGGCCGCCACCATGAGACCAATATACCATGGTCTCGAGCCCCTTGCACCGTTTACCAGGTGACCAGCACGGCGATCTTGCCGGTCTCATCGTCCTGGACGAACTCGGGGTCGACCAGTGCCTCGTAGTCGGGCTCGATGTCATCAGCGTCGAGGTCGTCCGACCAGGACCCCCGGGAGACGGTGACGATGTCGACGGGATCCTGACGGTCCTCGTTGATCACCTGGATCTCCATGTCCTGGGGGAGAGCCTGAAGAGCCTTGATCAGTTCCGAAACAGTCATTCCTTCCTCCTTGCTAGATCAGTATACCACGGTTTGGTTGGCCTTGCACGGTTTCAGAATGGCCGCCAGCCCTCGTCGCCGGCCCGCTCGTCCCGGAGGAGCTCGATCCCTCCCGGACCCTCATCAGCGACGAAAGGTTCGCCGTCATCACGGTCGATGAGGTCGAGGTGGATGTCGTTGCGGATGTGGTCGAAGTAGAAGCTTTCGGTTTCGTTGGTCATTCTGCCCTCCTGATGGTTAGTTATACCATGGTCTCCTCACCGTTGCACGGGTTTAGCTGACCTTGACCAACTTCCCGTCAACGATCGTCCCGGTGCCGTACCAGGTGTGGGGCTTCGGGTAGTGAGGTCCCTCGAGGCTGATCTTCCCGTTGAGGGGGACGGTGCCGAGACCCGGCTGGAACACCTCGACGAGTGTGCCCGCGACGAGGGCGTCCTTGAGGGCCTTCTTGCTCTTGAAGTTCGGATTGACGTATGCCATGTTGTCCTGCTCCTTACTTTTCAGTTATACCACGGTGGTGGCGGGGTTGCACGGCCGCGTGACAAAGACATTCACCCACCCTCCGGCAAGGGAAGTGTCCGTGAACGGCAGCACAACATCGCTCGCCGGGACGTTGATCTCATCGATCGATCTCAGGGTCCATCCACGCTTGAAGATCTCAAGGTGGACGTCGATCTCCCACCGGATCCCTTCGACAAGGATCTCGCCGGTGCGCTCATCAACGATATCGTAGAGGTAACCACCCTCCATCCTGCCCTCCTCACCCTCTGGTTATACCACACCAACCAAGGGGTTGCATGGTCACCAGAAAGAGATTGTCGGATGAACCTCGAGCTTCCACCTCTTTCGCTGAGCCCACGTGGCGTCGTCCCACCTGCCGTACTCGCGTGCGACCTCGATGTCGTTGCCACGTTGAATAATACTCTTCTTGCCGCCGCGGAGGATCCTGAAGACACCAGTATCGAGGTCTGCCGCTGTGACTTCGTTCTCTTCATGATCGAGCAGGGTCGCGAGCTGCCCGTTCGGGAGCATCACCTCCGCGGGATCATCCTCATAGACAAACACCACGTAGGTTGCCTTGATGGTCTTCTTCTTTGCCATTCTCCCTCCTTGTACACGGGCCCCCGCGGGGGCGCATGCGTGACATCGCTGTCACACTTCTTTGGGCTTCCTCTTGGGGACGTACCGCCGCTTGCAGAGGTGGGCGTCCTCGATCATCACGGGGATCCCGTTGTAGAGGACGAGCCAGGCCTCCCCGGCGAGTGTGGCTGCCGTTGAGATCCCCTTGTGGGTGTGCCGACCGTAGATCCCGAAGTCCTTCGCGAGGGCCCGCCTGATGATCGTTGCGGGGTCGCCCCTGGTGAGCCTCACAGACTTCGGGTATCCGCTTTTGCACTGGATCATCCCATTTGTCCATGATTCAACCCTTGAGCTGATCCATACGAGCTGACCCGGCGTGAACTCCTTACGTCTCATCGTTCTTCCAGTTTCGGCATGCTCGCCGGTGGGCTTCCTTCATCCGATCGATCTCCATCATGTGCCGTCCGAGCCAGCCCTCGAGGGTGCCGCCGGCCTCGAAGTGGGCCCGGCGCTCGAGACCCCGGATCGCCTTCAGGTGCTTGATCTTGCGGCGGGTTTCGATGTCCTTGCGGGTGCGTGCCATTGGTTCCTCCTGATGAAGTAAGTATACCACACCCGCCCGCCGCTTGCACCCTTCATGGGTAGTCCATCGGTGGTCCGGGCCACCATCGGCGGGCTGCCATATGGGCTGCATCGCGAAGGGCCTGCTTGATCATCCAGGCGTAGATGACGCCCGCGACGAGCGGGACCGCGGCGATCCGTGCAGCTCGACTCACGCCTCGATCTCGGCGAACTGGCCCACGCTCGCCCACATGAGGCCGATGTGGAGGGTCTCGCTCAGCGGGGGACAGCCGTTGCCGATCTCCGCCATCCGGGCCTCGTAGCTCTGGGTCTGGGAGACGAAGTTGTTCACCGCAAGGGCCTCGACGATCCGGGCACCGAGGGTCGCGGCACGCTGGTGGCTCTGCTCGAAGGGAGTGAGGGTGGCGGTCATGTGTGCTCCAGTGTTGCGGGTTGGCTTGATCATGTGTATACTATACCAGGCGGGTCGGGGGATTGCACCAGCTCGAGACGATGCCCGGAACCTTTCGACCGAGCACCGCCTGCTTCGCCGCCGCGATGTGCTTGCAGGATCTTCCGAGGGTTCGCCAGCCGCTGCACTCGCACTCCCACTTCTCACCGCGCTTCTCGCTGAAGCGCCAGAGGAGATAGCTGTCCCAGCCGTTCGAGGCAGCCATGACGGCACCAGCATCGGGCTCACTGAATGACATCTTTCGAGTCCTCCACATGGTCAACGAAGCATTGTTTCCTGCTGAAGCGGATGCCGAGCTCCTGGAAGACGTACTCGGCCCTGGTGATGGTGGGAACACCGGGAACCTCAACCGGAATAAGCCCCCCGCCCGCCGCGACGCAGATCATGACGGTGACGAGCTGGATCACAGGGTTCCCAGGCATGAGCCCAGGCCGCACCCGCCTGAGCAGATGAAGATCGTGAGAGCGGACTTGGCGAAGAGACCGAGTGAGGTCCCCGGGCGGGTCCAGATGTAGATGACAGAAGCGATCGCGAGCATGGTGAACATTGTCGTCCCCTTATGATAGTACTATACCACGCCCACCCGCGGGTTGCACACCTCAGGTGACCGGAACCACCGCCGCTTCGTCGATCCAGGAGATCCCGCCGTCCTCGTAGAAGAGGACAAGGACCTCACCACGCTTGGGAGTCGTGGTGAACTCCGAGCGCATCCGTCTGTCACGATCCTGCCAGGAAGAGGATGAGGAACCGCCCAAGACATTGGGGCGGTAGTCGAGGACCTGGCCGTAGTGGGCCCGGGAGTTTCCGGTCCCCCCGAGCCGCACCTGGACGAGGTCACCCTTTGTCACAGGGCAATCCCGATCTTCGCAGCGGCGCGCGCGGCGTAGGACTTGCCCTCCTCCGAGAGGACGAAGCTTCCAACCGCCGAGCAGCTCCGGGTCAGCATGCCGCGGGTGGGACGGGTCTTGGGGGCGGTGTCGCGGAAGAGTCGACCGCGGTACCCGTTACCGATCCTGAAGTACATCGAGTTCCAGGAGCCCACCCCGGGGGTCCCGAAGCGGTACTGGTGGAGGGCTCGGAGGTACCAGCGGGCCGGCATCCCCGGGTTGGCGTACATCTTCAGGCACAGGTACTCGATGTTGTTGAGAGCGAGGACGGGGTCGGACTTGAAGAGGGGAAGTTGCATTGGCTCGTCCTTGGTTGGTGTGGTTACAATACCACAGGGGCGGCGGGAATGCACCGTTTCCCGCTTGACTATTCAGTTATACCATGGTGGGCCGGCCGTTGCACGAATCCCGAATCTGCTCGACCAGAGCCCTGAGCTCTTTGTGTCCTTCGAGAGTTGACTCGAAACGGATGACCTCATCGACGATAGATCGATGATGCTCCCTGTGGAAGGCCTTGATCTCCTCCAGGGGTGTCCCGTCGACACCCATGGTCACCCACCTTCGAAGGATCTCACTCACCGGGCGCGCCCTCGACGATACCGTCGTCCTCGTCATCGTACCCGTCCTCCTCGTCGAGGTCGTCGATCGTACCCTCCCAGCCGGTGATCGTGGTTGCGTCGAGGGTCTCGGTGTCGAGGCGGACGAGCTCGATGATCGTCGGGCCCTCACCGACGGAAGCCTTGCACTCCTCGAAGGAGTCCACCGCCTCGCCCTCGGAGCGATGGTAGTAGCTGTACTGCCCGATGTAGTAGCCGCCGACCGAGACGTTGACGATGTAGATGGACGCCATGATTCACTCCAGTTGGTTGGTTGGCCGATTGACTGTACAGTTATACCACGGTCCGGAGACCGTTGCATGGGTTCACTCGTCGTCCTCAGGTTCCTCTTCGTCCTCCTCGAGCTCGTTCGCCGTGTCCTCCATCGAGCACATCGACCCACCGAGGTACCCGTGATCCCCTCCGAGGGCGATCAGGATGTGCGGGTACCAGTAGCTCCGAGCTCGGGTGTACACCATGTCGTCCCCACCGGCGATGTCCATCGCCTCGGCGAGGAGCTCCCGGATCTCGTCAGCGATCTCGCGGATTCGGTCTGCTGCTTCGGTTCGACTCATTCCTTCCTCCGTTGTGAGATCAATATACCATGGTGCCGGACCGGATGCATCGTTTCAGTCGTGGAGGTGGGATCGGGGTGGGAGTCTCTCAACGAGATCATCCTCAACGCTCATCCAGCTGCCACCTGTGTTCCACTCGATGAGCAGGATGGAGCCCTGACTCTGCTGCTTCTCCATCAGGTTGATCACCGTTCCAATCGTTCCCTTCCTCGCACCGAGCCAGTCTCGGAGGAGGATGACACCGTCACCTCGTTCCCAGCTCATCATTTCCTCCTTCGTCGCCGCCGACGGTTCGAGATGATCCTCACATGTGGACTCGACAACATCATCCTCTCACCCCCGTGGGTGAGGATCGTCAGCATCGGCGGCTTCCATCCCCTGTCCTGCGCGTCGATCACGATGCCCTCTATCACCCGCGCGTCGGTCCATGTGCAGCTCACGAGATCCCCCGTACGGGGCCAGACAGGCTTGCGGGCGGGCCCCCGCGGGGGCGGCGCGCGCGCATCCGTGACATCGTTGTCACACTTACGCCGGGGCATCTGGAGACCCCATCACATCCGCCCCTTGTGGTTCGTTCCGATCGAGCCGCTCTCACCGATCTTCCGGAACTTCATGCTGCCCATGTAGGTGTTGCTCCCGCTGAGCTGGCAGCTCTTGCCGACGTTCTGACCCGAGTTGCTCCGCCACGCCTTCACGTACGCCGAGCGGTCCTTCTCGCTGTTGAAAGCAAGCACCGTCACACCGACTCCCTTACCATCGCCCGCCGCGACGCCGGCATAGGCGACGGCAGTCTCCGTCCCGAGCTCCTCGACGCAGTCAGGACATTCGTTGATCAGCCCTCCCACCTGCCGCTTCAGGGGCGTGCCCGGGTTGAACTCAATCCCACAGTGTTTGCACTCACGAATCATTCCGCCTCCATCCTGTGTATACTATACCACATCCACCGGCGGTTTGCACACCCCATCCTCCCAGCTCTTCACCCGCTGATAGAGGTCGACGAGAGACATCACATCCGCGATCCGCATGCTGCCGTTGAGACCCGTCAGGATCCGGAGACTCATGCCCTCAAGGTCGACTTCGATCTCGCCCTCACCGAAGTCGCAGATGATCCGCTTGATGGGTTGGCAAGGAACCACCCTGGCGGCAGGGTCGCGGGGTGGGAGGCAGGGCGTGCCGTCCGAGTGCTTCATCCCGCGCTCCGCCATCAGGAGCTCAACTGCCTCCTTCGCCTCCCTGAGACCGATCCCGGGCGCCCACGTCCGTCCGGCGGTGGAGACAGGAAGGAGGGGGTTGGGCGCAGAGGACTTCCGGTGCCGCTCGGCATCCCGGACGGTCTTGATCGCTGGGATCTTGTCGCCCGCCGCGAGGGCCGCGTTCACCTGCCCCCACTCAGTCGCCGTCAGCATGATACTGATCATTCCTTCCCCTGTTGTGTTCCAGTTATACCACAGCGGACTGCCGGTTGCACGGGTCAGTTGTCGAATGCCACCACCATCCTGATCCTCGACCTGATCTCAAGATCGTCGAGGGTGGCTTCCGGGCCGAGACCCAGGACATCCCGCAGCGGGACATTCATCGGGATCGCGTTGGGACGCCACCCCCGATCCTGGTGACCCCCGATCCAGATCTCATCGACCATATCATCGAGAGCTGGCAACGTCTCATGATCGATGCACTCCCCCTCATCCAGGATCCCCTCGTTGTTGTTGAGAAGGTCCATCGCCCGCTTCTCAGCATTCGCGGCGTAGACGTCGTCCCATGACGCCTGGGAGTGGTTGTGCAGGTCACCGCCCCAGCTCTCACAGTATCCAGACCAGTACGCCCCGGTGTTGCCGTCGGGGCCGCGGGGATCCCAGGGGAACGAGAAGGGGCCCGCACCGCGCCCACCGCCCCGAACTTGGGCGATGATTCCAAACCAGGTGTAGGACCTGCCCTCGTTGATCTCACGAAAAGCCGCCCAGGTGCCGTTCGGCAGCTTGCACTCCCAGACCCCGTGAATGTTGCAACCCATTCTAGTATCCTCCACTTGATATGAAGACTATACCACAGGGGATCCTGCGTTGCACAGGCACCGCCCCTGCATCCCGGGCCCCCTGGACCCATCTGGCCGGCCGGCCTTGGTTTACCCCTTACACCCGGGTTGGGTGGGTCCAGAGGTCACGGGAGTCACACCCCGGATAGCCACCAGATACCCCCTGGGGATGAGTGCCTGGGTGCCGTGCGGGGTGAGAACGATCACCCCCGCGGTGCCGCTGTCGTTGCGCAGCATCACAAACAACGAACCCCCCGGGTACTTCCCGAAGGGTTGCGTCGTGTCCTGGAGTCCGAGCAAGGTGCCCGGCTCCCAGCCCATCACTCCTCCTCAGCGACCGCAACTACCTGGAAGCCGCTTGCGTTCAGGGAGAGCCAGGTGGTAGCGCCCGATCCCCCGAACCTGTTCTTCGTGGTCTCGAGGCGACGGCAACCGAGCAGATCCTTGTCCTTCTTCTCGATGGTGAGCTGCACCATCGCGTCGACGCAATGCTTGAGCTTGTTACTCCCAGCGAAAACTCCACCCTTGGTCACCTGCCCGATGACGATCGCGTTGGTGTAGTTCTCCTTGCACCAGTTGGTGATCTGCTCCAAGCTTCGCTCGGCCGTCGCAGTGGTGATGCGGCCCGTGGAGAAGTGGCCGTCATCCATGCACTGGAGGGAGTCCACGATGAGCATGAAGGGCTTGCCCTTGTTCTTCTCGAGGTTGCGGAACTTGTCCGCCTTCTTCAGGAGCTCACCGACCTCGTTCTCGCTGCCGACCGCGAACCCCTTGCGGAGTCCGAGACGCTCACAGGCGGCCTTCACCTGGAAGAGCGACTCCTCGGCGGTGTTGAAGACCGCGACCGCACCGGAGCGGGTGAGGTGGTCGGCGAGGGTGAGCATCATCGTCGTCTTGCCGGCACCGGCCTCGCCGGTGAAGATCATCGAGGCGGAGGGCGTGAACCCCACACCGCCGATCGCGGCATCGAAGAAGTCGAGGCCGGAGAGGAACTTGTGCCGCATCGCCTCGGGGACGACGACATCGTTGATGTTGCTGCCGAACTCGACGGAATCAGTGGCGACCTTGAGACGCATTCAGTACCTCGATTGATTGGTTGGTTGACTGGCCGTTGGTGTTCCCCACCAACAAGAATACTATACCACAGGACTTGAACCCTTGCACGCTTGCCGTCGGAGCTTCACCCCCAGTGGGTGTGCTGGTGACGGAAGGTGCTGGGGTCGTAGATGTTCGTGAAGGTGAAGACCTTGAACGACTTGCCCGGCCACGCCTTCTTCAGACGGTTGACCACCCCACGGAGGGTCTTGAGATCACGGTCGATGGAGCGACCCCCACTGCCGACGGGCTCGTCGATCCAGTTTGGCGAGTAGGGATTCTCGGTGACGTAGGAGTAGTACTGCATGTTGCCTCCGTTGGTTGGTCCGCTTGACTATCCAGTTATACCACGGTTTCCGGACCGTTGCATGCCTGCTGCTCGAGGGGAATGACACTCTCAAGGTACGTCCACCTGGGTCCGACGTCGAGCATATCGTTCCAGAGGATCCGAGCCTCAGGTTTCATGTGCATCATCGACCGCATCTCGACGATGAGGCCGATCGCATCAGGATTGTCCTCGTTGGGATCCAGGATCGGATTCGACCTTGGACTGACGAGATCACCGAGATGGAAGACCGGCATCACTCCAGCTCCGCGCTCGTGTCGTTCCAGTCGCCGTTCGGGTCCTCGTCCACGTCGGTGCTGCCGTCAGCCTCACCAAACTCGAGGCGATCGACCGCACCGTCAGCTCCCATCTCACACAGCATGTCGAGCATCTCATCGACCACCATGTCGGCGGGGGCATCGACCACCGTGATGTCGTCCTCGAAGAAGAAGATCGCGAACCCGGACTCGTCCCAGGCGGGCCGGCAGCAGTAGACTGCCCGGTCCACCTTCATCTCAGGGGGCATGAGCTCCCAGCCCCAGTCCTTGGCGTTGCGGGAGACGCCCTTGACGACGAATCGACCCGCGTAGTCCGGGTGGGAGACCGTGATATCGAGCCGGCCGCGGAACCGATTGAGAACGCGCTGGGTAAGATCCATTCCTTCCTCCTGATGATACAGTTATACCATGGTCCACCGCCGGTTGCACGGGTGCGTCACCAGAGAGCCACCTGGCGGACGACCTCGGGGGCCTCGTCCTCCCCGAAGACCTCGTCCGCGATCTCCCGCAGCAGGTCGGCGGCGTGCGCAGGGTCGCCCCCGCGATCCAGGTACTCGCTGACGAGGGCGTTCAGGTGCGCTGCGAAAGTTCCGTAGTCCATGTTCACTCCACCTCGATGAGGTCGCCGAAGGTTCCGTCGAGACACCAGTCATCACTCATCGCCTCGCCGCGGGCGATCATCACAGCGAGCTCCTCCAGGGTGTTGTACCCCTTGACCTTGCAGTCCTCGGAGAGGCTGACTGGGTAGACCGAGGCGTTGTAGTCCCCGATGGTGCCGTCCCGGTAGGCAGCCTCGAGCTCCTCGTAGGAGCTGAAGTCGTCCATGCTGCCGATGATGTAGATGAAGGTGCGCATTCCGTTTGCTCCTTGGTTGGTTGTTCCTGACTATCCAGTTATACCATGCCGGGCGGGCCGTTGCATCAAACCGGCTGGATGCTCCCGAAGTTCCAGATCGGGGTCGGAAGATTCGTGCCGTTCTCCATGACGATCATCCAGAGACGCTCACCGTGGGTGACGGCCGGTCGCTCAGCGATCCACTCAGCGACCGTGCTTCGGAGACTCTTCCTCTCACCGAGCTGGTAGCCGAGGAAGATACCCTCGATCTCGGCCCCGTACTGTGAGGACCTGACGAGATCCCCGGGATTCGGGTGGAACTTCGTGGACTTGTACTCCCTCATCGAGTTCTTGATGAACTCATCGACGAGAGCATCCTGGGCACCGACCACCTTGTCGGTGTACTCGTTGGGATAGCACCTGAAGACCGCCTGCTTACGTCGATCCCAGAGGCGGGTCGCAGGGCTCTTGCCGTTCCACGGGTTTCCCGGGGAGGTGATCCAGCCCGCGGTGCTGAAGTTGATCCCGGAGTACCGGACTGCCTCCCGGAGGAGCTCGGTCTGGGTGACCCCGGGGTTCGCGATGACGAACTCGCAGGCTCGGCGAACCGCGACCCCGCTGTACCCGCCGGGAACCTTGTAGTCATTGACGATCAGATGTTCCTTTGCCATTCCGCCCTCCTGATGATACAGTTATACCATGGTGGTCAGCCGGTTGCATCGGTTCCGTCGTCGACCAACACTGGCACGACGTTCTCCCAGTCGACATGGATGGGCTTCGACCTGCCGTGTGGGAGCACGTTGTACTTCGTGCCCTTCCGGTTGAGAACGACCCCCTGCAGCTCGTGGAGCCGGAGCTGAACGAGGGTCCCGGGCTCGATGCCGTTGTAGTCGTAGTTGCGGACCTCGGGCGTGTCAGCCTCGATGAGCTGGATGAGGTTCTTCGGAGCGAACCACTGATCCTTCCAGGAGGGGTCACGGTCAGGCCCAGCGCGGAACCAACCATCGCTCCGAATCTCGTAGACGTACATGCTCTTCATCATCCCAGCACGCTGGGACACGCGGACGATGGCTACTTTCATTCTTCTTCCTCCTCGAGGCGAACCTCATCGCAGGGTCGGAGATCAACGGCATTGCAGAGTGCGATGCCACGGGGTCCGAGCACCTGGACGATGCTCGAGGTTGTCACCACGGGTGGGAGCTGGGTGACCATGTAGATCGCATCGAGACCGAACTGGACTCGGAGCCAGGACCCCTTCCGCGCCGTGTAGGCCTTGCCGACCTCGAGGCGGACCGTGGGACCCTGCTTCTTCCGAGCGACCGGGCGGTCAGTCAGCATTCGTACACCGGGCTTCGGCATTCCTTCCTCCTCCTGATGATACAGTTATACCACAGCCGGCCCGGGATTGCACGGTTTCAGGAAGGCCGCCAGCGTGGGCTTCTGGGGCCCCGGGGTGTGTTACCCCACACCTAACCGCAAATCGGGGGCCCTGGCGCCCTCTTCTCGGACTCCGAACCCAGGAAAGCCCAGGAAACCGTGGAATATGTGGGGCTTGCGCCCCATTCCACCGGCCCCCGGGCGGCCCCAACCGGCCCCTCAGGCGGCCTGGGACTTCTTCTCAGGGTGCTTCATCTTGATGACGACGTCCTTGCTGTCGACATCCTTGAAGTAGAGCTCGTTTCCAGGATCGAGAATCCAAGCTCGCCGCTTCCGAGAAGAGCTCGGCTTCGGAGCACCGCCGTCAGTGAGGATGATGAAAGCGTCGATGTCTTTCTGGGAATCAGCAAACTTGGTCGGTGCCTCGAAGTCCGTACCACCGCACCGGGTCCGCTTCGGGGTGACTGCCGAGCCCCGACGCCAGACGAAACCGTTCTTTACGTCGACCTCGGTGTCGAAGTAGTAGACCTTGAAGGTGGCCTTCCGGGAGAGCGATGCCAGCTCACCGAAGAAGAGCTCAAGTGAGGAGTCCGGCACCGAACCGGACTGATCGACAAAGATCGCAATACTCGGAAGGTAGTTGTACGTAGTTCCGGGCTGGCCCATCGGGTCCTTCTTGGAGGAGCGGGTCCAAGTCTCCTGGCGATCCTGGCGGTGGGTGAACCCGACGAACTGTCGGAGAACGCTTTGCCAGGGGATCTCACCGCTCACGAGCTTTCGGATGGCAGCCTGCATCTCGGAGGGCACCGTACCCCAGGAGTTCGTACGGTCGGCCTTCTGGGAAGCCTCCTTGAGGACCTGCCGGACCTTGCCCTCGGCGAGCTGCCGGTCCTCCTCGCTGACATTCTCGGAGTCACCCCAGCCCTCGTGGCTGTCACCCCCACCCATGGCTTCGGCGAGCTTCTCCATCATCTCCTTGAAGGCCTCCTCGCTCTTCTTACGCTCGGCCTCCATCTCCTTGACCGTCTCGTTCTCCATGAGCTTCCCGAAGTACCACTCGGTGGACTCGCCCTTCGGGAAGGAGGCGATGAGCTTCGAGAGCGCCTCGTGGCGGGCGATCTCCTCTTCGGTGCGCTCGGCGGCCTGCTCTGCCGTGAGCTTCGGGAAGGGGCGTCCGGGGATGAGGCCACCCTCAGGGAGCTCGTCCTCGGGGATCATCGAGTTGATTGCGAGATCGGCGGCCCAGTTGTGGACCCAGTGAGGATCGTATCGACGGGTCGTCGTGTGAAGCAGGATGAGGTGAAGGCTCTCATGCTTCAGGAGCCCTCGGACCTGGCGGTCGGAGAGGCCGGCGCAGAACTCACGGTTCCACCACATGGTGATCTCGGAGCCCTTCTGGACGACGCCCGCCGTGGGGATCTCGTCGGTTTCGATCTTCGTCAGCGAGCGGATGATGTCCGCGTAGAACGACTCGTTCCAGGCGAGGGCCACCAGGTGGCTGTCCATGTCGAAGTCGCGCAGACGGACGGGGTCCACGACCTTCTTCGTTGCTGCCACGTTGGGGGTCGTACCCGCGGTGCCCTGAGTCTTGGTTGCCTTTGCCATTTGTTTCCTTGCCTCCATTCAAGTAGACTATACCATAGCGCCGGCGGGGTTGCACAGGACGCGTCGGGGAGAAGGTGGACCGGCCCGAGCCTCGAGGGAACGGAGGAACGGAACGGAAGACTCGGGGCTCAAGGGCCGGTCCACGAAAGTGAAAGGGTCTGGGGGTGTGGGCCTTCTCCCACCAACCCTCGGGGATTGCCTCCAAACACCCCCAGACCGAGACTAAAGTAGTAGCTACGAACGCGGGCCCAGAGTGAGGAGAGCAATCAGAAGCGATCCAAGGCTCTCCGCGCTTACTGGGCCCGCCGAAGGGAGGAGCGTGCCCTCACCGAAGATGTCATTTCTTGACGCCATTAGCCTTTGTTGCGACCTCGAGGATTCGGGGCTGGATGAACTTGTGGAACTTCACGGTGTTGGCCTGCTTCCCGGAGCTCACCGAGGACCAGAGGGCCATGACCTGCTCGCCGCTGACGGCCTGGCCGAAGGCACCGAGATTCTGGATCTGAGTGAGGGTGAGCTCCTTCTCCTTGCAGAGGTTGCCAACCTTCTCGATGATCGCCAGGACCTTCTCGGCGGGCAGCTTGGCGACCTTCTTCTCGAAGCTCTTCCAGCGGTCCACGATGTCCTCGGCCGAGATCACCGAGTCGTACTCCTTGATGAAGTTGACGAAGGCGATCGCAGTCGGTGCACCAACGTAGCCCATCGCGATCGCGTAGAAGCCGGCGGGCAGCGAGTCCTTGTCGGAGCCACCATGCTGGCTCGGAGCCAGGCCGTTGTCCATCAGCGTCCGGGCCAGGCGGGCCCAGCTTCGCTGGGTCGGCGTGATCGATCCGGGCTCGACCGCCTTCGTCGGGCGAAGGTGCTCGGGGTGCTGGCGGATGAAGTCCACGATGAGCTCGTCGAGACCCTCACTGACCGCCCAGGTGAGCCAGTCCTTGTGGGTGGGGACGAGGTCGTAGGTGACGAACCGGTCCAGGAGAGCCGGATCCATCTCATTGACGTTGTACTCCGGGCTGTCGTTGATCGCCGCGAAGACGAGGGTCTCCGGGTGGAGGCGCCACCCCTTGACCTCACGGTCGAGGACGAGCTGGAACGCGGAGTTCTGGACACCCGGCGTAGCACGGTTGATCTCGTCCAGGAAGAGGATGACGGGCTCAGTGCAGGCCGCGTGGAGCCAGTCGGGGGGAGCGAACGAGGTGACCCCCGTCGACTTGATGAGCTCGTGGTTCGGGACGCCGACGAGGTCGCCTTCCGTGAAGAGGGAGAGGCGGACGTCGAGGAGGCGCTTGCCGGTGCGCTTGGAGACCGCGGCGGGGACAGCGCTCTTGCCGATGCCGTGAGGGCCGCGAAGGAGCACCGCGTCCTTGACGAACTGCAGCACGATGTTGAGGGTCGCGAAGTCGATGGGATTCGAGGCAGCCATGATTGAACTCCGTTCCGTTGTTGTTGTTTCCGTTGGCGTTCCGCACCAACATTCTAGTTATACCATGCCGGTCCGGCCTTTGCATGAAACCCGTTTGGACCGGACCGGCCGGTTGGTGCCGGAGGGTTCCAACCTCCGCACCAACAAGAAGACTATACCACGGTCAGCCGGCCGTTGCACCGGTTCCCCCGGCGAGGTGGGCCGCCGCCGAGGAGATGGTGCCATGGAGGAGCCGGAGCTTCTCAGCGTCGGCGGTGTACCGAGCCGCTCGGTTCTCGAGGCTCTCGATCTGATCGCTGAGGTTCTTCAGCATCGACATGTTGGCGATCGAGGCCGCGATCTCACCACCGCACCCAGCGAGCTCCGTCCGGAGCTCCTCGATCCGGATGCCCTCACGGAGGGTCCAACCGAAGAGGGTGAAGGCCCACTGCTTGGCGGACTGCGCCGAGCCCGTTGCGTAGCAGACCGTTTCGTAGGTCCGACCATCGGTGACCTTCCAGACGAAATCGGGAGCGTCGACGGAGCCGTTCTTCACACGCTGCACGGAGCTCGAGCACCGGTCCCAGAGCTTGTTGCTCCGCATCGTGACCCCCGCGGAGGAGAGCCCGACACCGCGATCCTTGCTCCAGTTGGGACGTTGACCCCAGCGGGCAACGACGTAGTCACGGGCGTGCTCCGGGCGGATGAAGCCGGCGCGGATGACCTCGATGTCCTCGACGGGTCGGTGCTTCTCGTACTTGCCGCGAAGCAGGCGATCCACGATGTCATCGACATGGGCGTCGGTGAGTCCAAAGCTGGGGTTACGTTCAGTTGCCATTCCTTCCTCCGTTGTGGATACACTATACCATGGACCGCCGGCCTTTGCATGCCTGCCGTCGGAGCCTCAGCCCTTCGGCTTCCACTCCCAGACGGTGTCACTGCTGTCGATGTACTCGACCCGCCCATCGAGGCACTTCCGGTAGGCGTAGTCCTCATTGCGCTCGGGCCAGGCGTCGTGGAGCCAGTGCTCACGCTCCGAGCGCTCGTTGTAAACCTCGAATTCACCGGGACCGTTGAGGCAGCGCATGCCGCCCCGACGGAGAGCCTTCTCCACCATGATGACCACATCGGCGTGGAGCATCTCATGGAGGGACGGCCCGATGTTGCTGGGGTAGCCGTCGAAGTGGCAGTAGACCCCGACATATCCGCCGTCAGCGGTCTCGTATCCGATCGTTGAGCGGGTGCTCATGGTTCACTCCCCTTCGTTGAAGTTGTAGATCATGCTCTGGGCGTCCTCAAGGACGACCATGCTCTTCGCCGTGTGGAAGACATCGCCGAGGGTCGTGCGGGTGGTCCAGGCGGGCAGCTTCGTCTCCGCGATGAGGCGGGCGAAAGCCCAGAGGTCGTCGTTCTCGAGCGCGGAGATCTGACGCAGGAAGGCGAGGGCCTCGTTGCACATCGCGCGGTCGAGCAGGTCGTGGGTGGTCTCGTTCTTCATGATCCGCTCCGGTTGTGTTTCGATCTTACCATGCTGCCCCGCCGGTTGCACGGGCTCCTCGGGGATGAGGTTGCTCTCGTGGGCAATGTGACAGCTCTCCGCCACATTGTCAGGACGGGCGACGGTGTAGTATCCGGGGTCGAGGATCCCGATGATCACACGCCGGCGACCCGAAAGCGGGCCCTGGCCCTTCATGATGACGTGCTGGTCGACGCTGAACTTCATGATTGATTCCTCCGTTGTGGATACACTATACCATAGCCTGCCAGGGGTTGCACACTTGCCGCAGGCGGTTCCTACCGTCGGGGTTTGGTCCGCCCGTCGGGCGCCTGGATGTTCGAGGGGTGGACGTGTCGGATGCCTTCATGGAACAGGACGTCCAGGCATCCGGCGCGCATGAGCCACGACGGGCCGGTGGCAGGACCGATCACGATCCCGACCTCTCCCTGCCCGTCGACACCCTTCCTGATCTGGACGAGATCACCGGGATTCATGGCTTCCTCCCGTTGAGCTTCTGGACGTTCGAAGGGTGGACCTGGCGGCGCCTGTCATTGAACAGTACCTCAAGGCATCCACCACCGAGTGGGTGGGGACCGAGCACCATCCCGATGTCGCCGCCGCCGAAGACGTTCTTGTTGAGTTGGATGAGATCACCAGGTTTCACGCCACTCTCCATCATGTGTCCACTATACCACCCCACCCGAGGGGTTGCACCCGGGCTGCAGGAGCTCCAGGTCGTCAGCGCCGACCCAGATCCAGTGAGGAGCCCCGTCGACGAGGAGGAGGGCAGCGGCGATGCGCGCGTAGTCGGGCACCGCGGCGCTGGCGGTCACGGTGCTGACGGTGATCCCGGCGGCGGCGGCGGTGCCGGTGAAGGTCGTGACGGCTTCGGCATCCAGGAGGAGGCAGATCCGGCCGGGATTGTTGTCCCAACCTCGACCATCATTCCAGTAGAGCTGGGTCTTCAGCTTGATGAGGCCACCCTTGTGGGACTGGAGATTATCGAGGAAGGTCACGCCAGCGCACCCTTCATCCAGCTGAGCCACTCGATCTCGCAGCCGGCGTGATCCGCCGGGTTGATGATCGCCTTGAATCCTCCCTTCCGCAGGGTCTCCAGCATCTCCTCACGGACCCCCTCCAGTCCCGTGGTCGAGGTGATGACCACGGGCTTCTTCTCCCAGTTCTCCGTCAGCCACCGAGCCCATTTCCGCCCATCCTGATAGGGCATGTCGTGGAGGGGCTGGTCGACGATCCAAGGCACGGTGGGTTTCCTGACGGTGACGAGATCACCCGGCTTCATTGATACGCTCCAGCGAGAGATCATCGAGCCAGCAGGTCCGATCCCCGAAGGTGACAAGGACGCGCCACCTCCCGTCCTCGAGGACGGTGCCCAGGGAGCCGGACTTGATGAAGAACTCCTTACCGTCCTTCATGCCCCAGAATCCGCCGTCCGCGTCCGGGGCCGCGAGCGCCGCGTGGGTCTCCAGCGTGACGTGGGCGCTCCATGGGTGGATCACCCTGACAAGGTCACCACGATCAAAGTTCATCGACGGGCTCCAGAGCATCGTAGTACACCCACTTGGTCTCCCCGGTGTCGGTGAGGATCTCAACCTCGTCGCCGTAGATCCGGAGCACGACCGCGAGCGGCTCATCCTCCCTGACGATCCGTCTGGCGAGATCACCCGGCCTCATTGACCACGCTCCGCAAAGCTGACGGGCACGAAGTAACCGGTCCGGTCCGGGATCGTCCCAACGTTGCCAGCCCAGGTGACGGTCGAGACCCAGTCGAGCACCTTGTGGTCGAAGTGGCGACCGATGACGAGGACGTGCGTACCCTCAGGGCACCGGGCATTGCCCCGAACCGCGCCGGGGTGGGTGGGACTCCAGATGTCCCCGATCCAGGGAAGCCGTCCGTATGCCATGTCGCCCTCCTTATGATGCCAGTATACCATCCCCACCCGCCGGTTGCACGAACTCCGCCCGGACCCAGACCGACCTGCTGTGAACAAGGACCCTCATCTGCGCGCCGACGACATCATGCTCCACGACCATCGCCAGGGAGCCGCCCTCGATGTCAACCGACCGCCAGTGGTTATCCGAGTTGAACCAGGCCCCGATGACCGGACGGCCCGATGGGTCCATCACCCGGACGAGATCACCCGGCTGCATCGACGCGCTCCCACCGAATGCAGAGGTCGGAGATCCATCCGGACCCGCCCTCCCAGACCACCCGGCTCTCACCATCGCCGGTGTCGGTGTCGACCATGTCGCGCTCAACGATGAGGAGGAGGGTGCCCGGATGGATCCATATGCCGGCGCCGACCATGATCCATCCGGGTGACCGCCAGAGCTCACCGACCTTCGGATTCATTGACGGCCTCCAGGTTCCTGAGGACTACCCAGGTGGGATGCCCGTCGATGAGGACGAGGGTGTCGCATCCAAATGAGGAGAACTCCATCACGACGCCGTGGGCGGCTGATCCATCGTTGAAGACCGGGACCCGCTCGGCCCAGTTTCCGGAGAAGCGTTGGGCCACCCTGACGAGATCACCTACCTTCATGTCGCCCTCCATCATGTGTTCACTATACCATGGCCCGCTCGGGGTTGCACGCCTGCCCGCCCGGTGAGGGGGGTCCGACCGGCCTGCAGGAGGCGCTATATATAAGGCAAGGTCCCACCCCTGGACCGTCCATCCGGGAGGCGAGCGCAGCGAGGCCGCCGGGGTGGCGTGACAACTTGTCAGGCCGGCCGTCCAGGGTCGTGACAGGTTGGCAGGAGGCGGGCCCCCGGGACAACTTGACACGCCGGGGTTGCCGGACCCGTGACAGGATGTCAGGAGCCGTCCTCAGCGTTCATGGATCAGCGATGTCTTGCTCCTCGATGCCGCCGGCCCCCTCACGGTCCTGGGGTCTCTGGGACCCTGTGCCTCTTCTCGGGGATGGTGATCTTCGTGGTGCGGGGTTCCTCCCAGGGACGAGGTGCCGGTCTCGGAGGGAATCCCGGTCCTCGTGGACCTGGCCCGTGCTCGGAGTTCACCCTGGCGCTCCGAGATCCCCTGTTCCCTTAGACTCGGCCCATTGTCAGTGAAGGGGGACGGGGCTCGGAATGGGATGTGAGGGTCTCGGAGGGCCCGGGCGACGGAGAGCCGCGGCGGTCCACAATGAAATATATGGCGCTCGGAGCCGATGTGCAGCGCCGGGAGAAAGAAAAATCATCCAGGGGAGCCGCAGCACGGAGGGTTGGGCGTGCTCAGGGTGGGGTATCCCGGAGTAGAGAGGGAGCAGTGTGACAGGGAGTTGGGGTTACAGAGGCGGGCGCTCCGAGTGTCACGTTACAGGGGGAGATATGTGACACACCGACTGTCACGAAGGGCTGCCGGGGCGCGCTGTGGGCAACGATTCTCGGAGAGCGCGGCGGTGTCTCACAGGGGGTTTGGCGGAGCCCGAGCGGTGGGCAGGGCAACAGGGCGCGGTGTGAATCTGCGTGGCGGGGCGGGCAGAGCCCGCCCCCTGCCACGGGCGCCGGCGATGGTCCGCTTGTCCCCATCCCCTGTGCGGGTGGGGGCACAAGTGTGACATCGATGACACACTTATGGGGCATTCGGGACGAGGTCAATGTGGATCGCGTAGCAGAAGACGATCTCACCCCCTGCGAGCATGATCTCCCAGCGTGCCGCCATGTCCACGCCGCCGCCGGGTCGGACGAGCATCGCGAGGGTGCCGCTCGGCAGGTGGTCGTAGCTTCCCCCCGGACGGCGCCAGATCGGGACCCGGGCAAGGGCGGAGGCAAGGGTCGCGGGACTCTGGCGGAGGGCTCCCGGGATGTACCTCTCCCTCTGCTGGAGGAGGACAAGGTCGCCGGGGAGGAGCGGGATGGGGGAGCCGAGTGTGGTGCTGGGTTGGGTGCTGTCCATGGACCGATCATACCATATGGGGAGCCGGGTTGCACGGGAGTGGGATCCAGCCCGAGTCCCATGGTGATAGGAACGGCTTCCTCCCTGGAGGCATGCTTACGAGGTGGAGCGAGGGTGTCCCATCCGGTGTCAGGACGACTATCACCCCATCGAGCAGCCTACCGAACCTCTCATCCTCCCCTGTCGTATCCGGTAGACCGAGGACAATGAGGGGAGTCCCATCGCTTGCTATTATGAGATCACCCGATGCGGGAGGATTTGTTTTTTGACCGTCCGCGGGCGCCATTTCCTGCCTCCTGATACCTCTTCCTTTAAGTATGGAGGGGAGGGAGCGGAAGCGGAAGCGGGATCAGGGCGGACGAACGTACATTGCCCAGCACTTGACCTTTTTGTTTACGGCCGTCGGCGGGCTTCAGTACGGGCTTGTTGCCGACTCTGGGCCTGGCGGACCGTGCTCAACGTCGAGGCGGACCGTGCTCAACGTCGAGGATCTCCTCCCAGTCGAGGATCCATCCGTTGATCGAACGTCGCCCGAGCTCCCGGGCCTTCCAGGTCCTGTGTGTGCCGTCGGCGATCCAGAGTCC
>Ga0209086_10000014_pt1 | contig 184285 bp, 162 predicted proteins | sample M_130207_XF_Meta_FD_187312 | JGI IMG/M metagenome (GOLD analysis project Ga0209086, IMG submission 187312) | Freshwater microbial communities from Lake Montjoie, Canada to study carbon cycling - M_130207_XF_MetaG (SPAdes) (version 2) | ecosystem: Environmental > Aquatic > Freshwater > Lake... | reverse complement strand
GGCCGTGGAAATGACGGGCCGTGGAAATCGAGGAAAACCAAAAAACGGTTTCCCTCGCTTCCCACCGCCCTTGGAAATCGCTCCGCGATTCCCACATTTCCACCGCCTCGGCGACGAGTCCCTTGTTTCCGAAATCAAACCGCTACCACCGACTCGTGGAAAGGAGCCCTTACTTGGTCCCGGTTATCCCGGCCTCCCCTCTAGGCTCATCTTTCAATTGGAATATGCTAGACCCATGACCATCCTCACCCGCCTGGAGCAATGGAAGGAACGCGGAACAATCTCCGCCGCCCAACACGCGCGCCTCGTAGGACGCGTCCGAGAAGAACCCTTCTCGCTCTTCCTCGAACTCAACACCCTCCTCTACCTCGGCATCCTAGCCTTCACCCTCGGCCTCGGCTGGACCGTCAGCACCTGGTCCGAACAACTCGGCGAAGTCGTCGTCCTGGTCGTCCTCACCACGCTCTTCGCCGCCTGCCTCTGGTACTGTTTCTCCCGCGCCCCCGCTTGGTCCCCTGCGGAAACGCCCTCGCCCAATCTGGCCTTCGACTACGTCTTGTATCTCGGCAGCCTCGTCTGGTCGGTCGAACTCGGGTATCTCGAACATCGCCACGAACTCCTGTCCGCCCAATCCGATTTGTACCTCCTCGCAACGGCCGGACTCTTCTTCCTCCTCACCTACCGATTTGACAACCGTTTCGTGCTCTCCCTCGCCTTAACCTCCCTCGCCGCCTGGTGCGGCCTCTCCCTCTCCCGCTGGCCTGGACAGCAGACCGAGGAATACCGGCTCTACGCCATCCTCTACAGCCTGCTCATCGCCACCGCAGGAGTCGCCTTGCAGCGCCGCGGCCTAAAACCGCACTTCTGCAACACCTATCTCAACGTCGCCGCCAACGTCCTGCTCTGGGCCGTGCTCTCCGGGGTTTTCAAGGACCAGAACTACTGGGCGTGGTCTCTTGCCCTCCTCGGCGCTTGTGGCCTCTCCTTCGCCTGGGGTCTGTCGCGCCGGGAATTCCCCTTCGTGGCCTATGCCATCCTATTCGGCTACGTGGGCTTCAGCGCCACCATCCTTCGCGAAGCCTCCATGCAAGATACCGAACTTCTCTTCTATTTCCTCCTGACTGGCACCGCTGTCCTCGTTCTGTTGGTCTTTCTCGCCCGCCGTTTTGGGAGAGAAGATTGAGAGCCTACAGCGTATCCGACGAAGAGGCCCTCCGCGCCCGCGACTTACTCAAGGACTGGGCCGGCGAAGGCTACCTCACCCCGGCGCAGTTCGAACAGCTGGAACCGGAAACCGCCTGTAAGCTTCGCCGCACCAATGTCTGTCTGCGGATCGTCTCATTCGCTTTCACCCTCCTCATCGTCGCTGCCGCCGTGGGTCTTGCCTTCGTCGTGTTTCTGGATCCCGTGCCAGCCAGCGTCTTTTTGCTCCTCTTCGCTCCCGTCTGCTACGTCGCCGCCGAACTGGCGGTTTCCCAAGCTTCTCTCTATCGCTTCGGCATAGAAGAAGCCCTCGCTGTCTCCTCGATAGGTCTACTTTGCGTCGGTCTCGTGGTCGGCTTTAACGTTTTTCCGAGTACGCCCACCGGAGTCAACATCCAAATTTTGGCACCGCTCGCCGGAACCATCTTTTCCCTCTGGATCTGGCACCGCTTCGGCCTCCCCTATGCCTTTTTTGCGGCGATGATTTTTACCGTCTGGCTAACCGGCTATTGGACCTCCGCCGGCACGGAGCAGCATCTCGCCGTTGCAGCGTTCTTTGCTGTCGCTCTGCTCACCGTGATAGCCATATCCCCCCGCTATCGCCGCACTTATCTCCAGCCGCGAATGGCCATCGCGGAGGCGCTCCTCTGGCTCGGCATTTATCTGGCGTTTAATGTCGAGATCTCCGGATCCAACCCGGTCTGGCTCGGCCGGGGCAGTCTCCTGAATAGCGGCGAATTCCCCCGGCCCTTTTATTGGTCCACCTGGGTCTTGATCTGGTGCCTTCCGCCCGTCGTTTTGGCACGCGGTCTGCGCCAGAAGGACAAACCGGTGGTTGCCGTCGGCATCCTCGTTACTCTGCTGACGTTACTCACAAGCAAATCCTATCTCGGCACTCAGAGTTACACCTGGGACCCGATGATCCTCGGTGCACTCCTGATTGGCACCGCCCTCGTGGTCCGGTATTGGCTATCTACCGGCCCGGGCGGAATTCGCCACGGTTTCACAGCCCAGCGCCTCTCCGGAAGGGACAACTCCCTGCTCGACGCCGGCGTAGCCGTTTCCGGACTCGTCTCGCGCCACCTCCCCGAGCCCACCACGCCTGCGCCCGGCCCCGAAGCCACCTTCGGCGGAGGGAACTCCGGAGGCGCCGGCGCCTCCTCAGATTTCTAACTCTGTATTGGATCAAATGAAATCGGAGGAAAGCGGATTGACGTTACGAACTGCCATCCAACCGGCGACGCTCACCCTCCGAGACGAGTCCGCGCGCGTCATAGGGCTCTCGCACCGTGCCGATTCAGGGGGGGGCGATCTCGGCCCAAGAAACCACCATCCGCGCGCCGGCAGGGAGTATCGAATCGACAGACTCCCATGTCTTATAAATCCCCGCCCGCAGGGCGCAAGCTTCTCTCTTCCACCTGTTTTTCAACCTCATAATTGACGCTGAACCAAAACAACTCTCCCATGAGGTAAGGAACCGCTCCAACCATTCGAGTCCAAAGGCAACCAGATCAGGCCCTCCAACAAATTCGCCGTCGCCGCCCCGACCCTCTCCATCCTGCTCCGCCCGCCAGCCAGATACTCGTTCACGATCACCTCAAAGCAGTGTGTCGGCAAAGCATCGTGGGCCGGATCCCCGGGATGAGCCGTAGATACCGATAGACCCGCTTATCCGTTATCTGCGCTTTATGCTAGGCGTAGTGTTGTAACGTGACCATATCCAAAGGAACCCCCAGCATCGGCAACTGGGTACCCACCTCCAGGGCCTTCTCGAAAGGCTAACCCTGCCCGTACCCATAATCACCCACTTCCAAGACGCCCGCGTCGGGGGGATCACTGTCGAGCAAGGCCTACACAATCTCATTGACCCCGCCGATAACCGGCCCGACGGATCGAACACTTCCATGAACCATGAGAACGGCACCCGGCGAGCTACCCAACCGGGAAAGATCAGCGGCCAAGGAAGGTTCTTCCCTGTTTGCCGTCGGTAGAATCGCCGGTCAAAATTCGCCAGCGAGAGGCGAGTAAGCGTGGTTGGCCCCGAGGTCGGCCGTGGAAATGACGGGCCCACCACCGCGACGGCGATGCTACCGCTTCCCTGTTCAAACCCGAACAGGAACACCGTACACTCCGAGGTCCCTCGATTCCAGCCGGCCCCGCAACTCAAACCGTCGAACGCTGCCGCTCCGCTCTATCCGGCCTCACCCACACCAAACAGCACGGAGGCCCAAGGAAGTGCGCGTAGCTGTCATCGGTTCAACCCTCTCCCATAGGGCCCTATGGGAGAGGGCCCTATGGGAGAGGGACGGATACCCGCACAGCCGGAGAAGCCAGAAAGAGAAGTGAGAAAGCAACTCCCTGATAGCATGGTTACCACCGTGATTCGCTTTCTACGCCTGCCCCTCTTGCTCAGCCTGCTTCTTTGCGGCTGTAAGCCGTTCGTCCTTGAACCGGTCCCCGACTGGGCTTATCCCACCAATCCCGCGCCACCGTCGGGCCAAGCCGCCCCCGTCGCGCCCCAAGGGCCATTCCACATCGAAACGAGTAAGCTTTCCTTTACCCGGCCCGAACTCACCAATCTGTTCGCCGCACCCGACTGGCGACCGGAAGATCATCCAGCCCTGCCGGAGATCGTCTCTCACGGCCGCAAGCCGGAGGTCCGGGCCTGCGCCTACTGCCACCTCCCAACGGGCAACGGCCGACCCGAAAACGCGCGGCTCGCCGGTTTACCTGTCGAATACTTCGTCGCCCAAATGAAAGCGTTCCGCGATGGCACGCGAACCTCGTTCGTAGTCGGCAGAGCGCCCACCATCAACATGACCAACACCGCCAAAGCGATCCAGGACGAAGAAATTCTGGCCGCCGCCCGGTATTTCGCCGCTCTCCCACCCCGTTCGTTTGTCCGCGTCGTCGAGTCGTCCTTGATCCCCAAGTCGAAAATCGCCGGCTGGCTATTCAAGTTCGACCGCCAAGGCGGGCAGGATCCACTCGGCCAACGGATCATCGAAGGGCCGGAGGATTTCGACCAATTCGAACTCAGGGATCCTGCCACGCCATACATCGCGTATGTACCGGAAGGAAGCATCGCTTTGGGGAAACGTCTGGCCGAGACTTGGGGAGAGCAAAAGGAGCTCGAGTGTTCCAGTTGCCACGGGCCGGGCTATCGAGGCAAGGACGCGGTACCCAGCCTGGCCGGCCGTTCTCCGACATCGGTGGTTCGTCAGCTTTATGACATGAAGTCTGGCGCGCGGCATGGCGGCAAAAGCTCGGAGATGGACAAGGTGGTGAAATACATGAAGAACAGCGACATGCTGGCCCTCGCGGCTTATCTGGGTTCGCTGACGCCGTAAACGGATGCCGGGGATTCGTGGAGTCAACAAAATAAAGCGAGGAAAAAACGATCAGCCAAACTATCGTTGCGAACGGCCATTAACGTCCGGAAGCTCGACACTCGAAGCTACTTCTCGCGAATCTTTCCTCCGAAAAACACACAGAGATAGAGAGGGATATCGGGGGAAGGCTACCGTTGTCTGCCCGCCCCGACGTGATACCTTATCGTGTGTATGACACGTAGAACTCTCCTCGGAACCGCCGCCGCCGCCGGGCTACCAGCTGCGCAACCGAAACGCCTCCGCTATCTCGGCACCGCCGGCCCCGGGCTCACCGCCCGCTCCCGCTCGCTCGGCAAAGACTGGGACATCATCGAATACGCCAACGAAAAAGGTCTCGGCAACGCCCACACCACCCTTCCCGCCGATCTAAACCCCGCCGGCCTCGCTAAACTCCGCGGCCAAATCGAAAAACATGACATGCGCCTCGTCGTGCTCGTCCGCACCCCCCGCACCGAAGCCGACCTCCCCAAGTACGAAGCCTCCGTCAAAGCCTGCGCCGAAATGGGCGGTCGCGTCGAATGCGTCCACGATCCGTTCTCCGGCCGCCGCTACGAACAATTCAAATCCGCAGCCGAGTTCCACACCTTTGACGCCGCCTGCAAAGCCGGCGTCCGCCTCGCCGAACCCATCCTGCGCAAGTACAAACTCCGCCTCGCCATCGAAAACCACAAAGGCTGGCGCAGCGAAGAACTCGCCGCCTGGGTCCGCTCCACCGGCAGCGAATACGTCGGCGTCGCCCTTGATCTCGTCAACAACGTCTCCCTCATCGAAACCCCGCAGAAGACCATTGAGACCCTGGCCCCCTACACGATCTTCGTCAGCTTCAAAGACATCGGCGTAGATTTCTACCCCGAAGGAATCCTACTCTCCGAAGTCCCCTTCGGCGACGGCCAACTCGACCTCGCCGGCATCGTCGCCCGCTTCCAGAAGAAGGATCCAAAAATGCTTTTTCAGTTGGAAATGTTGACCCGCGATCCCCTGAAAGTCCCCATATTCACCGAGCAATATTGGAAGGTCTTCGACGACAAGAGCCCAGCCCCCGCCCGCGATCTGGCGATGTTAATTTCTTGGATCCGCAACAATCCCCCGAAGCGCCCCTTACCCAAAACTTCCGGACTCTCCCCCCAAGGCGTCCTGGCGCTGGAGGATCAATTAAACCAGCAATGCATCGACTACGCGAGGTCGTTCCTGCCGACCTTGGCCTAATCGAACTAGCCGTTCACAACCCAACAAAATAAAGCCGGGGAGAAAGCCAGGTAGCCCCTACGGACGAAGCCATTTCCGCTCGTCGGCGAAGGTTCCTTCGAGTAGTTGTTTCGGCGCGCTGCATCCCTTATGGACCTCCAGCGCTTCCTTCCCCGGCTGTAACTCTATCTGGACCTTGTCACCAACCTACGGCGCCGCGCTTTCAGTGAGCTGATTGTCCTTCATCCCGTGAAAAGCCACGGTGGTAATGCTTGGTTTATACCCCCCCTGAAATGACTTTGATCACATTCCCTCGAGTAAAGGCCAGGCAGTCCCAGTAGGCGGAAACTCACCGCGTCAGCAGCGGAGACAGCAGTTCGATCTCAACGGTCACTTGCAAGACAGGATCCATGCGGGCGCAGATGCTATCCTGAAGATAACACTGGATTATATGAACTTTTTTGAGAACTACCGCGCCGATCTGATCGCCAGCTTGAATACCCTCGACATCGCCGGAATCGAGAAGGCGGTTGCAGTTCTATCAGAAGCCCGGGCGAACGGCAAGACGATCTTTTTGGGGGGGAACGGGGGCAGCGCCGCTTCGGCTTCGCACTTTGTTTGCGACATGGTAAAGGGTGCCAGCTACTTACGGAATAGCCGCTTCCGGATTCTGTCGCTGAACGAGAACATCGGCACGCTGACCGCTTATTCGAACGACGTGGGCTACGACGCGATCTTTACCGAACAGCTGAAGAACTTTGCGCAGCCGGGCGACGTATTTATGGCCATCAGTGGGTCCGGCAATTCGCCGAATGTGGTGAAGGCGATAGAGTATGCGAACCAGATTGGGTGCAAGACGATCGGGCTTTCCGGCCGCGACGGGGGCAAATTGGCCGAACTGGCTCAGCTGAATATCCACGTCCCTAATCCACATATGGGCCGCATCGAAGACGTGCACATGATGACTTGCCATATGATCGCGTACTATTTCATGGAAGCGGCGGGGGAATAGCGGCACGGGTCAGCACGAAACGATCGTTCTGGATAGAATGATCGTTCCTATCCATGTTCCCTGCCCTGTTTGATCTCACCGATAAAGTTGCCGTCGTCACGGGTGCCGCACAAGGCATCGGGCGCGCGATGGCGATCGCGCTGGCCGAAGCCGGAGCCCAGCTGCTGCTGGTTGACCGCAACGAAACGGGCGTGCGGCGTACTGCCGAAGAGGTCGCCCGACTTGGCCGCCGCGCGGTCGCCGCCGTCCACGACATCTCCGATCCGGCGCAGGTCCGCGAGCTATTCCGCACCCTGGATGGCGAGTTCGGCCGAATCGATTTCCTCGGCAACGTCGCTGGAGAAGCGGTTCTCGGCGCTCCGGAAGACATCTCTCTCGAAGATGTGGAACAGGTCTGGCGTAACCTCGTGCTGGGTCGGTTCTGCGCATGCCAGGAAGCGGGACGGCGCATGCTCGCCGCCGGCGGAGGCAGCATCGTCAACATCGGCTCGATCGCCGGCGTCACCGCTCTGGGGCGGGGCCACGTCGCCTACAGCATGGCGATGGCGGCCGTCATCCAGATGACCCGCGAACTCAGCACCGAGTGGTCGTCGGCTGGCGTTCGTGTTAACGCGATCCTTCCGGCACAGGTGCTGAACCCGACCTTGGAAGAACGGATTGCCACGACGCCGGGGCTCTCCGAAAAGTTTCTGAGCGGCATCCCCACCGGCCGTTTCGGCCACCCCACCGATGTCCAAGGCTTGGCCGTGCTGCTCGCCTCGGACGCGTCGAGGTGGATCACCGGTGCGATCATCGCCATGGACGGTGGCAATCTGGCAATGAACGCCGGCGGCTCTCTGCGGAGTCCCCGATGAGCGTGTCGCTCTACCGCACGATGCAACTGATTCGCTCGAGCGAAGAGCAACTCGCGCGCTGCCATGCGCGCGGGCTTGTGCACGGAGCGTGCCACACCTACGTCGGGCAAGAGGCGATTGCCACCGGTGTCTGCGCCCATCTCAACGGGGACGATGCCATCTTCAGCACGCACCGCGGTCATGGCCATGCGCTCGCCAAAGGCATGCCCCCTGGCGAACTGTTTGCCGAGTTGTTCGGCCGCGAGACCGGCTGCTCCCGCGGGCGCGGCGGCTCGATGCACCTGTTTTCGCCCGAGATCGGCATGATGGGCACGAGCGGCATCGTCGGCCCGTCGATCCTGCAAGCCGCCGGCGCTGGGTATAGCTTCTCGCTTCGCAAAACCGAGCAAGTGGCCGTCGCTTTCTTCGGCGATGGGGCCACCAACAACGGGGCCTTCCACGAAGGCCTTAATATGGCCGCCATCTGGAAGCTGCCCGTGCTGTTCGTTTGCGAGAACAACCAGTTCGCGACCGAGGTTCCATTCTCGGACGCGGCGGGGAACCCCGACGTGGCCTCACGCGCGGCGGCCTATGGACTCCCCGGCCTCCAGCTGGATGGCAATGACGTCGTCGCGATCAGCCAGGCCGCGCAAGAGGCCGTGGCTCGCGCGCGCTCCGGCGCTGGGCCGACGCTGCTCGAGTGCAAGACCTACCGCACGCGCCCGCATTCGGAGGGCATGGGCGACTATACATATCGAACGCGGGAAGACGTCGCGGCGTGGCGGGAACGCTGCCCGATCAAGCGGCTGCGGGCAACTCTGATCGCCTCCGGCGAGGCGACCGAAGCGGAACTCGACGCGATCGATGCCGAGATTCAGACCCACGTGAGTCAGGTCAGCGCAGCCGCCGAGCAGGCTCCCTGGCCCTCGCCCGGCGCGGCCACCACGCACGTCTACTCCCCCGTCCGCTCCGTCGTCGAGCCCGGCGTTAGCGCCACGCGAGAACTCTCGTTCGCGGCGGCCACCCTCGAAGCGCTCGATCAGGAAATGGCGGCCAACCCCAACATCTTCGTCTTCGGTGAAGGCATCGGGATCCGTGGAGGCAACTTCGGAACCACCGTCGGGCTGTACGCCAAGTACGGAGCGCAACGGCTTCGCGATACGCCCATCGCCGAACGCGGCTTCGTCGGCATGGCCTGCGGCGCGGCGATGACGGGGGCCCGTCCGGTGATCGACTTTATGTTCATCGACTTCATCAATGACGCTTTCGGCGAGCTCGTCAACCAGATCGCGAAGATGCAGTACATGAGCAGCGGTCGGCTGAAAATGCCCGTGCTTCTGCGCGGTTGCATCGGCATCGGGCACGCCGCGGCGACGCATCACTCCGGCAGCTATCACTCGATCTACAGCCATATTCCCGGCCTGCGCGTCGTCATTCCCTCGACGCCATACGACGCCAAGGGCCTGTTCCTTCACGCGCTCCGCTCGGACGATCCGGTGCTGTTTCTGGAACCGCGCGAACTGATGGCCGTGAAGGGCCCGGTCCCTACCGAGCCTTATGAGATCGAGTTCGGCAAGGCGCGGATCCTGCGGGAAGGCAGCCAGATCACGGTTGTCGGCATCGCGCTGATGGCGCAAAGGGCGCTCGCCGCGGCCGGTCAACTGGCGGCCGAAGGTATCTCGGTCGAAGTGATCGACCCCCGAACGGTCTCGCCGCTCGATACGGCCACGATTCTGAAATCGGTCCGCAAAACTGGCCGACTGCTCATCGTCGACGAGGCATTCGCCCCGTGCAGCCTCGGCGCGGAAATCGCCGCTCAGATCGCCGACCAGGGCTTCGATTTCCTGGACGCGCCGATCCGCCGCATCAACGGGGCCTTCGCGCCGACGCCTTATAGCCCGACGCTGGAAGCAGCCGTCATTCCGGCGCTGGACCAGATTGTCGCCGGCATCAGAAGGCTGGCCCACGAATAATATGCCTATCGATATCACCGTTCCCCGTCTCGGCTGGTCCATGGAAGAAGGCACCTTCGCTGGCTGGCTCGTGCCCAGCGGCTCCCCAGTCACCGTCGGCCAGCCCATCTATTCGCTCGAGAGCGACAAGGTCACCATGGACGTCGAAGCGCTCGACGCCGGAACCCTTCACATCCCGAACGACGCCCCCGTCGCCGGTGCCACCGTCGTTGTCGGCCAGCTCCTCGGCCACCTTCTCCAGGGCAACGAAGCCAGTCCCCGCGCCCGCGCCACCGCCCTAGCGCTCGGCATCGACATCGCCACCGTCGCCCCCCGCGAAGGAGCCCCGCGCATCATCGAGGCCGACGTCCTAAAGGTCGTAAGGCCGGCCGCCAAGCTCATGGAAGAAGCCTTCCGCGCGCCCCACTTCTATCTCCACGCCGACGCCGACGCGACCGCCCTCGCCAGCCTGCGCAACGCACTCCTCCCTCTGCTCCCAACGCGAGTTTCCTACAACGACATCCTCATCAAAGCCGTCGCCGTCGCCCTTAAACAGCACCCCCGGTTGAACGCCCATTGGGTTGACAACGCCATTGTCCAGCGCACCCAAATCCACATCGGCCTGGCCGTCGATGCCGACGACCGGCTCCTCGTTCCGGTGATCCGCAACGCCGATCAAAAGTCCATCGCCGACATCGCCGCCGACCGCGCCGCCCTCGTCGAACGTTGCCGCCAGAAGAAAGCAACCCGCGAGGACCTCGCCGACGGCAGCGTCACTTTGACCAATCTCGGCACCTTCGGGGTCGACCGTTTCCAGGCGATTCTCAATCCGCCGCAGAGCGCTATTCTCGCGATCGGTCGTATCGCCCAGCGGCCGGTGGTCGTTGACGGGCAGGTCGTCGCCCGACTCACCGTCCCCATCTCGCTTTCGGTCGACCATCGCGTGGCCGACGGCCTCGCTGCCGCCCGGTTCCTCCAGGCCATCGTAGAGTTGGTCGAGGCACCGCTGCGCCTCGCTCTCATACAATAGGAGTCCCATGAGTTGGAGCTATTTAGAAGACGCTAGCGGCGCCAAGGGCCACGCCGAAAAGACCCTGATTCCGGCCAATGAAGCCGAACTGCTCGCCATCCTGGCCGAGGCGAACGAGGCCAAAATCGCCATCACAATCGCCGGCGGGGGCAGCGGCCTGACCGGGGGCCGAGTTCCGTACGGCGGCTGGCAGATCTCGATGGAAAAGTTTCGCCGGCTGGACATCCACGATGGCTTCGCCACGGTCGGCTCCGGCGTCACCCTACACGAACTCCACGCCGCGGCCAAGACCAGCAACCAGTTTTATCCGCCGGATCCGACCGAAACGATGGCCTTCCTGGGCGGCACGATCGCGGCCAATTCCAGCGGTTCGCGGAGCTTTAAATATGGGGCTACCGGGCGCTGGATTCAGCGGCTCCGCGTGGCGCTGATCGACGGCCGGGTGATGGATGTTCGGCGCGGCGATGCGATCGATTTCGATGTCCCCACGATCCCCCAACCGCCCACGAAGAAGCACTCCGCGGGCTACGCGCTTCGCCCTGGAATGGACTGGATCGACCTCTTCACCGGCTCGGAGGGCACCCTCGGCATCGTGCTGGAAGCCGAGGTGCAACTGCTGCCGAACCCCAAGGAACTGCTCAACGGCATCATCTTTTTTCCATCGGATGAAGCCTCGCTTGCCGCCCTAGCGCAATGGCGTGCCGTGGCCGGGCTGCGCATGCTGGAGTACGTCGATGACCCGGCGCTCCGCATGATCGAGCAGCGGTTCCCCGACGTCCCGAAGCGGGCGCGCGCGGCTCTGATCATGGAACAGATCATCGAGCAGGAGAGCGACATTGACGCATGGTCCGATCGACTCGAGCAGACAGGCGCCATGGAAGCGGAAAGCTGGTTCGGCTCCTCGGACTTCGACCGCGAACGCTTCCGCAAGTTCCGCCACGCGTTGCCCGAAACGGCGCTGGCCATTTCTCAGCGCAACGGCTTCCCCTCCCTCGGCACCGACTTCTCGGTTCCGGTGGAAAAGAACCTTGAGATGTTCGCCTTCTACCGCGAGCACATGGAACGGATCATGCCGGGCCACTACTGCATTTTTGGCCACGTCGGAGACGCCCATCCGCACGTCAACATGCTGCCGGCGACGCAAGTCGAGTTTGACGCCGGGACCGAAGCGCTGAGTATTTTCGCGAAAAAGGCCGCGTCCCTGGGCGGTTCTGTCGCGGCCGAACACGGCCTCGGCAAACGGAAGGCGAAGTTTCTTTCGATCCAATACACCGCCGAGCAAATCGACTCCATGAAAGCCGTTAAGCGCCGCCTGGACCCCGACTGGCGCCTCGGCCGCGGCACCCTTTTTGAACAGCCCTAGCCCCATTTCCGTCCGCCGCAAGGTCGCCTGGCGCATCCTGCCGCTCACGATTCTGTTGTACCTCGTGGCGTATCTCGACCGCGCCAACGTTGGCTTCGCCAAGCTCCGCATGGCTCGCGACCTCGGCTTTTCGGAGGAGGTTTTCGGCTTCGGCATCGGCATCTTCTTTCTCGGCTATCTACTGCTCGAGATCCCCGGGGCACTGCTCGTCGAACGCTGGAGCGCCCGCAAATGGTTCGCCCGCATCCTCATCACCTGGGGCCTCATCTCCGCCGCTACCGCCTTCGTCCAAACGCCCTTTCAATTCAATGTCGCCCGCTTCTTTCTCGGGGTGGCCGAGGCCGGTTTTTTTCCCGGCATCATCGTCTACTTCACCCATTGGTTCCCTGAAAAAGACCGCGCCCGAGCCATGTCCGGCTTCATCGTCGCGATCCCGGTCAGCATGGCGCTTGGGGCTCCGGTATCGGCGCTTCTGCTCGACGTGAACTGGCTTGGCCTCCTCGGCTGGCAGTGGCTCTTCATCCTGGAAGGCTTGCCGGCCGTGGTGCTGGGCATCGTTACGCTCTTCATCTTCACCGACCGTCCACGCGATGCAAAATGGCTCACGGCTGAGGAGCGGGACTACCTGGAAACGACCCTGGCCGCCGAAGCGGCCGCGAAAGAGACGGTGCAAAAAGTGTCGATTAGCCAGGCGCTGCGCCTGCCCAACGTCTGGCTGCTCGCGCTGGGGATTTTCGCGGCCAACACCGGCGGCTACGCCCTCGGCTTCTGGCTGCCGACCACGGTGAAGAGCCTTTCCGGCGGCTCGGACCGGGCGTCACTCTTCTTCAGCGGCGTGTTCTATCTGTTCGGGGTGGTTGGCGTTTTGTATGCTGGTTACTCGTCGGATCGCCACAGCGAACGCAAGTGGCACTGCGTGGCCGGCCAAGTCGCCACTGGGGTTTTCCTCGCCGCCAGCGCGGTGCCGGGCCAACCGTTCTGGCTCGTCATGATCTGGCTCTGCCTCACAGGAATCGTCGCCTATTCGTGGCCCTCGCCGTTCTGGGCGCTGCCGACGCTCACGCTTACCGCCTCGGCCGCGGCCACGGCCATTGGCTTCATCAACCTCATCGCGAATCTCGCTGGCTACCTCGGCAACCATGTCTTCGGTTGGATGAAGCAGACTGGCGTCAGCGATAGCGGCTGCCTCTTTTTCCTGGCGGCGTGCTACCTGGTCGGGGCGGTGATAATCTCAAGGGTCTCGGTTCCTGCATCATGCCCATCTCCCGCCGATCGTTCCTTAGCCAAATCGCCGCCCTAGCGCAGCCCGTACGACCGAATGTTCTGTTCGTCGTCGTTGACGATCTGGACTGCCGCATTGGTTGCTACGGCGACCCGGTAGCCAAGACGCCGAACCTGGATCGTCTTGCCCGGCAGGGGGTCCGTTTCGAGAAGGCGTACTGCCAGTATCCGCTGTGCAATCCCACGCGCTCCTCCGTACTGTCGGGCCGCTATCCGACCAGTACGCGCGTGCTCGACAACAACACCTTCCTGCAACTCGAACCGGGTCAGGCGATGCTGCCAACATACTTCGCCCGGAACGGTTATGCCATGGCGACGTTCGGAAAGATTTGGCATCCGCCGAACCGGGGGTTTGCTCCCGATGAGCCGCTGCCGAAGACTCCGCAGCCCTGGTTCACGCCCGTCCAACGCGCCCGCCAACAAGCGGAAGATCCGGCGTATTGGGACCACAACCAATCGCCGTATCGGAACCCGCGGGTCGCGGATCCGACGACCTTCGCGTGGGCCAATGTCGTCGCGCCACTGGCCGAAGGCGACCGTGGCCTGGACGCCAAAATAGCCGATGACGCCATCAACGAACTCGGGAAGATGGCCACCGCCGCGAAGCCGTTCTTTCTGGCGGTCGGGTTCCACAAGCCCCACGTCCCGCTGCTGGCGCCGAAAGAGTTTTTCGATCTCTACGAGACTCAGGCGATGCCGCTACCGCCGGACTTCGACACCGAACCGCGGCAACTGAAGGGCATGCCGGCGGATGAGTTTCGCCAGAACATCGACCTGTTCGCGGGCCGGTCCTTCACGGCGCTGGAGGCGCGGGAAGCGATGCGCGGTTACTATGCGTGCATCAGCTACATGGACGCGCAGTTGGGCCGGTTGCTGGACAAGTTGAAGGCGACCGGGGCCGATCGGAACACGATCGTCGTGCTCTGGGGCGATCACGGCTGGCACCTGAGCGAAAAGGGGATGTGGGCGAAAGGCACTCTGTTTGAGGTCTCGGCGCGGGGGCCGGTGATCATCGCCGACCCCCGTTGGCAGACGGCGGGGCAGGCCTCGCCGCGGGTGGTGCAGTATCTCGACCTGTACCCTACGCTGGTCGATCTATGCGGCCTGCCGAAGGCGGCGTGGCTGCAAGGGACCTCGCTGGCGCCGCTGCTGCAGCAGCCACAAGCGGCGTGGGATCGCCCGGCGTACACAGTGGCAGTGCGCCATTGGGCGATTGGCCGAAGTGTCCGGGACGAGCGCTGGCGCTACACCGAGTGGGACGAAGGGCGTCGAGGATCGGCTCTGTTTGACCATCAGAGCGACCCTCACGAGACGCGTAACGTCGCGGTGGACCCGCGGCATGGCGCGACCGTGCAACGGCTGAAAAGGCTACTGCGCGACGGTCCGATTCGCTAGAGCACCGGCGCGCCGGGCACCGCCTTCACTGGCGCCTGCGGCGGGAAGCCCGACTCGGGAGGCCGCGAGATCCAGAAGCGCAGCGGCCCTTTAGCTTTGCCTGCTGGACGGACGTTGGGCCCTTCATGGGAACCATCGCCCATGTCGGCGCGGGCTTCAGCCAGCTTGGCTTGGAGTTCGCGGACGACTTGTGGGTGCTGCGCAGCGACGTCCTTTGCCTCTCCGATGTCAGCGGCAAGATCGTAGAGTTCGCCGGAGGTATGGAGCTTCCAAGGGCCGCGCCGGACGGCTTTCAATTGATTCGCGTGATAGAAGTAGAACGCGGCGTAAGGGGACCCGATTTTGGTTCCCCCGGTCAAGAGGGCGCTGAGTTCCTGGCCGTCGATTTTGCGGTTGGCCGGGAGCGTTGCTCCGGCGAGCTTGGCAAAGGTCGGCAGGATGTCCATGTTCGAAACGATGGCGGCCGAGGTACGGGCATTCGGCACATGCCCGGGCCACCAGGCTAAGGCCGGGACCCGCATGCCGCCTTCCCATGTGCTGCCTTTGTTGCCGCGCAACGGTTGGTTGTTGGCGCGGGGGGTGCCGCCGTTGTCGCTTAGGAAAATCACGAGTGTGTTCGTGTCGAGCTCCAGACGCTGGAGCGTCGCGAGAATCTGGCCGACGCTGTCGTCGATCTCAGCGACCGAATCTTCGTAGAGCGACTTCCCGGTCTTGCCGCGCCACGCCTTGCCGGCCGCGAGCGGCCCGTGGACCATCGAGTGCGGCAGGTAGAGGAAGAATGGTTTCGCCTGGTTCTTCTCGATGAAGGTGATCGCCTCCTGGGTGTAGTCGGCGGTGAGGGAGTCCTGGTCGGTCACCTCGTGCAACAGATCGTTGTTCCGGAGCAACGGGAGAGGCGGATGGGGATAGTCCATCGCCCCGCCGGCTTGTGGCGCGGGGCGCATATCGTTCGAATACGGCAGGCCGTAGAAGGAATCAAAGCCGTGGCGAGTCGGCAGGAATTCGGGCTGATCGCCGAGGTGCCATTTGCCGACACAGGCTGTGGCATAGCCCTTGGTTTGTAGAAGCCGGGCGACGGTGACTTCGGACGGATTGAGGCCGTGCCAGTCGCCAGGCATCAGCACCGCGTGCCAGGAGCCGAACGACAGGCCGACACGCTTCGGATAGCAGCCCGTCATCAGCGCGGCGCGGGACGGCGAGCAGACCGGCGCGGCGTACCAGGAGGTGAACCGCATCCCTTCCTTAGCCATACGAGCTAGGTGCGGCGTATAGCCGACCTCGGGCCGGTAGGGCTCGATGTCGGCATAGCCCATGTCATCGCAGGTGATGAGGACGAAGTTGGGAGTCTTCGGACTCGCGGCGCGAACGGCCACCGCACTCGCTGCCGATAGCCATTCGCGACGGGTCATTTGTTACTCAATTGGGGTTACTCAATCGTGAACGACCACAAGGTGTGCCCCGTGGCGATCGCGATGTGCTGTTTGCCGTCGGCGGCGGTGTAGCTGATCGGGTTGGCGAACGCCTTGCCGCCAGTGGGGAACTTCCAAAGCAGCTTGCCGGTTGCGTCGTCCAAAGCCAGGACGTCGCCGTCGCCGGTGGAGCTTACGACCAGGCCGCCGGCCGTCGACAAGACGCCCGCCCAGGAGGTGGAGCTCAACGGATACTCCCACTTGGCTGTTCCGGTTTTCGGGTCCATCGCTTTGATCGCGCCGGTGGCTTCTTCGCCGGGTTTCGAGACGAAACGGCCGGCGAGGTACCAACTACCTTCCTTGTAGGTATCGTCGCCGGAGTAGAAGACGCCCCCTTCATCCATCGTCATCACGTAGTGAAGCTTGGTGGCGGGCGAGTAGCTGGGCGCTTGGAAATTGGTCGCGCCGGGAGAGTTCGGGTAGACCATGTTTCCGGTTTCCGTGGGAGAGGTGTTGGGCAGAACGGTGGGGCGGCCCTTGGAGTCGAGATCCTTCTGCGCCCAAGTCTGGCGGACGTACTGTTTGCCGAGCAGATACTGGCCGGTTTCGCGGTCGAGGACGTAGTAGAAGGAGTTCCGGTTGGCGAACAGGATGAGCTTGCGCAACTTGCCTTGCCACATGTCGTCGGCGACGATGGGCACTTGCGTCGAATCCCAGTCGTGGACGTCGTGGGGGGTGAACTGGAAGAACCACTTCATCTTGCCAGTATCGGCATCGAGGGAGAGGAGGCAGTTGGAGTAAAGATTGTCGCCCTTGCGCTTATCGCCTTTCCAGTCGGGTCCGGGGTTGCCGGTGCCCCAGAAGATTTGGTTGGTGCCGGGGTCGTAGCTACCGGTGACCCAGGTGGTCGCGGAGCCGTATTTGGAGCTATCGCCGAGCCAGGTTTCGGCACCCTTTTCCCCAGCCGCGGGGACGGTCCAGGTGCGCCAGGCTTGCTTGCCCGTCTTGGCGTCGTAGGCGGCCAGGTAACCGCGCGCGCCGAACTCGCCGCCGGCACTGCCGATGATCACTTTATCTTTGACGATCAGAGGAGCGACGGTGGAGGAGTAGCCCTTTTTGTAATCGGCGACGGTGACGTCCCAAACGACGTTGCCGGTGGAGGCATCGAGCGCAACCAGATGGGCGTCGAGGGTGCCGATGAAGATGAGGTCGCCCGAGATGGCGACGCCGCGATTGACTTTGCCACAACAGAACGGCACGTTGTCGGGCAGGACGCGCTTGTAGCGCCAGAGGACTTTGCCGGAGCGGGTTTCGAGAGCCGTCACGTCCGAGGGCGGCTCGGAGATGTACATGATGCCGCCGCGCACGATCGGCGAAGCTTCGAACTTGTCGGTGCGGTCAAGCTGCATGGCCCAGGCGAGCTTCAGCTTGCCCGCGTTGGCTTTCGTAATCTGCCTGAGCGGAGAATAGCGATGGCCTTCGACGTTGCCTTGGAAGTGCAACCAGTCCTGGGCTAGGAGCGTACTAGCGGTGAGGAGGAGGGCCGAGAATCTCACAGGCCACCTCGCAGAGAGAACAGATAAGCGATGACGTTGTCGAGCTCTTCGGCGCTGAAGACCTTGCTGTAATTGGGCATGGAGGATTTATTGATGTCGCGTTGGATGGCGCTGGTCGCGCTCTTGTCGATGGTCTGCAGTTGCGCCTTTCCATCGCGCAGGCTGAGGTAGAAATTGTCTTCGTTGAGGCGGATGCCGGATATTTTTCGGCCGTCCTTCATCGTGGCGTGGACCATAGTCCAGCCGCCGACCATGGCCGCATCGGGGGCGACGATGGAGGTTCGCAGATTGGAGGGGCTGCGCATGGCGCCGATCTGGGTGAGGTCGGGGCCGGAGCGTCCGCCCTTGCCTTCGACCATGTGGCACCCGGCGCAACCGCCTTTACCGCTATATAGTATTTTGCCTTTGGCGGCATCGCCGGGAAGGCTGGTGGGGGCGGTTCGCCCGAGGGAGCGAACGTACCCGGCGACCTCGCTCATCTCGGCATCGGTCATACCCAAGGCCGGCGGCATGCCGGTGCCAGGGATGCCATTGCGGATGATATTGAGCAGCGACGTATCGGTCGGCGCGTGTACCAGATTCGGCGTGACCAGGTTGGCGGCGAAGCCGTCGTCGCCTTTGCCATGGCAAAAGGTGCAGTGGAACTGGTAGAGTTTTTGGCCGGTTTGCGCCCAGGCGCCGGCTGCCAGGCAGGTGGCGAATAACAGAATTCTAGATAACCGCATAAGGGAACCTTGTATCACACATGATGAGACGCGCGCCATGCTTTGTACCATTTGGGGTGGTGGAATCGAGCCCATTCCGGCAACACATAACCGCGGAGCATGGCGCGCATCGAGTGCGGTACCGCGGCGGTGCCCATATAAACATGCACCAAAATACTGGTGATCGAACCGATCGCGGCCAGGGGATGGGCCGCGATCGAGATAAGCCGCAGTGAGCGCGGCATCCACTCCGGGAACCAGAGGACGAAACCCGAAACGAAGAGCGCCAGGGTGGTGGCCAATTGGGCCCAGAACAACATTTTCTGCCCGGCGTTAAAGCGGCCGGAAGGGGGCAGGGCGGCGTGGTCGTGCGTGGCGTACTTGTGCATCCGGGTGAGCCAGATGCGGTCGTCGGCATCGAGGCGCATGCCGTTAGCCCAACGGCGGGCCATCACTCCCATCACGACGGCGAACACGACGCCGACCCAGGGATGAGAGCCGCGGATGTGATAGCCACCGCCCATCATGGTGGCCATCCAGTAGAGCTTCGGCGACCACAGCGCGAGGCCGGTGAGGGTGGCGTAGAAGAAGCTAAGGGCGGCCATCCAATGCATGACGCGTTCGTAGGCGTCGAAGCGCGGGATGCGGATTTCCGAGTTACGATTTGTCACTTGGGTCCTCCGGGTGGCCATGCTTCTCGGGATCCTGCGGGCCGTAGATGACGAAATGGAAGAAGGCTCCGAAGACGGTGCCCCAGAACATGAACGTGCCCATCCACTTCATCGGCCCCTTCCAGAGGCTGACGGTCCAAGGGATGACGGGGTCTTTGGGCAGGCCGTACTTCTCGGGTTCGCTGGCGTGCTTGAGGACATAGAGAACGTTGGTGCCGCCAACGCCCTGGGGGTTGTAGACGCCAGCGTCGGCGAAGCCATCGGCCTTCAGCTCGCCGGCGCGCGTTTCAGCCAGGTGGAGTAGTTCATCACGTTCGCCGAAGGTGAGGCAGTTGGTGGGGCAGGTCTTGATGCAAGCGGGTTCGAGGCCGACGGCGGTGCGGTCCGAGCAGAGGGTGCACTTGTACGCTTTCTTGGTGGTCGCGTTCAGCCGCGGGACATCGAAGGGGCAGCCGGTGATGCAGTAGCCGCAGCCGATGCAGTTTTCGTGAACGAAATCGATGGTTCCGTTGGCCAGCGGCACGATGGCGCCGGGGGCCGGACAGGCGGCGAGACAACCGGCATCGGCGCAGTGCATGCACTGATACTTGGACATCAACCACGACGTCGCCCCATCCTTTTCGAACTCGTTGAACTTGATCAAATTCCAGAAGTTGGCTTCGAGTTCGGGCTTCGTTTGATAAGAACCATCAAACGTACCCATCGTGTATTCCTGGTCGTTCCACTCCTGGCAAGCGACTTCGCAGGCCTTGCAACCGATACAGAGCGTGGTGTCAATGAGCTTGGCGACGATCATCCGATTTTCTCCACATTGACGAGAAAGCCCTTATATTCAGGGGTTCCGCAGTTGGGGTCGTAGGCGCTGGGGGTTAGATTGTTGATGAGCGGGCCGTGGACCTTGCCGACAAAGCCCCAGTGAATCGGCAGACCGATCTGGTAGATTTTCTTGCCGCTTACCTTGAGGGTTCGCAGGCGCTTCGTAACCAGGGCCGGGCCTTCGATTTTCCCTCGTGCGGAGGAGACGCGGACGAGCGTCTTGTTGGCGATGCCCTTTTCTTTAGCCAGCTCTTCGGGGATTTCGACGAAGAAGTTCGACTGCAACTCCGAGCTCGAACTGGTGTGCTTGGTCCAGTAATGGAAATGCTCAGTCAGGCGGTAGGTAATGGCGACGAAGGGGAAGTCCTTCGCGGTGCCGAAGTGGTCCATGTCACTGTTGTAGGTTCGCAGCAGGGGATTCGCGTTGACGGTGGGATGGAGCGAATTGTCGACGGGGCTTTCGGCGGGCTCGTAGTGTTCGGGGAACGGCCCTTCGACGAGGTCGGGAGCGAAGAGGCGGGCAACGCCTTCGGGCAGCATGATGAAGGGTGCCATCGTCTCGGGAGGGGCGTCGGCCTTGTAGTCCGGAGTGTCGCCAGTCCAGCGTTTACCGTTCCAGCGGAGGGGGGCGCGGGTTTCATCCCACGGCTTGCCGGCGGAATCAGTGGAGGCGCGGTTGTAGAGGATCCGCCGATTGGCGGGCCAACTCCACGCCCATTGAGGGTAGAGGCCGAGGCCGGTCGGATCACCTTGGCCGCGACGGGACATCTGGTTACCGGCTTCGGTCCAGGAGCCGGAATAAACCCAGTTGCCACAGGCGGTTGAGCCATCGGCTTTCAACTCGCCGAAGCCGTTCAACTGCTTGCCGGTTTCGAGATCAACGCCGTTAACTTCGCGGGCCACTTCGCCGAGCAAGGGCCGCTTGGGCATGGCGTAGTTCCACTGCATGTTCATGAGTGGCTCGGGTCGGGCACCGCCTTCTTTGGCGTACAGGTCCTGGACGGCGTGGAAGAGGTCGGAGATGATGTCTTGGTCTCGCCGGGCGTCGCCGGGTGGATCGACGGCGGCTTCCTTCCACTGCAACCAACGGGAGGAGTTCACAAACGCGCCGTCCTTTTCCGCGAAGCAGGCGGCGGGCAGCAGGAAGACTTCGGTCTGAATGTCGTCGGCCTTCAAGGACTGGGGATACTCTTTGTCGGCCAGTTCCTTAGCGCGCCAAAAGGCGGCGGTTTCAGTCTCGAAGTTTTCGGCGACGATGAGCCACTTCAGCTTCGAAAGCGCTCGGATCATCTTCGGCGTGTTGGGACCATTGGCCACGGGATTCATGCCGAAGCTGATGAGCCCATCCATCTTGCCGGCGTGCATTTGGTCGAAGAACGTGCCCCAGGAATGGTCGGCACCTTCTTCCACTTTCGGCAGCCAATCGTAGCCGAAATCGTTGGCTTTGGTCGCGTGGGGGCCGTAGTAAGCCTTCAGCAGGCTGGTCATGAACTTGGGCGTATTGCCGAGGTAGTTCAGGCTGTTCGGACGCAGCGCCTTCGGGGTGTTGGCCTTCAGGTAGTCGGCCAAGTTTTCGTGATTGGCGCGGGGAATTTTGAGATACCCCGGGAGGGTATTCCAGGCACCCATGTCGGTGGAGCCCTGGATGTTGGCGTGGCCGCGCTGGGCGTTGACGCCGCCGCCGGGCATGCCGATGTTGCCCATGAGCAACTGGACCATGGCCGCCGCGTGAATCAACTGGACGGCGAAGCTGTGATGGGTCCAGCCGAGGGCGTAGAGGACGGTGCCGCTTTTGTCGGCGGCGGCGGCGATGGTGATCATCTCCGCCGCTTTGACGAACTCTTCGGCGGTGCAGCCGCAGATGTTGGCGACGACTTCGGGGGTGTAGCGGGAGTAGTGCGTCTTCATCAACTGGAAGACGCAGCGGGGATGCTCGAGGGTAGGGTCGACCTTCGCGTAGCCCTGGCCGTCGAGCTCGTACTGCCAGGTGGCCTTGTCGTACTTGCCGTCTTTCCAACCGGAGAAATGGCCTTCGGAAAAGCCGAAGCCTTCGGCGATGAGGAAGCTGGCGTTGGTATTCAGTTCGACGTACTTGCGCTGGTACTTGTTGTTGGAAACGGCGTAGTGGATGAGGCCGCCAAGAAAGGCGATGTCGGTGCCGGAGCGGATGGGGACGTAGAGATCGCTGACGGCGGCGGTGCGAGTGAAGCGCGGATCAATGCAGACGATTTTAGCCTTGCGGAGACGCTTGGCTTCCATGACAAAGCGAAAGCCAACGGGATGATTTTCGGCGGGGTTGCCGCCCATGACGAGCACGACGTCGGCGTTGGCGACGTCGGTCCAGCCGTTGGTCATGGCACCTCGTCCGAATGTGGCGGCCAAACTGGCCACCGTGGGGCCGTGTCAAAGCCGGCTTTGATTCTCGTAGGCCACCATGCCGAGTCCGAAGCGGAACTTGCTAAGCAGGTAGTTGATTTCGTTGGTGTCGGTGCAGCCGCCGATCATCGCGATGTTTTTGAGGCGATTGACGGTACGGCCTTGGGGGTCTTCGGCTTCGAAGCCTTTATCCCGCGAGTCCTTGATGAAGCGGGCCATCTTCGGCACGGCTTCGGCCCAGGACATCCGCTTCCATTCGCGGCTGCCGGCGGCGCGGTGTTGGACGGTGGTGAGTCGACGATCGCTCTGAACGAACTCTTCGAGGGAAGCGCCCTTCGAGCAGAGGGTGCCTCGGTTGATGGGGCTATCGGGGTCGCCTTCGATGTGAACGATGGCTGGCTTCACATTGCGGGATTTGTCTCCGATGGTGTGGACGACCACGCTGCAGCCGACGGCGCAGTAAGGGCAGATGGAGTTCGTCTTGGTGGTATTCGCCGTCTTCAGCGTGGCCGGCGAGTTTTCGGCGACCGCCGTCGGAACGGTGACGGCCGTCGCTCCGCCAACCGCAGCCCCCTTCGCAGAGCGCTTCAAGAATTCGCGACGAGAACTTTCCTTGGGCATAGACGAAACAATTCTATATCAAGCGCCGTTGCATATACTGGTGGCTCGTCCTTCATGTCGCTTACCGTACGTATCTTCCTGGCTCTGGTCTGCGGACTCGCGACCGGCTTTGGCCTCGCCATCGGACAACCGACGTCCGTGCCGGGGGTGACGGCGATCGCCGATATCGTCGGCACGCTGTGGCTGAATGGGATTCGGATGACGGTGATTCCGCTAGTGGTGGCGTTGCTGATTTCAAGTGTTGCCTCGGTGGCAGACGCCCAGACGCTACAGCGTGTCGGGGGTCGCATCGGGCGAGTGTTTTTGCTGCTGATCGCTGGGATCGTAACTTTTACGATGACCCTTGCGTTGTTGGTATTTCGTTGGTGGCCGCCCACGCTCGCGCCATTGCGCAGCACGGGGCCGGCGTTGGCAGCTCCCCCGCCGTTTTCACAATGGGTGACGAGTCTGATTCCGGCCAATCCGATCAAAGCAGCGGCGGATGGGTCGATGCTACCGCTGATCGTCTTCTCGCTGCTCGTCGCGTTTGCCCTACTGCGGTTGCCCGGCGTTCGCCGGGAGCCGATTGTGCAACTGTTCCAGTCACTCGCCGATGTGATGCTCGTAATTCTGCAGTGGATGCTTTGGGTCGCGCCGGTCGGCGTCTTTGCCGTGAGCCTGGCGATGGCGGCGCGGCAAGGCATGGCCGCGCTGGGGGCGCTAGCGTTCTACGTGGCGATGCTGACGGGCATCGTGGCGATCACGACCGTCGTGGTCTACGCAGTCGTTGCGTTGGCAGGGGGCGTTCCGCTCCGTCGATTTGCCGCGGCGCTGGCCCCGGCGCAGACGGTAGCCGGCCCGACGCTGTCTTCTCTCGCCGCTCTGCCGCTGATGGTGGACGCCGCGGAGCGTCAATTGGGCTACGCTCGGGCCACGGCGGGGCTTATTCTTCCCTTGACAGTTTCCATTCTTCGACCTTCCGCGCCGGTGGCCCAGATCGTGGCCACACTGTTCACGGCCCATTGGAACGGCATCATGCTGTCGTCGACCGACTTGCTGACCCTGGCGGTTGTGGTGACGCTGATGAGCTTTGCGACGCCGGGCGTGCCCAACGGAAGCTTCGTCGTGATGGTCCCAGTGTTCCAATCACTCGGCCTGCCGATTGACGGGATCGGCCTGCTGCTGGCAGTCGACGTGATCCCGGATTTCGCCAAAACGATTCTCAATGTCACGGGCCATATGACGGCCCTTATCTTCATTCATCATGCGCCTACTCATCCTGATCCTATTGCTGTTTCCGCTACCGGCCGCGGCTGAATTCCGCGCCTCGGTCGTCAAAGCCGACATCACCCCGGCTACGCCGAAGTGGTTGCTGGGTTACGCCGATCGCCAGTCGAGCGCCGGAGTCAATGACCCGATCCACCATCGGGTCGTGGCGATCGACGACGGGACGACGAAGTTCGTGATCGCGTCGACCGACCTTTGCATGTTCTCGCCCTCTCTCTACGATGAAGCGGCACGGCGGCTCGAGAAGGAGACCGGCATTCCGGCTCTACGGTTTTGGTGGACGGTGACCCATACTCATTCGGCGCCCGAGATTGGCCCCCCCGGCGTTTACAAGGTTCTGCTGAAGGGCCGGTCGCAGCACGCGGTGGACACCGAGTACACCGAGTTCATCGTCGAGTCCCTGGTCAAGGCGGCCAAGCGGGCGCTGGGTGAACTGCAGCCGGCTCGTCTCTCTATTGGGACCGGAATCTCTCAGGCGAACATAAACCGCCGGGCGCGGGACATCGATGGAAAGATATCGCTAGGCCTGAACCCCGATGGCCCGGCCGACCGGCAGATCGGGCTGATTCGGCTCGACAAGGCGGATGGCACGCCGCTGGCGCTGCTGGCTAACTACGCGATGCACGGCACCGTTTTGAACGGCAGTTTTTTGAAGATCAGCGGGGATGCCCAAGGGATTGTGGCGCAGTACGTCGAAGCGCAACTCGGCGCCCCGATGCTGTACATCAACGGGGCGGCGGGCGATTTGGCTCCGATATACAGCGTCTATCCCGATCCGCGAAGCGGCCATCTCACGCAGTTCAACGTACTGCTGGGCCAGAGGATCATCGAAGCGAACCGACGGCTGCCGACCTCGACCGCCAGCGTGAAGCTAGCCGCCTATGAGCATTGGGTGCAGACTCCGCGCAAGACCGGGCTGGACTGGACGGACGAGCTTCCGAGCTATCAGAACGGGGCGATGGTCCGGTTGCCGATTCGGTTTCTGACGATCAACGATACGGCGATTTGGGCTGCTCCGGTGGAGATGTTCTGCGCGCTGGCGCTGCACGTCCGCGCGGTGTCCCCGTTTTCAAACACGTTCTATTTCGGCTACACGAATGGTTGGATCGGCTACCTGCCGACGAAAGCGGCGTTTGCCGAAGGCGGCTACGAGCCCGCGACCAGCGTCTTCAGCGACCAGGTGGAAGCGGACACGACGGCGGCCGTCGTCACCTTCTTACAGGGACTGCCCCGCGCCAACCCCTAGCAAACGGGGCTCGCAGATCGGCTACGACTTTCGCGTGGGCGGTCGATTTGTCGAGGTTATCGGTCTCGGCCGGGTCCTTCTCGTAGTCGAAGAGTTCGGCGTCGACTTCTTCGCCTGCGTCGCGGGTGAGCCATAGGGTGAGCCGGCAGCACTCGATGCGCATGGAGTAGCCCATCACGGGACCGATGCCCAGGGTTTGGCGGCGGGACTGACTGAAGGCCGTCTGCTTCCAGGGTCGGCCGGGATTGCCGAGCAATGGCGCGAAGCTGACGCCCTTAACGCCTAGCGAATTGGGCAACCCGCAGACGTCGGCCAAGGTGGGGAACAGGTCGACATATTCGGTCAGTGCGGCCGAGGAGCAACCGGCGGTTTCCTGACCGGGGACGCTGAAGAACAGAGGCACTCGCGTCGCCCGTTCGAAGTCGGTGTGTTTGTGGCAGAGACCGTGGTCGCCAAGATGCCAGCCGTGGTCGCCCCACAGGACGACGACCGTTTTCTCGAGCAGGACATTCTGAACAAGGGCGTAGGCGCGGAGTTCTGAGTTGGCGTGTAGCGCAGACGCCGGAGAGCCGACCGGAGATTGTTGAAACTTCGCGACCGCGAACTTTTCCCGCGACTTCTCGATGGCTTTCACGGCTTCGTCGGCGGTTTTTCCATCCGGCAAGCCGTTGTCGGGCACATCGGGAGAGGCCCAGACCGGCCCAAGCGCGGTCTTCTTTTTCTGCTTTCGTTCCTGCTGGGCCCTCGTGTCGGTTCGCCATCCATTGGCGATTACCTGTGCTTCGCCGCGCCCTTGGAACACTGCGTTCTCCACCGATCCTCAGGCCCCGGGGCTATTCGGCACCCGATGGGGAACAGAGTAGGAACGTCTGTCTTCTAGGCCACCGTGCCAGATCTTGCTGAGCCCGGCAGTGCAGTAGCCGTGAGTCTTGAAGTGCTGGGGCAGCGTGACGACGTCCGGCAACTCGCTGCGGAAGTGGTGTTCGAGATCGTAGATCTTCGTCGTATCGGGACGTCGGCCGAGGAGCAAGGAAGTGCGCGTGGAGCTGCAAACGGCCTGTTGACCGTAGGCCCGGGTAAAGGGCAGGCTGCGGGCGACGAGCCGATCGATGTTGGGGGTGATGGCGAGCAGGTCGCCGTAGCAACCCATCGCCGGCTTAGGATCGTCAAAGGCGATAGTTCAGGACGTTGTTCTTCCCGGTAATCTCCTGAGCAAATGCCGTCGCCGCCACCGCCGCGCCGGCAGCGCGTGAGAACTGCCGGCGCGACGCGGCCATCTTACGACTGCATCCCGGCGAGCACGCCACGCATGTAGGCGAAGCTCTTCACCATGCCAGGAAGCGGATCCTTCAGGTTGATCTCGTACTCCAGATTCACGTTGCCCTTGTACTTGACTTGACGCAGCAGCTTGAACATTGCGGGAACCGGCATTTTGCCGTCGCCGACTTCGCACTGGCTGCCTTTGTCCATCATGTCGCGCAGGTCCTTCATGTGGAAGTCGTGCAGCCGGGGACCGGCTGCTTTGATGGCGTCGAGGATACTGGTTCCGGTCCGGGCGGTGTGGCCGACGTCGATGCAGCAGCCCATGCGGCCATCCATGTTCTTGACGGCGTCAAGCACCGACTGGGGCGTGGGGAAGTTCTTGTCTTCGGGGCCATGGTTGTGAATCATCGCTTTGACGTTGTACTTCTTGACGAACTTCTCAATGCGGGGGAGAGTCTGCAAATTCGGCGCCATCACGATGCCTTCGACGCCCATCGCTTGTGCGTATTTGAAGTTGATCTCCATCTCCTCATCGGAATCCACGGTCATGTTGATGTTACCGACCGAGACGACGCGCAGACCAGCAGCTTCGAACTCTTTGCGAGCCAGGGCCCAATCGGCCGCATCGCCCTTGATTTTGGCGTGGAAGTCTTTCAAAGAGATCGAGTCGACCTGCAGAACTTTCAGCATTTCGATGGCCTGGGGGCGCAGGAATCCGCGGAGCGAATAGGTCGCCACGCCGAGCCGGAAGCCGGCGGACGAATCGATTTTTGGTGCGGCCGCGCTGAGCGGTCCGGCGGCGGCCACTGCGGGCAGCATTTGGAAAAGGGTACGGCGATTCATGGTTTGTATCATCCTAACGTAAATTAAACGAAATCCCAGCCCTTGCGGAACGTGGGCTTGAGGAACTGGTTGGCGGCATCGTGGTTCGTGAAGCGCATGGCAGCGGCGTCCCAATCGAGTTTGCCCTCGAATTTCATAGCGATCACGCCAAGCAGCATCCACTGGACGAAGGGACCAGCCACGCTGAAGTTGGAGCAGGCCGGGTCTCCTCCTTTGGCCGCGCGGATCCAATCCCGATAGTGACCGGGGGACCGGGTCAACGATTGCGCCGGCATGGAGTAATCCTTCATTCGCGCATCGGGCATCAGACGGGTCCGCTCGCCGTAGCAACCGGTGGTGATCATCCCCTTGTCGCCGAGGAAGATGCTGCCGTTGATGTCCTTGTCGCCGATGAGTTCGCCCTTCGGGATCCCATCAAACGAGGGGGCTTCGCCGAGACCGTCATGCCAGTAGACCCGCACCGGACCCATAGCACCGCGGGCGGGAAAGTCGAACCGGATCACGGCTTGCTGCGGGAAGGTATGGGGGCCCTTGCCGACCTGCTTTATGCATTCGACGCTAACCGGGGCGGTGAGACGGAGCGCCATATTCGGCGTACCCATAATGTGGCACGCCATGTCGCCGATGGCACCACAGCCGAAGTCCGGGAAGCCACGCCAGGTGCGCGGCGCGTAGGCTGAGCTGAAGGGCCGATCCGCGGCGACGCCGAGCCACAAATCCCAGTCGAGAGTCGACGGCGCGGCGGAGGTCTTCGGGATGACGTCCGGCCCTTGCGGCCAATACTTTACCGGGCGATTGGTCCAGGCATGAACCTCATTTACTTGCCCAATCTCTCCGCTCCACACCATCTCCGCGCATTGGCGCGCGCCTTCGTTGGAATAGCCTTGGTTGCCCATCTGCGTTGCCACGCCGTACTTGGCGGCGGCCTTGGTCAACTCCGAAGCTTCCCAGACGGTCCGTGTGAGCGGCTTCTGGCAGTAGACATGCTTGCCCCGGGACATGGCCCACATGGCGGCCATGCCGTGCATATGGTCCGGCGTCGAGACGGTGACGGCGTCGATGTTTTTCAGCTCTTTGTCGAGCATTTTCCGGAAATCTTTGTAACGCGGCGCCTTTTCGTGGAGCTTGAAACCGCGCGCCCCTCGTTCGTCGTCGGGGTCAGCTAGGGCGACAATGTTCTCCGAGGCGCAACCGACGATGTCGGTATAGCCCTTGCCGCCGGCGCCGATGGCGGCGATGTTCAACTTTTCATTCGGCGACTTGTATCCGAGCGCCTTGAGGGAAGCCACGCTGCCGAATCCGCCTAACGGCACGGTGCCCGCGAGCAAGGAACCCTGGAAAAAATATCGCCTCGTGATAGCCATTGCCCATCAGGGTCTCACAACCGCTGCACCATTTGGCGGACGTCGCGCAAGGTCCGCATCGCGTCCTTCGAGGGAATGTACTCCATGCCGACGTAGCCCGGGTAGCGCAGGTCGAGGAGGGCGCGCAGAACATTGGGAAACTGAATCTCCCCGGTCCCGGGTTCCTGACGACCGGGGACATCGGCCACGTGGACATGGCCAATGGCGGGCAGGTTGGCGCGGATTGTCTCGATCAGGTTCCCTTCCATAATCTGCACGTGATAGAGGTCGTAGAGGATCTTGACGAACGGGCTGCCGGTCTCGCGGACGATCGCGAAAGCCTCGGGAGTCCGGTCGAGAAAGTAGTCGGCGTGGTTGTTGCCCTTGGGGTTGAGGGGTTCGATTTTGGCGAGCGTGTTGATTACTTCGACGATCATGGTGACGCCGCGCGGGGCGACAATATCGTGGGCCCGCTTCAAGCCTTCGACGACGCTGGCTCGCTGCTGCTCGCGCGAAAGGCCGGGCACTTTGAAGCCGCTCAGCACCACCATTTGCTTGGTCTCGAACTTTTCGCACGCTTCGGCCGAGGCTTTGATTTCCGCAAGGAAACCGGCGCGTTCGGCAGGATCGCAGAGGCCCATGCCTTTCGGATTCACGCCCTTGTTGCCGACGAGGCAGACGCACTCCAGCTTCAGACGATGCATTCGCTGGGTGATCGCGCCCGGTTCGACGGCGCGCCAATCGCCGAATTCAAAACCCGGATAGCCCGCCGCCGCAACCTTTTCGAGTTGGGCGTCGAGGGACAATCCCGGGAAGAGCGGCTCAACGCGAATCGATAGCCGCAGGGGCAGCGGCTTCGCCCAGGCCGCCATGGGCAGCGCCAACACATTTCTCCGTAGCATCCGCCCTGTTATATCATTGCTTCCGATGTCCCTTCGACTTCTTCTTCTATGCCTCGTCGTGTTCCCGCTCGCGGCGGAAAACATTCGTGTGATCCGGTTCGCCGAAAGCGACCCCTTTCGAATGGGCGACGTCACGTCCCGCCGGATCGTCCACCCCGGCCTGGGCGCGAAGAAGACGACGCTAAACCTGTCGGTCTCCAAGCCCGGGGCGGAGTTCGCGCAGCACGTTCACGACTACTCAGACGATACGATTTTGGTGCTCGATGGCGAAGTCAACCTGCGGCAGGGCGACTCGCTTCGTCTATTCAAAACGGGCCAGTGCGCCTTCGTGCCGACGGGCCAGATTCACGGCACCGTGACGGCTGGAAAGAAAGAAGCGACGATGATCAGCTTCCAGAATCCGCCTGATCTGATCCTCTACAGTGGGGCCCGCGATTCGAAGAAGACCGGCATTGCACCGAAGGGGTTGATCACTCCGAACGCCGTGAAATACGTCAATTTTGGCAAGAAGAATGGGACGTTCTCGGGCCCTGTCGAAGGCTCGCTGCGGGCCACCGGAACCCATCGCAAACTGAAGCCCGGCGAGAAGTTTCATCTTTCCTTTGCCGACGGCGGAGAAGGCATTTTGTTTATCTGGCGGGGGGCGATCCGGGCGAACGAGTTCAAGGCCGGCGAACGGGATACCATTTTCGTGCAAGGTAAAGCCGAACTCGATGTCGTCGCCGATGGCGCCACCGAACTGATTCAGATCCTGGCGCACTGACATGACTCGCCGCACGCTACTCGCCGCTCCGTTGTTTGCGGCCAAGCCGATTCGGGTCGCCATGGTCGGCATCGGGCATGGCCACGCCGTCAGCAAGCAAAAGGCGCTTACCAGTATGGCTGAATACGACTTCGTCGGGGCCTCGGCAGAGCCTTCCGAAGCGTATCTCCGCGACCCTTCAATCGAACTCATCGCGTGCGAATTCGCCGGCGCCACCGAGAATTTGGCGTTTGCGCAACGCGCCATCGACGCCGGGAAATTCGTGCATCTAGACAAGCCGCCGGGGGCCGACTTGGCAGGGCTCCGCAAGCTACTCGCCGACGCCCAGCGCAAACGCCTCGTCGTGCAGATGGGCTATCAATGGCGTTACCATCCCGCGATGGAAGCCGTGCTGGCGGCCGCGCGCCAAGGCTGGCTCGGCGAGGTGCACCGCTTCCGCGCCTCGATTGAAAAACCGATCCTTGCCGAGGAGCGGCAGCACCTGGCCCGGTACAAGGGCGGCATGATGTTTTCCGAAGGCTGCCATCTGATCGATCGGGCCACCGCGCTGCTGGGCAAACCCACGCGGGTGCAAGGCTTTCTTCGTCATCACGGATCGTTGAACGACGGCTTGGCCGACAACAACCTCGTGGTCCTTGAATTTCCGCTCGCACTGGCCGAAATTTCGATGGGCGGTTTCGACCCGCACGGCAACCAGCACCGCTATGTCGAAGTGATCGGCACGAACGGCTCGGCGAAGGCTTCGCCGTTCGCCCCGGCCCGGCTGACTGTACAGTTAAAGGCCGCCGCGGGGCCCTATAAGGCAGGGGAACAATCGTTCATCCCGCCCGATCCCCCCGGGCTCCCCTACACCCCCGACTTCCGCGAAATGGCCGCCATCATTCGTTCGGGCCAAGCCCCGACGTACTCGGCCGAACACGATCTTATGACCCATGCCGTGCTGCTCGAAGCCTGCGGCATGTAAGGAGTATCCAATGTCACTATCTCGACGCACCGCCCTCCAAGCCGCCTCGCTCGTCCCCTTTCAAGCCGTTCGTGGCTCGGCCCAGAACTCTGCCCTCCGGGTGGGTCTGATCGGCGCCGGCAACCGGGGTTCCTACACCGGGGCCCTGATGGCGAAAGACCCTCGCGCCAAGCTCGTCGCCATCTGCGACGTGGTACCGGAAACGGTCGCCGCGGCAAAGGCCAAAATCGGCAACCCCGACGCTAAGACCTATCAGAATTTTCAGGATCTGCTCGCCGACCCCAACGTCGACGCCGTAATGATCGCGACCCCGGTCTATCTCCATCCGGAGCACTTTGAAGCAGCCGTAAAATCCGGCAAGCACATCTACATGGAGAAGCCCGCCGGCCTCGACGTAGCTGGCTGCAAACGCGTGATGAAGGCTGCCGATAGCGCCGATCGCAAGATCAACATCACCTTCGGCTTCCAGCAGCGTTATGGTGGCGTCTACGTGAAGGCGCAGAAGTTTCTGGCTTCGGGCGCGATCGGCAAGATTCGGGAGGTGCACGGGGAGTTTCTGAAGTTCGCGCTGCAGGGCAACGAGGCGGCGCTGGCACCGCCGCGGAATGAAAAAGAGAAGCTGGAGCAATGGAAGCTTTGGCGGTCCACCTTCGGCGAAGTGATCGTTGAAACTTACGTCCATAACCTAGATGCGATTAACTGGTTTCTGGGAAGTCACCCGCTAAAGGCGCTGGGGACAGGCGGCCGCACCGTCGAGAAACGCGGCGATTTGCTCGACCACCTCTCGGTCACCTACGACTATCCCGACCGGGTGCAGATGTCGTTTATCGGCTCCCAGATGACGCCGCGGTTTTTCCGGTCGAACCGGGAACGGTACATTGGCGAAAACGGTTTTATCGAGACGGCGCGGGAGTACTGGTCCTACAACACTGGCAGCGGACTGGTGACCGAAAAGTCGCAGCGCGATATCACGGCCGATGCGCTCGAAGAGTTTGTACGTCGAGTGAAATCCGGCGAGCCGGAGAACGTCGGCGTTCGGGCGGCGGAAAGCACGCTTACGGCCATCCTGGGCCAAATGGCGATCGACGCAAAACGCGAAGTGACGTGGGACGAAATGATGAAGTCGGCCTGATCGATCGATTTTCCGGAGAGGTTGGCGGGTCCCGGGCCACTACTCGGATACCCCGCTATGACCTCTCTCTGCGCCGTGCTCACGGCCGGCCCTTCGCCGTTGCCCGCCATGCTCTACGCTGTTGCCGCTCCGGGCGTGCCGAGCGGCCAGCACATCGGGTTGGACGGCGTTTCGCTGGGCTTCGTGCAGGAAGTGGGCGGCCGGAGTTCCGGGCTGTGGACGGACCCGGCGAGCGGCTGGACCTGGGTCGGCAATGCCCGCCTCGACAATCGTGAGGACCTGCGGGAGGCGCTCCATCTGCCGGGCAGCGTTTCCGATGCTGCTTTGGCTTATCACGCCTTTCTCCGCTTTGAAGCCAAGGCGCTCACCCGCATGCAGGGCGATTGGCAATTTGCGGCATGGAACACGCGCGAGCGGAAGATGGTGGTCGCGCGCGATCCATTTGGGATGGCCGAACTGTATTACCACCAGTCCTCCGGCCGGTTCGCTTGTGCGTCGCTGATCAATGCCGTGCTCACGCTCCCGGAGCTTTCGCGCCAACCGCACTGGGAGCACCTCGTCCTTTCGTTATCCCACCTACCTTGCCCCGTTGACAGCACGGCGTATCGCTACGTCCGCCGGCTCGCGCCCGGCCATGCGCTGCTGCTGACGGCGGAGAGTTGTCAAGTGCTCGCCTACGCGAAGATCGACTGCCACCTACCGCTTGCCCGAGGATCGGCGGAGGATCATCAGCTGCTGTTCGAGGCGAGCTTTCGGCAGGCCGTCGAATCCCGGATTCGTTCGGCCCTCCGCCCGGCCACCACGTTGAGCGGCGGCTTCAACTCCGCGGCGGTTACCGCGACGGCCGCTCGATTACTCTATCCAGCAGGCGAGAATCTCGTGGCTTTCACCGTCGCCGCGACTCTTACCCCTCGCCTCAGCAGCCTCGCCAAATGGCATGCCAACCTGAGCATTCGCCTGATCTCGGCCTCGTCGCAATGCCCGGTTGCGGCCTGGCAGGCGGCGGTGGTGATCACCGGCTCGCCGGACTGTCATCGCCATCCGCCTTGGCAGTTGCCTTTGCTAGCCGAAGCCCAGGCACTGGGACACACCGCCCTGTTGATGGGCCAAGGCGGCGGCGCGACCGTGTCCTGGGGCGGAGGTCCGGCTTGGTGGAGACGTTCCTGGTTCCCGTCGCCGAGTGCGAGCGATTCCTCTTCGCTGCTTCGTCCAGCGTTTGTGCAAGAACATGGTTTTGCTGAACTCCTTCGCCACACCCAACGCCGTCTGGATGCCAACCCACACCCTCGCGTCGCCCTTCTTAACCGCAATGACACTTTCCACTGGTCCGCCCTGGCCGGTGCGCATGGGATGCAGGTCCTCGATCCGACCTTGGATCCAGCTTTCATCCGTACCTGTTTGTCTCTGCCGCCAAGGATCTTTTGCAACCGACGTCCCCTGCGTCGGGCGATGGAAGGCTTGTTACCGGATAGCATCCGCCTGCATCCTAATCACGAGGCGAGCTCGGTTTTTCTGCCAAAGTTGGCCCACGCGCAAGCGGCAATGGAAAGCTTTGCCAACCAGGCGGCGATCGCCGAGCTGCTAGACCTGCCTCGTCTTCGGCAAACGCTGCAGCGGCTGATCCAATCGCCCACCCAGCGCGATTACCGGATGGTGGCCAGCGCCTTCTCGCACGCGTTCTTCATACGGAACGCTGCCGAGCCCCGCAACAACCTGGTTAACCGCTCGGCGGCCTAACTCCATTATCCTAAGTGGACATGGCTATTTACTCCGACCTCGGTGTCCCGCGGATTATTAACGCCAAAGGACCATCCACCCGCGTCTCCGGCGGCTTCCTGGCTCCCGAAGTGATCGCCGCCATGGCCGAGGCGGCCACCCAGTGCGTCGACATGGCGGAACTGCAGGCCGCGGCGAGCCGCGTCATCGGGCGCATCACCGGAGCCGAAGCCGGCATCGTCACCACCGGTGCCGCGGCCGGCCTACTGCTGGGGACCGCCGCTTGCGTCGCCGGCCTCAACCCGGCGCGCATGGCGCAACTTCCGGATGTCACCGGGCCACAGCCCGAAGTCATCGTCGTCCGCAGCCAGCGCAACGCCTACGACCACGCGGTCCGCGCCGCCGGGGTGCGCCTCGTGGAAGTGGGCCTGCCGGACCGCTACGCCGGGGCGGGCGTCCGCGACGCCGAGCCGTGGGAGATCGCCGCGGCGATCACTCCCGCTACGGTCGCGATCCTCTATGTCGATTCCTCGCATTCGCGGCCCACGCTCGCCGAGGTAGTCGCCGTGGCGCACGAACATGGTTTACCCGTCCTGGTCGATGCCGCCGCCCAACTTCCTCCCGTCTCTAATTTGCAAGCATTGATCGCCGCCGGAGCCGACCTGGTCGCCTTTTCCGGCGGCAAGGCGATCTCGGGTCCTCAGGGCTCGGGAATTCTTTGCGGCCGCCGCGACCTGATCATGTCGGCCATATTGCAAAATCTCGATCTCGACCTCGATTGGGAGCATTGGAATCCGCCCGCCAACCTCATCGACAAGCACCGTCTGCCCGGGTTGCCCACCCACGGCCTTGGGCGTACGTGTAAGGTCGGCAAGGAGACACTCGTCGGCCTGCTCGTCGCGCTGGAACGATTCGCCGCCGAGTCCGACGACTCCCGGCAAAGGCGTTGGTTGCAGACTCTCGACGAGCTTTGTGCCCTCGTTCCCGAGGTCGCGTTCTCCCTGCGGCTCGAAACGGTGCCCCGCCTGGCCCTTGCCCTTCCCCACGCTCGCCAAGCTTGTTTCGCACTCCAGAATGGCTCCCCCGCCGTCCACATCGACCCTTCTGAGCTTCACCTAGGCAAAATCCTCATCAATCCCACCTGTCTACAGACAAGCGATCTCCCAGCCTTGGCCAACGCCCTCCGCGAAATCATGATAAATTCACCCGCATGACCCGACGCCTCGCCACCACGCTGCTGACTTCCGTCGTTCTCAGTCCGGCCGCGCCTCTCCCCATGCTCACGATCTCCTCCCCAGAAGCCTCCGTCTCCTTCGACCTTCGCGGCGGCTCCCTCGTCGATTTCCACCTCACCGGCTCGACTGTCAATCCGTTCACGTGGGTCCAAAATGTCGAGCCGAAGGAGGAGCCGCTGCGAGGTCACTTCGTTTGCCTGGACCGCTGGGGCGCGCCATCGGAAGCCGAGATTGCTCGTGGCGTTCCTTACCACGGGGAAGCGCCGAGAGTTCTTTGGAAGGCAACCGGGTCGCGGACGATGACGGCCGCTCTCCCGATCGCCAACCTTGGCATCGAACGGGAGATGACCCTGAGCGGTGCCACGTTAGCGGTACGGGAACGCGTAACCAATCGGAATCCCACCGGACGGGTTTACAACATGGTTCAGCACCCAACCATCGCGCCGCCGTTTCTGGACGAACAGACTTTTATCGACGCCAACGCCGGGCTCGGCTTCGCGCAGGCCACGCCGAATCAAACGCCCCAACTATTTCCCAAGGCTCACACCTCTGACCTCCGCCACCTGACCTCGGACCCACTTCCCAACGTCGTCTCCTACATCATCGAAGGCCCCACCGGATGGGTAACAGCAGCTAGCCCCTCCTCGGGGCTTGTGCTGGCGTATCTCTGGAAGACGAGCGAGTATCCGTGGCTGAACCTATGGCGGGATGTCGCCAAAGGTCGGCCCATCGCACGCGGCCTTGAATTTGGGTCCACCGGGCTTCACCAGCCTTATCCGGAACTCCTTCGACGCGGACGGATGCTCGACCGTCCGTTGTTCAGTTACCTCGACGCTGGAGAATCCGTAGAGCGGAGTTATAGTGTTTCTCTAAGTCGTCTTCCGGCGGGAACCAAGCGAATTGCCCATGTTCAATCCGTCGGACCGCGCATCGATCTAAAATTTGATTAAGCATTAGCCTCTATTTGCCGATAACGTTCCTAATGCGGTCACGGCACTAGTCAACGACGGCCAAGCGCTGCTCGCCGACCGAGAAGCGGAGTTCGACCGCCTCTTGATAGATGTTCAAATGCCGGTGCTCGATGAGCTGGAAGCCACCCGCCGCTACCGCGCCAGCGGCGGCAGCCTCCCCACCGTCGCCATGACGGCGTACGCCGTGGCCGGCCGACCGCGAACAGTGCCTTGCCGCTGGCATGAACTCGTACATGGCCAAGCCGCTCCCTCCGCCAGCGCGCTCACCGCCGCACTCGAAGCCCACGCCGCCAGTCAGCAGTGATAGCATCACGGTTATGTTGCGCCCGTTCGTTCTCTCGTTGGCCGTCTGCTTCTCCGTGTTACCGCTTCTGGCGCAGGAGGATGGCCCCGCATTTTTTGAAAAAAACATCCGCCCCCTCCTGGTTGCGCAATGCCTCGGCTGCCACTCCGCCACGAGCCAGCCCGTTATGGGTGGCCTCCGGCTGGACGCTCGGGAACTCGCCCTCCAAGGCGGCACCCGCGGCCCCGCGCTCATTCCGGGCAATGCTGCCGACAGTCTCCTGTTAAAAGTCGTCCGCCATTCGGCCGGCCCCCTGAAAATGCCCCCCGGGCCGAAGATGAAGGATCCCGACGCCGCCCTGCTCGCCCAGTGGATCCAGATGGGTGCCCCGTGGGGCAACTCCACCGTCTCCGTCGCCCCCGCCACGCCCCAAAAGTACTGGGCCTTCGTGCCGCCGAGAGCACCCATGGCCCCGATGACGAAAAACACCCAATGGGCCCGCTCCCCCATCGATCAGTTTCTCCTCAGCGCCCTCGAAGCCAAAGGCCTCTCCCCCGCCCCACCCGCCGACAAGCGCACTCTGCTCCGCCGCGCTAGCTACGATCTCACCGGCCTTCCACCCACCCCCGCTGAAGTCCAGGCCTTCCTCGCCGATGCCTCGCCCAACGCCTACGCTAAAGTCATCGACCGCCTCCTGGCCTCCTCCCGCTATGGCGAACGCTGGGGTCGCCACTGGCTCGACGTCGCTCGCTATGCCGATTCCAACGGCCTCGACGAGAACCTAGTCTACAAAAACGCATTCCGCTACCGCGATTACGTAATCGCCGCGTTCAATGCCGACAAGCCCTTCAACCAATTCCTGACCGAACAACTCGCCGGCGACCTTTTACCGCCGTCGTCCGATCTGGCTAAGACCTTCGAACGCTGGACCGCCACCGGCTTCCTCTCGCTCGGCGCTAAAATGCTCGCCGAAGACGATCCTCGGAAAATGGAGATGGACATCGTCGACGAACAGCTCGACACTACCGCCCGGGCCTTCCTCGGCCTAACGGTCGGCTGCGCTCGTTGCCACGATCACAAGTTCGATCCTATCACCCACGCCGACTACTACTCGCTCGCCGGCATCTTCAAGTCTTCGCGCACCATGGAGAACTTCAAGGTGGTCGCCAAATGGCATGAGTACGTACTGGCCCCCAAGGAAGATCGCGACCGGCTCGCCGCTCACGAAGCCTTGATCGAGGCCAAGCGCAAGGAAATTACCGCGCTTTCGAAAGCTGAAAATAAGCGACTCGCCACCATCGCCCAGAACCAGGTCGGCGCTTACCTGCTGGCAGCCGCCCATCTCCAACGCGACTCCCAAGTCCAAATTGCTCCCGTCGAATCCTCCCCGCAAGCCATCACCCGCCTCGCCAACACCTTCGACCAAGGCAACATCCCGCGGACTCTCGAAAAGTCGAAACCCAATGCGCCCAAGGACGGCAAGGGCCCCTACTTCGCCGAATACACCGTCACCGCGCCCACCGCCGGCCCCTACCAACTCGACATACTGAACCAAGAGTTCGGCTCCGGGACCGCCGACCTTTACGTTAATGGGACCTGGATCAAACGCGGCCTCCCGCCCGTCCAGAACCGCGCTGCGTCGCCGGAATCCGATGGCTGGACCTACCTTGCCATCGTCCCCCTCCGCGCTGGAACGAACACGATCCGGTTTGAACACGCCTCCCGTTTCCCCTACTTCGCGCAATTCCTTCTCGCCCCCCACTCCCTACCCCATACCCCGCTCACCGCCGTCCAAATCGCCGCCCGCTACGACGTCAACCCGGGGTTTCTCGACCAACTCGTCGAATACCTCGAACGGTCCAACGGCGCCACGGCATCCGTCCTGTTCCCCTGGGAGACGCAAGGTTCCGCCACTCCGTTGACGAACTGGGCATCACCCGCGGCCAAGCTCTTCCCGTCCCTCCCGGCTACCCCCGAACTCCTGGCCGCCCGCTACGAAACGCTGTTCCAACAGGCCCTCGCCGCCGGCCCCAAATCCGAGGACCCCGGCCTCAAAGCCCTCCACCAATTCCTGACCGAAAAATTCGGCCCCTTCCGCGCACCCAACGACGCTCGGCGCTATTTCGCGCCGGGTGCCCAAGCGCAGCTCAAAGTCTTAGACGCCGAACTCAAAGCCCTCGAAAAGGCCACGCCCGATTTCCCCCGCGCCATGGGCGTCCGCGAAGGCGAAAAGATCGAAGACCTCGCCATCCACCTCCGCGGCAGCCACTGGACCCTGGGACAAACGGTTCCCCGCTCGTTCCTCAAAGTAGTGGCCGGCGACCATCCCCCCGCCATCGGAACCAACGAAAGCGGCCGGCTCCAACTCGCCCAATGGCTGACCCAACCCAACCATCCGCTCACCAGCCGCGTCATCGTCAACCGCCTATGGCGCTGGCACTTCGGTCGCGGCATCGTCCCTAGCGCCGATAACTTCGGCCGCCTCGGCGAGAAGCCGTCAAATCAGCCGCTTCTCGATTGGCTCGCCCTCCGCTTCGTGGCCAACGGCTGGTCCATGAAGTCCCTGCACCGCGACATGATGCTGACCTCGACATATCAGATGAGCAGTGACCTCAACGCCAAGGCCGCCGAGGCCGATCCTGAAAATGTGCTGCTCTGGCGCATGCCCCGCCGCCGCTTGGAAGCCGAAGCCATCCGTGACGCCGTCATGGCCACGTCCGGCGGTCTGACTCACGATAAACCCGGCGGCTCCATTCTCACCTACAAAGACCGCCAGTACGTCGCCAACACGGAAAAAGGCGGCAACGTCGACTACGACCGTCCCATCCGCGCCGTCTACATCCCCATCGTCCGCAGCTCTCTCTACGACGTCTTCCAAGCCTTTGATATCCCGGACCCGACCTCGGCCAGCGGCGACCGCGACTCCACCGTCGTCGCCCCCCAAGCGCTGTTCATGATGAATAGCTCAGTCATGCTGAAGCACTCCCGCCGCCTCGCCGAACTGCTGCTCAACGACCGGAATCTCGACGATCCCGCCCGTATCCGTCTCGCTTACGAAAGAGCCCTGGCCCGTCCGCCCTCACCGGCCGAGATCGACCAGGCTCAAACCTTCATCGCTCAAATCCAAAAGGATTGGGCCAACGATCCGATCAAGGCATGGCAGAGCTTTGCGAAATCGCTGCTGTCTTCCAACGAGTTCATCTATCTCAACTAGGCCACTTATGAAACGCCGCGACCTTCTTCAACTTTCCTCCGCCGGCTTCGGCTCCCTCGCCCTCTCGGGCATCCTCGGTTTGGAGCAAGCTCGCGCCGCCGCGGCCGACCCCCTCGCCGTCCGTGCCCCCCACTTCCCAGCGCGTGCCAAACGAGTGATCTTTCTGTTCATGCACGGTGGCCCGTCTCAAGTCGATACCTTCGACTACAAGCCCCTGCTCAAGCGCGACCACGGCAAGCCACTGCCCTTCGCCCGACCCAAAGTCGTCTCCAGCGAAACGTTTAACCTGCTCCAGTCGCCGTGGGCCTTCAAGCAATATGGGCAATCCGGTGCCTGGGTCAGCGACCTGTTCCCGGAAACGGCTAAGTGCGTCGACGACATGTGTTTCATCAAGTCCATGCATGGTTCGAACTCCCGCCATGGCGGTGCGCTGCTCGAACTCCATACAGGCTCGGATACTTTCATCCGTCCGGCGATGGGATCGTGGGTCACCTACGGACTGGGCACGGAGAACGCTAACATGCCGGGCTTCCTGACCATCTGCCCGACCCAGAGTCACGGTGGCGCCAACAACTTCGGCTCGGCTTTCCTACCGGCGCCTTACGCCGGCACCGCGATCGGGGCGGTCGGCATCCCTTCGCGCGACGCCCGCATCCCCTTCATCACGAACAAAGAAACGCCCCGCACAATTCAACGCAAAGAGATCGATTACTCCCAGGTTCTCAACCGCCAGCAACTGGCCATGACGGGCCCGGACCGCGCTTTGGAAGGTCGTATCGAATCGTTTGAACTTGCGTTCCGCATGCAAGCCGAGGCGCCCGATCTGCAGGACCTGTCGAAGGAGTCCGAGGCCACGAAGAAGCTCTACGGCCTCGATAATCCAATTACAGAGGACTTCGGCCGGCAGTGCCTGATGGCGCGACGGTTTTCGGAGAAGGGAGTCCGCTTCGTGCAGGTTTCGCACACCTACAAGTGGGATCAACACGAGCATTTAAAGCGAGACCACGCCCAGAACGCAGCGGAGGTCGACAAGCCCATTGCCGGGCTGCTGGCGGATCTGAAGTCGCGCGGTCTGCTCGAAGATACGCTCGTCCTTTGGGGCGGCGAGTTTGGGCGCACCCCGACGGCGCAGGGCTCCGATGGCCGTGATCATAATCCCGAGGCATTTACGATGTGGATGGCCGGCGGCGGCGTCAAGCCCGGGCTCTCCTACGGCGCGACCGACGATTATGGTTATTACTCGGTGGAAAACAAAGTTCATTTCCACGACTTACACGCGACGATCCTCCACTTACTGGGCCTCGATCATCTGAAACTCACTTATAAATACGCTGGCCGCGACTTCCGGCTCACGGACGTCCACGGCCACGTCGTCCAGGATCTTCTGGCGTAGTGCGCTCAAGCCATGCGGTGGTACGGATGCATTGGCCTGCTGGTGGCGACCTCGGCCTGGGCGCAGTAGGCCGTCTCCGACGATGGCCGGATTGTGTACTTTTCCAGTGAACCGCTGGCCGTGAACGGGTTTACTCTCGGATCTCGTCTTTGGACCTGGGAGCCTGTCGGAAACAAGCCCTTCCGCCCGACTCCACCACCAGGCGGCCCCCCGGCCGGCAAGGTCTTGGCCAATACAAGATGAGCCTGAAGAGGTCCGGATGGGCCAAGCTGGGGATTGCTCATTCGGATGCAGCAGGCTGAGAATCCGAGCCCGGAGCAGATGCAGGAATTTCTGGACGGCAGCCAGGAGTTGGACTTCCACGCCGAGGGGCGAGCCGCAATCTACGCCTGGGTGGAGCGGACGTTGAGGCCGCAGCGGTACCCCAAACTGAGCCGCAAATCCAAGGGCTTGGTGCGACGCTACATCGCCAAGATGACGGGGCTGAGCCGGGCGCAATTGACGCAGCTGATCCACAAGTTTGTGAAGACGCAAGAGGTCAAGCCAACGGTGTATCGACGACGCCGGTTTCGCCGACGCGACACAACAGCCGATGTGGCGACACTGGTCGCAGTCGGTCAGGCTCACGGGCGGTTGAGTGGGCCGGCGGCTTGCGCCATCTTGAAACGAGAGTACGAGGTGTTCGGCAATCAGCAGTGCAAACGGCTGGCGGCGATCTCGAATGGGCACCTGTACAATTTGCGGAACAGTGCGGGCTACCGGCGGCAGCGCATCGACTACACCGCCACGAGCCCGACGCCCGCCTCGATCGGGGAACGGCGCAAGCCGACGTCAGAAGGCCAGCCGGGCTTTGTGCGGATCGACACCGTGCACAAAGGTGATAGAGACGGATTCAAAGGTGTGTATCAACTAAATTATGCACAGCAAGCAAAGCTTTAGCGTCCCGCGCACCAGCAGCAGCGCGTGGACGCGTGGTAATCAGTATTTGCTGAGGCGTTTCGACCTTCGATAGCCCTCCTTTCCGCCCGGTTTGGCACCGGGCGAGCGCGCCGTGCATAACGTTTTATGCGCGAAGCAGGGGTGTGCACAACCGGTATGAACACATCCATCTTTCATTCGATGGACCGCAGCCGAGCCATCAACTGGTCAACTGGTCAAAGCGGTCCCGCTCCTGGCATTGGGATCCGAAGTGAATCTCCGTCTGCCCGCCATGGCGCGTGATCTTGGCGGCCAGATAGACCAAACGCAAACGCGTCGTCGCAACGGTTCGGTGCGTCAATTCCGGCACTGTCAGAGACTAGTCACGCTCGAACAGCTCCAGCCAACAGGTCAAGCTTTAGGCGATCATGCTGAGTTAGGAGTGATTGGCATTCATCCCCCATTGCCCCGACGGATGAGCAGTCACTCCAATGTCGTTGTTGGACTCTTTGATCAAATCCTCGACCGCCGCGCGCTCGGTACAGTACGCCACCACCTCGGCCGGACTCCATTTCTCGCTCCCAATACGGGTCACAAACACGCGGTAGCGGCAAGCCAAGCCAAATTGAGTTGACAGAAGCAATCGAAAAGTCCAAACGGATCCGGGTTGTTCGCGTCTGGCTCCGACTGGTCCACCTCGGCAGGAAAAAAAGCCCTGCGTCACCCCTCACTTGCCTACGCCAATGAACACCGTCCCTGGGAGATCTACCAGGATTTGTTCACCGAGTTGCTCCATCATTGGCGCGCCAAACTGCCGCTATCGCCCATGACGCCGTTGGAACTCCCAGGCAGACTCCTCAGCTTGGACAGCACCCTCATCGATCTTTGCGCCAAGGTGTTTGATTGGGCCAAATACCGAACGGCGAAGGGTGCGGTGAAAATCAACCTTCTGCTCGACCATGACGGTCTCCTGCCGGGGGTTGCCATCATCACCGACGGCAAATCCTCCGACATTCGGACCGCCCACAAATTCTCTTTTCCGAAAGGGTCCATAGCGGTCTGCGACCGCAGCTACTGCGACTACGACTGGTCTGCCGGCTTCGCCTCAAAGGGGTCCATTTCGTGACCCGTCTGAAGGACAACGCCTCCTGGGTGGCCATCGAATCCCGACCTGTTCCTGCCGATTCCAACGTTCGCCACGACCATATCGTCGTCTTCGCCCAGCACAACACCTCGGACAACGAACGATTCTTCCGCCGCGTGGTCTGGGGGGACGAAATGCATAAAAGCGAATACGTCTTCCTGACCAACCATCTCGATCTCGATGCCATCGTTGTTGCTGCCGTGTACACGCAACGATGCCAGATAGAGCTGTTATTTAGGGCGCTTAAGCAGAATCTCCGGATCAAGACTTTTATCGGCACCTCGGCCTACGCGATTAAGATTCAGCTTTGGCGATTGCCGCCAGTCGAACGATTGTGTAATATTAAGCAGCTTGCCAATGCAGACTGAAAAGGTTTCGGTGCAGAGAGCGGTCCGATCGGCCGTGGGCTTGATTTTGGTCCTTATGAGTGGAGAGGCTGCGATCGCGGCGCCTCCCGCTGAATCCCAAGTGGTGAGTCTGCGCCGACTCACCGAAAAGGAATACCGCAACTCCATCGCCGATATTTTCGGCAAGGAAATTGAGGTCCGCGGTTCGTTTGAACCTACAAAACGGTCGAACGGCTTAGCGGCGGTCTCCACGGCAGTTCTCTCTGTGACACCGGTTGGCTTCGAGTCTTTCAGCAAGATGGCGAATGACATCGCCGCTCAAGTCACGGCTGACAATTACCGTGCCAAGTTGCCGTGCGCTCCGAAGGATCCCAAGACCTATGACGAAGCCTGTTCGAGCAGGATCATCAGCCATTATGGTCTGTTGCTTTTCCGTCGTCCGCTTACCGGGGCAGAGCTTGATAAACGCGTCGGCCTGTCGCGCCGCATAGCCGGACAGACGAACGATTTCTATGCTGGCGTACGTTCCAGCCTGTCGATGCTGCTGCAGTTGCCGGACTTTATCTTCCGATCGGAGGTCGCGATTCCGTCAGGAAAAGGGAAGCTTCGCACGCTGGATTCCTATAGCCGCGCGACCGTGCTCAGCTATTTGTTGTGGAACACGACACCGGATGCCGAGTTGCTGCAGTCGGCGCAAAGCGGCGAGCTCAATACGCCCGCTGGGCTGGCGAAGCAAGTCAACCGACTGATGGCCTCGCCCAAGCTGGACGCTGGCATGAGAGCCTTTTTCGACGATCTGCTGCAGTTGGACACCCTTGACACCGTGTCCAAAGATAGTCTGCTGTATCCGAAATGGGGTTCGGGGATGGCGGACTCAGCCCGGGAGGAGACGCTGCGCACCGTCACTGGCCTAGCGCTGCATGACAACGGCGACATTCGGGACCTGATGACCACGCGACAGACCTATATTGATCGCAAGCTGGCGGTGCTGTACCGCGTGCCGTTTCCGTTCACAGGAGACTGGGCAAAGGTTGAGTTTCCGGCGGATTCCGGCCGTAGCGGGCTGTTGACGCAAATCAGTACGCTGTCTATGTTTTCGCACCCCGGCCGTTCCTCGCCGACCAAGCGTGGCGTGGCTTTGGCGGACATCTTTCTTTGCTTGCCCACTCCCGATCCGCCGAACGACGTGGATTTTGCGGAAGTCAACGACGCTAACAACCCGCTCAAAACGCTGCGCCAACGGTTACTGTCGCACGCGGGTAACAAAGTCTGCGCCGCATGCCACGACCGGAGCGATCCACTGGGGCTGTCGCTTGAAGCATTCGACACCATCGGCGGCTTTCGCGCGACCGACAACGGCGAGAAGATCGATGCTTCGGCGACGATCCAGGGCCAAAGCTTTTCGGGTGCCCAAGGGCTGGGCCAATATCTCCATGACAATCCGAGGTACCCGGCCTGTGTGGCGCGACGACTCCATACCTATGGCCGCAGCGCCCAACGATGGACGATGGACGATTTCCCCGACACCTACAAAGCGTTCCAAAGTTCCGGATTCCGACTTCGGGCGCTGCTCAAGAGCATGGCCTTGAGTGACTCTTTCTATGCTGTTCCGCCGCCCGAAAACTCCTCCACGGATACGGCAAAGGCAGCAGCGCTGCATTAAAAGGACGACCTGATGAAAATTGATCGCCGACATCTTCTCCGCGGCACGTGCCAGGGCGCCATGGCCGTGATGGGATTGCCTTTCCTGGACTGTTTCCTGAACAGTAAAGGGCTGGCTCAGACGAACGGTAGGCCGTTGCCCACGCGCTTTGGCACATTTTTCTGGGGCTGCGGCTTGACCCACTCGCTGTGGATTCCCAAGACGGCGGGAACCGGTTGGGAAATGACGGTGCAGATGAAGCCGCTTGCACCCTTCCGCAAGAAGTTGAACCTGTTCAGCGGTCTGCGTGTTCCACTCGACTCCAAACCCAATGGCCAGCATTGGTCCGGTCTGGCGGCAGCCTCCACCGGGATAGCGCCTTCTAAGAGCGGCGAGTTCGAGTCCAAGACGATTGACCAGCAAGTGGGCGAGGTGATCGGCAAGGGTGTTCGTTTCCGATCGGTGTCGGCGTCGGCAAGCGGCGACCCCAAGCAGAGCTATTCCAGTCTCGGGGGGGCGAATATTCTGCCGGCGGAACCTACCCCGCTGTCATTATATTCGCGTCTTTTCGGGCCGGGATTTCAGGATCCGACAAAGGGCGAGTGGAAGCCGGATCCGCGCATTCTGATGCAGAAGAGCGTTCTGTCGGCGGTGTCAGAAGACCGTCACCGTGTCATGCAGAATCTGGGCAGCAGCGATCGCGCGCGGATGGATCAGTACTTTACCTCCGTGCGCCAGACGGAGTTGCAGATGGAGGCGGAACTACAACGCCCCACGATCGAAGCGAAGGTCACGATTCCGGAGCCGCCATCGAAGGATCTGGTGGCTAACAACGCTTGGCCTAACTTGGAGGTGGTAACGCCCCTGATGGCGCGTTTGGGCGCCATGGCGCTGGCCACCGACCAGACCCGGGTCTTTAATCTCAGCGTGTCGTCTCCGCAGAACCAGATGTTTAAGCCGGGGGACCCACTCGGTTTTCACCAATCGACGCACGAAGAGAGCGTGGATCCCAAGTTGGGATACCAGCCCCGGGTGGCGCAGTACAACCTGGAATCGATGCAGCTTTTCGCGGCGCTTTTGAAGGAACTGGACGCGATTCGGGAAGGCGACGGTACGCTGCTGGATCAGAGCTTGTTTATGGCGTTCACCGATCAGAGCTACGCGCGGATTCATTCGGTTGACGGTTTGCCGATTCTGACGGCCGGCGGTGCGAGCGGCCGCATGAAGACTGGCTATCATATGGTCGGCGACAACAGCCCGGTGTCGCGCGTCGGCTTGACGTTACAAAAGGCGTTGGGCGTTTCGGTGGACAGCTGGGGCAAGGATTCGTTGCAAGTCAGGACACCGTACACGGAGTTACTCGCGTAGCCGAATCACCATATGAAACTTTGCATCTTATTCGGCCTTGTAGGCTGTTTCGGTTTGTCGATGGCACAAGAGCATCCCCCCATGGTGCCGCCCGCAGATCCTGGCGTGTTTACGGTGAAACCGACGGGACCCGACGCGTTTAAGCTGATCGTAAAAGGGCACGTATTTACCAGCCGTGGCGATATTGAGAAGTACCTGGCTTACCGCGCGGCCCGGCTTGCCATTGAAAAGGGCGGGCAGTGGTTCACGTTGAAGGAAGAGCGTGGAGCCGGCGAGGGAGTGGCACCGAAGCGTGACCCGGAAGGGCCCCGCTACAGCTTCCGGATGAAGAATTTCCGGCCTGTCTGGCGTTTCAAGTCGAACGGGTCACCGGAGTGGATGCGGTGGAGCCCATTCACCGGTGCGCCATTTCCTTCGGCCGATCCCAAGACGATCAGCGACTTCGATATCAGCGCCGAGATCGTGGTGCGCAAGGGTCCGATGGATGACGCCGATCCACTGGCGTTCGAGGCTTGGGCGCTGTCGGACCTGCTCGTCAACCAGGTTTCGCCGCCAAAATAGGGAACTTAGAATAGGGAGCAGTTATGTCGAAGAGCACACTGAAGTTTTGTTGGGTAGCGCTCATGGCCGTAGCGGGAGCCGAGACCGCGGCGGCGGCGCGTTGGGAGAAGGGCTATGTGGTGGCCTTTTACGACCCGGCGTTCCGTTTCGGTGGCCGGGCCGACTATTCGCGAGGCACGGAGATCGAGCCAGGGGTGGACTGTCCGCACGGAAGCACCGTTCATTTTGCCGTTCCGGCCCAAGTCGCGCAATCCCTTTCGCTCGTGCGTTGGCGTTCGCCGAAGGAAGTTGAGGAGTTGGCCAATCCCCCCGCGACGGGACTGAACCGAGACCCCGCGGGGGTGTATTTCCATACCTGGCGGGCGGCTTCGGCGTATCGCGGCTACAACAAGGAGATTGAGACCTACATTAACCCATTCGCGGCCGAAGATCCGGGGCAACCGCAAGTGACGAGCCGTATCGGCGAGGGATTCAACCTGGATGGAAAGGTGAAGCCCGGAGACTTCGTCAGTCCAGATGGGGAGAAAGGCATCGACAACAAACTGTACCGGGCCTGGGGCTGCGATGCACCTTGGCGCGGTGCCAACGGCAACGGCACGCTCGTATTGCGGTCTAACGACAAGATGGTTGAGGGCCTGTATACCATCGTGATCCGAATCTCGGGAAACAAAGACCCCATGAACGACGATGACGCGACACTGGAGATCGGCTATTCACCCGACCAGATTGTGAAGGACGCGCGTGGCAATGTTGGGATCGACTACTCCTATCGTTTGCTTCACTCCGAGCAGTACACCAAGCTGAAGGCCCGAATCAAAGACGGCGTGGCCGAGACCGAGCAGTCCGATATTCACATGCCGCAAATCGCTTGGTTCGAAAATCAGATCCGGGATGCGTTTTTCCGTCAAGGTAAGATCCGGGTGGTGCCGAATGCCGACGGGACGGCGGCGGGTTTAGTCGGCGGCTATCGCGATTTCCGTGCTTTGTACACGCAGAATGCCTTCGCCCAATCCGGCGGAGTGCAGGGCGTGCGGGAGCACGAAGATCACGTCGCGTTGTACTACGCGCTTCGGCGCAATGCCGATGGCATGTTCAACGCCAAGACAGGCCGTTACGACGGCATCTCGAGCGCCTATCGCATGAAGCTCGTGCCTGTTTTTGTCGTGGAGCCCGACCGGCCGATGGGGATTTCATCGAGGGAGAGCGAGGCGCGGCGCAGGCAGGCTTTTGACGTCACGGCGGCGGCGACGATCAAGGCGGTGGACACCCTGGTGCCGCAGGAGGTGCCGTCCGGCAGCGGCGAACTGGCCGCCACCGATGGCATCGAAATCGGGCCGGGCGGCATTCCTATTCGGGGGCGCGGAGGAAAGGGGTCCGGCAGGAATTCGGCAACACCGGCAAAACGATAGAGGAGTTACTCGTCCGCCGTCGTCCACTTTACTTGATGGCCACAAACTTCGCGCAGACCGGAGCGGACAAGGGAATGTTATCGCTGGACCTTGATAGTTTGCCGGTGCGCGGGTCGATCCGCAGCGGAACGATCGCATTCGCCCGTTGTAACATTGCGAAAAGATATCCGCCATCGGGTTCGATATTGAAGCTCCGCGGGTTACTGCCGCCTAAGAGGAATGTTTCAATCAGAGACGGTACGCCCGTAGCTTGGTCGATACTCATGACGGCGATCGAATTATGGCCGCGATTGGATATGTAGACAAAGTTGCCCGACGGATGCACCTCGACCTCGGCGCAGGTCATCCGTTCGCGATAACTATCCGGAACCGTCCGCGCGGTAGCGCCTTCCTCAAATGTGCCGCGCTGCGCGTCGTAGCGCAACAGGGTGCAGCCGGGACCGCTTTCGTTGGCGATGTATGCCCATTTTCCGTTTGGATGAAAGCGGAATTGCCTGGGGTTGGCTTGGTGCCGCAGTCCGAGCGAGGAAGGATTGTGGGCAGCGAAAGTCCCCTTCGCGGCATCGATGCGGTGGATGAAGACTTTGTTCAGGCCGGTGTCGGTGGCGATGAGGAAGCGATTGTCTGGCGTGAAGTGGACGGAGTGGCAGTGCACTTCGACCGGCTGATCCGCGGAATGTTGATAGAAGGTCGCGACCTCTCCTAACGTGCCGTCCTGATGCACGGGAATGGATACGGTGCTGCCGCTCGACCAGTTCGCGACGGCCAGCAGGGAGCCGGTCTTATCGAGATTCAGATGGCACGGCATGACACCCTTCGAGGAGGTCCGGTTCATCGGCTTCAGCGTTCCGGTCTTGGCGTCGATCGAGAACGAGGTTACCGAGCCGGTGGCCGTTTCGCTGTCGTCGTCGCCGAGTTCGTTGACGGCGTAGAGGAAGCGCTGCGACGGATGAACGGCGAGGTAGCTCGGACTCTTGGTCTCAACCGCGAGTTCGGGGTTCGAGAGCTGGCCGGTCTTGCTGTTGAACCGCGAGACGTAGATGCCCTTGCTCTCGCCGTTAGAAAAGCGGGGGAGAGAGCTGGTGTAGGTACCCCAATAAACGAAATACTGCTTCCCGGAGGCCGGGACAGGTTGTCCCCAAAGCGTTGCCGATCCGGCTGCGCCAAGGAAGGCTCGTCGACTTATTTCTCTTTTCACGATTCCCCTTTCTGATGGATTCTACATTCTATCGCTGGCAACGCGGAGGCGATTAACGGACGGTGAGGAAGATGCGGACGACCAGTGGCGGAGCGGCGGGCGCCGCTTTGCGTTCTTTGGCGACCTCGGCGGCGCGGACTGCTCCACCGCTGGCTCCGGCGGGGGCGGCGTTGCGGGACTCGGCGAAGGCTAGAGCGACGGGCGGGCGGGGGCGGAGTTCGAGGTTCATCGTGCCTCGGACGGCGGTCAGAGGAATGTCGACCGGTTGGTCGGCGATGGCGTTGCGGGTCGCCAGAGTCGTGTTCGTCGAGAGGTTATGGAGATCGATGGGGCCGGACTGGGCGGGGACGTAGCGGACGACCAGAGCGTCGCCGTCCTGGAGTTCGGTAGCGGAGGTTAGGTCGCCTCGGCGGAGGATTTGAAAGCGGGGCGGGGCGGCTAAGGAGCCGACGACGACGGGCTCGGTCTCCTCCCGAGTCGGGGTGGGGGTGGACTTTGGAGGAGAGGTCTGTGCAATGGGGGCGGCAGCTATTTCGTCCCGGGCTGCGGCTTGAGCGGAAGCTTCGGGGGAGACGATTTTGTTTTCGCGGAGAACGGCGGTGGACGGCTTGGCGGCTCGTTGGGGCATCGGCGCAGGGGCGGGCTCCGATAAGGCCGGCTGGGGGGGCGGGGCTTGAGCGATTTCTGTCTTCGGTTCGGTTTGGGTGCGGAGGAAGAAGACGCCGGTGACCGCGAGAGCGAGAGCCGCGGCTCCCGTGAACAGGTACGGCCAGGGGTTGCGGCGGGGAGGGGGGAGTGGAGCGACGAGCAGTTCTAGCTGATACTCCGGTAGGGTGACCGTTAGTTCGCTGAGCTCTTCCTGTTCGGCGATCGCGTTGAACAGATCCTGATCATCGAGGGCGGCGGCCATGAGGCGGCGCTTGTCCGCTTGGGAGATGTTCCCGGTCGCGTATTCTCCGAAGAGTAACTGCTTTTCTTCATTGGACACGGCGGGAATCGTTCTTTCCTATTTTCTCGATGAGCTGCTGGCGGCAACGGCTGTCCCAGGTGTAGACCGTGTTGATATTGGCCGCGCCCATGCGGGCGGCGATGGCGGGGAAGTTCAGGCCGGCGAGTTTGAGCGAGAAAAGCTCGCGGCAGCGGTCTCCCAGTTCGGCGAGCGCGGATTGGAGCCGGGCGGAGCGCTCGCGTTTCAGAAGCGCAATTTCGGGGGAATCGAGGAGGTCGAGTAGAGGCACGTCTTCTACGGGCACCGAGTGGAACTCGCCGCGGCGGGAGGATTTGGCGAAGACACCGAGGAGCTTGTAACGAACGATTTGCATGGCGAGCGGCACCAGTTCTTCGAAGGCCTGGACGTGGGCGTACTTTTCCTCGATCAGGAGGAGCGTATCCTGAGCGACGTCGTCGGGAGAGAGGACCGCTGTACCACCGCGCATGATACGAGATGCCGCGAAAGCGACAATCCTTTCACGCAGGAGTGTTAGCACCTCGGAACGATTCACGGTTGGGGGGAGAGCTCCTTTTCGATAGCAGCAGCCAGGCCCGGGGATTTGAAGCCTCCGGGGCCGGGAGCGGACTTGTACGTGATTTTACCTTGCTTGTTGACGAGGTAGAGGCGGTCGGGCCAGGCGGTGTAGGCGGCTTCGGTGGAGTTCTCCATGTTGTCGACGACGGCGGGGAACTGGATGCCGAGGGTACGAACACAGGCGGTGGCGTGATCGTCCTTCATGGCTTGGGTTTTGGCGGATTCGAGGAGCACCTTTTCTTCGATGTTGCGGGGGACCTGCCACTGGTCGGTGGGATGGGCCTCGCGGATATAGACGAGCAGGAAGTCGACTCGACCGGCGTATTTTTTAGACAAGGCGTTGAGGTTCCCTACCTGGGAACGGAAGGGGGGTCAAGTGTAGGAGCCGAAGATAAGGGCGACGGGCCGTTTTCTCGTCAGCTTCGAGAGTTGGACGGTTTTGGAGGATTTGGCTTTGGCGAGGGTGAAGTCCGGGGCGGCGGCGCCGACTTGGAGGCGGCCTTCGCCGCGTCCGTTTTTCTGGGCCCATTCGCGGCCTTGGGGTTGGGCGAGGAGGGGGAGGGTGAACGCAAGAGCGACGACCAGGCGCACTGTTTGAGGATATCGCAGGGGCGGTATATTAGAGAGATTGCGGTTATTTCTGTCCCAGCGGATCCCGGCGTTTGAACGGGTAGTGATTGTCGAGAGCGGGTCTCGCCAGTTGTTGGAGGACCTGTTGCCGGGGTTGTATGAGATCCACGGCGAGGGGATGCAGTTGGATCTGGTGACCTGTTACTTGGGAGTGCCGGCGGGATTTCGGCCGGAGCAGGGACGGGTGTTTCGGATTACGGAGTATCCGGCGGGGAGCGCGGGGCGGGCGCAAGTGGTGGCGGATCTGCGGGAGAGGCGGCATACGATTGTGGGCGTGATCTGTTCGAACGAACCGATTATGACCAAGTGGAAATGGATGTTGGCGGCGCGACTGCCGGCGAAGTTGTTCGTATTGAACGAGAACGGCGACTATTTTTGGGTGGACCGGGGGAACTGGAACACGGTGTTTCACTTCGTACTGTTTCGGGCGGGGTTGACGGGGGCGGGCGCAGTTGTAACGATTGGGCGTATTCTATTGTTTCCCGTGTCGGTAATTTATCTGCTGGCGTTTGCGGGATTGGTTCATTTTCGGAGGAGAGCAAGAGCATGAAAGCGATCGTAGTGCATGAGTGTGGTGGTCCGGAGCAGATGCGTTTTGAAGAGGCACCGATGCCGACGGTGGGGGCGGGGCAGGCGCGGGTGAAGCTAGGTTACAGCGGCGTCAACTTCATCGACATCTACTTTCGGATGGGGCTGTATAAAGCCGATTTGCCGATGATTGTGGGGCAGGAGGCTTGCGGGGTGGTGGAGAGTTTGGGGGAAGGGGTGACGGAGGTCGCGGTGGGCGACCGGGTGGCTTATGCGGGGCCGCGGGGCTCGTACGCCGAGTATGCGGTGGTGCCGGCTTGGCAACTTGTGAAAGTGCCGACGGGCGTGACCGATTCTTTGGCGGCCGCGGCGATGCTGCAGGGGATGACAGCGCACTATTTGACGCATTCGACGTTTCCGCTGCAGCAGGGGCAGACTTGTCTTGTGCATGCGGCGGCGGGCGGCGCGGGGCAGTGCATTGTGCAGATGGCAAAGCGGCGGGGGGCAAGGGTGATCGCGACGGTGGGATCGGAAGCGAAAGCGGAACTCGCGCGGGAGGCGGGGGCGGATGAGGTGATCCTTTACGACCAAGTGGACTTTGCGGCGGAGACGCGGCGGTTGACCGAGGGAAAAGGCGTGGACGTGGTGTACGACTCGGTGGGTGCTTCGACGTTTACGAAGTCGATTGACTCGTTGAAGCCACGCGGGATGATGGTGACGTTTGGCAACGCCAGTGGGCCGGTTCCGGCGGTGGAGCCGCTGCTCTTGAGTGCGAAGGGCTCTTTGTTTTTGACGCGGCCGACGCTAGCGCACCATGTGGCGACGCGGGAAGAGTTATTGTGGCGGGCGGGCGATGTGTTGAGCTGGATTGCGAATGGGGATCTGCGGCTACGGGTGCATAAGACGTATGCGCTGAGCGAGGCGCGGGAGGCCCAGGAAGACTTAGCGAGCCGGAAGACGAGCGGGAAGTTGCTGCTTGCCATTTAAGCCGCGGATCGAGGGCTTGAGGACCGCGATGGCGGCGGCTGGGGCGGAGGCGGCGGTGATTACGAGCCTGCCGAACGTGCGCTACTTCTGCGGTTTCACGGGAAGTAATGGGGCGCTGCTGGTATCGGGGCAGTCGGTGACTTTGTTCACCGACCCTCGGTACACGATTCAGGCGGGGCGGGAGGTGGCGGCGAAGGTGGTGGTGGCGAAGGGGCCGCTCGAGACGGCGGTCGCGAAGAAGCTGGGAGCTTTTCGGCGGATTGCGTTTGAGAACGGGCGGATCAGCTTTCGGTCGATGGCGGCGCTGCAAAAGGCGAAGGGCGAGTGGCTGGGGTTGGACGATGCGTGCGAGAAGTTGCGGATGGTGAAGTCGGAGGGGGAGCGGGCGGCGATTCGGGCGGCGGTAGAGTTGAACTCGGCGGCGTTTGCGGCGGCTATGCAGCACTTTCAGGAGGGGATGACGGAAACGGACCTGGCGGCGGAGATCGAGTATCGGATGCGGCGATTGGGGGCGGAGAAGGCGGCGTTTGAGACGATTGTGGCGTTTGGAGAGCGGAGCGCTTTGCCGCACGCGCACCCGGGGGCGGCAAAGATCACCGGGCGTGGGTTATTATTAATCGATATGGGCGCATTCCTAAATGGCTACGCCAGTGATATGACTCGCATGGCGCATTTGGGGGCACTCCCGGCCCAGAGCCGGAAGCTCATTAAAGCGGTACACGAGGCCCAACTGGCGGCGATTGACCGGGTGAGAGCCGGGGTGACAACGGCGTCGGTCGATGCGGCGGCACGGAAGGTATTGGAATCACATGGTTACGGCGAAGCATTTGTGCACAGCACGGGCCATGGGTTGGGATTAGAGATCCACGAACTGCCGCGAATCGGCAAGAAAGACAAAACGCGCTTGGAGGCTGGAATGGCGATCACCATTGAGCCGGGCGCATACCTCGAAGGATTTGGTGGGGTACGCATAGAAGATACGGTGCTGGTGACGGCGACCGGATGCGAAATACTGACACCGACTTCGAAAAATTTGATGGTCCTTTAAGCAATGAATATTTCTGAGATTAAAGAGTTGATCCAAGTGCTGCTGGATAGCGGCGTGGCGGAAGTGGAAGTCCAGCGGGGCGATAACCGGGTACGAATTGTGCGCGGGGGATCATTGCAGGAGATTGTGCTGCCGACGGCGGGGCAATCTCCGGCGGTTCAGACGTCGTCTGTTGCGGCGCCGATGGTGCTGCAGACGGCTCCGGCCAAGAGCGAAGAGGGACTATTGACGGTGAAGTCACCGATTGTGGGCACCTACTATGGGACGCCTTCGCCGGGAGCGGGCGACTTTGTGAACGTCGGTGATGTGGTGAAGCCGGGTAAGGTTTTGTGCATTGTCGAGAGCATGAAGCTGATGAACGAGATTGAGTGCGAGGTGGCCGGGACGATTGTGGCCAAGCACGTCGAGAGCGGCCAGCCGGTGGAATACGGTTCGGCGCTGTTTACGGTTCGTCCGAATTAGGCCCACTATGTTTAAGAAGATTTTGATCGCCAACCGGGGCGAGATTGCGCTGCGGGTGATCTGCGCTTGTAAAGAGCTGGGGATCAAGACGGTGGCGGTGTACTCAGAGGCTGATCGGCACAGCCTGCACGTTCGGTTTGCGGACGAGGCGGTGTGCATTGGCCCGGCGAAGAGTGCGCGGAGTTATCTGGACATTCCGAGCGTGATTAGCGCGGCGGAGATTACGAACGTGGATGCGATTCATCCGGGTTACGGATTTCTGAGCGAGAACGCGAATTTCGCGGAGGTCTGCGAGACGTCGGGGTTGACGTTTATCGGCCCGAAGCCGGACGTGATCCGGACGATGGGATCGAAGCAGTTAGCGCGGGAGGCAATGGCCAAGGCGGGTTTGCCGATTGTGCCGGGTTCGGCGGGGATAGTGGAATCGCCGGAGCATGGATTGGAGACGGCGGCCAAGATTGGCTATCCGGTAATTTTGAAGGCGACGGCGGGGGGCGGCGGGCGCGGAATGCGGGTGGTGAACGAGGCGAGCGAGTTGCCGGGGATGTTGGCGCAGGCGCAGGCAGAGGCGGGCGGGGCGTTTTCGTGCCCGGACGTTTATGTGGAGAAGTACATTCGGAAGCCTCGCCATATTGAGTTTCAGGTTTTGGCGGATCAGCACGGGAACGTGGAGATTTTGGGGGAGCGGGAGTGTTCGATTCAGCGTCGGCATCAGAAGCTGATTGAAGAGTCGCCGTCGCCGCGGGTTTCGCCGGAGTTGCGCCAGGAGATGACGGCGCGGCTGAAAGTGGCGATGAAAGAAGTGGGCTACACGAACGCGGGAACGGTGGAGTTCCTGATGGACGAAGACGGGAGCCTGTACTTTATCGAAGTGAATGCGCGGGTGCAGGTGGAGCATCCGGTGACGGAGTTAGTAACTGGGATCGACATTGTGAAGGCGCAGATTCGGATTGCGGCGGGGGAGCCGTTGAGCGCGATTTTGACTGAGCCGGTGACGATCCGTGGGCATGCGATTGAGTGCCGGATCAATGCCGAGAATCCGGATACGTTTGCGCCTTCGGCGGGACGGATTACGGGGTTGAATTTGCCGGGCGGGATTGGGGTTCGCGTCGATACTTGGGCTTACACGGATTGCGTAGTGCCGCCGTATTATGACTCGTTGGTGGCGAAGTTGATTTGCTTTGGCAAGGACCGGGGCGAGGCGATTACGCGATCGCTGCGGGCGCTGGATATGTTCATTGTCGAGGGGATTCATACTTCGATTCCGTTGCATCAGCGGATTCTGAATGACCCGGAGTTCCAGGCGGGCGACATTGATACGGGCTACATTGCGCGATTCCTTGCCAAGTGACGCGATTGTATTAGGCGGCGGAGCCGCGGGCCTGTTCTGCGCGATGCAGATGGGCCAGCGGGGCCGCCGCGTGGTGGTGCTGGAGCATAACCAGCAGGTGGGCCGGAAGATTTTGATTTCGGGCGGGGGGCGGTGCAACTTCACGAATCGCGTCGTGAAGGCCGAGCACTTCCTGAGCGAGAACCCACATTTTGCGAAGTCGGCATTGGCGCGGTATCCGCCGCTGGAGTTCGTTAAGCTCGTCGAGAAGCATGGGATTGCCTGGCACGAGAAGACGCTGGGGCAGTTGTTTTGCGATGGGAGCGCGGCGCAGATTGTGGCGATGTTGGAGGCCGAGTGCGCGGCGGCGGGGGTGAAGATTGTGACGGGGCATCGGGTGGCGTCCGTGGAGCAGGACGGGGAGTTTGTGGTGGGGGAGTATCGGGCTCCGGTGTTGGTGGTGGCGACAGGGGGGCTTTCGATTCCGAAGATGGGGGCAACGGGGTTGGCGTTTGATTTGGCTCGGCAGTTTGGGTTGCGTGTGGTGGCACCGCGGCCGGCGCTGGTGCCGTTTGAGTGGCCGGGGTGGGGGGACATCAGCGGGGTGGCGATGGAGTGCATCGCGAAGGTGGGGAAGCGGACATTTCGGGAGCGGATGTTGTTTACGCACCGGGGGGTGAGTGGTCCGGCGATTTTGCAGATTTCGTCTTATTGGAAGCCGGGGGAGACGCTGGAGTTGAATTTGGCCCCGGGGCGGGACGTGGCGGCGGAGTTGATCCGGCGGAAGAGAGAACGGGTGATGGTGCGGACGGCGCTGGTGGGTATTGTGCCGAACCGGTTGGCGGAGCGGTTGGTGCCGGGTGGGGAGTTATTGGCGGAATGGACGGATAAGGATTGCCGGAAGTTGGGGGAGACGGTGCAGCGGTTTATGGTGGCGCCGGTGGGGACGGAGGGGTATGAGAAGGCTGAGGTGACGGCGGGGGGAGTGGATACGGCGGAGCTATCGTCGACGACGATGGAGGCGAAGAAGGTGCCGGGGCTGTTCTTCATTGGCGAGGCGGTGGATGTGACGGGTTGGTTGGGGGGATATAACTTCCAGTGGGCGTGGGCATCGGGGCATGCGGCGGGGACGGCTTGATGATAGGTTGTGGATTTGGTGACGATTAAACAGGCGGTGGATAGTGCCTTGGGTTTTGCCGCGGAAGCGCTGGGCGTGGAACGTGCCAAGGGTGCTCGGCTCGAAGAGGTGGATTCGACGACTGATGCCTGGTTGATCACGCTGAGCGACAGTTTTGTCGTGAATCCGGATGACCCTCCGGCGCTCGCACTATGGTCGATCGGAACGCGGGATTATAAGACTTACACGGTGAGGAAATCCGACGGCGAAGTTACTTCGATGAAGATTCGGGACTTAGCGGCAGTTTAGTTTTCGAGATCGACCCGATTCTGGTGAAGCATAGAGGGAGAGGCGCGTTGGTAGACGCCAACCTACTGGTTTTGCTGCTTGTGGGTCGCGCGAATCGGCATAGGGTAGCGGGATTCAAGCGCACGAGTTCATACACGGTGCAAGAGTACGTCTTGCTCGAACAACTTGTGGCTTATGTCGGAGGGGTAGTTGCGACGCCACATGTGTTGGCTCAGACGAGTGACTTGACGGACATGCCGGGCGAGGAAGGGGCTCGGGTTCGGTTGCTCCTGGCCTCGCGGGTCGGTATTTCGACAGAGATATTCGACCCGAGCGGGGAGTTGGTCAAGGACGGTCTGTTTGTTCGGCTCGGTCTAACAGACGTGGCGATCGCTGCGGTGGCGGCTCGGGGCCAATTGGTTTTGACGGCCGATCTTGACCTGCAAGTTGCACTTTCGGCGCGGGGACTGGACGTGGTGACTTTTGCTTGGCTACGCCAGATATTGATGGCCGGGGCGGATTAGCCCGATGGATGCGCTGCGGGAAGAGTAGGTATACTGGCGGATTATGCGAATGCTGCTGATGCTGGTTTGTTGCGCCGCGCTGTCGGCGCAGGAGATGCGGTACTACGTTCTGGCGTTGTTGTATCGCGGGCCGAATGCTACGACCGTTAGCGCGGAGGAGTCGAAGAAGCTACAGGCTGGGCATATGGCGAACATCCAGAAACTGGCGGGGGGAAAGAAGCTAATTCTGGCGGGGCCGATGGGCGGGAAGGGCGACCTGCGGGGGATCTTTTTGTTCGACACCGCTGACATGAAGCAAGCCCAGGAGTGGTGCGACGTGGACCCGGCCATCAAAGCGGGTACGCTGCGGGTGGAGCTGCATCCGTGGTACTCGGCCAAGGGCATTGGCATTTTGGAAGCGCCGAAGCCGTAAGCGATGGCTCCTTATCTGATTGGCATCGCGGGGCCCTCGGGGTCTGGGAAGAGCGAGCTGTCGCGGCGGTTGGCGAAGCGGCTCAACGCTCCGGTGATTTCGATGGACTCCTACTACAAAGAGCTGGGGCATCTTTCGCTGGCGGAGCGGGCGGAGGTGAACTTTGATGAGCCGGCTTCGATTGACGAGGTGCTGCTGCGGCAGCATTTGGGGGCATTGCGGGATGGGCAGACGGTGGAGATTCCGCACTATGACTTTGCGGCCCATACGCGGACGGCGCAGACGGAGCGGCTGGAGCCGAGCGAAGTAGTGATTCTGGAAGGGCTGTTTACGCTCTACTGGGAGGAGTTGCGGCGGTTGTTCCAGACGATGGTATATGTGGATTTGGAGGATGAGACGTGTTTTGCTCGGCGGTTGGCGCGGGACGTGCGGGAGAGGGGACGGACGGCGGAGTCAGTGCAGTGGCAGTACGAGACGACGGTGCGGCCGATGGCGGAAACGTATATTTTGCCGACGAAGCGGCACGCCGACGTGGTGATTCGAGGGGACGGGCAGTTGGATGAGTCGGTGGAGCTGGTGCTGGCGCACCAGCTCCGAAAGTAGGCTCTAGAAGGAGAGCTTCAGGGCGCCCTGCCAGGAGCGGGGCGGGTCTTGGCCGGTGATCGTACCGAACGCTCCGGAGGTGACGGCGGTGTTAGGGTTCGAGAGGTTGGCGTAGTTGGCGAGGTTGAAGGTTTCGGCGCGGAACTGGAGCTTCCACCGTTCGGTGATGGCGAAGTTCTTGATGAGGCCGGCGTCCCAACGGGCTTGGATAGGCCCGCGGATGCCGTTGAAGCGGATGGGGAAGCGGCGGAGGTTGCTGGCGAGTTGGAGGGCGTTGTTGCGTTCAAAGCCGGCGTTGACGTTGAACCACTGGTCGACGCTGCGCTGGCCCTTTGGCAGGAGGACGTTGTTGAGGTCGCCGTTGAAGATGACGTTGCCGAAGCCGAGGGGAGAGCCGGATTGGTATTGCATGGCGCCGCTCAACTGCCAGCCGCCGAGGATGCCTTCGAGAACGGGATTCAGGTTGGCTCCCCAATGACGGCCTTTGCCGAAGGGGAGTTCCCAGATGCCGGAGCTGGTGAGGCGTTGGGTACGGTCGAGGTCGGAGACGACTTCGTAAGGCCGGGTGTCCTGATCGTTGAGCATTTCGGTGGCCTGCATGTTCTTAGACCAGGTGTAGGAGAGTTGCGTCGTAAAGCCCTTGCTGAAGCGTTTTTCGAGGCGCATCTGGAGGGAGTGGTACCAGGCGTAGCCGATGGGCTCATAGATATTGACGTTGCCGAATTGGGGGAAGGGGCGGAGGAGGCTGGCGCGGTTGGTATTGGCTCCGAAGATGGCGTTGGTGCCGCGGAGGGGGTTGGGGAAGTTTTGAGCCAGATAGTTGATGGTGGTCTGGTCGCGAGTGGGGCTGGTGGAGAGGTACTGCGCGGGGAGGAAGTTCATGTTGCGCAGGACGTTGAGCCGGGCGGAGCGGTTGCCGACGTAGGAGGCTTCGAGGAGGAAGCCGGCGAAGAGGGTGCGCTGGAAACCGAGGCTCCAGCGCTGGGCGTAGGGGTTTTTACGCGTGTCGGGGAAGGCGTTGACGCCCTGGCCGATGTTGGTGAGGAGCCCGCCGGCGGCGCCAGCGGGCTGGGTGAGGCCAGTCGGGAAGGGGTTGGCCAGGGTAGCGATGTAGGTGAGGCCGTTATCGAGAGAGGCCTGGATGGGGGTATTGAGGCTGAAGCCGGCCGGTTCGGTATTGGTATAGAGTGTGCCGAGAGGCGCGGTGTAGAAGCCGAAGCCGGCGCGGAAGACGGTTTTGGGATCCCACTGGTAGGCGATGCCGACGCGGGGCATGAAGTTCGCTTTGGCGGTGTTCCAGTAGCCACGGGGGTTGCCGTTGGCATTCGTGAACGTGAGGCCGCCGAGGACACGGAACTGGCTGGCGGGGAGTTCAGGGATAGGGGCGGCGGCGTATTGCGAGCGGGCGAGGGCTTCGACTGGGTTGGGGGTGGTCGCGTCGAAGTTGCGGATGGCGCGGTTGTAGCGTTCGGTGGTGGCGGATTCGACTTCGTAGCGGAGGCCGAGGTTGAGGGTGAGCTTGCGGGAGATTTTGTAGTCGTCGTGGACGTAGAAGCCGTAGATGGAGTTCTGTTCGGCATAAGAGGCGTTGACGCCCATGTTACCGGCGGGAATACCGAGGAGGAAGGAGGCGATTTCGCCACCGACTTGCTGGGGGGCGGCTGTATCGAGGGGGCCGCGGGTGAAGGTGGAGTTGAAGGTGAGATCGGGCGACGTGCCGTTCGGGTAACGGTTACGGTTTTCGCGGAGGTTACGCCAGTCGAAGCCGAAGCGGACGTTGTGTTTGTTTTTGTTCCAGGTGAGGGTGGCGTTGAGGTTGTGGATCAACGAGGCAGTGGTGCCGTCGCCGGATTCCCAGTTGGACATGGTGGACCAAGGGGCGACGTTGAGGCGGGGGAAGGTGGCGGCGGATTTTTCGACGGAGTTGACGAGGCTGGGGGCGAAGCCGAGACTGGCGAGATCGAAGCCTTGGGAGACGCGTTTTTCGGGGAACTCCTGCTGGGTGAGGCCGTAGCGGACGTTCAAGAGAATGGAGGGGTTGATGACGTAGACGTCGTCGAAGGCACCGCCGCGGTTGATCCGATTCAGGATGACGCCGGCGGGGGCTTGGGCGCCGAAGAAGCGGGATTTGTCTTCCTGCCAGTAGTCCCGGTGAAGGCGGAAGAAGATGCGATGGTTTTCAGAGAAGGTGTGGTCGACGCGGCCGATGTTGGTCCAGTAGGTTTCGAGGGCTTTGTTCGAGATGAAGAAGTTCTGGCGGAAATCGGAGGTTCCGGGCTGGTTGGGGGCGGGAAATGCGGTGAGCATCTTCTGGGCGACGGGGTCGAGAAGAGAGGCGGGGATGATGTTGCCGGGGATGGGCTGGCGCTGGAAGCGGCCACCGGCGACGGCGGCGGTGGAGCGGGGATCGTAGACCTGGTTATTGGCGTTTAAGCGGAGCAGCGGGGAGAGGTCGCCACGACGCATTTCGGCGGTGGGGACGGTGACGACGGCGGCACCGTTAGGGTCGCCGAAGAGGTTGACTTCGAAGGCGTAGAAGAAGAAAGTCCGGTTTTTGCCGTTGTAGAGCTTAGGGATGGAGATGGGGCCGCCGACGGAGGCGCCGAAGCGGTTGTCCTGGTAGAGGGCGAGCTTTTGGCCGGCGCGATTCTGGAAGATGGTGGGGGCGTCGAGTTTGGAGTGGCGGAGCCATTCGTGGAATTCGCCGTGGAGTTGGTTGGTGCCGGATTTGGTGGTGACGTTGACGTTGGAGCCGAGGGAGAAGCCGGCGGAAGCGTCGAAGGCGGCGGTTTGGACTTTGAATTCGGCGATGGAGGTTTGGGGCGGGGAGAAAGCGACGCGGGGGGCGGTGCCGTCGGAGTAGACGTTGACGACGCCGTCGATGGTGAAGTCGTTGTTGTTATTGCCGGTACCGTTGGTGCCGAAGGAGCTGGGGGCTGAGTTGAAGGGGGCTTTGCGGAGGCGGAGGTTGGTGCCGTTGACGGTGCCGGGGGCGAGGTGGACGAGGTCCATGGCGTTGCCGGCGAAGAGGGGGAGTTCTTCGATGCGGCGCTGGTCGATGACTTGGCCGAGGGAGACGTCGGAGGCGTTGAGGAGGGGGGTTTCGGCGCGGACTTCGACGGAATCGCTGACTTGGCCGACCTTGAGTTCGAGGTCGAGGGAGACGACTTCGGTGGTGCGGACTTGGACGCCGGGGCGGAGGAGTTTGGAGAAGCCCTGGGCTTCGGCTTCGACGCGGTAGGAGCCGGGGTTGAGGTAGGGGGCGCGGTAATCGCCGCCATCGGCGGAGGAGGAGGTGGTGGTGAGGCCGGTCGCTTCGTTAATTACTTTGACGGCGACTTTGGGGATGGGGCTACCTGAGGCATCGGTGACGCGGCCGAGGATGGTTCCGCGGGGGTCCTGGGCGAACAGGGAAAAAGCGAGACAGGAGAAAAGAAGCAGTTTCGACACAGTACTGGTATTGTAACGAAAGATTACGAATCCGCGGTCGGAGTTCGGGTGCACCGGTACGGCGGTTGTTTTTTCAACGAGCGAGTTACGGTTCGAAGGCGGCGGGGTTCTACGAAACGAAGCCAGTTCAGCAGCGGTCGTTATAGGCCGGGGTGCTGAGGGGTGCCGCCGGGACGTATTGCGGTTCGAAGCCAACTTCGGGGAGTGAGGAGTTGGCAGTGGCTACTTTGAAGGCTTCCGGTTCTGGTTGAACCGGCGGGGGCGGCAGAGTCCGACGCTTTTCCTGGGCGTGGTGCAGGTTTTTGAGGCAGCGTTGGTGGCTTCTTTCGATGGCGGTCACGTAACGCTGCATGTTGCGATAGATCGCGTCGTTGGGGATGCTTGCAAACGATACGGCGATGAGTTGGTCGGGGTCAGAGGTGACTGGTTCGTTGCCGTCATTCTCTTCGTTGAGGTAGTTGAACGTATCTTCGGCGAGCAGGTTGAGCGTTTTCGCCTCGACCCGGCGGGCGCGGTTGAGCCGCCATTGGGCTTCGGCGAGTTGGTCGGTGAGCATTTGCTCTTCGGGCGTGGCGGGGCGGTAGGCGTCGCGTATCTCGGCGAGGAGCGAGTCGAACTCGGCTTGTGATTCGCCACGGATGAGCAACGTGGAAGAACAGAGACCGTGCGCGAGACGGTTTTGGCTGGACGTCGCTTTGCCTTCGGGGGTGCGGGGTCCGGTTGAGTTCATGGCGTTGCGCCGGTTGGCCATCGCTTGGGCTGCGGCCTGTCGTTTGGCAGCTTCGGCGGCCATTTCGGCTTCTTTGTCGGCGACAATTTTGTTGATGATGGCCTCGCGGTTGGCAGCGTAAAATTCGTTAAACATGGGTGAATTCTCCAGGGTTTAGAAATGGAAAAGCCCGCTTCACCGAGGGTTCGGCAAAGACGGGCTTTTCTGAAAACAATCCTACGCTATGAGAGAAGGCCAGTTTGCCTAGTGTGACTGTAAGTGATAGCAAACAAGAGAAAAATATTTTTACTTGGGCTGTGACAGACCTAGATAATATAGGTATACTTTCGGATTTGGACGCAGCCGGTGCTCCATCTCTAAGCGGCCCCGGGGACGCCGGCCCAATAGAGTCGTTTTCCCCTGCCGGGCAGCAAGCCAGACCGTCGGGCGTGCCTATTCTTCGTATTCCTAGTTTGGGGATGTGAGTTTGCGAACAATTTGGCGTAACGTTTTGCGCGTTATTTGGCACTCAGGGGCTGGAAGCTTGGGCACCGCGGCGCGGCCAGAGAGGGGCATGGTTAGGCCGCATCCACAAAGGTGATGACAATCCGCTTGCCAAGGCATGTGAGTGCTGCCTGAATGTTTTCGGGTCTTGTGTCGTGCTTCGGATTGAGCATTCTTCTCACCACAGTTTCGCTCACTCCAAGCCGTCGTGCGAGCTCCGTATTCTTGAGCCCTTGCTCGCGCATGGTCAGGTAGAGAGCGAGTTTCGGGGCGAGGTAAAGGGGTACACTCACCAGCCGTTGCCCGCGCTTGGGCTTAGACGGTGAAGGAATGCCGTCGCCACGAGCGATACGGCCCGCAATGGCTTCCGCGAGACAGTCGGCGGCTTGCTCCAGGGCGTCGTTTAGATCGTCCCCGCCGGTGAGCGCTTCGGGCAGGTCGGGAAATCGAACGAAAAGGCCCTTACCGTTGGTCTCGGGCTGAAAAGTAGCCGGATAGCTTGCGCTAAACATTAGAGGTCCTCCTTGCGAATTCCGATTTGCTTGCACATGGCCACTACTAAACCCGGCCCGAGTTGTTTCTTTAAATCTTTGACCACTGTGAGGCTGCTGCCAAGATAACGTGTTCCGTGGCTGCCCGACCCGCGTTGTGGCGCCCACCGGCAGTTTATGCCCCTCTTCCTCGCATACGCTTTTACGGCGCGGAGGAATTCGGAACCTTTCATGGAGCCATTATATCGTACACTTGTGTACGACGCTATACAGACCTTGCGCCCGCGACCATCGACGAGCAACGGTGCAATGCACCCTACTCATCCGAACTGTCCGATGGGCGAGATGATTTCAGGATTACGTCTAACCGTTCTGAAAGGAGTTAGCTCCTGAATCACCATCCGGAAGTTGGGGCGCTTTTCAGAATAGCTCACGATAAACGGCGCAGCGTTGAGTTTCCGAGTGAACCCACAGTGTAAGCGCCGACTCTGTGAGTTTGTCTGGCTGGCATCAACGCCGAAAACAGGAACCTCTTGGCCCGCCCCGGCGAACCGGGCGTTTTCGATTTATCGCAGGGGGCAGGTAGGAGGTCTCTGGCGTCCCGCTCGGCGGGCAAGAGTAGTTTGAGATTTACTGCGATTTTTGGATGCCCGGCGTTCTTGTTCTTCCTTCGGGCACGGGTAGAGACTCAGGCGTACGGGGCGAGGCGGACGAAGGGAAGCGGCAAGGGATCCGTCAGAATGGGTATGATTCGCGGTAGGCCATGAAGCTTTGGATATCTCGTGATGTTTCTACGTCGATCGCCGCTCAACTGAGCGCTCAGTTGCTGCTGGGGATCGTTAGCGGTGCGTTGCCGGCCGGCCATAAACTTCCGAGCGTGCGGGAGTTGGCACGGAGATTGCGGATCCATGCCAATACGGTAAGCGGCGTGTATCGGGACTTGGCGGCACGCGACTGAGTGGTTTCGAAGCGCGGGAGCGGGGTGTTTGTGAAAGCACAGCCGAATGTGGACGCGTTTGTGCGGGAGTGGTTGGCGGCGGCCCAAACGATGGGGCATTCGATGGCGGAGGTGCGTCAGGCGTTTGATCGGATGACGAGTTCTGGATTGGCGCCGCTGGTGGTGGACCCCGACGCGGAGTTGGCTCGAATTTTGGCGGCGGAGTTGAGCGAGGCGCTGGGGGTGCCGGATATTTCTTTGTTGCCACGAAACCCGGGGGGTAGGTGAAAAAACCGTCTTGTTTGAGGCCATCGGCACCGGTCCATTGGAGGCTTTCGGTCTTACCGAGTTCGAGCGTTTCGAAGGAGCCGTTGAAATCGGTGAGCCGTTCGGGCTTCGACGTGGCGGTTTTCGCGAGATAGATTTCCGAGGGGCGCGTCGGGGTGCTGGCGGTGAAAGCGAGCGTGCCGTCGGTGGAGAGCGAAGCATCCAGCCAGAAGGGTGCGGTGGGAACGACCTTGCCCAGATCGTACTTTTTGGCCGCGCTTTCGAGGGGCTGATGCCAGACGCTGACGCGGTGCCATCGTTTGCGCTGACGATCAATGATTTGCTGTCTGCGGTCCGAATGGCACGCATCGTGTTGCGATCGAGCGCCGTGGTGACGCTGCGTCCTTCGCCGCCGGCGAACGGCGCGACCTGGATTTCATTGACGTTTTTCGAGTTGCCGTCGCGAGGATACCAGTAGCTGACGAGCTTGCCATCGGGCGAGATGACCGGCTGCGATTCATTGCGATTGCGTCCGGTGAGGGCGCGGACGGCGGCGGTTTCCACGTCGATTACTTGAATACTGCTCTGGTCGGAGTCCCCGGTGTAGGGCGTGGCGACCTTTACAAAGACGAGGGACTTGGCGTCCGGCGACCAGTTGACGGGGGAGGAGGGCGAGCTGGGGGGCATGCTTTGGGGAAGGGTCCAGGTGCCAGAGGTGAGGCGCCTGGCGAGGCCCAGGCCATCGGAGGGAGTGATCCAGAGGCGCGAGGGGAGTTGGGCGGTGGTGACGAGAAAGTCGTTGTGGCCCACTTCGAAGGCCTTGTTATGGCGTTCGGGACCGGTTGCTGGGGGCTTCGTCTTCGGTGACATAGGCGAGGCGCGACCCGTCCGGACTCCAGGAGAACTGCTGCACGGTCTTGGGGGCGGAGGTGAGTTGCACGATCCATCGGCAGGGCGAAGACCTGGGAACGGCCTTCAACCGTGGCTAGAAACGCGAGGCGTTTGCCGTCCGGGGACCAGCGGGGCGAGGAGATGCCGCGGCGGTCTCGAACGAGGACGCGCTGGGATTTTGAGGCGGTGTCGATGAGCAGCAACTGGGCGTCGTAGCGATTTTCTTCGAAGTTCGCGAGAGAGACGATGGCGGCGATACTCTTTGCATCCGGTGAAATTTGTGGGTCGGCGAGGCGGACGATTTGCCCCATTTTTTTCGAGGGAGAGTTTTTCGGCGGAGGCGGAAACAATGAGCAGGCAGGCCAGCAGGATTTGCTTCGTTCGTGGAGTATAGCTTAATGGCCCGGGAGTTATTCCGGTCCTCGGAGGTTGAAAGTATCCGTCTTCCTGGAGAGCCTTTCCCTTGAACGCGGCGGACTTCTAAGGAGCCGCGCACAACGGACTCGCTTCGGCCCGGCAGGATGGGCGAGTTCCTCGCCCGTTGGTGCCGAGCCTGCGCGGCCTGTGCGCTTCTGAGCGAGTTCGAAGGCGAGGTCGAGGATTCGGCCCCGATGCCGATAGCTCTCGCCGAGCAGCATTGGCTCCATTTGCGAGGGCAACTCGCCTCTGCATGCCGCTTTTCTGTCCGGTTCCATGGCCGCTTACATGTTGGTTTACCTCTATCCTTATGAACAGCTTGGATTGTGTTTCCTGCAGGCTGAGACCGGAACGATGTCCGGTTATGTGGCTCCGACGACTGGCAGTAGTTGACAGAATCTGCCAATTCTGTATGGTTCAAGTATGACGTCAATGAATGTTTCGCTGCCGGAAGAGCTGAAGCAATTTGCGGAAGCACAAACCGAAAATGGGCTACAGCACACCGAGTGAGTACGTGCGGGAGTTGATCCGCAACGACCAAAGACGACGGATGAAAGATAAGCTGGATTCGATGCTCTTTGAGGGGTTGCGTTCGGGCGCATCGATTCCCGTCGATGAGAGGTTTTGGGATGAGTTGAAGCACGAAGCAATGACGAAGTTGGCTGCGCGCAAGAAAAGTATTCAGAAATGATTGAGCCCGTTACGCAGAGGCCACAAGCACGAGTTGATCTACTGGAGCAGTTCGTTTATTTTGGCGAAGAGACGAGCGTTTCAATGGCGGAACGATACTTCTCCGCCGTTGACGAGACCTGCTTGCTTTTGGTCAAGCAACCTCGAATGGGGACACTTCACGAAAGTAATGTGCCGGAGCTCACGGAAATGCGAAAGATGCCAGTCAGGGGTTTTGAGAACCACCTGATCTTCGATTCGCCTCGTCCCGGCGGCATTGATGTGATCCGAGTTGTACACGGCGCTCGCCACCTTGACCATCTATTCGGGGCGGAGGACGTTTCCGGCGAAGAGTAAGCCCTTTTCCCGGAGGGGCACTAGTCGGCCCGCTGCTATTGTCGTCCGGCGAGCTTCTTTAGGGCGTCGGTGCCGAGGGTCTTGCGGACAACCTTGGCGAGGAGAGCGGGGTCTCCGTCGGCTCCCTGGCGCTGGATGGCTTCTCGGTATCTTTCTTGGCTGTCCGCTAAGTCGAGCGGGGTTTCTCCTTGGGCGTTTTTGGCTTCAAGAGAGGCACCCTTCGAATGGAGGAACTCCAGGAGTTCGGGCTTTCCTTCGATGGCGGCTAAGTGCAGTATGGTTTGGTGTTGACGGGCCAGGGTGATCGCTTCGACCGGGTCGGGGATCTTGTCTTGCGGGCTCCAGCGGGCTTTGACTTCGGCTCCGCGGGCTACCATCTCAGGGACGATGGCCATGTCCGCGGCGAGCACAGCGACGGAGAAAGGCGTGTGGCCATCCTTGCGATGGAGATTGGGGTTACCACCGCTATCGGCGAGCAGGCGGACCAGTTCGACGCTGTTGGAGCTAGCGGCAATGTGCATGGGGGAAGACCCGGGCGGGGCGGGGTTGATGCGGACGTCGCCAGCGGGGCCTCCGGTGGGATAGACGGTCTGGCGGTTGGGGTCGGCTCCGGCTTTGAGGAGACGCTGGACGAGGGCTACCGCATCTTTCAGGTTGTCGGCGGCGTCCGTGTCCGTGCCTAGGGCTAGGGCGGCGGCGTTTTGACCATAGGCCCCCCGCTGCCGGGTGCCGCTGCGGGCGGCTTTGGCTACCGCTAGGGCGGCTCCGTGGAGCGGGGTGTAGCCTGCTCCGTCAACGACTTTCACCGTGGCTCCGCGGTCGAGAAGGAGGTTCGCCATGGCCACGTTCGGGCTGAAACGCTGGGAGCTTCCGGCCGTAGCGGGGCCTCCCTTGCCGGGGACGAAGATGCCCTTGGGTTGATCCCATTTGTAGAGGGCGGCGAGCAACGGGGTGGTGCCGTCGGCGGAGGTGGAGTTGACGTCGAGGCCGGCGGCGAGGAGAGCCTGGGCCGACAGGAGATCGTTCTTTTGGACGGCGAAGAAGAGGGCGTTAAGGCCGCCCTTCTTGGTGATGTAGTCGCCTTCATTGTTCCAGGGGATGCCGGTTTTGCCGAGGGTGGCGGTGGTGGGGATGTAGATTGTGTACTTCACGTCCCACGTGGTGGTGGTCGCTCGGATATCGGCTCCGTACTCGAGGAGGAGGCTGACAGCGGCGGGGTTTCCGGCTGCCCACATCAAGGCGGTTTGGCCGTATTTTTTATCGCTCGCGAGGACCTTTGCTCCTTTGACGAGGAGGAGTTTCATCATGTCAGGGCGGCCGAGACGGGCGGCGGTCATGAGCGGGGTTTCGCCGTTTTCGCGGGGGAGGTTGGGGTTGGCTCCGCGGGCGAGGAGTTGGGTGACTAAGGGGGCGGAGCCGTTCGAGATCGCGAGGGAGAGGGGGCCGATGCCTAGTTCGTTGGCTCGGTTGGGGTCGGCTCCGGCTTGAAGGAGAAGGCTAGCGATATCGGGGTTGGCGCGGATGGCGGCCCAGGCGAGGGGCGTCGAGCCGTCGGTGTCGGCTTCGTTGGGGTTAGCCTTTTGGCGTAGGAGCTGCTCGACCGCAATGCGGTCGTCGCCGCGGACGGCGTCGAAGAGGGCGGAGAGGAGGAGGAGGGCTGGCAACATCCGTTTAGACCTCGAGGCGGTTGAGGCGGCCGGTGCTGTCGCCGAGCTTTTCGGTGGGGACGCCGACTTTGTCGAGCATGGTGAGGTAGAGATTCGTCAGGGGAGTTTCGTCACCGGGGTACTTCAGATAACGCCCCCCGGCGATGCGCCCAGCGGCGCCGCCGGCAAGGATGATGGGGAGGTCGCGTTGGCTGTGAGAGGTGGGGACGCTGAGGTTGCTGCCGTAGAGTATGAGGGAGTGGTCGAGGAGCGTCGAGTTGCCTTCTTTGATCGAATCCATTTTCGAGAGGAAATAGGCGAAGAGGCGGGACTGGTCGACGTTGATTTTGGCGAGGGCGTCGAGCTTTTCCTTCTCAAAGTTGTGATGGGAGATTTCGTGGTGGCCCATGGAGATATTGAGATGGGGATAGTTGATGGAGGTGGCTTCGCGGGCGTAGAGGAAGGTCCAGACGCGGGTGAGGTCTGCTTGGAGGGCGAGGGTTTGGAGGTCGAACATGAGTTTGACGTGTTCGACCCAGGAATCTGGGACGCCGGCGGGGCGGGCCATATCGGGGAGATCGGTGGGGCGTTTGCGGGAGGCGACTTGGATGCGTCGTTCGACGTCGCGGATGGATTCGACGTACTCGTCGAGCTTACGGCGGTCGGGGGCGCCGAGTTGGAGTTTGAGTTCGTTGATGCGTTCGGTGACGGCGTCGAGGGTGCTGCGGTCGGCGGCGTCGCGGGCGGCGGAGGCGGCGGGGTCGATGCGGCCGCCTTCGCCGAAGAGGCGTTCAAAGACTAGGCGGGGATTGGATTCGAAAGGGAGGGGGGTGGTGGCGGTTTTGAAAACGGGCCCGATGGGGGTGCCGCTGCCGTTGTTGTTTTCCGCGGCGAGTTCGAGGGAGGCGAAGGGGGTTTCCTTGCCGAGGGTTTGGGCGGCGAGTTGGTCGACGGAGATGCCGACTTGGACCTTGCCTTTCGTGAGTTCGACGCCGGTGAGGAAGGAAGCGAGGGCGCGATCGTGGAAGCCGGCTTTGGAGCGGTCCGGATCCGAGGAGAGGCCGGAGCAGATGACGAATTTATCGCGATGGGGCGCGAGGGGGGCGAGGGCTTCGGAGTAGTCGTAGGTGGTGCCTTCGCCTTTGGGACGCCAGCGGGCTTGGTCGACGCCGAGAGGATAGATGACGAAGCCGAGGCGACGGACGGGGGCGGCGGCGGTGCGACTTTGGGCGACCATGGCGGGGACCATGGCGTCGAGGAGGGGGAGGCCGAGGGCGATGCCGGTGTTGCGGAGGAAGGTGCGACGGGGGAGAAATTTCTTTTGGATAAACATGATGTTATTGTCGAGTTTGGACGGGAACACTTCTATTGAACGCGCGCAACGGACTCGCTTCGGGGCGGCGCGGCCAGTGCGCTTTTGACGGTGGCGAGGATGAGGTCGTGGAAGCGATGGCCGTGGGCTTCCGTTTGCCGCATGATATCGCGGATGGTGGGTTGGTCGCGAGGTTCGAGCTCGCGGCCTAAGGCGTAGGTGAGTAAGCGCTCGAGAGTGGCGTGGACGAACTCATCGGAGCGCTTGAGGAGCATGGTTTTGAGGCCTTGGGGGCCGTCGAGTTCGGTGCCGCTGACGAGCTTGGATTTGGCGTTGATGGGGCCACCTTCATCGCTGCTTCGCCAGCGGCCGATGGCGTCGTAGTTTTCGAGGGCAAAGCCGAGGGGATCGATGCGGTCGTGGCAAGAGGCGCAACTGGGGTTGGCGCGATGGCGTTCGACTTGTTCGCGGGCGGTGAGTTTGCGGCCGTTGGCGGGGGTTTCATCGAGCGGGGGGACGTTGGCGGGCGGGGCGGCGGGGGGCGAGTTGAGGAGATTGTCGAGGATCCATTTGCCGCGGAGGACGGGGGAGGTACGGGTGGAATGGGAAGTGAGGAGGAGGATGCTGCCTTGGGCGAGGAGGCCGCCGCGTTCGGGGTGGTTGTCGAGCCCAACGCGACGGAAGCCGGGGCCGGTGATATTAGGGATGCCGTAGTGGTTGGCGAGGCGTTCATCGAGGTAGGTGTAGTTGGCGCGGAAGAGATCAAGGACGGGGCGGTTTTCGCGGAGCAGGCTGCCAAGGAAGAGGCGGGTTTCAGTTTCGAAGGCGGTACGGAGGGCGGTGTCGTAGGCGGGGAAGAGTTCGCGATCGGGGGCGACGGTGGCAAGAGCTGGGAGGCCGAGCCATTGGGCGGCGAAGTTGTCGAGGAGGGCGGCGGCGCGGGGGTGAGCGAGGAGGCGGCGGACTTCGTTTTCGAGGGTGGCTGGCTGGTTGAGTTTGCCGGTGGCGGCGATGTTGAGGAGTTGGTCGTCGGGGAGGCTGCTCCAGAGGAAGAACGAGAGGCGGGAGGCGAGTTCGAAGTTGGAGAGAGTGGGGTGGAGTTCCAGGCGGAAGAGGAAGTCCGGGGCGAGGAGGACATCGCGGAGGGCGGCGGCGATGGCGGTTTCGAAGCTGTGTTTGGCGCGGGTGGAGGCGAAGGTTTTGAGGAAGGGTTGGAGGTCCTTTTCGGTGATGTCGCGGCGGAAGGCTTGACGGACCAAGGGGGCGAGGAGGCTGGGGGCGCAGTTGTCTTCGTGACACGTGAAGATTTTTGTTCGGCTGGGGGTTTGGCCGGGGCCGGTGGGATTGTAGGGACCGGCGATTTCGATGCGGCCGAGGGTGGGAGGGCCGGGCAGGCCATCGAAGGCGGCTTCACCGGAGGTCATGCCAGAGATTTCGAAGAGCTTGACGCGGCGGCCGTCGAGGCGGAATTCGAGGGCGGGGCGGATGGCGGTGCCGAGGACGTCGAGGGGACCGCCGAGGGGTCGGCCGCCGGGGCCGCCGACGTCGAGGACGGGACCTTCGTGTTCGGCGAATTCATCGGGGAAGGTGACGATAACGGTATGGATGCCGGCTTTGATTTTCGAGAGGCGGAGGCGGAAGAAGCGGACGCCTTCGAGGGGGGAGAGGCTTTCTTTGGCGAGGAAAGCGCGGAGGTCGTAGTCGCCATCGCGGGGGAAAAAGTGGGTGACGCGGATGCCGCCGCGGGTGCCGAAGGGCATGCCTTCGCCTTGCCAAGCGGCTTGGGTGGCTTTGGTGCGAAAGATTTCGACGACGGGGGAGGGGTCGCCGGTGCCGGTCGAGAGTTGGGTGACGCGGCGGGCGACTTTGAGGTAGCGTTCGAGGAGGAGGGGGGACATGGAGAGGGCGTCGGCGATATTGTCGAAGCCGGCGGCGGTTTGATCTTGGGGGAGTTCGGCGGCGAGGGGGAGTTCGAGGTCGAAGAGATCGCGGATAGCGTTCGCGTATTCGGTGCGGTTGAGGCGGCGGATGAGGGGGCGGCCGGGGTAAGGGGGTTGGCGGTCGAGGTCGGCGGTGAGGCTGCGGACGAAGGCGGCGGCGGCGGTGGGGTCGGGACGGGGTAGGCCGGCGGGGGGCATTTCCTGGGAACGGAGTTTTTTGGCTACTTTTTCCCAGATTTCTGGGTGGGCGGCGGGGTTGGCGGGGGAGATGCCTTGGAGGATGAAGCCGCCGGCTTTGGCGGATTGACTGTGGCAGGCGAGGCAGTGGCGGTTGAGGAAGGATTCACGAGAGGTGGATTGGGCGGGGAGGAGGGCGGCGAGGATGAGGAGGGCGAGGACGACTTGCATGGTCTGATTGTAGTTTACTCCGCTGGGGACGGCGGTACAAGCGATTGAGCGCTTAAGCAGAGAAAGAGCGGGGGTGGGCAAGGGCGGCGGATAGTTGGCTTTGGTAGTCGGCGCGGGAGATTTCAGTGACTCCGAATTTGGCGAGGTGGGGGGTGAGGTATTGGACGTCGAGGAGGGTGAAGTTTTGGCGTTGGAGATGGTGGACGAGGGACGCTAGAGCCACCTTGGACATGTCGCGTTGGGAGTGGAATTTTGATTCGGCGAAGAAGGCGGCGCCGAGGTGGATGCCGTAGGTTCCGCCGACGAGTTGGCCGTCGACCCAGACTTCGACGGAGTGGGCGTGACCGGCTTGATGAAGAGTGTTGTAGGCGTCAATGAGGGGTTCGGTGATCCAGGTGCTGGCAGGGCCGTCGGTGCCGCGGGTGGCGCAGGCTCGCATGACGGGGACGAAGGCTTGGTCGAAGGTGACTTGGAAGCGGCGCTGGGCGAGGGTGCGGGCAAGGCTGCGGGAGAGGTGGAACCTGTCGAGGGGGAGGACGGCGCGGCGGGGCGGGTCGTGCCAGGTGAAGAAGGGCCAGTTGCAATAGGCCATGGGGAATATGCCTTGGCGATAACCGGAGAGGACCTCGGCGGGGTCGAGGCGCATGGTGCGGCGGATGATGTCCACTGGTTTGATTGTATGCGGGGAGGCGGGAGCGCCGTGATTAGAGCCGCTGACGTTCGCGGCTCTAATCACGGGTAGCGTAGCGAGTTTAGGAGTAGAACTTCAGCGGGAGCGGCATTTGGCGGGCGCCGAAGTCGACGCCGGTGATGACGCCAAAGTTGGAGTCGCCGACGTTGGAATTGGGAGCGCTAAACACAGGATGGTTCAGCCGGTGAAACGCTTTGGCGCGGAACGGGAAGTACCGTTTCTCGGAGAGGTTGAAGTTTTTGAGAGCGGCGATGTCCATGGAACGGATACCCGGGGTGCGAGTATTGAGAGTCCGGGCGGAGGAGCCGCAGGTGTCGGGCGCGGGGCGGGTGAAGGCGGCGAGGTTAAGGAAGCCGTTGAGGCGGAGCTGAATGCGGCCGGTGGTGCAGGGATCGCCGACGAGGTGGGGGCGATGGGGAAACCGGACGAGATCGTGGCCAAGCCGGAGACTTCCCAGCCGCCGACTGACGAGTTCGTCGAAGCGAAGATCGTCGACGTGGACGAAGACGAAGTTGTTGCGGGGTGGGGCGAGGGCGATTTGGAGGAAGGGGCGGCGGCGCATGGGTGTGGGCTAGCAGGGGAAATCCTGGGCACTCTTTTGAGTGCTGTCGAGAGAAGAGGTGTTATCGACATTACTAAAGAGATTCACTCGCTAACGACCTTCCGGCGCGAATCCGCAGCGTTTCTAAAGCAGCTTAAGAAAAGCCATCGCCCGATGATTCTCACCGTCAAAGGCAAGGCAGTAGCGGTTGTTCAGGACGTGGAAGGCAATCACTGAAGGCTATCAGCGGCTACTCGATCTCGCCGCCAAGGCCGATGTTGGCGAAGGCATCCGGCAGGGTCTCGAAGAGGCCAAGCGCGGCGAGGGTCGCGAGCTGGAAGAGTTCCTCGTTGAGTTTGAAGACACACAGGAAATTTCGGGTTAGGATCATTCACCAGGCTGAACGGGACCATGCCGCGCTTGGCCGGAAGGTTGGCGGTACATCTGCCGGGCGAGCGCGGTATCGGGCCTGAAGGACGACCGAAGGAGCTTGCGAAGCGATCCCTTTCGTTGTCCGACCGTCCATGAAGACGCAGCCTTCCGGCACTGGCTCTACGGTAAGAAGCCCCCTGTTTATCGGACGATCCACCGAGTGTTGGCGAAAGCGAAAACGGTCGAGATTCTCGACATCGGCCACGGTGCGCGGGACATCGTCGATGACTCGGAGGTCTAGATTCAGGTGAGAGCGCAGTCGCATCGTTTTAGGTGACGGGATCCTTTGTAAACTGGGGGGATATGAACCGTCGCACTTTTCTGATTGAATCGGGGACGTTGTTTTCGTCTCTTTACTCGATACGGGTGCCTTTGTTTGCGGCGCCAAAGTTTTTGAAAGATCCGTTTACGCTGGGGGTGGCTTCAGGGGATCCGACGGCCTCAGGGATCGTGCTGTGGACGCGGTTGGCTCCGGATCCGCTCAATGGAGGCGGGATGGAGAATGCGGCGGTCGAGGTGGAGTGGCGGATCGCCGAGGATGAGAAGTTATCGAAAGGCGTGAAGAAGGGCAAGGCCGTGGCGACGCCGAATCTGGGTCATTCGGTGCACGTGGAAGTGGAAGGGCTGCGGGCGGACCGGTGGTATTGGTACCAGTTCAAGGCGGGGAACTATACGAGCCCGGTGGGACGGACGCGGACGATGCCGGCGGCGGGGGCGATGGTCGCGAAGTTGCACTACGCGTTCGCTTCGTGCCAGCACTGGGAGGCGGGATGGTGGACGGCGTACCAGCATATGGCCGAGGAAGAGTTGGACTTAGTGGTGCATCTGGGCGATTACATTTATGAAGGCCCAGAGCGGACGAACGGGGTGCGGAAGCATACGGGGCCGGAGATTACGACGTTGACGCATTACCGGAATCGGCACGCGCTGTATAAGACCGACCCGATGTTACAGAAAGTACACCGGCGGTTTCCGTGGATTGTTACTTGGGACGACCACGAGTTGGATAACAACTACGCGGGCGATGTGGCCGAGGATCAGCAGACGCGGGCAGAGTTGCTGGAGAGACGGTCGAACGCCTATCAGGCTTACTACGAAAACATGCCGCTGCGCGTGAGTTCCCTGCCCCAGGGTTCGGCGATGCAGTTGTATCGGGCTTTGGATTTTGGCGCGTTGGCACGGTTCACGGTGCTCGATACCCGGCAGTATCGGACGGATCAGCCTTGCGGGGATGGGAATAAAGCAGGTTGTTTGGAGGCGCTGGACGCGAAAGGGACGATTCTAGGGGAGGCGCAGCGGGATTGGATGTTTGCGACGCTGGACAAGTCGCCAGCGCGTTGGAACGTGATTGCGCAGCAGGTGCTGATGGCGCGGATTGATATGAAGCCGGGGCCGGAGGAGAGTTTGTCCATGGACCAGTGGAGCGGTTACGACGCGGACCGGAATCGGGTGCTGGAGTTTTTGGGGAAGCGGAAGCCAGCGAATCCGATTGTGATCACGGGGGATATTCATACGAACTGGGTAGTAGATCTGAAGGCGGATTGGAAGAACGAGAAGTCGGCGGTGGTGGGGACGGAGTTTGTGGGGACGTCGATTAGCAGCGGAGGAGATGGGAGCGACGAGCGGCCGACGACGGCGGCGGTGTATAGCGAGAACCCGCATTTGAAGTGGTTTAATGCGCGGCGGGGTTATGTGCGATGCGCGGTGACTCCTCAGGAGTACAAGGCGGATTATCGGATTGTGCCGTACGTTTCAAAGCCGGGGGCACCCATTGCTACGCCGACGAGTTGGACGGTAGAGAATGGGCGGACCGGGGTGAAGAAGAGTTAGACCGGGTGGAGCCGAAAATACATTGCCCGGTCCCCATGCAGTTGGGGGAACACGTGATCCGAGCGCACATCCGCCGGGCTGGGCCGCCAATCCGTAACCTGCGGCGATGGAGCGGGTTCGCGGGGATGGCGGGGAGATGAGCGATCCGGCATTTCGTTTCTGGGGGACGCTCATCGCTGAGCGCCCCCCCCCGCACAGATCCGTACGGGCGCAATGAACGCATACGGCTCGTACGTCGGATACTTGGCGTCGAAGCCAACACCCGGATAGGGATGAACCAAGGGTGGCTTGGGATGCCAGGAGCCATCAGGTCAGCCTTGAACTGGCCCCGTTGAGCACCCGACCGAACCATTCACCCACGTTGGAAATTGTCTCGTGCATCCGCGCTCTCAGCAGCTGCTTCACTTCTTGCCGCTTCGCCCCAACCGTTCTCGCAGTGTATCCCTCCAGAGGGCAAAGGGCCGTATTTACGGGTTCCGCCGCGATGCGTGAACCCCAGAAAATCGAAGTTCTCGGGGTTTCCTTCTCCCGTGTCTTGCAGGTCGGCACGAGCCGTTCGCCCGAACTCGATCAATCGCGTCTTGTCAGCATGTAGTTCCAATGCGAACTTCTCGAAGCGTACCCGGAATTCGCCCAGGAATCGCTCCGCTCATACGGCTCCCACCATGGAGCCTCGCCGCTCGCCCATCTACCCGTGCGCCGACAACTTCGAATCGCGCCGCCAAATCCGCGCGACCCAATGAGTCGGCCTGCGCAAATGACCACCCAGCTTCTTGTACTTCCGCTCCGCCCAACGGGCCAAAGATCGGTTCAGTTGACGCACCGGCGGATAGAGCGTCGGCCGATAAAATCGCCCAGAATACGGCGGCCAGCCTCGCCGCCCCAAGCGGGGGGCGCCGGCCGCAAGTAATGTCAAAGAAAACAACCGCCTAGAACGATCACTTCCGCGAACCCCGTCGGCCTCCTGAGAAAACTGACGTAACCCTCAGGATAGTCCAGCCCAACACCGTATAGATTCATGCCAGACACAGCTCGTCGCGCAGAAATCAACCGGCAAAATGCTCAAAAAGGCACCGGACTAAAGACGGAAGCTGGCCGAAGGCACTCTCGTATCAACAGCCTCAGAAACGGCAGCCAAACCGTCATCGTCGACCACATCGGGGTACCCGGGCTCGCCTTGCTCTCTGGCGAAGACGTCACCGAATATCGCAAGATGATGGCCGAATACTTGCGCAGCTTGGCGCCCCGGAATCGGGTCGAAAGCGGCCTGGCCGACCTGCGCGAAACCGAGTACCCGGGGTGGGCCCCAACTGGCTGGAGCGATCGATCGCAGGAAGGCCACCCGGATGGCCCTCGAGGCAAAAATGTTCCTACTCCAACGGGAAGAAGCACCTTTGGCCCGGCTCGTCAATGCCAGTCTCGGAGAGCTAACTATGCTTCTAAAACTGAACCCAATGCCAAAATCGCGGGTCCAGCCCCGTACCGAATATCTCGGACCGGACGCCGACCCTGTCGACAATCCTTTCAAAAAGGAAGAGACCGAAGGAGATGCGAACCAAGAGCAAACCGGTGCGGCGCCCCGTTTTGGGAGCGTCCCGCCAATCCGTGAGTCCGGGCCGTCGGTTCCAGCGTCGAAGGCAACGCGTTTTCCGAACACCCGGAGCCGCCTTACTCGCCCCAAACCGGCCCGGCGCGCTGTTTCCAGGCGCCCCAAACAGTTCAGAGCCTCACCGGTACGGAGAAGCTCTGCCCAAAATCAAATCCTATCCGATCAGTTCGAGCGTGATCTTTTTCGCCGCCACATCCAAATTGGTGATCCGGAAGCTCCGCACTTGGCCAATTTTGATCGCGTTGGAAGTTTTCGGGGCCGGTTCGCCGCCCTTGCCTTCCTTCCATCTCGCCGACAGCATCGCCGTCAACGCGCTCACGTCCACCGAACCACCGCCGCCAGAAGACTTCTTACTCGGCGCGGCCTCGTTCTTATTCTCTTCGGCCAAGCGACACTCGCCCAGCACCCCTTCGGCCACCTCAACCTTCAGCAGGTTCGACCGTACATCGGCCACTCGCGCCGTCAGCGTGTCGCCAACGTTGTGCTCACCAATAAAGTCGTCTGTCTTGGTCGGTTGCAACTGTTTCAAGCCTAACCGGATCCGTCGGCGATCCTGGTCCACTTCCAACACGATCGCCCGCACCACCTCGGCCACCTTCACTACGTCCTTCGGGTGATCGATCCGCTTTTCGTTCACCATATCGCCGATATGGATCATCCCGTCCACCCCGTCGCCGAGGTCCACGAACGCGCCAAAAGCCTGAATGCTCGTGATCGGAGCTTCCACAATCGAGCCCACCGGATACTTCTTGACGGCTTCGCCAAACGGATCGCCCAAGGTCTGCTTCAAGCTGAGCTGGATCTTCTTATCCGCAGGTTTGAAGTCGAGAATCACGACCTCCACTTGATCGCCCACGCTCACCATGTCCGACGGCTTCCGCACCTTCTTCGCCCACGACATCTCGGAAACGTGGACTAAGCCATCCACGCCCGGCGTCAATTCCACAAACGCGCCAAAGTCGGTCAAGCGCGCAACGGTACCCGTGAACCGATCGCCTATTTTGAACTGATCGGCCGCCGCGGCCCAGGGATCCGGAATCAACTGCTTCAGGCCCAGCGAGACCTTCTTCGAGTTCTTGTTGATCTTGAGGATCTTCACTTCGAGCTCGTCTCCGATCGTCACGACGTCAGATGGCTTGCCCACCCGATGCCAGCTCATATCGGTCACGTGCAGCAGGCCGTCCACACCGCCCAAGTCCAGGAACGCCCCGAAGTCGGTAACGCTGCGGACCTTGCCCTTCACAACCGAGCCTTCCTGCAAGAGCAGGAACGCGGCTTCCTTGTTCTTGGCCGCTTCTTCTTCCAGAATCACCCGACGGTCGACGACGACGTCTTCCTTTACCGTGTCCAGGTTGATGATCCGGCACTCGATCTCTTGCCCCACCAGCTTCGCTAGCTCGATCGCATCGCGGGTACCGCTGCGCGATGCCGGCATGAACGCGCGCGAACCAGCCACTTCCACGCGCAAGCCGCCCTTCACCGCTTCCACGACGCGGCCGCCAATGTTGCGCTTGTCCTCAAACGCGGCCAGCAGCTCACTCCAGTCCTTTGGCCGCTCCACCTTCAACGGGGAAAGCTCAAGGGTCCCATCCTCCGTCCGGCCGGTCACGGAAACCTGAATCAGGTCCCCTACCTGCATGTCCGGCAAGCCATCGGCGAAGGCTGACTTCAGGAGCACGCCTTCCGACTTGCCCCCCAGATCGATAAAGATCGAGTCATCATTGATCGCGGCGATCGTCCCTTTCAGGACCCCACCTTCGACGGGTTGCGGCTCCACAGGAGCGGTCTGCTGGAGCTCGAATTGTTGGAGGATGTCGCCGAAATTCGACTCGTCCGGACTGGCTACCGGCTCTTCTAACGGCTGATCAACGGGGTTTGCAGGATTCATGCGGGTTACTGATACCCCCATATTGTGTCATACCCGCCCTCCCCTCTGCTACGCTCAGCCGCCAGACTCCGGATCCGCCACTCCCATCTGCGTCAGCCGGTATCGCAACGCGTTCCGCGTTAGTCCCAGTAACCGCGCCGCCTGGCTCTTATTGCCCCCCGCTCGCCGCAAGCCTTCCCGGATCAACGAATGCTCAAACTCCTCCAGCGTCACCCCCGGCGGCAGGAACTGCGCCTCCCCACTGGCCAACAATTGGCGCCCTGGATCCATGTCCAGCCGCACCTCTGCCGTCTCCAACACGCTGCCGCTGGCCAACACCAAACTCCGTTCCATCACGTTCTCCAGCTCCCGCACATTCCCCGGCCAATGGTACGCCGCCAGCTTCTCCACCGCCCCCGTCGATAGCGTCCTCACCGGCGAATCGAGCTCCGTCGCATGCTTTTTCACGAAGAATTCCGCCAGGTACGGAATGTCCTCGCGGCGGTCCCGGAGCGGAGGGATGTTGATCGGCAGCACGTTCAGCCGATAGTACAAATCCTGCCGAAACGTGCCTTGCTCGAGCGCTGCTCGCAAGTCTACATTGGTCGCCGCGATCACCCGCACGTCAATGTGCCTGGTCTTGTTGCTGCCCAACCGTTCGAACTCCCGCTCCTGCAAAATCCGCAGCAGCTTCACCTGAATCGCCGGTGCCACATCCCCGATCTCGTCTAAGAAAACCGTCCCCGAATCGGCCAGCTCGAACTTGCCCGGCTTCGTCGTACCGGCTCCCGTGAAAGCCCCCTTCTCATATCCGAACAGCTCGCTCTCCATCAAATTCTCCGGGATCGCCGTGCAGTTGATCTTCACAAACGGCTTGTCCCGCCGCGGCGAATACTGGTGAATCGCCCGCGCGATCATGTCCTTTCCGACGCCGCTCTCGCCCGCCAACAGCACCGTAGCCCGGCTCGGCGCGGCCCGCAGCACGGTCGCAAACACCTCTTGCATCCGCGCGCTCCGCCCTATGATGTTCTCGATCTGATACCGCCCGCCGAGCTCCTCCCGCAGCCGTTGGTTCTCCTCCCGCAGCGCCTTCACCTCCAAGGCCTTCTCCACGACGGCCTGCAAATGGTCCAGCGAAAACGGCTTCTGCACGAAGTCCACCGCCCCCGCCTTCATCGCCGCGACCGCCGTCTCCACGCTGCCGAAAGCGGTCATTACCACTACCGGAATCCCCGGCCGCAGCGCATGGATCCGCCCCAGCAGCGTCAGCCCATCCTCGCCCGGTAGGCGCAGGTCCGTCAGGATCACATCGGCCCGCTCCAGACGCGGCATGGCGTCCTCGGCCGATCCCGCCGTCTCCACTTCGTAGCCCGCCGCGTTCAGATGCAACTGCACTACCCGCCGCAGCCGATCCTCGTCCTCAATCACCAAAATCCGCATTCTCAGTCCCCCGTTCTTACCGGCAGCGAAACCCGAAAAACGCTGCCCTTTCCCGACTCGCTTTCGAGGTCGATCCGCCCGCCGTGCTCACTCACAATCTTGGCTACAATCGGCAACCCCAGCCCGACGCCGTCGCGCTTGGTTGTAAAGAACGGGTTGAAGATCGACTCCCGATGCTCCGGCGCAATCCCCTCCCCCCGGTCGATCACCGCGATCTCCACGGCTTCATCCACCAACCGTGTCCGCAGCGTCACAATCGCGCCCGCCGGGCTCGCTTGGGCCGCGTTCACGACCAGGTTATAGATCACCCGTTCCATCCACTCCCCGTCCAGCGGCAGCGGGCGAATCGCCGGGTCGTAGTTTTTGTAGACCGTTGCCGTCGGCGGCGGGCTCATCCGCTCAAACTGCTGCACCGCCCGGTCCAGCACGGCATGCAACTCGGTGGGCACGCGGTGCAGGGTCACCGGCCGGGCGAACTCCAAAAACCGGCCGATCAACGAACTCGCCCGGTCGACTTCCGTCGTGATGAACCCGGCCATCTCCTGCGCCATCTCGTTGCCCGCCGGCAACTGCTTTTGCAGCATTTCGGCCGACGCGCGAATCGTCCCGATCGGGTTCCGCAACTCGTGCGCCAACCCGGCCGTCAACTGGCCTAACGCCGCCAGCCGCTCCGATCGTCGCACCGCGTCTTCGGCAGCGACTAAGCTTTGATTGGCCCGCGCTAGGTCCTCCGCCGCCGCTTGATACCGCTGCGCCTCCGCCCGATTTGCCCGCGCTAACTGATAGGTCACGTACCCCACCAGCGGTAGGAAGATGATCCTCAGCAGCAACTCCTCCCATTCGACGAGGTACCGGCCCAAGTCCGACCAATCGACGAACAGCAAAAACGACATGTAGGCGACGCAGGCCAGCGCCGTCACGACAGCCGTCGCCAGCGGCCCCGTCGTCGTCGCCGCGCTCACGACGGGCAGCATCAAAATCGGGTAGTAGCTCGAGTTGATCGAGGCCGTATAGCCGATCACCAGCCAGCACAGAATTAATTTGACCGCGATCGGCAGCAGCTTGCCTCGTTCGGTCTGGAACATCGCCACCCGCGGCTCGGCGACTTGCAACAGAGCGAGGGAAATGATGCAGGACACCGACGGCACGTCGTGGAACGGACTCGCCGCCGCCAACGCGGCGAAGAAGAGCAGCCAAACAAGATCCGGCGCCGAGGCAAAAGGGTTCCGCACGCCCTCATCTTATCGTGGAACCGTTACCACAGCCGCGGGAGCACTTCGCCACAACTCCCCCGCAACGAGACCGCCACGCGATCCGAAAACGGCGTCTCTTCGTGGTTCACCTCGATCACGTAACGGGCCAAGTCCAGTAAGCCCGCTGCCGGATACACCGTCGCTGAGGTCCCCGCCACTAGCAAAACATCGGCCTGCGCGACGGCGCGTTCGGCTTGGTCCCACACGATCTGCGGCAAGCTCTCCCCGAACCAAACCACGCCCGGCCGCAGCATCGCGCCGCACTCCGGGCAGGGCGGAGGGACCTCCTCCGTCGACCGATCGCGCCGCTGGTAGCTACAGGCGCTGCAACGGCTATGCCAAATGTCCCCGTGGATCTTCAAGATCCGCTGCGAGCCCGCCACGTCATGCAACCCGTCCACATTCTGCGTAATCAGGGTAAAGCGGGGCGTTCGCTGCTCTAGCTCCACGAGCGCCAAGTGGCCCGCATTCGGCTGCGCGGCCGCGATCAACCGTCGCCGCCAGAGATACCACTCCCAGACCAACCGTGGATCCCGCTCGAACGCCTTCGGCGTCGCCAAATCCTCGGGCCGAAAGTTCCGCCAGAGCCCGCCAGGTCCCCGAAACGTCGGAATGCCACTCTCGGCCGAAATCCCCGCGCCGGTCAACACGGCGATGGCGCGGGCTTCTCTAAGGTCGATCATGCTTCCAAGGCCAGGCGGTCAGCCAGGCAACCACGGTCACAATCCAGATCCCCTGCGAAACCAGCAGGTGCACAATCTGCATCCAGCCCGGGGCCGCCAGCAGGATGTTCAGAAAGCCAAGCGACACTTGCAACCCCACCAGGCCCGCAGCCCAATAAAGCCGCCGCACCGCAGCCAGCACTCCAAACAGAAAAATTGCCGTCCCCGCCGCCACAAACGGATGAACAATCCGAAGCTGGACGAGAAAATGCTGCCCCGCCGTCAAGTCTTCTCGAATCCGCGCGAACAATCCCGCCCCGAGCGTCGGCGAAACCGGAAACAGCGTGTCGCCGAGCGCCGTGATCGCCCCGGTGATATTGGTTAAAATCAGAGCGCCAAGCGCGATCCCCAACAGCCGAAAACCGATCTTCGACGGAGCCAACACGCGACGAGCGTCTAATAACCAAGCCGAAGCCGTAGCAGTCGCCACCAGGAGCAGCGTGTTCGTCAGATGGATAGAGATCACCACCGCCCGACTCACCGACGCATCGTCCACCACTAACTGTTTCTTCACGAGCACCGCCCCGATAAACCCTTCCACGAGAAGGAAGAAGAAGGCCGCCAGGGAGCAGTACAGCGCCGGACCGCGACCGCGCTTCCGCCAGATCCAGCCCACCACCGCAAGGGCAATCGCGCCGCAGAGCCCGCTCGTCACCCGATGGGTAAACTCAATCACTTTCTTCGCGCCCGCCGCCTGGGGGATCACTTCGCCGTCGCACAACGGCCAATGATCGCCGCATCCCGCGCCGGCCCCGCTAATCCGGACCCAAGCGCCGAACAGGATCACCGCCACCAGGTAGGCGACGTAGAACCAAGCTAGTTTGCGCATGGCGGCTAGGAGAGAATCTTATTGTGTACGATTCCGGCAATATCGGTTAACCGGAAATCCCGCCCGCTATATCGATACGTCAGCTTTTCATGATCCATGCCCAATAGATGCATCACCGTGGCATGAAAGTCATGAATATGCATCCGATCTTCGGCCGCATGATAACCAATCTCATCGGTCGAACCATAAACAAATCCTGGCTTGACGCCCGCGCCGGCCATCCAAATGGTGTAGCCGTAGGGGTTGTGATCGCGTCCGTTGCCACCTTGCGAAATCGGCGTCCGGCCGAACTCGCCGGCCCAGATCACCAGCGTATCGTCGAACATCCCGCGCGCCTTCAGATCCTTCAACAACCCCGCGATCGGCTTGTCGACCTCGTAGGCATTTTCGGTGTGTTTGTTGAACAAATCGGAGTGCTGATCCCACTTGTAGCTGTGCGTCGCCTGCACGAAACGAACGTTCTTTTCGCTCAACCGCCGGGCGAGCAAACACTGCCAACCGAAGTCGGCGGTTTTGGGATCGTCCATGCCGTAGAGCTTCTTCGTGGCCTCGCTTTCCTTCTCGACGGCGAAGATTTCCGGAGCCTGCGTCTGCATCCGGAAGGCGAGTTCGAAGGCTTGAATTCGCGCTTCCATGTTCGGGTCGAACTGGCGCATCTCGGCATGGCGTCGGTTCACGTTCTGGATCATGTCCAGTTCGTAACGCTGCTGTTCCGGACTCAGCCCTTTGTTGACGAGATACTGAATCGGCTCGTTTTTGATCTCGTCCACCTTCATGCCGGAGTGGCCGATCGGGGTGCCTTGAAACGCGCCAGGAAGGAACGCGGCACCGAAGTTTTTGGCTCCACCGTGGGACAACGTCGGCTTGATCGTGATGTAGCCGGGCAGGTCTTGATTCTCTGTTCCGAGGCCGTAGACGGTCCAAGCGCCCATGCTCGGCCGGACGAAGGTGGAACTCCCGGTGAAGGATTGCAAGAGCGCCGCGCCATGGTCGACGCCTTCGCCCACCAGCGACTTGACGACGCAAAGGTCATCGACGCAGGTTCGAATATGCGGGAAGAGATCGCTGACCGGAATGCCGCTCTTGCCGCCCGGACGGAACTCCCACGGCGACTTCATCAGCGGCCCCGGTGCTTCATCCGCAAACGCCAACGGGCGCTTGATCGGCAGCGGTTTACCGTGATCGCGGACGAGCCGTTCTTTAAAGTCGAACGTGTCGATGCTGGACGGCCCGCCGTGCATAAAGAGAAAAATGACTTTCTTCGCCCGCGGCGCAAAATGCGGTTTACGCGGGAGAAGCGGGTTCGAGTCGGCCGTCGCGGCCTCTGCCATCATTTGCAGAAAACCGAGATAGCCGATGCCGCCACCGGCGGCGCGCAGAGCAGCGCGACGCGACATGGGCTTCACGCGCTTCGAAAAGAGCTGTTGAATCGGGTCTTTCTTCACTTGGTCCATGGCTCTACCTCTAATCGATGTACATGAATTCGTTCGAAGCGATCAACACCCGGCAGGCACTCTGCCAAGCATCCGCTTCGGTCATTTTGCCGGCGAACTTTTTTTGGAAGCTGTCCACGTAGCTCAGGATACCGTCGGCTTCGGCGGCCGTGGCGTCCCGATTCAGGATGCGCGAAACTGCCCAGTCGACGCGTTCGCGTCCGGTGGGCCGATCCTTGACCAGACTCTCGGCGACCGCCTGCGCCTGGTCGGCGACGAACTTACTGTTCATCATGAACAGGGCTTGTGGGGCGATGTTGGTGGAGATACGCTTACCCTGCGGCGTGGTCGCATCGCCGAAATCGAACAAGTTCAAAAGTGCCGGGAGGTTCGCGCGGCGCAGCGGCAGGTAGACCATGCGACGGGTTTGCGTTTCGGGGTTGATGCTCAGCCGACCGTTCGAATTTTCGCCATCGGTGCCGAAGCCGCTCTGCAGCGTTCCGCCCATCTTGGTATCGAGTTTGCCGGAGATGCCGAGCAGGGCATCGCGCATCTCTTCGACCTGAAGCCGACGGCGCACGGCCCGAGAGAAGAGCCGGTTTTCGGGATCGGCTTTCGCTTGCGCTTCGGTGGTCGTGCTCGCCATCTGGTAGGCGCTCGTGAGCATCAGCTTGCGGTGCATCGCCTTCACGCTCCAGCCGGATTTGACGAACTCGGCGGAAAGGTAGTCGAGCAGTTCGGGATGGGTCGGCCGCTCGCCCATCTTGCCGAAGTTATCGGGGGTCCGGACGATACCTTCGCCAAAGTGCCACTGCCAAATCCGGTTCACCATGACGCGAGCCGACAGCGGGTTTTCGGGGCTGGCGAGCCATTCGGCCAACTCGAGTCGACCGCTGCCTTTTTGGACGTTGGGCTGGGCAGCGTCCGCCATGACGATCGGAAAGAGCTTCGGGGCCGGGTCACCGAGGGAGCCGTAGTCGCCGCGTAGGAAGACCTTCTGCTGGACGACGTCGCCATCTTGAACCGCGCAAGCCATTTCGGGCTCGGGGGGCAGGCCTTCTTTGAGCTTCGTCTGCTCCGCTTTCAGGGCAGTGAACTCCGCGTTGGCAGCGGCGCTGGCCTTGCTGTTCACCATCAGATCGGAGACACCCATCGGTCCGGCGTTTTCGAAAATCTCGCCGAAGAAGCGATCCTTTTCGTTGATCAGCTTGGGCTTTTCCGAGAGCATATTTTTCTCGTCGATTTGCTGACGCTGGGGCTTCCGATAGCCCTCCAGTTTTTTATGCCACGCGGCCAAGCTGGCGGCGGACGACGTAGCGAACCCTTGGGCGATTGTTTCGGCGGCGGCGTCATCGGTCGTTTTATCCCAGGCGGAGAGCCAGGCGCGGGGGACCTCCTTGGCTGCAAAATATTTCACCCAGCGGCCGAGCATTTTCTCGTCGAGCTTGCGGGCGGCGGCGACATCGGCCACCGTTGTCTTCTTCAGCTCGACCTCACGCGAAGCCATGAGGTAGGCGGGGATCTGCGGGACCAATTCTTCCTGCAGACGACGGCGCTCCTTCTCGAGCGCGATCTCGAGATCGATTTTCTTGTGCTCGACGAGCGCTTGGCCGGCCTCATATTTCTCGAACTCTTCCTTGGCTACCAGGGGGGTGAAGAGGAGCTTCGAAACGTGGCTTCGGTCGTCCTTAAAGTTTTTGGTGGAGGCGAACATCCCGACCATGCCGTAGTAGTCTTTGGCGTAGAGCGGGTCGAACTTGTGATCGTGACAACGGGCGCAGGCGAGGGTCACGCCGAGGAAGGTTTTCGACACTACGTCCACCTGCTCGTCGTAGATGTCGTAGAGCATCTTTTCTTTATCCTGCTGGGCAACGGCCTTCGCGCCAAGGGCTAGAAATCCGGTGGCGATGATGCCTTCACGATTCAGGCCGGGCTTGCCGTCGCGGGCGGGGAGGAGGTCGCCGGCGATCTGCTCTTTGACGAATTGGTGATATGGCAGGTCCTTGTTGAAGGCGTCGATGACGTAGTCGCGGTACTTGTAGGCGTAGGGATAGCGGTGATCTTCGTCGTTGCCGGTGGAGTCGGCAAACCGGGCGACGTCGAGCCAATTGCGGCCCCATTTTTCGCCGTAGCGCGGGGAAGAGAGGAGGCGTTCGACCACCTTGTCGAAGGCTTTCGGCGAGCGGTCGGCGAGGAATTCCTTCATCTCGGCTTCAGTGGGGGCCAGGCCCGTCAGGTCAAAGGTCGCCCGACGAAGCAGGGTCAAGCGGTCGGCGGGCTGGGCGGGCTGTACGCCTTTTTCTTCGAGCTTGGCGAGGAGGAAGGCATCGACAGGGGACGCGGCCCAGGCCTTGTTTTTTACGCTGGGGACGGCTTGCGGTTGAACCTTCTGGAAGGCCCAAAACTGCCGATCTTCCTGGCTGAGTTTGTTGCCGTGTTTGCGGGTTCCACTGGGGTTGGTGGCGGCGACGCCGACCTTGGGATCATAGCCGGGCCAGGGGGCACCCATGGTGACCCACTCGCGCAGGGCCGCTACTTCGTGATCTTTCAGTTTGCCCATCGGAGGCATCTTGAGTTTGCCATCGTAGCTTGTAACCTGCAGGAGCAAGCTCTGCTCTGGGCTTTCGACGTTGACGAGGGAACCGCTGCCTCCGCCGGCCATGAAGGCCGCGGGGCTGGACATGTCAAGCCCCGAGGTTTTGACCTTGGTGTTGTGGCACATCTGGCATTTTTGGGCCAGGACGGGGCGGACGTTTTTCTCGAAGAACTCGGTTTGATCCGGCTTCGGAACTTGGCATAATGCTAGGGAGCCGAGGGTCACGGTCAGCGTTACGATACGGGTCACGATCATCAATTGGGAGCACCTTATCCAGTATCATTAACCTATCCGAATTATCGGCCCAAGTCAAAGGAGCGGAGTGCCCACCTCGGACCACGAAAAGTTTATGCTGCTGGCGCTGGAGCAGGCACGTTTGGCGGAGGCGGCGGGCGAGGTTCCGGTGGGGGCGGTCGTGGTGCAGGACGGAGAGGTTTTGGCGGCGGCGCACAATTGTCCGGTGGGTCGACACGACCCGACCGCTCATGCTGAAATCCTTGCGCTGCGGGCGGCTGGCGAACACAAAGCGAATTACCGACTGGCGGGGGCGGCACTCTACGTTACGATGGAGCCTTGCGTGATGTGCGCGGGGGCGATCGTAAATGCCCGGATTGGCACGCTCGTTTTCGGGGCGCGCGATCTTCGCTTTGGCGGGGTTAGAAGCAAGTTTACCCTCGCCGATAGTGACCTGTTGAACCACCGGGCCACTATCGTCGAGGGTGTTTTGGGCGGGTCCTGCACGGCACTGCTCCAGAATTTTTTTACTGGTCGGCGTTAGCGGATCAGGCAGCTTTGGCTAAGGGGACGAGGGTAGAGAGGGACTGATGAGTTCGTTCCATTTGGACCACCTTTTTTAAGCGCAATTCATTGATGTCTTCGGGCTTCGAGCCATGGAAATACTCGTCGAGGGGGAAGAGGGCGAAAGGCTCCAACTCGCGGAACACGCGTCCGAGGGTCGATTCAATCCGGTAGATGTGGTGAAAAAAGCGGCCCTTGTCCATCTTCAACTTGGCGCAGCAGAGGGTGTTGTCCGCTCCCAAGAGAAAGTGATAGCGAAAGATCTGGTGCTCCAGATCGGTAAGGGTCCGTTTGCTGACAAGCAAGAAATCGGCGATGTATTCCTCATCTTTGCGGCCCCAGCTACTGCGTCGGCCGGATCCCCCGGAATGTTCCAGGTTGACTTGGGTTACGCTTTTTTCTTTCGAGGCGCATTCGCGAAAGCGCCGATAGCAGGCGCGAAAAATCGAGCGCATCACACAAGAGCAGGGTGAGGTACCACCTCGGCGGCCTAAGCGCAGTCCTAGTCCATGACACTGGGTGCACTGTGAGGCGGCGAGCGCGATTGTTTCTGAACGAGTCCATTTCATTTTTGTACGATCTCCCAAAAAGGTAGCCTCCCGGTGTATCCCAGAAGCACTCCTTGCTTCCAATTCCTTTCTCAGAGTACGGCGGGGTGGTTTTCCGTCAACAAAAAATTGTTTTTTATATCGAGATTTTAGGGGGGGGCGCATTCCCCTATTTGTGAGTGTTTTGTTTCACCACTTTGCGGGTATTTTGCAAAGAACTACCCTCACGAATTTCCAGATTAATCTGCTACCATTTAAAAAAATGAAGGCCCCTATTGCTCAGAGGAATCGCCTGCCGTGAGTTTTTTGTCTTTTGCTTTGCTGCAGGAACGCCTCGTTGAAGTGTTGCGCAGCAAGGTCAGAAACGGCGAAACTACCGAGCGGGGGCTGGCCAAGCTCACGGGTATTTCGCAGCCACATATGCATAATGTGCTGAAAGCGCAGCGACTTCTCTCTGGAGAGTTGGCCGATCTTATTTTGCAGAAGCTGAACTTGACGACGCTGGATCTGATGGATCGGGAGGAAATGGTGGCGTTTCTGAATCGAAACGCCAATCTTGAGGCGCGGGCGGTGCCGATTCCGGTATTGGAGGGGCTGCTGGGCCCGGGTTTGCCGTTGCCGCGTCAGGTGCCGTCGCCCAGAGTCCACACGGTTCCCCAGCAGCAGGCGGTCGCGGCGACGCAACCGGTGGTGGTACAACTGGCCGATGACCCAGAGATGCGTTCGATGTTCGAGGCGGGCGACTACGTGTTGCTCGACCAATCGGAGACGCTTCGGACGCATCCGCAGCCGCTGAACTTTTACATTGTGAACACGCCGACTGGTGCGCTGGTGCGGGCGATCCGGCGGGAGGCGAACGAACTTGTGCTGCTGCCGAACGCGATGCACGAGGGTTCTCTGGCGGGTATGCCGCGGCTGTCGCTGGATCACTCGGGTCTGCTGGGCTTGGTGCTGGCGCGAGTCGTGTGGCTGACGCGGCGGCGGCGCTGGGACGATTTGGCGGCTACGACTTAAAGGACAGCCCGGTAGGTATCGAGTACCTGTTGGGCGGTATCGTACCAACTGAAACGGCGGACTTGGTCAAAGCCGCGCTCGACGAGCGAACAGCGAAGGTCCTCATTGAGCAGGACTTCTTTGATGCCGCGGGCGATATCGAAGACATTTTCCGGTTTGACGATCATGGCCGCATCGCCGACGACCTCGGGCAGAGAGCTGACGCCGCTGGTGACGACTGGAGTGCCGGAGGCCATGGCTTCTAGTGGCGGGAGGCCGAACCCTTCATAGAGCGACGGAAAGACGAACGCTTCGGCCGAACGGTAGAAGGCATGCAGCGCTTCGGCTGGCACGAAACCGAGAAAACGAACCAGTTTCTCGGCTCGGCTTTGGATGACGGCGCGGCGGATATTGGGGTATTTCGACATCTCGTCGCCGATGATGATGAGACGGATGTCTTTGTAGCGCGGATGGTTTTCGAGGTCGCCGCGGAGGACCGCGAAGGCTTCGATGATGCGAGCGACGTTCTTCTGCGGACGGACCGAACCGGCGTAGAGGAGATAAGGATAATTGATTTGGTAGCGGTCGAGAGTGGCCTGGGAATCGGGTCCGGTGCCGAAGGCGGGGAAGTCGCCGTCGATGGCGCTGTAGATACGACGGACGCGGTCGGCGGGGATGTTCAGGAGGTTCTGAACGTCTCGCCGGGTTGATTCGCTAACGGCGATGATGCGATCCGCGCGGATGAGGCCGCGGCGAAACCTCATGCGGTGGAGCCGATCTTGAGCCTCGTTACCAAAGCCGTAAACCAAGCTGGAGAGATCGTGAATGGTGACGACGTAGGGGCGCTGGAGGAACCAGGGGACGGTGTTGAGGGGAATATGGACGAGATCCGCTTTCACCTGGCGGAGGAACCAAGGGAAGGCGATGTTGTCGCGCCGGAAGCGGTCCGATTCGTCGTAAGGGAGGGCGCTGAAATTGGCGGGCAGGCTGGCCAATTCCGGCATGTCTTCGGACCGGGCGACCAGCCGAAACTCGAATTCAGAATCGATTTTCGCCATCGTGCGGACTAGATTTCGGATATAGGTTCCATATCCGAAATCTCGCCAGTGGCGGACATCAATTGCAATGACGGGCATTTGTGCTAGGCCCGCGCCAGAAGCCACTCGTAAAGGGGATGCCGATCGGTCAGCTGCGCCACTTTCGATCGAACAGCATGGATGGCAGGGGTAGCACCGTCGAGGCCGTGGGCGGCGACGGAATCGAGAACTTCAGTGATGAGGGCACCGACGGTGGTCATGTCCTGAGCATTGAAGCCGCGGGTGGTCAGGGCGGGCGAGCCGACGCGAATGCCGCTGGGGTTCATCGGCGGATTGACATCGAAGGGAATGCCGTTTTTGTTGACGGTGATGAAGGCTTCATCGAGGGCTTTTTCGGCATCCTTGCCCTTCACGCCTTTGGCGAAGACGTCGATGAGGGCGAGGTGGGTATCGGTGCCACCGCTGACGACGCGGTATCCGCCGGCGGCAATGGCGGAGGCCATGGCGTTGGCGTTTTCGAGCACTTGGCGTTGGTATTCAACGAAGGAAGGCTTGAGTGCTTCGAGGAAGCAGGTGGCCTTGGCGGCGATGACGTGAACGAGCGGGCCGCCTTGTTGGCCGGGGAAAACGCAGCGGTCGACGGCGGCGGCGTGCTGGCTGCGGCAGAGAATGAGGCCGCTGCGAGGGCCACGGAGGGTTTTGTGGGTGGTGGTGGTGACGATGTCGGCGTGGGGTACGGGGCTTGGGTAGAGACCGGCGGCGACGAGCCCGGAGAAGTGGGCCATGTCGACGAGGAAGAAGGCACCGACGGAGTCGGCGACTTCGCGGAACTTCGCGAAATCGATGATGCGGGGATAGGCGCTGGCCCCGGCGATGATCATCTTCGGTTTGTGCTCGGCGGCGAGACGGGCGAGTTGCTCATAGTCGATGAGTTCGTCTTCCTGCTTCACGCCGTAGCTAACGACGTGATAGAACTTTCCGGAGAAGTTGAGTTTATGGCCGTGGGTGAGGTGGCCGCCGTGGGCGAGGTCCATGCCGAGGATGGTGTCGCCGGGGTTGAGCAAGGCCATGTAGGCGGCGGCGTTGGCTTGGGAACCCGCGTGGGGCTGGACGTTGGCGTGTTCGGCGCCGAAGAGTTCTTTGGCGCGATCGCGGGCCAGGTTTTCTACGACGTCGGCGTATTCGCAGCCGCCATAGTACCGCTTGCCGGGGTAGCCTTCGGCGTATTTATTCGTGAAAACGCTGCCGACGGCTTCGAGAATGGCTTCCGAGACAAAGTTCTCGCTGGCGATGAGTTCGAGGCGGCTATTTTGCCGTTCGGCTTCGTGCTGAATCGCCTGGTAGACGAGGGGATCGACTTCGGCCAGAGACCGGTTCATAAAGTTGCTCATTCCGTTATTCCGTTTGCTCCAAGATCCTGATTTTTTCGACGCGCCTAGCGTGGCGTCCGCCTTCGAAGCCGGTGGAGAGAAAAACTTCGACGAGTTCTTCGGCCAAGGGCGGGGCGGTGTAGTTGGCTCCGATGGCCAACACGTTGGCGTCGTTGTGACGACGTACAAAGGACACTTCTTCTGGATTCGTGCCGAGGGCGGCACGGATGCCTTTAATCTTGTTGGCGGCGATGGACATGCCGACTCCGCTGGAACAAACGAGGATGCCTTTTTCGAAGGCGCCATCGCGAACCGCGTGACCGACGGCAGCGGCGTAGTCCGGGTAGTCGGTCGACTCGGTCGAGGTGGTGCCGAAATCCGTGACGTCGTGCCCTTCCGCACGGAGCATATCGCGAAGCTGTTCTTTGAGAACGAAACCTGCGTGGTCAGAGCCGATAGCAATCTTCATAACCGCTGAAAACTAAGTTTAGCATGCTAAAATCGTATACTTCCCTATGTTTTGGAGCCAATTGTACGTCCCTACTCTGCGGGAAACCCCCGCGGAGGCCGAAGTGGTCAGCCACCAGCTTCTGTTGCGCGCTGGTTATGTTCGCCAACTCGCGGCGGGTATCTACAGCTACCTGCCGCTGGCGCAGCGCAGTTTGCTAAAGATACAGCAGATTATCCGCGAGGAGATGGACGCGATCGGCGGCCAGGAGATGCTGCTGCCGGCGTTGAATCCGGCTGAGGTATGGAAGGAGTCGGGTCGCTGGGACGTGATGGGCGACAACATGTTCCGGCTGAAGGACCGGTTCGGGCGTGAGCTGTGCCTGGGCATGACGCATGAAGAGGTGATGACCTCGCTGGCGCGGGGAGAGGTGCGGAGCTATAAGCAGCTTCCGCAGATCTGGTACCAGATTCAGACGAAGTTCCGCGATGAGCCGCGGCCGAAATCGGGTCTGCTACGGGTGCGGCAGTTTCTGATGAAGGACAGCTACTCCTTTGATTTGTTGCCGGCGGGGCTGGACGTTTCCTATGAGAAGCACCGGGTGGCGTACAACAAGATTTTCGAGCGCTGCGGGCTGAAGTTTATCGCCGTGGAGGCACATTCGGGGGCGATGGGCGGCAGCCAGTCGCACGAGTTCATGGTGGAATCAAACGCGGGCGAGGACTTGGTCGTCGTGTGCGAATCAGCGGGCTACGGGGCGAATCTGGAAAAGGCCGTTTCGCGACCGCTGGCCCCGGCGACGGCGGACGATGAGACCCCGCTCGAGCCCGAGGAGTTTCCGACACCGAACCAGAAGACGATTGCGGAGCTCGTGGCCTTCACTGGGGTGGCGGCGACGGGTTTGATCAAGTCGGTGGTTTACGTGGGCGATGAGAAGCCGTACTTGTGTCTGCTGCGCGGCGATCATCAGTTGAGCGAGACCAAGTTCAGCTCGGCGACCGGGGCTGTGGAAGTGCGCCCGGCGCATCCGGCGGAGATTCAAGACTGGTTCGGCGCGGCACCGGGATCGCTGGGTCCGGTGGGCGTGAAGAACATGCCGATTTTGGCGGACCTCACTTTGGAAGGGCGGCATAACCTGATTACGGGCGCGAATAAGGACGACTTCCATCTGCGGAACGTCACGCCCGGGGAAGATTTTACGGCGACGTTCCATGACCTGCGGCAGGTGGCCGAAGGGGATACGCACCTGGAGACGGGGGCCCCGCTGAAGATTGTCAAGACAGTGGAGATTGGCCACATCTTCAAGCTGGGCTACAAGTACTCCGAGTCGATGGGACTGAAGGTATCGGACCAGGACGGCAAGGAAGTGACGGTGATCATGGGAAGCTATGGAATCGGCGTGGAGCGGATTCTGTGTGCGGCGATCGAGCTGTTCCATGACGAAAATGGCATGTCGATGCCGGCTTCGATTGCGCCGTTCCAGGTAGTGATTACGCCGGCGAGTTATCTTGATCCTGCCGTTAAGGCTGCGGGGGAGCAACTCTATAAAGAGTGCAAGGCGCTGGGGCTGGACGCGTTGTTGGACGACCGCGACGAGCGGCCGGGCATGAAGTTCAAAGATGCCGAGCTGATCGGCATTCCGTATCGGATTACGATCGGCAAGAAGCTGCCGAATGGGATTGTCGAAGTACAGACGCGTCGGGGGCGGACCTCGGCGGATGTGGCGATTTCGGAAGCGGCGGCTCATGTCGCGCAGTTGATTCGCGGGTAGCGGATGCTGCGCGATCAGTACCCGGCGCTGGCTCGGTACACCTATCTGAATACGGCTACTTACGCGGCGCTGTCTCTACGGAGCAGGGCCGCGATGGTGGCTCATCTGGATCGGCGGGACGAGTTAGCGTGTAGCGACTTTCTGAGCTGGTTCGACGATATGGATCGGCTGCGGGAGAAGCTGGGGCGGCTGGTGGGGGCGCGGGGGAGTGACATCGCGTTTGTGAGTTCGGCTTCGGTAGCGATTTCGCAGCTGTTGAACGGGATGAGTTGGGAGCCGGGCGATGAGATCGTGACGCTGGAAAACGAGTTCCCGAATCAGCTTTATTTTCCGGCGTTGCTGGCGGGGCGGGGGGTGAAGTTTGTGGAGTCGTCGTGGGAGAAGTTGCAGGAGAATATCACAGCCCGGACTCGATTGATTGCGGTGAGTCAGGTGAGTTACTCGACGGGGTTTCGGCCTCCACTGGAGAGATTAGACCGGCGCGACGCCCTGCTGTATGTGGACGCGACGCAGTGCCTGGGGGCGCTGACGTTTGACTGGGCCGCGATTCGGCCGGACATGCTGGCTGTGAATGGTTACAAGTGGATGCTGGCTCCGAACGGGGCGGCGTTTTTTGCGATTACTCCGGAGTTGCGGGCGCGATTGGCACCGCAGGTGGTGGGGTGGCGCTCGCATTTCGATTGGCGGAACGTGAACAACTTGCATGCGGGGGCGCCGGTGTTCGCGGACGCGGCGGAGCGATACGAGGGCGGGATGGTAGATTTCCCGAGCTTATATGCGTTGGAAGCCTCGGTGGATACGTTCTTCGAGTTGGGCCCAAAGACGATTGAGGCCCACGTGATGGAGTTGACCGCGACGTTGCGCGAGGCGTTGCGCCGAATTCCGGGTACGACTTTATACAGCGACGAGTTTCCTGCAACGGCACCGAGCCCGATTACGAGCGTGCATTTCGCGGATCGGGATGTGGCTGCGTTGTCGAATCGACTGAAGACCGAGCACCGGATTCTGACTTCGACGCGGTGCGGCCGATTGCGCTTGTCGTTGCATTTCTACAACGACGAGAACGATATCGACCGCTTGTTGAGCGTGTTATAGGCCGTAGGCGGTGATCGCGTTTTTCGACAGGATCTGTTCCTGCTCGGCGGTGGAGTAGCGCTTGATCGTCTCTTTGATGAGTTCGACCCAGGGCTTGTACTGACCGGCGACGAGCATGACTGGCCAGTCGGAGCCGAACATGAGGCGTTTGGGGCCGAAGGCCTGGAGGGCGGTGTCGAGATAAGGGGCGAGGTCGGCGGAGGTCCACTTTTTATGGTCTGCTTCGGTGATCATGCCGGAAATTTTGCAGTAGACGTTGGGGCGCTTGCCAAGGGCGATCATGTCTTCGCGCCAAGGGGAGAGGATGCGTTCCTTGATCTTCGGCTTGGCGATGTGATCGAGGATGAACATCTGGTTCGGGTGCTGGTCGACGAACTTGATGGAGGGCTTGAGCTGGCGTTCGAAGATTAGGATGTCGTAGCGGAGTTTGTATTTGAGCAGTTTTTTGATGCCGGCGTTGAAGTCGGGCCGAAGGATGTAGTTGTCGTCGGGTTCGCCTTGGATGACGTGGCGGACGCCTTTGAATTTCTTGTGGGCCGAAAGGCGTTCGAGGTGCTTTTCGACGTCCTTTTCGGTGAGGGGAACCCAACCGACGACACCGCGGAGGAAGTCGTGTTTTTCGGCCATCGACAGAAGCCAGTCGGACTCTTCGACGATGGTTCTGGCTTGAACGGAGACGGCGCCGGAGACGCCGGCTTCGTCGAGGGTTTTTTTCAGATCGGCGGGTAGGAAGTCGCGACGAATCATTTTCATGTCGTCGCCGATCCAGCCGTACTCGGCGGTCGAATACTTCCAAAAGTGGTGATGTGTATCGATAATGGTCATGAGACTTGAGCTTTGGCGGCGGCGCGTTTTTTTTCTGCTTCGCGTTCGGCCAGAATGCGTTTCCAGTGTTCGAGGATCGTTGCGGTGGCGGTCGTCCCGAAGCGGTCGCAGCCTGCATTGTATACCTCAAACGCGCGATCGAGGGCGCTGACTCCGCCAGCTGCCTTCATTTTAACGCGATCCTTGAGGATCGACTTCATGAGAGCGAGGTCGGGGAGGGTGTAGCCGGAGGGTCCGAAGCAGGTGGAGGTTTCGGCGTAATCGACGTCGCAACGTTTGCAGATGCGGCAGAGAATCACCTTCAAATCTTCGGCGAGATACCCATTTTCGAAGATGACTTTGCAGAGAGCTCCGGCTTGGTGACAGCTTTCGCTCATCTGGAGGATTTCGGTTTCGATGTGTTGGAACTGGCGGGAGATCAGCTTCCCCGGGCTAACGACGATGGCGATTTCTTTGGCTCCGCGGCGGAGGAGGTCGCGGCCTTCGTAGAGCTTGGTGGCGGTGTTGGCGGAGCCGTGGGGAAAGCCGGCGACACTGGCGACGGCGACGCCGGAGCCATCGAGAATGCGGACGGCGAGGTCAACGTCGCAGGGGCGGACGACGGCGGCGGCGATCTGATACTCACGGGCGAGCCAGAGGCCGGTGGAGACCTCGTCTTCCGCGAGGTCGGGCCGGGTTAGTGAGTGCTCAGTGAGGCGTGCGAGGTCCTCGTAGGTTTCTAGCGCGGGCCGGGCTTCTTCGATGTTCTGATCCATAACGTTCCCCATTCTTGCAGATTTGTTCGGCCTTTCGGAGACCCCGCGAACCAATCTTCGTGGTGGAAGTTGCCGAAGTTTCCGTTGCCGCGTTCTTTCTCGTCGAGGTCGCCGAGGGCGAGGTTGAGGCCCATGGGGCGGTCGCCGAGTTGCGCGGAATAGAACTGACCGGGGGCTACTTCGAGGCAGGGGTCGAAGCTGATGGCCCATTCGATGATGTAGCCTTTGCCGCCGGGCTTGGGTTTGGCGGCGCAGTCCATGGCGTGGGTTTGGATCCAGCGTTGGTAGGTGGTCCAGGCGGCGAGTTGGGAGCGGGGTTCGCCTTCCATGAGACCGCCGGTGCCGAGACCGCCGAGGCGGGATTTGGTGAGATTGCAGACCATCTGCCAGCTTTGGCCATTGCCGGCGGCATTCTCTTGGGGCGTGGCCCAGCGGTTGTTCGCGTTGATGAGGATCTCCATTTCGTCTCCGAACCAGGGGAAGCCGTCGCGGGAGAGTTCGTGGGCTTGGGGGTTGTTATCGGGCAACCAGCGTGGAGTATCGATACCGTAGAGGACGTCGTCGGTGACGTCGAAGGCGAAGTAGAGGCGTGTGCCGTCGTGCTTGACGTAGCCTTTGACGGCGAGATCGGACGGATTGATGACGGGGGAGAAGGTGGAGACCCAGCCGTGGACGCCTTCGAAGGTGCTGGCGTCGGACCACTCACCGGGCCTGAGGACGCCGTCGAGTTGAGGCGTAGTGCCGGGGAAGGCGTCGAGCGCACGCGGATAGTCTCCGGCCCAGCCGATGGTCGCCACAATCAGGTGCAGAAGGTAGCGCATCGGATTATTTTTTCTTTCGATTTATCGTGGCGGGCGCGGCGGTGCTGAGCGCCCGCAATTCCGTGCGTGCTTTGGCGGAGTTTTCATGTGCGGGGTACTTTTTGATCAAGGCTTCGAACTCCTTCCGGCCTTCGGCTTTATAGCCGCTCTTGACGAGTGCACGGCCTTTGAGGAGGAGGGCGTCCGGGGTTTTCGAGTTGTCCGGATAGGCTTCGAGGAGCTTGTCGAAAGCGGCGAGGCAGGCGGTGTAATCGCCGCGGAGGTACTCTATTTCGCCGATGTAGTATTGGGCGTTGGGGGCGAGATCGGTGCTGCCGAAGTACTTCAAGTAATCGAGGAACTGGGCGATGGCGAGGTCGGCGTTGCCGGAGGTGCGGTCTCGCATGGCGGCGGTATAGAGTTGCTCGGCAGAGACGCCTGGGGGCGGGCCACTGGCTTGGGGACTGGCGGGAGCGGAGCCCGGGGGCGGAGCAGGGGGGGCGCTGAGGGTGCGAATCGCACTGGACAGGTCAGCGACTTGGTTTTGAAGTTTGCCGACGCGGGAGGTAAGGTCGGCCATGGACTCGCGGACGCTGGAAAAATCGTTCGACATCTGGTCGACTTTGGAGCCGAGACCGGCGACGGGGACGACCAGGTTTTTCTCCTGATCTTTGAGTTTGTCGCGGAGGCTGGCTTCGAGGACGGCGGTGGCGGTGCTGGCCTTGTTGGCGACTTCTAAAGTCTGCTGCAAGAGCACCTGAATGCCGGCGAGCTTTTCATCCTGGGAGCGCTGCAGGGAGCGCAACTGATCCTGCATTTGTAGGATGTCGCGCTGCATTTCCATCATCTCTTTCTTCTGCCCGTAAACGGCAGGTAGGGCGACTAGAACGAGCAGGACAAAACGAAGAATAAAGTTCATAACCATTCGCGTATAGAAAACCGGGGACGGATGCTGCCATCCGCCCCCGGTTGTTGGTGATTGTTAGAGCTACTGCGCCACGAAGTGCGACCGACGATTCTTCGACCAGCAGCCTTCGCTGCTGTCGGTGCAAGACGGCCGTTCTTTGCCATAGGAGATGGTACGGAGACGGTCAGCCGAGACGCCGAGTTGGGTCAAGAAGTCCTTGGTTGCGGTGGCACGCCGATCGCCGAGGCCGAGGTTGTATTCGGCAGAACCACGCTCGTCGCAATGGCCCTCGATCGTCAGGGTGTTGTTCGGGAATTTGCCGAAGATGGCCTTCAGCGCGTCCGCGTTTTTGGTTAACGTCGCACGGGAGTCTTCCCGGACGTCGCTCTTGTCGTAGTCGAAGTAGATGTCCTGGATCAGCTTGGAAACCATGCTGCCGAAGTCATCGGATGGTGTCGGGGTGGACGGCGGAGCGACAACCGCGGGAGCGGTGACTTTGACCGTTACGGTTTCGGTGCTGGTGCCGCCTTCATTGGTGGCGGACAGGGTATAGCTGGTCGTCGAAGACGGGAACACCGAGCGGTTGCCCGCCGGGGTGACGGTGCCGAGGCCCTGGTTGATCGACACGGACTGGGCGCCGGTAACTTCCCATTTCAGTACCGCGGCTTGACCACGTTCGATGGTCGACGGTTCCACGGTGAAGAAGACTACCATCGGCTTCTTTACGGGTGCCTTGGCAGTCGGCGCGACTGCGGCAGGTGCGGCCGGAGGAGGTGGTACGCCCACCTTCTTTCGACAACCCGCCGCAAAAAACGACAGTGTAAGAGCGAGTGCGAGTGCACTAGCGCGTTTGGTGTTCATCCTAAAAATTGCCTCCTCGATTCTGCTGCAATGCTGTTTCTTAAAACTGTAAACTTCTTTCGCCGGTTTATTTGGTCCAAACCGGCTTTTCGTTCACTCCGGCAGAGGTTAACTGCCTGAGCTGTGTTCCGTCGGCGAGCATCGACCAGATCTGCGTCGACCCGCCACGGTTGGACGATATCACGATATGCCGCCCGTCGGGAGCCCAGCTCGGGTTTTCATTCCGGCCAGCCCCTTGCGTGAGTTGCACATAGTCTCTCGTCGCTACATCCATTATGAATATATTCCAATTTCCCGGTGAGTATCCTCTGGTCCAGGCGAAGGCCATATGTGACCCCTGCGGATTCCAAGCGGGATTGGAAGCTTCTCCCTCTCCGGTTGTGAGGCGCGTAACATCTGCCCCATCAATATTCATTTTATATACTTGTTGGGCTCCACCGCGACCTGATACAAACAATATCTCATTTCCTGTCTTCGGATTGATTTTGGGTTCAACTTCGATGGACCGGGTGTTCGTGAGTCGTTGGAGATTGCTGCCATCGGCGTTGGCAATGTACAGCTGGGCCCAGCCGCTAGCGGACGAAGAATAGATGATTTGCTTCCCATTGGGCGTAAACGAGGCGGTCGCGTTCATGGAGGCGCGCTGGTTGTAGAAGGGAATTTTGCGACCGGTTTCGAGGGAGTGGATGACGATGGAGGGCCCGGCGCCGCCGGTGAAACTGGTAAATGCGAGGCGGGTGCCGTCCGGGGAAACGTTCGGCATGGTGATCAGGTTCTTATAAAAAGTGAACTGTTTCTGATTTGAGCCGTCGTAGTCCATCATCCATATCTCTTTTGAGCCAGAGCGATTGGAGACAAAATAAATCTTGGAGCCGGCCAAGCTCTCGACGCCGAACTGTTTCAGGATGTCAGTGGCGAACTCGTGGGCCACTTTACGGGCGCCGTCTTCGTCGAGGGTGCCATGGTAAATCTTGCCGAGGACCTGAGCGCTGGAGACCTCTGGTTGTTTGACGTTGAACAACCAACCGAAGAGCACGATTTGGTTATCCTGTTCGGCGGTGTAGCCGAAGGCGAGAAAATCGCTGCTGACCGGGGGCTCGCTCCAATCCTGGAGCCAAGGGGCGCGGGTGCGATTATTGGCGTCGTATTTGAGGGGTTTGCGAAAATCTTCCGGTCGCTGCGGAATGGCGAGCGGATACATGCTCTTAGGGGCCATTTTGAAAACGCCGGCATCTTCGATGTCGCGGAACAGAGTTTGATTGAAGGTATTGACGAAGTTCGCGGCTTTGCCGGCACCGCGGAAATCAGGGATCGCGATGGCCGCCTTCTGCCCTCCGACGATCCGGCCGACGATATCGGCGCCTTGCTGGGCGAAGCCCGCCGAGGCCGCGAGGGCCAACAATAAGGGGAGGGTAATTTTCTTCATCGCTGTAATTGAAATTGAAATTCGACGTTCGCGGAGTCGCGCTCAAACTCTCGGGGCAAGGGCGGGAACGGGGAGGCTTCCTGGACGGCGCGTTGCGCCGAGTAGTCGAGCGGAAGGATGCCGCTCCGTTGCGACAACTTGATATTACGGACGCTGCCATCGCGCAAAATGTCGAAGGTGACGGCAATAAGATTGGCGGTCCTGACGTTGGGATCGATGTCGTTCGTGCGCCATTTTTCGGCGATGCGGCGTTTGATGAGATCGGCGTAAGCGCCGAAGCGGTTGCCGAGCGGGGTGCCGGCGCCGATGCCGACGCCGCCGGCGCCGGGGACGCCGAACATGGGGTTAGCCAGCGTGCGGCCGACGGTGGTCGTGAGTTCGTTGGGCCGTTTGGGTTCGTTGGGGCGATAGCGATTTTGTTCGGCGGCGATGTCGGCAACGCGGCGTTTTTCGCGTTCGGTTTTAAGTGGGATAGCGGCGGGGTCTTCGCGGCGCTGGGCCTTTTCGGGCTTGGGTTCGTTTTGTTTAACTTCGGATTCGGTTTCGGCCGCGACGGGATTGGGGCGGGTTTGGCGCACCATCATGGGGATTTTACTGACGGGGGTGATGGCGACGCCACCGCCGGGCAGGGCGTTGGGATCGCCCCAGCTTTCGCGCATGCTGGAGGGAAGGAGTCCGTAGCCGACGGCGACGCCGATGACGGTGCCGTGCAGTATCAGGCTCCGCAGGAGGGGTCCGCCGGCGCGGTTCTGCTTCGGTTGGCTCGTCATTTACTGCGTCCGGCTTGGTCCACGGGTTGGGTGACCATGCGGACGTCGAGCTTAGATTGACCGAGCTCGGAGACGACTTGGGCGATGGGATCCCAGGGGGTAGCTTTGTCGGCGCGGACGTAAACCGCCTTTTGATTGGGGAAGCGCTTCTTGATTGCGTCGCCTAGCTCGTTGATATTGACCGCTTTTTCATTGAGCTGCATTTCGCCTTCTTTGCTGATGGTGACGACGGGCAGGTCTTCGGCCGACTGGCGCACCTGCTTTACCTTCGGCACGTCGACTTCGAGGCCGAACTCCATGACGTGGGCGGTGAGCATGAAGATGATGAGGAGGACGAGGACGACGTCGACGAGGGGGATGATGTTGATCTCGGCCAGGGCGGTGGTGGAGCCGCGGAACCGGGAACCGCGACCGCCTCGATTTCCTATAGAAAAAGCCATCGTTTACCCTTCATACGCCCGTTCGACCATGTTGAGAAATTCGAGGGAGAAGTCTTCGAGGCGAGCTCCGATCTCGCGCACGGCTCCGCCGAAGTAGTTGTAGAAGATGGCGGCCGGAATGGCGGCGGCAAGGCCCATGGCGGTGGCGACGAGCGCTTCGGCGATGCCCGGTCCGACGGCCCGGAGGCTGGCGCTGCCGGCGGCGCTTAAGGCCTGGAAGGCGTCGATGATACCCCAGACGGTGCCGAATAGGCCGATGAACGGGGTGATGGCGGCAATGGTCGCCAGCCAACTGAGGCTGGATTCGAGATCGCTGATCTCTGCGCTGATCCCGATTTGCAGGCTGCGCTCGATGGCGGTCCGGTTGGTCAGCTTGCCTTTGAGGCGAAGTTGGCGATCGACTTCGGCCCATCCGGCGTCGAAGACGGCCACAACGGGGGCGGTGGGGAACTGCTCGCAGGCGGCGGTGACGGTGGCCACATCCGGCGCCTTACGAAAGACGCGGAGAAAGCGGCCGTTATCTCTGGTCGCTTTTTTCAATTTCGAGAACTTTTGAAAAACGATGGTCCAGGAATAGACCGACGCGGCTGCCAACAGAAGAAGGACCGCCATCGAAATCGGTTTTGAAGCACTGACAATGCTCCATAAACTAGTGGGGGCCGAGCCTACGGCGCTGAGTATGAGTACGATCAACAAAGTCTCCAGTCCTTTATTTTAGCGGACGTGCGGCGGAAACAAAAAGTTGACTCATTGTTTGCTTTTGGTTTCGACTGGATCGCCGAGTTCGCGCCAGTCGGGAAAGCCGCCTTCGAGGGCGCGGACGCTCGGGAATTCGTCGGGGCAGGAGCAGTAGAGCCCGACATCGGCGCCTTTGTGCAGGGCGATCTCGGCAAGGAAAACGGAGCCGGGGTTCCAGCCTTCTTCGCGTTCGAGAGCGTTGCGGAGATCGATGCGCATTAGTTCTTCGGGCATAATGCGGGCCATGCGGAGGGCCTTGAAGACCTTACGACGTTGGGCGTGTTTGAAGCCGAGATAGGAGCCGAAAGCGGCCAATGGACATGCGGAAGAGACCAGCCATGGGCGGAGCGACGACACTGAGGCCGGGACGAACTTGCCGACGACGAGCGTGGCAAGGCCGTACTTTTTTTGTACGAGGCCTCGGCGTAGCGGACGCAGAGATCTTCTGGTTCGAGGGAGATTTTACAGACGTGCGGAGAATGGTGGTGCCGTTTTTTTTGACCGAGGTAGAACGAGACGGCATCGCTGATGAGGCCGGCGAGGATGGCGAGGCCGAGGAGGAGAACCAGTTCGAGGCGGCCGAGTCCGGCGAGCGTCCCGGCGGGGACGGGTAACCACAACGGCTCCGCAAGAACGGCGGCGCAGAGGAGGGTATAGCCGTGGCGGACCAGGAAATCGAGGCATGTGGAACTGGTCCAGGGACAGAATCAGGAGGTCGGCGAACATGCCGGTGGTGGTTGGGCGATTGACGGCGTTGTGGATGCCGCGGATGGGATCGAGGCTGATCGAGGCGGGCCAGTCGCTCGAGAAGACGAGACGGGCGCCGACCTTTTCGAAGCTGCACCAAGCGAAGGAGTGGGGCAGGCGCTCGGGGCCGATGGCGTGGGTGTAGAGTTGGAGTCCAAGTTTGTCGGCGGCGATGGGGGGGTCGATGACGCCGTCCATCATTAACTGATTGCGGCGACACGGAGGAGGAGCCCGACGTCTTTTCGACGCATTCCAGGCCATTCTTCGAGGGTCGCCTTCTCCGTGAGCGGCCCGACGCTGGGGGCGATGGCGGTGCGGACGGTGAGTTTGCCGGCTTGGGTGAACTCGTCGAAGAGGGCGACGGGCTCGGCGTCGCCGCTGGCATTTGGCATGCTGGTTATGCCTAACTTCGCAAGCAGCGGCATTCCGTCGGCCATGGCCTGGAGATTGCGGGCTTTGTCGGGTTGGGGAGCGAAGCCGCGGACCGGGCTCTGGGCGCCTTCTTTGATCGACCCGGTGGGCTTGCCAGCCGAGTCCTTGACGATTTCGCCGGAGCCTTGGTAGCCGGTCGCTTGGGTGACGCCGGCCACGCCTAACGCGTTCGAATTCACCCAGGCGGCGTGGCATTCATGAGCGCTTGAGCGCTTATGAGGATGGGGCGATTTGGGGTGATGAACGCGCCGACGGCTTTTTGAATCGCTTTGAGGGTGCAGATCTCGGTGAGGTCAATTTCGCGCAGACCGAGGGCTCCGCCGAGAAAGTGGAGGTGCTCGTCGTTGAAGCCGAAGGTGGCGACGCGCCCTTTGGCGTCAATGACGGTCGCTCCGGGACCAAGCTGAACGTCAGCTTCGGTTCCGACGGCGACGGTTTTTTCATTGCAGATGAGGACGGTGGTCACCCAGGGCTTGGATTCGTCGCCGGTCCACACGAGTCCGTTACGAATCAGTAACTCGGCAGGCCAAGCCGCGAGCGCCCAGAGAAAACAGCAGATACGCTTCATTTTCTACAGTCTGGCGGATCCCGGCGAATATACTAGGAAGATGTCTCCGGAAGTCATGGAAAAATACGAGGTCGTGATCGGCCTTGAGGTTCACGTGCAGCTCAGCACGCGCACCAAAATCTTCTGCTCTTGCCCCACCAGCTTCGGTGCGCTGCCGAATACTAACGTCTGCCCGGTTTGTTTAGGCCTGCCGGGTGCTTTGCCAGTATTGAGTCGGGGAGCGGTTGAGTTGGGTATTAAGGGCTCAACGGCGCTGCACTGTACGGTGCAGCCGGAGTCGGTTTTTGCGCGGAAGAATTATTTTTACCCGGACTCGCCGAAGGGCTACCAGATTTCGCAGTTTGATAAGCCGCTCGCGTTAGCGGGTTATCTGGACGTGCTGGTCCACGGCGAGACGAAGCGTGTTGGCATCACGCGCGTGCACATGGAAGACGACGCGGGCAAGTCGATCCACGATGGTTTCAAAGACTCCGATCGGTTCACTTATGTTGACCTGAACCGCTCGGGGACGCCGCTGATTGAGATCGTCAGCGAGCCGGATATTCGCAGTTCGGACGAAGCGGTGGAATACCTGACCGAAGTGAAACAGGCGATGCAGTTTGCCGAGGTTTCAACTTGCGATATGGAGAAGGGGCATCTGCGGTGTGACGCTAATGTTTCGATGCGGCGGAAGGGTGCGGAGAAGTTTGGCACGCGCGCCGAGGTGAAGAATCTGAACTCGTTTCGGTTTCTGAAGCAGGCGATCGAATTTGAGATGGTACGTCAGGTGGAGATTCTTGAATCGGGCGGCCGGGTGATTCAAGAGACGCGGTTGTTCAACCCCGACCTGGGCGAGACGATCTCGATGCGATCGAAGGAAGAGGCGCACGATTATCGATACTTTCCGGAGCCGGATTTGATTCCGCTGCGGATTAGCGCGGAGTGGCTGGCGCAGGTGACGGCGACCATGCCGGAGTTGCCGCAGGCGCGGCGGGCTCGGTTCGCATCGGCGTATGGCCTGAGCGAGTACGATGCGCAAGTGCTGACAGTGACGCGGGAGATTGCCGACTACTTTGAACGCGCGGCCAAGGCGTGCGGCGACCCGAAGCAAGCGGCCAACTGGGTGATGGGCGATTTGGCCGGGATGCTGAAAGCGGACGACAAGGAGATTGCGGAGTCGCCGATTTCGGCCGAGCATCTGGGGGAGCTGATTGGACTGATCTTGAAAGGCGAACTATCCGGCAAGCTGGCGAAGGACATCTTCCCGAAAATGTATGCGACCGGCGAGGCGCCGGGAGTGATCATGGAGCGCGAGGGGCTGAAGCAGATCAGCGACTCTGGGGCACTCGAGAAGTTCGTGGACGAGGTTCTGGCCGCGAATCCGAAGCAGGTGGAGCAGTACCGGGCCGGCAAGACGACGGTCATCGGGTTCCTGGTGGGCCAAGTGATGAAGCTATCGCGCGGCCAGGCCAATCCTGGCACGGTGAACGCGCTGTTCGCCGAGAAGCTGAAGTAGGCCGCCATGGACGCCAGCCCATGCCGATTATCAACCATTTGTTCTTCACCGAGCTGCTCGGGCTTCGGGTCTACGACCTCAAGGGCCGCGAGTTGGGGCGTATTCGTGACGCGGCGTTAGTTCCGTTAGTGGACGCCATTCGCGTCGACCGTTTCCTACTTGGCGGGGGGCCGGCTTGGCTGACGGTGCGCTATGACCAAGTGGACCGGATCAACCTGGACGGCCTGTGGCTGCGGGACGAACTGTTGACGCCGTACCATCGGGAGGAGTGCATGCTGCGGATCGGTCGCGACCTGCTCGACCAGCAGATCATCGACGTGGACGGGCGGAAGGTAGTTCGGGTTTCCGATGTGACCTTCAACCTAGACAGTTCGCTTGGCTATGACGAGTTGCGGATCGTAGAAGTTGATATCGGGCTGCGGAGCATGTTCCGGCGGGTAACGCAGGGGCTGTTACCACGTCCGCTCATCCGGCGGCTAATGATGCCGATTCCGCCGAACTCGATCAACTGGCAGGTCTGCAATATCGTCGAGAGCGATCCGCAGCGGCGTCTACATTTGAACATCTCCCACGATCGGCTGGAGCACCTGCATCCGGCCGACTTGGCCGACATCGTCGAGGCGCTGGGTCCCGAGGATCGGGAGGCTATTTTTGAATCGATTGATAGCGAAGTGGCAGCGGATGCCTTGTCTGAGATTTCGCCTGAGATCCAGTCCAGCATTCTCGAATCGCTCGACGAGGAGAAGGCCGCCGATATCATTGAGGAGATGTCGCCGGACGAAGCGGCTGACGTGCTGGGCGACCTTGACCAGGACACCTACGAAGCGATTCTCGAGGAGATGGGAAACGAACCCAAGGCCGAGGTTCAAGAGTTGCTGGAGCATCGGGAGGATTCGGCCGGACGGCTGATGACGACCGAGTATGTCACGCTGTTGACGGATGCGACGGTGGCCGACGCGATTGCGGCGATCGCGGCCAACGCCGAGATCATCGACAACCTGAACACGCTGTTTCTGATCGATGGGGATGAGAAACTGACGGGTGCTGTTCCGCTGGCGCGGCTGTTTACGGTGGCCGGCTCGGAGCCGCTCGCCGCGTTACAAGCCGAACGACTGCTTTCGGTACCGGTGACCGAGAAGCAGGACCGTATCACGGAACTTTTCGACAAGTACAACTTGCTGACGCTGCCGGTTCTCGACAAGCAGAAGCGGCTGGTCGGAGTCATCCATGCGGACGATATCATCGCTCTTTTAAGGAGTCTATAGGCCATGTTCCACCGACTCAAATACCACATTGCGGTGTTCTTCTCCGTGATCGGACCGGGTTTCATTACGGCCGTCGTGGATAACGACGCGGGCGGAATTTTCACTTATTCCCAGGCCGGTGCCAAGTACGGCTATCTGCCGTTGTGGACGCTGCTGCCGATCATGGCGCTGCTGATAGTAACCCAAGAGATGACGGCTCGCATGGGGGCGGTGACGGGCAAGGGGTTATCGGATTTGATTCGGGAAGAGTTTGGATTGCGGACCACCTTCTTCATGATGGTGGCTTTGGTGTTGGCGAATCTGACGAACGTGATGGCGAACTTCGCCGGGGTCGCCAGCTCACTCGAACTGTTCGGGGTATCTCGCTATATCTCGGTTCCGATTGGCGCGTTGATCGTCTGGCTTCTGGTGGTGAAAGGCAACTACGCGAGCGTGGAGCGAATTTTTCTATTCGCTACGTTGCTGTATGTTTCGTACATCATTTCCGGGGTGCTGGTGAAGCCGGATTGGAAGGAAGCGGCGATTTATAGCGTGACGCCGGTGCTGCTTTTCGACCCCGCGTACATCACGCTGCTGATTGCGATGGTGGGCACGTCGGTGGCGCCGTGGATGCAGTTCTATCTGCAGGCCGCGATCGTGGAAAAAGGCGTGACGGCGAAGGACTATATTGAGTCGCGGATCGAAGTCATCGTCGGTTGCGTGGTGATGACGGTGATCGCATTCTTCATCATCGTTGCTTGTGCGGGCGCAATTTGGACGGTCGCGCCGCGGGATATTAAAGACTCGACCGACGCGGCGCTGGGGCTGAAGCCGTTTGGCGACTACGCCTATCTGCTCTTCGCGGGCGGGCTGTTTAATGCTTCTCTATTCGCCGCTTGCATTCTGCCGCTTTCGACCGCGTACACGGTGTGCGAAGGCCTTGGCTTTGAATCCGGCGTTAACAAACGGTGGAACGAGGCTCCGATTTTCTACTGGCTGTTTACGCTGCTGATTGTGATCGGGGGCGGGGTGATACTGATCCCGGGCTTTCCGTTGGTGCGGATGATTCTGTTGTCGCAGGTGATCAACGGCGTCATGCTGCCGTTCGTGCTGATCTTTATGGTGCTGATTGTGAACCGCAAATCGATCATGCGCGATTGGACGAACTCCCCGGCGTATAACGGCGTCGCCTGGACGGCCGTGGTGACGATGATTGGACTGACCCTCGTGCTGGTTGGTATCACACTTCGAGACCTTTGGGCATGAACATTTTGCCCCCGGATTGTGCTCTCGCCCCGCGCTACACTTAGCGGTTGTTGTTAACCGAAGCCAATCCCCGCGCCGCCGACACCGCTACGATCGTTGGCCAACTCGCCCACGAACTCCGCCAGCCGCTTAGCGCGATGGAAGCGATCGCGTACTATCTGCATTTGACGGTGGTGCAGGATCCAAACGCGCGGCAACAGCTCGACAAACTGCGGCAGTTGATCGAGCAGGCGGGCTGGATTCTGTCCGACGCCGTTCATTTTCTTCAATCCGCCCCGGCCCGGCCGGCACTGCACGATGTTCATGAACTTCTCGAAGTCGTGCTGAGTCGATTGAGCACGGAGGATCAAGATACTGTTTTCGTTGATCTCGCCGAATCGTTTCCGCTGGTGAACCTGGATCTGTCGCAGATGCAGCATTTGCTGACGACGGCGCTTCGCTTCTGCCTGCGCACGGCGCGCCAGTCGTACCCGGTTGAGGTGGCTACGTACACCGAGGCGGACCGAGCCATCATTCTATTTTCGACCGAGGCACCCGGGCTCGATGCCCAATCGCTGGACAGCCTATTCTCGCCGTTTGAGGACCATCCGGCACCGGCGGCTGGGTTGGGGTTAGCCAGCGTGCGGCGGATCGCGGAGGCCCACGGCGGTTCGTGCGATCTGTCGGTGGATGCGGCGGGCGAACTTCGGCTACGCGTCGCGCTCCCGATCCAAAACGTCTAAGCGGGCCCGTAGCGCCTTCACTTCCTGGCGCAGGTCGGCCACTTTCGTCATGTTGGCCAGTTGCGTCAGATACTCCTTGAGGGGCCGCGCCGGGGTACCCCAAACGACTTGGTTGCCGTGCACGATTTTTGCGGTCAGAACGCCGCAGCCGGAACCGAGGATGGCTCTTGATTCAATGCGCGCCTTGTCTCCGATGCCGACCTGCCCGCCGATGACGGCGTACTCTTCGACGATGACGCCGCCCGATAGACCCGTCTGTGCGGCGATGACGACATGGTTGCCGATTTCGCAGTTATGGGCGATGTGCACCATGTTGTCGATCTTTACGCCGTCGCCGATCCGCGTGATACCGAGGGCGGCGCGGTCGATGCACGCGTTGGCGCCGAGTTCAAAATCATCGCCGATTTCGACGCGGCCGACTTGAGGAAATTTTTGATAGCGGCCTTCGTGCATCACGAAACCGAAGCCATCGGCGCCGATGACGCTGCCGGAGTGCAGGACGGATCGCGCGCCGATTTTTACGCCGTCATAGAGCGTCACGCGGGCGTGGAGGAGGGCACCTTCGCCAATCGTCACCCCCGCGCCGATCGCACAGCCGGCTTGAATCTCACTTCCGGCGCCGATTTTGGTTCCGGCGCCGACGCTCGTGTGGGGGCCTACGCTGACGCCCTCGCCGAGTTCCACGCCTTGGCCCAGCACCGCCGAGGGATGGACCCCGGCGGCGGCTCGTCGGCGCGGATAGAGCACGGTTAAGCAGCGCGCAAACGCGCCGCGGGGCTGGGGAACGAAGATCATCGTCGCGGCCAGAGCGGTGTCTGGGGTGACCAGTAAGCAGCCTGCCCGCGTGGCTTCAGCCGCTTTGGCGCCTTTCGCGTTGCCGACGAAGCTGAGTTCGTTCTCGCCGGCGTCGGCCAAGGGCGCGGCCCCTACAATTTCCCGTTCCCCGTCGCCCGTCCATGTGGCGGCCAGCATCGTCGCGATTTCCCGTACTTTCATAGCTTGAACGCTATGATAGCGTTCAATGGCCATTGATCCCTCGGCGCGCATCGCCCCCACCGCCCAAGTTCACCCTTCCGCTTCCGTCGGCCCGCAGACGGTAGTCGGTGATTTTTGCCTGATTGAAGCGGATGTCTCGATCGGCGCCCATTGCGTGCTTGAGCCATACGTATTCGTCAAGCGCTGGACCACTCTCGGCGATCACAACGAAGTCTCGGCCCATACGGTTCTCGGCACAGACCCGCTCGACCGCGCTTTCACGGGCGAACGCTCTTATCTGACGATCGGCCATCACAACACAATCCGCGAGCATTACACGATCTCGCGCGGCACCAAGCCTGAGTCGGTGACGAGCATCGGGGATTACAACTACATCATGACGTCCGGGCATATCGCCCATAATTCCACGATCGGCAACCACTGCACGATCGCCAGTTGCGCGTTGGTGGCGGGCTACGTGACGGTGGAAGACCAGGTGTTTTTATCGGGCGGGGTGGTGGTGCATCAATTTTCGAAGATCGGCCGCCTGGCGATGGTCGGCGGGAACACGCGGGTGAACCTGGACGCCCCGCCGTTTTTTCTCTACAGCGACTTCAACATCACGCCGTGCGGGTTGAACGTCGTCGGGCTGCGCCGGGCCGGGTTCAAGGCTTCCGACGTCGCGCCGCTGAAGCAAGCCTACAAGCTTCTGTACCGGAGCCAATTGAAGCAGGCGGACGCGCTGGCCCGGATCGAAGCGGAGCTGTCGAGTCCGCTGACCGAGCACCTTGTCGGGTTCATCCGAAGCTCAAAACGCGGAATCGCGCGGGAGCGGGGTACCGATGGTATGCTTTCTGATTGATCCGCTTTTTTGTTCCGTTTTTTCTTTGTACTGGCGCTCTGGCGCAGGAGATTGCACTGCCCGAGGCGGTACGGCAGGCCACGTCGAAATACCCTTCGGTTCAGATCTCGCTCGACCAGGTTTCGGAAGCGGCGGCGGGCATCAATCTTGCCCGGCTGGCTTACCTTCCGCGCGCCGAGATGATTGGCCAGGTTAACCGCGCCACGGCCAATAACGTCTTCGGCATGTTGTTGCCGCAAACGGTGGTCTCTCCGATCAGCGGTCCGCTGCTGCCTACGGGTGCTAGCTTCAGCAACGTGTGGGGAACCGCCGTGGGCATGATGATTAATTGGGAGCCTTTTGATTTTGGACGCCGCCAGGCGGAGATTTCGAGCGCCGCGTCATCCAAACTCCGGGCTGAAGCTGGCGTCGCGCGGACGCAACTCGAAGTGGCGACGGCCACGGCCGACGCCTACCTCACGGCGCTGGCCGCGCGGCAAACAGTTCTATCGGCGCAAGCCGCCGTTACCCGTTCACGGGAACTGGTTCGCCTAACTGAGGCGCTCGTCAAATCGGAACTCCGTCCCGGGGCTGACCTGTCGCGGATCCAGTCTGAAGTGCTGCTGGCCGAAGCCCAAGTGGTCCGGGCGGAACAATCCGCCGCCACGGCGCGCGCTTCGCTGGCCCAGTTCACGGGCCCGGCGCCGCTGAAGAATTCGTTCTCTTCCCTTCCCCCCGTTACCGCCCCGGCGGGGATCGCGGCCACCCATCCTCACATCCGCGAGCAACAAGCCGCGATCGACGAGATCAAAGCGCGCCAAGCCAGTATCGACAAGAGCTGGTACCCCCGGGTCAACACGCAGGCCAACGTGTTCGGCCGCGGCTCGGGCACCAATCTGAACGGCCCTTACCCGGGCGGCGCGAATGGCTTGGGCCCAGCCGTCGGCAACTGGGCGGTGGGAGCTACGGTTACCTTTCCCTTACTTGAGTACAAGACTCTTCGGGCGCGGCGCCAATTGGAGGACCAACGGATCGGTCGCGAGTCTTCGCGCAAGGCTCTGCTGGAACGTGAACTCGCCGCCGCCCTCGAGCGCGCCCAGGTCGCCGTTAGCGGGGCTCGAAGCCTCGCTTTGATCACGCCGCAACAAGTCGCGCTGCTGCAGCAGACGCTAGCGCAAATCACGGCCCGCTATCGCGCGGGCTTGGCGAATTTGACCGAAGTAACCGATACCCAGCGCCTGCTGACGCAAACCGAAATCGACGACGCCCTCGCCATCCTTAACGTGTGGCGCGCGGAACTCGCCCTGGCCGCCACGCAGGGCGATCTGGCGCCGTTTCTGAGCAAGGTGCCATAAGCCATGCGCCTCGTCCTCGCTGCCCTTCGCCGACCGGTCACGATTCTCGTCGGGGTACTCGCGATCATCCTTTCGGCCTATCTCGCCAGCCGGCGCATCGCGGTCGACATTTTCCCCGAGATCGGTCAGCCGGCCATCTTCGTAGCCCAACCGTACGGCGGGATGGACCCGTCACAGATGGAGGGTTACCTTACTTACTACTACGAGTATCATTTCCTCTACATCGCAGGCATCGAGCACGTCGAATCGAAGAATATTCAGGGCGCTTCGCTGATGAAGCTTTACTTCCATCCGGGCACCGACATGGCCCAAGCGATGGCGCAGGTTATCGCGTACGTTACCCGCTCCCGAGCTTTTATGCCCCCGGGGGTCGTCGGGCCGTTCATCACGCGCTTCGATGGCGGTAGCGTCCCGGTTGGCCAACTGATTTTCTCAAGCCCCACCCGGCCACCGAATGAAATGCAGGACATCGCGATCAACCGCGTCCGTCCCTTGTTCGCGACTCTGCCCGGGGTTTCGGCTCCGCCGCCGTTTGGAGGCAACCAGCGCACGATCGTCGTCCGGCTCAATCCGGACAAACTGCGTAGCTATCGGATCTCTCCGGAAGAAGCGATCGCGGCGGTGAATAAGGCGTCGTCGGTGCAACCGGCCGGCAATATTCGCATTGGCGACCTGAACAATTTCGCGACCTCGAACGCCGCGCTGGGAGCCAATCTTTCTGAACTGATGGACGCCCCGGTGCGCCCCGGTGAAAACCCTCCGGTGTTCCTCCGCGATATCGGCACGGTCGAAAACGGCACCGACATACTGACCGCGTATGCGCATGTCAACGGCAAGCGGACAGTGTACATGCAGATCACCAAGCGCAGTGACGCATCGACGCTGGACGTCATCGAACGGGTCCGCGCCGCGATCCCCGCCTTCAAGGCCGCGTGCCCGGAGGACGTCGACGTGCGTGTTGAATTCGACCAATCGGTCGTCGTCACTGGAGCACTGCGTACGCTGGGAAACGAAGCGATGCTGGGCGCGCTGCTCACTGGCCTGATGGTGCTGTTTTTTTTGCGCGATTGGCGTAGTGCGCTGATCGTAGTCACCACCATTCCGATCGCCCTGCTCACCGCAGTCGTCGGTCTTTGGGCGCTCGGTCAAACGATCAACATCATGACCCTGGGAGGGCTCGCGCTGGCGGTAGGTGTTCTGGTTGACGAGGCGACCGTCGAAATCGAAAATATTCACGCCCACATGGCCACCGGGCTTTCGCGCGTCGCAAGCGTCATCGACGCCTGCCGCAAAACGGCTACGGCTCGACTGGTATCGATGTTGACGATCCTCGCTGTCTTTGCCCCGGCACTCTTTATGACCGGCGTCGGCCGCCAACTTTTCGTGCCGCTTTCGCTGTCGGTGGCGCTGGCGATGTTTGCGAGTTATGTGCTGTCGAGCACGCTCGTACCGATCCTGGCCACGCACTTTGTCAAGCCGCGCGCTCATGCGCCTGCCCATGTGTTCTATAGCACTTATCTCACCAGCATGCTCAAGCTCCGTTGGCCGGTGGCCGGTTTGTATCTGGTGGCGACCGGTGCTCTGCTCTGGTTCCTTATCCCGACGCTCGGCACCGAACTGTTCCCCACCGCCGACGCCGGGCAGTTCAAGCTGCGTCTGCGGGCTCCAACGGGAACCCGCATCGAACGTACCGAAGAGTTGGCCCTGCAAGCCCTGAAGCTGATGCAGCGCGAAGTGCCGGTGGAAATCAGTTCCACGTTTATCGGCGTGCAACCGGCGAGCTACCCCATCAACACGATCTTCCTATGGACCTCCGGCCCGCACGAAGCCGTCTTCCAAGTGGCTCTTAAACCGGAAGCGACCCTGCGTGGGGAACCGCTCAAAGAACGTCTGCGGGCGGTGTTTGCCAAAGAGTTGCCGCAAGTGCAGGTGTCATTCGAGGTCGGCGACATTGTTAGCGACGTGATGTCGTTCGGCTCCCCGACGCCGATCGAAGTTGCGATCCAGGGCCCGTCCCTGCCGACCAATCGGGCGCATGCGGAAAAGGTCCTCGCCGAGCTCAAAAAGCTCCCATTCCTTCGGGACCTGCAGTTTGCGCAGCCGCTCGACTATCCGACGGTCGATGTTCAAATCGACCGCGAACGCGCCGGGCAGTATGGCCTGACGATGGCAAACGTGGCCCGTTCGCTGGTGGCGGCAACGTCGTCTTCTCGCTTCGTCGATCCGAACTACTGGCGCGATCCGGCGTCGGGTAACGCGTTCCAGATTCAAGTTGAAATCCCGCAGCACAGGATGGCTTCGATCTCAGACCTCGCCGACTTACCTGTGATGCAGAATCGCGAGGCCCGGCCGTCGCTGGGCGACGTTGCGACGATTAAGCCGGGCAAGACGTTCGGCCTGGTGGAACGTTACAACATGCAGCGGGTGGTTTCGATTACGGCCAACCTCCATGAGGCCCCCCTCGGCTTGGCGGAGCAACAGATTAACGAGGCGATCGTGAAAGCGGGTGCTCCGGCTCGCGGCGTGACGGTGAACGTTCGCGGCCAAATTCCGGCGCTCAAATCAACGTTTGAAGGTCTTCGCCTCGGCCTCGGGATCGCGATCGTGGTGATTTTCTTGCTGCTGACGGCGAACTTCCAAAGCGTGAGACTGGCGCTGGTCGTGTTGTCGACGGTTCCGGCGGTTCTGTGCGGCGTTATCCTGGTACTCAAGTTCTCCGGGACAACGCTGAACATTCAAAGCTTCATGGGCGCCATCATGGCCACTGGCATCGCGGTCGCCAATTCGATTCTCCTGGTCACATTTGCCGAGCTCGGCGGCGGTATTGTGGCGGCGGCCAGCGCCCGGCTTCGCGCCATTCTCATGACCGCGTTTGCGATGCTCGCCGGCATCGCTCCTATTGCTCTGGGTGCTGCGCAGACGGCACCGTTAGGCCGCGCTGTCATTGGCGGTCTCGCCCTGGCGACGCTCGCCACCTTGACGATCGTGCCGCTCTTCTACGCCATCCTGCAACCCAACCCCGGCCGCAGCGCCTCCCTATTGCCCCATGATTTTGAAAACCGCTAGCCTCCTTTTCCTTATCGCTTCTGCTGCTCTCGCCCAAGAGACGGTGGCGGTGGTCGTTCAGCAACTCGATCGTAAGCTGCGCCTGCCGGCGGAGATTCTGCCGTATCAAGCGGTGGATCTGCACGCCCGGGTTCCTGGCTTTGTCGAAAGGGTTGAGGTCGATCGCGGCAGCGTGGTAAAGAAGGGACAATTGCTGCTGGAGCTCGTCGCTCCGGAAATGAAGGCGCAACTGGCCGAGGTCGAAGCGAAGGCCCAAGCGATCGAGAGCCAACGAGCAGAAGCGGAGGCCAAACTGGCTGGTGTCGAAGCTTTGTTAGAACGGTTGAGGCAGGCGGCGACGACGGCTGGGGCGGTGGCGGGGATCGAGGTGATCCAAGCGCAGAAGTCGGCCGACGCGCTAAAGTCACAGATCACGAGCATCCAAAGCCAAGCTAAAGCCACGCGCGCTTCGGCCGCGGCGATCACGGAGCTCATCGGATATCTAAAGGTAACTGCTCCGTTTGATGGGGTGATCACGGCCCGCCTGGTTCATCCGGGCGCATTGGCGACCGGCGCTCTGTTACGTTTAGAGCAGGTCAGCCGTCTGCGGGTGGTCGTAGCGCTGCCGGAATCGGAAGTGGCAACGATGGTTCGTGGAGCCACCGTTCCGTTCACGGTGGCGGGCGGCATTGCGGGCTCCGGCGTGATCGCGCGGATCTCTCGTTCGCTTGACCCGAAGACTCGCACGATGCCGGTAGAGTTGGAGGTCGCTAACGCCAACGGAGCGCTGAGCCCCGGGATGTACGCTGAGGCGGTCTGGCCAGCGCGGCGGGCTAAGCTGTCGATCCTCGTGCCGCCGACGGCGGTAGTGACGACTACCGAGAAGGTGTTCGTTATCCGAAACACTGACGGCAAAGCCGAGCATGTTCCGGTAATGAAGGGGGCCGTGGCAGGTGACTTACTCGAGGTAGTCGGGGCGCTTGCTGCTGGCGATAAGATTCTGCGGCGGGGCAGCGACGAGATCCGCCCGGGTAGCCCTCTGCAGTAACGCGGCATCAACCGACCCGAAAGCCAAACTCGGCGCCGCGGATCTGCTGGTTCGTCGGGCGTAACGAATGCGCCGGCGATCGTTCCCTAGGCTGGTGCGCATTCACTTCATCACTCGTCGAGGATCTTCTGTTTGTCCGCCCGGTTCGCGGTGCGATACCGCTCTGCGATGGCCTGAATCAGTTCTCATCTGGCTCCGGAAATCAATTGTGTCCCGGTCGCGTTTTCTGGCATTTGCAAATTCGACAGGTAGCACCTTCATGAGGTAACCACCGCCCGCGGGCTTCGGCGCTCGCGAAGATTTTTACGGCGCTGGCGCCTGGGATCCAGAAGCTGCGCCTACTGATGATTTTTCCCTGACGATCCGCGGCGTGATGGTTGGGATTGGGATCCGAGGCGGGGGTATCCTGCCGCCACGATATCAGCAAACTGCCGGACGATCGGGGCACGGGGGGCCAGTCCGCCAACATGTCCGGGAAGGCCTGAGTTGCTATGGGGCTCGTAAGCTCGCCGAAGGCGAGCGTTCAGGCAAACAGGCCGAAGGCGAGCGTTCAGGCAAACAGGCCGAAGGCGAGCGTTCAGGCAAACAGGCCGAAGGCGAGCGTTCAGGCAAACAGGCCGAAGGCGAGCGTTCAGGCAAACAGAAAGGTTGGGATGACTTTCATAACTACTTCATTCGGCGCTGGGCGAGGGCAAAGACATCGTGTAACATCTCGCGGGTAAGGCGACCGGTGGACGTATTTTGCTGGCTCGGATGGTAAGAGCACAATAGCCAAGGCTTGGCTTGATCATGGAGCAGGTTATGGCCGAAGTTAAGCTTGGGAAGTTTCGCGATACGGGTGTACACGTCGAAAGCGAGACGGCCGAGGACGACGACACCCTGGAGGTTTTTGAGGAGCTTGATCTCGCGTTCGAGGAAGGGTTGGCAGGTACGGATTTCGACGGGATCGGGCTTATTGTCGGGCGGAGCGCAGCGAACGGAGGCGGAGATCCAGGCGTTGTGCAGGACTAAGCCGTCGTCGCGATCGGTGGAGGAGGGTTGGTTGGCGAAGCCGGTTTCGTGGAGGGCGCGGAAGAGGAAATCGCCGGAGCGGTCGCCGGTGAAGACACGGCCCGTACGGTTGGCGCCGTGCGCGCCGGGGGCGAGGCCGAGGATGAGGAGGCGGGCGGCGGGGTCGCCGAAGCCGGGGACGGGGCGGCCCCAGTAGATTTCCTCCTGATAGGCGCGGCGCTTGATGATGGCGACGTTGGCGCAGTGTTCGCGGAGGCGGGGGCACTGGTGGCAGGCGACGATGTCGGCGGCGAGTGAGCGGAGGGACATAGGTAATAGCGTACGCGCCGCAAGGGATAGGATGTGAGGATGACACGAAGACAGTTTGTGGTGGCCAGCGTGATGAGGCGGCGGCCGAACATCGTGCTGCTGCTGGTGGACGATTTGGGATATGGGGAGTTGGGGTTCCAGGGGAACCCGGAGATCCCGACGCCACACATGGACTCGATCGCGAAGGCTGGGGTGCGGTACAGGAATGGCTACGTGACGGCGCCGTTCTGCACGCCGTCCCGGGCGGGGTTGTTAACCGGACGTTACCAGACGCGTTTTGGGCATGAGTTGAACGTGACGGGGAAGCTGAACCTGGACCCGGCGGTGGGTCTGCCACTTACGGAAACGACGGTGGCTGAACGGCTGAAGAAGGCGGGGTACGCGACCGGGTTGGTGGGCAAGTGGCATCTGGGGGCAACGCCGGCGTTTCACCCGCAGAAGCGCGGGTTTGACGAGTTCTACGGGTTTCTGCAAGAGGGACACTTCTTCGTGCCTCCGCCCTATTCCGGGGTAGTTTCGCATCTACGGAAGAATGAGCCGCCGTATGATGCAGACAACCCGTTGATGCGGGGGACGGAGGCGATTCGAGAGGCCGAATATCTGACGGACGCGCTGGCCCGGGAGGCGGTGAGTTTTATTGACCGGCACAGGGAGAAGCCGTTTTTTCTGTATGTCCCCTGGAACGCCATTCATAGCCCGATGCAAGCGAAAGCGGATTCGCAGAGGCGGTTCGTCGGAATTGCGGACGAGCATCGGCGGGTATTTGCCGGGATGTTGGCTTCGCTCGATGAGGGAGTGGGGCGAGTATTAGGGGCCCTGCGGAAACATGACTTGGAGCGGGATACGCTAGTGTTCTTCCTGAGCGACAACGGCGGGCCGACGGCGGAGTTGACGTCGAGCAACAAGCCGCTCCGCGGCGGGAAGGGGCAACTTTATGAGGGAGGCATTCGGGTGGCGTTTGCGGCGCAATGGAAGGGACAATGGAAGGGGGGAAGGACAGTGGATACGCCCGTAATCGCGACCGACATTGTTCCGACAGTATTGCGGGCGGCGGGAATTGCCTTTCGCGACGGAGAGTTCGACGGGGTGGATTTGGCGGGGAGACTTGGCGAACGGACGCTGTTCTGGCGGTACGGCAAGAACGTGGCGGTGCGGCAGGGGAAGTGGAAGCTGGTGCGGCAAAATCGGGCAGATTTCGAGCTCTTCGACCTGAGCCGGGACGTGGGGGAGATACGCGATTTGGCGAGTGAGGAGCCGGAGGTGAAGAAGCGGCTGGAGGTGGAATTAGCGAAGCTCAATGGGGAGATGGTGGCCCCTCGATGGGGTGGACCGCGGTAGCCAGCGCTTGGCCGCACCACCATTCGCTGCTCACGCTATCATTACGAGCTCGCCGAGGAACCGACCGGCTCCTCGGGCGATTGACAGAGCACCGCACGGATAGTATCGACGAAAGCCTGTTCGGCCTGTAAGCGCTCTCGACAGTGGGCGCAAACGTCAATGTGGCGGTAGATTTCCATGACGGAAGCCGCCGACAGACGACGTAGGGCGAACTGTTCCAGCAATTCCTCAGCGGGGTGCTCGGACATTCTGTACTACGTGCGAAACCACAACCGTAATTCTCTTAAGATTAATCCTAAAGCAGGGTGGATTTCGTGGGGACAAGGGCGGAGGCGTTGATCTCCGTCACGGAGCGGCGACCGCATTGTTTCATGATCAGGGTAAGTTCGGCGCGCAGGAGTTGGATCACCTTTTCTACCCCTGGTTGGCCGAAGGCGGAAAGGCCCCATATATAGGGTCGACCGACACAAACGGCGGAGGCGCCGAGGGCAAGTGCTTTGAAGATATCAGTGCCGCGGCGGATCCCGCCGTCGATGAGAACGGGCATTTTTCCGCCGACGGCATCGATGACTTCCGGGAGGCACTCGATGGTACCGCGACCGGATTCTTCCGCCCGCCCGCCGTGATTGGAGACGATGATGCCATCGACGCCGTGTTCGAGAGCGAGGCGGGCATCTTCGTGGGTGACGATGCCCTTGATGAGCAACTTCATCTTGGTCGACTTCCGCAGTTGGCGGACGAAGTCCCAGGTGAGGGCGGCGTTGGCGGTGGGAATCCCGGCCATGTCGACGCCAGAGAACATAGGCTTGCGCTTGAAGAAGCCACCCGGGGCGGGGTCGTGGCAGGTGACGCACTTGCGGGTATCGAAGCGCTTGGAGCGTTCGGCGGTTTCTGTATTGCGACCGGCTTGCGTATCGACCGTTAGGGCGATGACGGGGCATCCGGCGGCTTCAGCGCGCCGCCATAGGCGGTCGGCGGCGGTGAGACTGCCGGTGGTGTAGAGTTGGTACCAGACGGGGCGCCCTGCGGCAGCGTTGATGGATTCGACGCTGGTATTGGTCATAGTGGAGAGAATCTGCATCGTCTTTTGCGCGGCGGCGGCGCGGGCGACAGGCAGTTCGGCTTCGGGGTGAAAGGCCCCTTGGTTACCGATCGGGGCCAGGAGAATCGGGGTTTCATGGCGGGCACCGAAGAGGGTGACGGAGAGGTCGACTTTGGAGATATCGATGAGACGGCGGGGGCGGAGTTGGTAGCGATCGTAACCGGTGCGATTGGCGCGGAGGGTCGCGTCATCGACGACGCCGGTTTGCAGGTAGCCGAAGTGAGCTGGGGGGAGGGTCTGGCGGGCGGCGAGTTCAAAGTCAAAGACATTGATGGCCTCGTCGGGTTTGGTGATGATGGGGGTTGGTTGGGGGTAGAGCGGACTGGCAGCGAGGAATTGAAAGAAAGCCCGGCGAGCGAAAGTGTCCATGGAGAGTGAGTATATCGGATTACAGTGGACGGGATGAGGCAGTAGCGGGGTTAGGAGGCGGGTTTTTGGCACGGCCCTTCGATTGCTGAAGAATTGGAATAGAACCAACAACGATGGACGAACAACGGCTAGCGCGGATTGCGCAACGGGTCGATGAAATCTACTTGTCGCGGGCGGGCATGGACCAGCACGGCTCAGCGGAAGAGGACTGGCGGCAAGCGGAGGAGGAACTCAGCACGGACCGGGTGAACAGCCCGGTGAGTACGGAACCAGATCCGGATTGATGCCTTTGCGGATGAGGACGCCCCAATCGACGAGCTTGTCACGCTCCAGATTAAAGTGGGAGCAACGATCAAGAAAGTGGGCGACGGCTTTACGCTCGCCAAGGTCGACCAAGGCGCGGGCCAATTCCATCGGGATGGGGCCGTGGGTTAAGCGGTCCGAGCCCGGGTTGTTAGTAGAAGCGTAGAGTTCGGCGACCGCTGTTTTGGTATCCCCCTTCTGGATGGCGATTTTACCAAGGGTTTGGTGGGCGAGGAAGATGGCGTCGCCATAGCGGGGATGGCCGGCGAAACGCTGGAGGAGTTTGATGAGCGCTGCGGCGTGGGCGGCAGCTTGATCGGGTTGGTTGGCAGCGTAGGCGCGGCGGAGGGCTTCGGGGAGGGCGAGAAAGCGGTCGGCGTCGTCGGGGCTTGCGAGGAGATCCGCCAGAGGACGAGCGGCCAGAGCGAGGCGTTCGGCGTCGGCCGCGGCCTTGGCTTTGGGGGGGAGGGGTTGGGGCTGGTAGGGTTGGCGGGCGGCGAGTTCGGCCATGGTCGGTTGACCTTTGGCGGGGGGGCCGTCGGTGCAGGCAGCGAGGGCGAGGAGTAAGGCGAGGAGGACGAATCGAGTTGGGACCATGGTCGAATGACTATGGCCTAATTTAACCATGGAAGAGATTGCGATTTCTAAGTTCAAAGCGACGTGCCTAGCGGTGCTTGAACAGGTGCGGCTGACTGGGAAGCCGGTGGCGGAGGTTGCCCCACCGGCGGAACGGAAGAGCAAGAAGCGAGTCCTGGGGGGGATGCCGGGACGAATTGTGGGGGAACTGAAGGAATCACTCTTTACGGCGGAAGACACCGCTCGATGGGGCGAAGACAGGACCCGCTAATGGCCGGGTTTCTAATGGACACGCATATTTGGCTTTGGATGTCGACTACGCCGCAGCGGCTCGGTCGAGTGGTGAGACGGCGGTTAGAGAATCCGCGTGCAGAGTTGTGGGTTTCGCCGGTAAGTATCCTGGAGGCCCAGGCCGCCTACCGCCGAGGGAGGTTGCGCGAGATCGACAACTTCACTTCGTGGGTCTCCGATTCGTTGAGCCGATTTCAAATCCGATCGGCTGACATGACGCGGGACGTAACCATGGAAGGCCACATTTTTTCGCCGCCACACGGAGATCCAGCGGACCATATGTTGGTGGCTACGGCGCGGGCTTACGGCTTGGTTCTGGTGACCGACGATGAGCGAATCATCGAGAGCCAAGCCGTATCGATACTCGCCAACGGCTAGAACTGCAGGTTCAGGCCGAGTTTCAGGAAGCGGGGCAGGTTCCCCTGGACCGGGTTGAGGCGGCCGAACGAAGCGTTGGTAACGTCCACCGAAGCGATGCCAGTGAACCATGGACGGTTCAGGGCGTTCACGGCTTCGAAGCGGAACTGCGCTTTGACGCGCTCATGAATGGGGAAGTACTTCGAGATGGACGCGTCCCAGTTCTGGTAGCCAGGGACACGGACGTCGCCGAAGCGCAGGGGAAAGTCGCGCAGGGTGAAGGGCTCCTGGGCAGAGACACGGCGACCGGAGGCATTGTTCCACAAGTCGGTATTGAACCAGCGACCTATGGTGGGGCTATCGAGTTGCGCGCTGCCGCTGCCGACCTGTCCAGCGTTGGGATACTGAATATTCCAGCCCTTCATATAGGTGACGTTGGCATTGAGTTCCCAGCCGCCGATGAAAAAGTTGCCCACGCTGTTGATGTTGTTCGCAAGGCGCTTACCTTTGCCGAAGGGGAGTTCCCATACGCCGGCCAGGTTGAACTTGCGCGGAATATCGATCTGATCAGCCGAAAGCTTCGCCAGAGGAGAGCTCGCGGGGTCGGCGAGGTTGAAATCCTGGGCGTTCAGAAAGTTAACTTTCTCCAGCGTCTTGGCCCCGGTGTAGCTGGCCAGGAAGGTGAGCCCGCCCGAGAAGCGCTTGGTCGCCTTGATCTGGATCGCGTCATAGCGCTGGCTACCGATGGGCAGGTTAGCCACGGCTAACGGGCTGAATTGCGGGAAGGTGAAGAGCAGATTCTGGCGGGCGATGGTGGCACCGTTCAGCGCTGCGTTGTTCGGGACGAGACCTCGCATCGGGTTGGGAATCTGCGCGTTGTAGTAGGCGTTGTCGATCCCGCCGGCAGCGGTGCGGCGATTGAGTTCGTTGGTCGGAACGAAGTTCGCATTAGTCGACAGAGGCAGCTTGCGAGTCTGGTTGCCGACGTAGGCCGCTTCAATCAGCACGCCGCCGGGGAGTTCCCGCTGAATATCGAACGAGTACTGATGCGAGAACGGCAGGGGCCGCTGCTGCCAATTCACGGTGAGGCCTTGGCCGATGAAACTGGCCGCACCGTCACCAGCGCCCACGGCGCTGAGCAGACGTCCGCCGACTTGGTTGGAGAAGGCGTTCGCAAGATTGACGGCCGGGGTGAGAGTATCCACGGTTGTCACGGCGTTCGTGCGTTGGCTGAAGCCCTGGTTCACGCCAGTGGCGTTTTGACCGAGCACGTAGAGGCCATAACCGCCGCGGACGACCGTTTTCTCGCCGATGCGGTAAGCGAAGCCGGCGCGGGGAGCGAAGTTGTTTTTGTCCGAGGCGAAGGAGCCCCGGGGCGCCCCGCCGACGTTGGCAAAGCGGACGGTCCCTTTCAGATTGAGCCCGGCGGCCTGGGCGGCGATGGGGCTGGCGGCGTTGAAGTCCATCGACTGCACCATGCGGTTATAGCGTTCGGTCATGGGCGATTCGTAATCCCAACGCAGGCCGAGGTTGAAGGTGAGGCGGTTCGAAACCTTCCAATCGTCTTGGAAGAAGCCGGCGTAAAAGAAGTGTACGTAAGCGGGGTCGATATTGCGATCGACAAACCCGGAGGTGGGATAGCCGAGGAGCATGGTGGCCAGTTCGTGGCCAGAGGTGGCGTCGGCACGATTGGAAACGGCTTGGGTCCAATTCTTGCCGAAGGTATAGGCACCGGAAGCGAGGCCGGGGCTTTGTGAGTTGTCGTTGTATCGGCGAAGTTCCGCGCCGAACTTCAGGAAGTGGCGGCCAACCACCTTGTTCATATTAGGTTGGATCGTATACACATCATTCGTACCGGCGCTGACCAGCGTACCGGGTCCGATGGACTGAAACGCCCCGTTCGTGAAATCAAAGCGGGGGAAGGCGAGGCGAGTAAATTGCGAGACCAAGTTCCCATCGAAGCCGAGTTGCCTGGGGTCGTAGCCGGTGCCGTAGGAGTTGCCCGAAGATTCTTCCCAGCGATTGAGACCGACGCGGAGGTCAAAGGTCGTCGTGGGATTGATGGTGGAGGTCCAGTTGAGCCCGATGGTGCGGCCATTGCGGCGGAGGGGGGCGTTGCCAGTAGGTTCGGCAGGGTTGACATCATTGACGTTCTTGACGAAAACTAGCCCGCGGTATTCGCTGAACGGGTTCTGGCCGTAGCGGAAATTGGTGTTGTTTTTGGAGTTGACTTGGTAATCGAGGCGACCGGACCACTGGTCGAGGTCACCGATCCAACGGGACGGATAAGGATAGTTTTGGACGAACGCCGGGCCGACGCCTTGCGAGGTGGGCGCGGGGAGAAACTTCAGGACGGCAGTGGCGATGGGGCTGATACGATTGGCCGGGAGACGATTTCCGGGGAATGGTTGCCGGGTGCCGTCAGCGATGGTGGTGAGCGGATCGTAGACCAGAACCGGCTGGTTTTGACCGTTGCGGAGGGTGGAGAAGTCGCCGGCGCGCCAGTCCATCGTAGGGACGGTTTGCACGCCGGGGTCGGCGGACCGCTGGCGCATCGCTTCATTGCCGAGGGTCCAGAAGAGCTTATTGCGGCCGTTGAATACCTTGGGAACGAAGATGGGGCCGGAGAGAAAGAAGCCGTACGCGTTGATGTTGTTCGGCGACTTTTTGATGCCGGCGGAGTTGAGTTCAGTTTGGTTCGCGTTCAGCTTATCGTTCTGGAAGTACTCGAACAGGTTGCCGTGAAACTGGTTGGAGCCAGACTTGGTCACGATGGTGACGATGCCGCCGCCGGTGCGGCCATACTGGGCGTCATAGGTATTCTGGAGAACCTTGAACTCCTGAACGGCTTCCATGGTGGGCACGTTCATGACGGTTCGGCTGGAGCGGACGTTGGACATGCCATCCATAAGCACTTCGTTTTCGCCGCTACGGCCGCCGTTGACCGAGAAGCCGGTGGTGCCGCCGATATCGAAGGACCGCAGATAACGCCAACCGCCGGTTTTGAACACGCCCGGGGCGGCCCATGCGATCTGAAACGGGTTACGGCCTTGGGTGGGCAGGTTGGCGATCAGTTGATTTGCGATGGCGGTATCGCGGTTGGCGGTTTCCGTTTGCAGGGGGGAGATATCTGAATCGACGGTGATCGAATCGGTAAGCGCGCCGACTTGAAGCTGGATATCGAGCCGAGCTTTATCGAGAGTTTGCAGGACGATGCTTTCGCGCACGACGCGGCGGAAGCCATCCCGCGTAACAACTACAGTGTAGGCGCCGGGTTCGAGAAGGGGAGTGCTGTATAACCCCGACTCGTTGCTATTCGAGATGATGCTCGTATTCTTGCCGACATTTGTGACCGTAATCACCGCCGCAGGGACAGGTGCACCGGAGGCGTCCGTAATGGTGCCCGAGATGCTGGCCCGGACCTCCTGGCCGAAAGCGGCAGCGGAGAGCGTAAGGAAGAGCAAGACTAAGCGAATCATAGAATTCGCCAATCATATCTTAAAAGGGGAGGGGATAACCAATCTTAAAAGGGGAGGGGATAACCAAGTCGGGATAGATCGGGATCGATCGATTTTGCCCACAGATCGATTTTGCCCGTCATGTCAGCAAAATCGTGTATATCCAGTGGCTGGAGGTCGGCCGCTTGAAACTGCTCGAACAGGTGGGTCTGTCGGTGGCCGAAGTCGCCAAACGGGGTATCACCCCAATCGTCGCCGCCACCTCCATCGTCTACCAACGGCCCGTACATTTCGGTGACCGGGTGACCCTGGCAGCATGGGTCGGAGACTTCGGCAAGGCATCCGCGATGGTGCACTATCGGCTTTCGAACCAACGGGGCGAAGAGGTCGCCGAGGCAACCCAACGCGGGCTCTTCGTCCGGCTCGCCGACGACAAGCCGGTGCGCCTGGGTGAGGAACTTCGAGTGCGGTTTGCGCCGTTCGTCGAGCGACACAAACCGGTTCGCATCGACTAGGCTACAGCACCCGATCGTGCGGGAAGCCAGCGTCGAGCAGCGACTGCATCAGGCCGGCGATATGCTCGGGGCCGCGCGTTTCCATTGTGATGTCGATCACCGTCTCGCCAAGGTTGACGCCGTAGTAAGCGCGGTCGTGCAAGGTCTCCACGATGTTGGCGTCGTTCTCGGTGATCACGTGGGTGAGCCGATGAAGCGAGCCCGGATGGTCCGGCAGATGGATGCGGAGTCGAACCAGACGCCCGTCTTTCACGAGGCCCCGTTCGATGATCCGACTCAGCAGGGTAACGTCGATGTTGCCACCGCAGACGAGCACGCCAATGCGGCGCCCGGTAAGCCCGGTTTTGTCGTGCAGCACCGCAGCCAGGGCCGCCGCGCCCGCCCCTTCCGCCAACATCTTTTCACGTTCCAGCAGCAGTAGAATCGCTTTCGCGATCTCTTCCTCTTCCACCGTGACAATCGAATCAACATACCGACGGACGAGCGGATAGGTGTGGTCGCCGGCGCGGCGGACCGCGATGCCGTCCGCTACCGTGGTCGCCCGGGGGATCGTCACCGGCTCACGGTGCTCGAGCGCCACGCGCATCGAAGGCAGCCGCGCCGTCTGCACGCCGATGATACGGACCTCCGGTCGGATCGACTTCACAGCACACGCGAGGCCTCCGATTAGGCCGCCGCCCCCAATCGGACAAACGATGGCTTCGAGCGTGGGCTCCTGGGCCAGCATTTCCAGGCCGAGCGTCCCTTGGCCGGCGATCACGGCGGGATCATCGAAGGCGTGCAAAAACGTCAAATTGTCGAGGTCGGCGCGACGACGCGCTTCCGCAAAAGCGTCGTCGTAGTTGCTGCCATGCAGAATCACCTCCGCGCCGTAGCGACGAGTGGCCGTGACCTTCACCCGCGGCGTATGCAGCGGCATGTAGACGATGGCGCGGATGCCCCGCTTAGTGGCATGGTACGAAACGGCCTGCGCGTGGTTTCCAGCCGAAGCGCAGATGACACCGCTCGCCGCCTCCTCCGGCGATAGCGTCAGGATCTTGTTCAGGGCGCCGCGTTCCTTGAACGAACCCGTCATCTGCAAATTGTCGAGCTTCAGGTAGATGTCGTTGCCGGTCAGTTGCGAAAGCTCTTCCGAACGGACTTGGGGCGAAAGGGCAACGGAGCCGGCGATGCGCCCCGCGGCGGCTTGGATTTGGGCAAGGTCGACCATCGCTCTATGATCGCCTGGATCGGGGAGCAACCTAGTCGCCTCCCCCGCAACCGCCTCCTCCGCAGCCGCCTCCCCCGTCGCCACAGTCCCCTCCGCCGTCGCCGCAATCGGAGCTATCGCCGCTGAAATCGATACCACTCACGTCGGCACCTTCGGCGTGCCGACGACGCTTGCCCTCTCCCAGTTGAGCCAGCAGCGGGATCGCGACGATGAAGGCGAACAGAGCGGCGAGCAAGAGCGCAGGGCCTACGCCGATCGAGAAGCCAAGTAGGGGCAGCACCATCGGAAAGACTTCGAAGGACCGGAACCGCGTCCACCATGGCGATGGCGGAAGAATCCAGTCCGCGGTGACGGGCCAGAGATCCGCCACCGGCTCTTCGCCAAACTCCTGCCGGTAAAGGGCTTTGGTGGCCTCGTACCCGCTCAGAAACTTAGCCGTTTCGTTGCGGCCGCCGGCCGAGGGGTCGTGGTGGAGCGGGCGGCCGAGCACCTCGGCACAGAGGCCCTGCCAGTAGGATCGCGTATAGAGCAGGTGCAGGTGCCAGACTTTGTCGACCACCTCGGAAGGGGTGACCGGGGTGGGCGAAACCGCCGCGAGGTAAACGAAGCGGTTGTACTCCGCGATGGCCCTGGCCGTGTAGTGGATGCTCCAGCCATTCTCCCGGCTAAGCCGTTTCGCAAAAGGCGGCGCAAGGAGAAAGCGGGTGAGCGATTCGTAGAGGTTTTGGTTTTGCATTCTTTGTTCTCTTGTTCTGGCCCCATTAAGCCAGGATTGGGGCCAGGCTTCCAGCATCTCCAGTTTTCTGGAATACTAATTCCATGTTTATGGACACCCGCCTTACCGGACTCGTCGACCCCTTTCAGGCCCGGATACGCGCCTCCGCCTTCGGCCCGGAGCTGGACGCCGCGGCGTCCGAGCTGTTGCAGCTACTCGCCGTCCATCGCAAGCGGCGTGCCGATGCCAACAATCGCATCCGCCTGAAGGCGCTCGGCTTGGCCGCCGACTATCTCGATGCGATGGGACGCGCGCCGGAGGCCGTGGCGCTGCTCGAGCCGACCGTGACGGAACTGCTCGCCGAGGTGAGCGGATGGCATCGCGAATTGACCGTTGCCCCGGACCGCGAAGCGACCCGCCGGCTCCTGCGCCAACGGGTTTGGTGCTGCCTCGCCTACATCATCGCCCGCCTGCGCGGCCTCGGCTGGCCGGAGGCCGAACGGGCCCTGAACAAACTCCGAAACTTCGTCGAAGGGCACTTGGCGGCGGCAGAGTTCCCGTGCCACGGAACGATGGCGTTGCTGCACTACTACCAGGGCCTTTGGCGCAGAAACCACGGCCAGTTGAATCAGGCAGCTTGGGACTTCGATGCCGCGCTCGATCAAACCCGACGCCGGTTCGAAGATAAGCAGCTCCGGTATCAAACGGCAAATCCCGACCGATATCGCCGGGAGCTGATCTATAGCCGGGTCACCACGGCGCGCGTGCTGGGCTTTGGCCACGGCGGAATCGCCCTTTCCCGCGGCCGGTATGTCGAAGCCCGCGCGTGGCTCATCGCCGCCCACCAGATCCTCGCCCAACTGGGCCAGGAAACCTGGCGGAAGAGTCTGGAAGTCTACAGCCGCGGCACCGCCGTGCTCATCGAAGAGCTGCGCCCTGAGGCCGGCGAAAGGCTGGCCGAACAGGCTGGCCGATTGAAGGAACTGGCCGAGTGGCTCGGCCCCAGGAACAGTCGACACGCCTTCCTGGCCGAGACCTTCGCCTTGGTCGCCGAGGCCCGACGCCGCCAGATCGGCCAGCCGCTCGCCCTGGACCTAACCGGGTTGAAGCGAAAGCTGGACGCCCTCGTCCGGCGCGCCGGCAGCGACGCCGGACCCCTCGCAACCGTCGCCGCAACCGAGTTGGTCGGCTGTCTGTTGCGCTCCGGTGACCGCGAAGGCGCCGCGGCGGGCATCGAACGATTAAGCGACGCGGGAGAGCCCGAGTGGCGACTCCTCCGCGCGGTGCTGGCGCTGGCTAACGAGCAACCCGGAGCGGCCCGGCTGCAATTGACTGAACTCCTGGAGCAACACCACAGTGGCCGCGCGCTCCGGGCGAGGGCTTGGGCGCTGCTGGCCAAGTGTGAAGCCTGTGAGGGTCACCGACTCGCGGCCGAGCGGGCGCTGGCAGCAGGGCAGGATTTACGCGAGCACGTGCAGGACGCTTGGACCAAAGCGCTGCTGGACAACGTCGCTACGCATATCGTCAGGCCCGCCCCGGCCCCGGAGCCGATGCCCTACCAAACTCCAGACGAAGACCCGCAATGGTGCGACCTTGACCACAACCTCGAAACGGCCCGCCTCCGCGTGGTCGCCCTGGCTCACGAGCGCCACCCGGACTACAACGTCGACCGACTCGCCGCCCTCGTCGGCCGCGGCCCGTCCTGGCTCTACGCCTTTCTGGGCCGCCACCGGGAGCTCCCCTGGGTGCTAGAGATCCTGGATTAAGGAAGCACGTTCCCGTCGGCATCCATCAGCTTCACCTCGCCGAACCCCAACTCCTTCAGACCCTTCTCCACCTGCGCCCGATCTCCGACGACGACGTACACCATCCGAGTCGGCCGCAACACAATCTCGGCCGCCGCGCTGATATCTTTCCGCTCCAGAGCATTCACGCGCTGGGCGTAGGTCGTAAAATAATCCTCGGCCAGCCCGTAGCGATTGATCTCGGCAATATCCCCCAAGACGGCGCCCTTCGTCTCCCGATCACCGGCCAACGAGAGCGTCAAATTCAGCTTGCTCTTGGTCACCTCTTCGTCGGTGACCGGACGGTCCTTGATGATCGCCCGCAACTCTTTATCAATCTCCTGCAGCGACTCTTTCGTCTTATCGCTCTGTACCGGCGCATAGGCCATAAAGGTCCGCTGCCCACGCGCGCCCAGCACCATCGTTTGCGCGCCGTAGGCCCAGTGCTTGTCTTCGCGCAAGTTCATATTCAGCCGCGACGTAAATGCGCCACCCAGAATCGTGTTCATCACATCGATCGCCGCTTCGTTCGGATTCGCCCGCGGCGGAGCCAAGTGGCCAGCCAAAATCATGCTCTGCACCGCCCCCGGCTTGTCGATCAAGTAGATCGTCGTCTTGTCGAGCGGAGCCACGGCAGCTAGGTTCTTCTTCGGTACGACGCCACTCTTCCAACCCGCGAACAGCTTCTCCAACTTCGGTTGAATCTCGGCCATCGTCGTATCGCCCACCACAAGCAACGTCGCGTTGTTCGGCTTCACCCACGTCGCATGGAACTTCTCGAGCGACGCCCGGGTCATCTGCCGCACGCTCTCTTCGGTCCCGCTGCCCGTCAGCGGATTCCCGTAAGCGTGCCCCTTCCCATATAACAATCCCGGCAACACGCGCTGCGCCAGCGCCACCGGCTGCACCTTCTCGCGCTGAATTGCCGCAATCTGCTGCGCCTGGACGCGCTTGAAATCCGCCTCGGGGAACACCGGATGCAACACCACATCCGCAAACAAATCGAGCGAAGCATCCAAACTCATCTTCAACGCAGAGAGCGATACCGACGACATATCCAGATTCGAACCCGCGCTCAGGTTGGCTCCCAGGTTCGCCGACTCATCGCTGATCTGCAACGAAGTCCGCCGCTTCGTCCCCTCCAGTACCATCCGCATCGCTACCCCGCTCGCTCCCGCTAAGCCACCTTGATCGGCCGCGTAGCCGGCGTCTAGTTGAAGATTGAAATTCACCACCGGCGTCTCATGCCGCTCCGCCAAAATCAGCTTCAACCCATTCGACAGTGTCGCCCGCTGCAGGGACGGCATCCGCAGCGCTGGCGTAGGACCGGGCTTCGGCAACTCCTTCCGCTCAACGTCCTTCGAATACTCCTTGAACGTAGGGGTCGGCTGAACCTCGAGAATGTAGGCACCCTTGGCCAGGAACGCATTCGCCTCGGACTTCACCTCGTCCGCCGACGCTTCGTTGGTCCAGCGGATCGCGTCTTCATAACAACCCGCGTTTCCGGTGTAGACTTCACAAGTCGCCAACACGTCGGACTTACCACCGAATCCACCGATCCGCTCCACTCCGCGCAGGAAGGCCGCCATCCCTTGGGTCTTGGCCCGTGCCAACTCGGCCGCCGTCGGGCCATCTTTCAAGAATCGAGCCAACTCTTCATCTACGGCTTTCTCCACCGACGCCACGCTCCCGCCCGGTTTCACCGTCGCTGTGATCGAAAACATCCCGGCAATCTCAAGCCGCTCGTTCTCTGCCGTCACGGTAGTCGCGATCTGGTCTTGATAAACCAGCCGACGGTACAACCGCGACGTCTTTCCCCCGGCTAGTATCGACGCCGCCAAATCCAACATTTCGCCCTCCCGCGAACCGTAACCCGGCACCGCCCAGACTTTGTACAGCCGCGCCTGCGGCACCCGATCCAGCGCAATCTCGCGAATCGTATTCGTCCGTTGGGGCACCCACGCCTGCATCCGCCCAACCGGCGGGCCAGGCGGAATCCAACCGAAATACTTTTCTACTTTTTCCTTCGCCGTCGCCGCATCCACATCGCCCGCGATCGCGATCACCGCGTTCGCCGCCCCATAGTAACGCCGGAACCACTCCTTCACGTCCGGCAACGCCGCAGCCTTCAAGTCCGCCTCGGAGCCAATCGGGCTCCACGAGTAAGGGTGGCCGGGCGGAAACACACCCTTCAGAATCAGATCCTCCGCCAGCGCATACGGCTGGTTCTCCCCTTGCCGCTTCTCGTTCATCACCACCCCGCGCTGCTCATCGAGCCGAGACTGATCCACCACTCCGAGCAAATGACCCATCCGATCGCTCTCCAGAAACAGCAACTGGTCTAGCGCCGGAGTCGGCGCGTTCTGGAAATAGTTCGTGCGATCAAATGAGGTCGTGCCGTTCAGGTCCGTCGCCCCGATCCGTTCCATCGCCTGAAAATAGTCCTGGTTGAAATTCTCGCTCCCGTTGAACATCAAGTGCTCAAACAGGTGAGCAAACCCGGTCCGCCCCGGCTTCTCGTTTTTCGAACCCACGTGGTACCAAACGTTCACGGCGACAATCGGCGTCTTCCGGTCTTCATGCACAAGCAGCGTCAAACCGTTTTTCAGCACGAACTTTTGGTAAGGGATCTTAATCTCAATTTTACCGGCCGACTGAGCGAAGGTGGTCGCCGCCAACAAGAGGCCGAGCGCGAGGGTTCTCATAATTCCTTTGTAGCATGGGTGGTATGATTTCCCGTCGCGCCGTCCTCGCCGCCCCCGCGCTTCTCGCCCCGACCCGTTATAACCTCTTGTTCCTGATGTCGGATCAGCACCAACGCCGCGCCTCCGGCTGCTACGGCAATACCGAAGTCCGCACCCCGAACATCGACCGCCTCGCCAACCGCGGGCTCCGATTTGAAAGCGCCTACTGCCCCTCACCCGTTTGCGTCCCATCCCGCGGCTCTCTCATCACCGGACTCCACCCTCACTCCCACGGCGCGAAAATTCTCGACGACGCCCTCCCCACGACGAACCGCACCATCGCCCACTACTTCGCCGAAAAGGGCTACCTCACCGCCGCCATCGGCAAAATGCACTTCGTCGACGAGACCCAGCGCCATGGCTTCGCCCATCGCCTTCACGAAGGCGACTTCACCGCCAGCCTCACCCCCGCCCAGCGCCAACAAGTTCGTCACGACCACGGCGACGCTGGCGGCATCAACGGCTCCGCCTCGGAACTTCCCCTCGAACTCTTCCAGGACCACTGGTTCGCCGAGCAGTCCGTCAAGTTTCTCCACCAAAACAAATCTAAGCCATTTTGTTTGTGGGCGTCCTTCCTCCAGCCCCACACCCCCTTCCGCCCCCATCGCGACTACTTCGCCAAATACGTCCCCGAGCAACTGACGCTCCCGCCCCGCCCGATCGGCGACCTCGAAAATGGTTTTCCCGGCAATCTCATCCGCGCGAAAGAGCGCGGCTGGGCCGAACAGTCCAACGACTCCGCCCGGCTTTCTTTAGCCGGCTATTACGGCAACGTATCGCAAATGGATTCCTACGTCGGCCGCGTCTACGACACCCTTTGCGAACTCGGTCTCGACAAAAACACCATCGTCGTCTACACGTCTGACCATGGCGAAATGGCCGGTGCTCATCGCACTTGGACCAAACACAACATGTACGAAGAGTCGGTCGGGGTGCCCCTCGTCATCTGCATCCCCGATGGCCCCAAGGGCGTCCGTCGCGAAATCGTCGAGCAAATTGACCTTTTCCCTACCCTCACCGAACTCTGCGGACTCGGCTCCGTGAAGCTACCCGGCCGCAGCCAGAAGGCCCTCATCGAAGGCCGCCGCCACACCCCGCGCGAATTCGCGTATAGCGAATACTACTTCTGCCGCAAAGTCTTCACGAAGGACGACCGCTACGTCGGCCGTCCCCCGCTCCTCATGGTCCGTACGGCGCAGTACAAACTGAACTATCTCTCCTGGGACCGCTCCGAACTCTTCGACGTCCAGAAGGATCCCGGTGAGTTCTCGAACCGCATCGACGACCTGGCTCTCACCGGTGTCGTTGGCGAACTCAAGCTCATCGCCGAACGCCAGTTCCGCGCGTAGGCGGCGCGTACCCTTTCCATCGCCACGGCGTGGACCGGTCCGCCATCAGATCGCCCAGCATATCTATGAAAACCTCATTCCCGTTTGAACTATTCGTCATCAGCCCGATACAACTTTCCTCGGCGGCAAAGCACACGAAGTGGTGCTCCCAACCGTCGTCGTGCCCCTCCTTAAGAACGCCCGGCCGAACGGAGTTTCGAACACACCCCATCCCAGTGCATAGCCAAGTTTGATCCCGTCGTAGGAATCGACTTCGGGTTGGCGAAGGGTCGGAAACTGTGTCTTGCTCCGGATCCGAATCCCCGTCCGCAGCATCCCCGCCGGCGATGGTCGTATCCATCGACCCTGCCGCCCGAGCCGAAATCCGCTTGGAGTGCCCCAGTCCCTTCCCCTACCCATCATGTCCCACCGCCAAGTTGCCCGCAAAATGGTCCCGCCAAACCATGCTCGACCGCTTCATCCCAAACCGGTCAAACACGCGCTTTTGCATCAACTCCGCCACCCCCAACCCGGTCACCTGTTCCGCCACGAACCCCAGCAGATTGATCCCCTCGCCGGAATAGGCGTACCGCTCGCCCGGCGCAAAAAACAGCTGCAGCTTCTCGCCTGAATTGAACAAGCGATAGTTCGCAAAGCCCGACTTATGGTTCAACAAAGTGCGCGCCGTAATCAGCTTCGAGCGCGGATCGTGCCCCAACTCTTTCCACTTCTCATACTCGGCCCACGGCTTCGGCAAATACTCGCTCACCGGCCGGTCAAGGTCCAACGTCCCTTCCGCCACGAACTGCATCATCATATAGACGAATGCCGACTTGGTAAAAGAAGCGTCGTAAAGCAAGGTATCGCTCAAGAGCGGTGCCGCCGCTGCCGCTTCCCGCATGCCATACGCCTTCACATAAGAAACCTCATTGCGACTCAAAACGGCAAGCGCCAACCCCGTCACTCGACCTGCCCGCATGTGGCTCTCAACCACTTGGTCGATTACCGCCGGGGCCAGTCGGTTTCCATCCAACCGCTCGATCCCTTGGGCGCTTAAGTCCACCCGCCAGGTATACCAAGAATGCGCAGAGCCGCAGGGTTAACGCTCCGCAGATCCAGTCGAATTGCTCCCGCTATCCCTCCGCGTGGACGAGTGTACCGAGCAGATCCGCTTCTTCCCGCAGACCCCGCACTTGGCTGAACATCACCTCGCTCGACGCCGAACTCTCCTCGGCGTGCGCCGCTGTGGCTTGGGTCAACTGGCTCATCTGTTGCAATGCGACGTTGATCTCATGAAAGCCACGCGCTTGCTCGATCCCGCCCTTCACGACGAGCGCCAAGATTGCCTCCAACTTGCCGATCCGGTCTGTCACCTTGCCCACTGAAGTCGACACCTGGCTCAGGCTCCGGCCCCCCTCGGCTGACAAGTTCACCGACTCGTCAATCAGGATCGCCGTTTCCTGAGCCGCCTTCGCCGCACGCTGCGCCAAGTTCCGCACCTCGTCCGCCACCACGGCAAAGCCCAACCCGGACTCCCCGGCCCGCGCCGCTTCCACTGCCGCATTCAACGCCAGAATGTTTGTTTGAAACGCGATACCGTCGATCACTTTAATGATGCTCGCCACCTTCGCGCCCGAGACTTCAATCGCGCGCATCGCGCCACCCATGCCGTCCATCCCTCGGCTCGCCTCTCCAAGCACTTCGTTCACCTGCCGGATCAGCACTTCGGCCGCTCTCACCGACTGCGCGTTTTCCTTGCTGACGTCATGAATCCGGTGCGACCCCGCGGAGGTCTCTTCAATCGACGCGGCCTGATTCGAAGCGTCATCAGCGAGACCTCGGCTGGCCTCGGCGATCTGTTGCGCCGCCGCGATCAACTGGTCCATTCCGCCCTTCACTCTCGTTGCCACCCCCGTCAGAAGGCTCGTCATTTGGGTCGTCTGTCTCGCCACCCAAATCCCCAGGCCCACACAAGCCAGCACGCTGAAGATCGAAATCCACCACGCCCGTCGATAGCCTTGGCTCGCCGCCTCTCGGGCCACGCGCACCACGCGGTCACTATTCTGTTGATTCCAGTCGAGGACTCGGCCTGCCACAGTTCGCAGATCCCGGTAGGCTCCCCAGCCGCGTTTCCAATGTGCGCCGACCGCTTCCGCCCCGCGATTCGCCCGGCTCGCCTCCAGCACGTCCTCCCGAAACGAAATCCCAATTAACCGCAGCGGAGCCGCCATTCCCGCGAATAGCCGACGATCCTCTTCCATCGTGATCGTCCCGTCGTATTCCCGCATCGCCTTATCGAGGGCTGTCGTACGCTCTGCAATCGCCCTCTCGGCCTCCTGTTTTTCGGTCGGGCTCGTCGACGCGATGTGTTGCAAAATCGCCCTTTCAATCGATTCGCTCGAACTCTCCATCCGGCCAGCCAGGGCGAGGCCGGGAATACAGTCTATCGACATCAGCTCAATCTCTTCGCGCAGGCGGTTTGCCGTGTAGATCGCCGATCCCCCGGCTAGGGCGGCGAGCGTCACCACGATGAGTATGAAGCACGCCATCCGACGAACAAAAGTAAAGGTCTGTCTCCGCAATTTAGCCTCCTCTACCCCATCTCCTCGGCCAATTTGTGTAAAAAATGATGAGATGGGACAAATCTGAGAGCCTCAGTTCGACATCACCACCGTGTCAATCACGTGGATCACCCCGTTCGATTGCATCACGTCCGCCTGCGTCACCGGCCCCGTACCGCCCTTCTCATCGGTCAGCATCAACTTGCCGCCCTTCATCGTCGCGGTCAACGTCCCGCCCGCCAACGTCTTCAACATCGCCTTGCCGCCACCCTGTTTGATCGCCTTCTTCAGGTAGGTCCGTCGCCGACGTCTTTCTCGCCACGACGTGGTACGTCAAAATCTTCGCCAGCGTCGCTTTGTTCTCCGGCTTGAGCAGCGTATCCACTGTCTCTGCGGGCAACTTCGTAAACGCCCCATGAACCGGCGCAAACACCGTGAACGGCCCCACTCTCTAACGTCGCGACCGGATCGGCCGCCTTCACTGCGGCCACCAGCGCCGTGTGGTCGGCTGAATTCATCGCTTTTTGACGATGTTCTTCTGGGGAAACATCACGCGCCCACCCACCATGGGGTTCTTAGCAAATCCGAAAACTCCAACAACACAAAAGAAAGAGGAGTATTCAGTCTCATGCTCGTGCACACGAAGTGTTCTCACAATCGGATGATCCATTGCTTCCGATAAAGAAGCCACGCCACCAAATACAGCCCCAACACATGCGCCAATCCAAAGCACATCGACGCAAAACCAGCCGACCCCAGCGGCACGAACACTGTTTCATAAACCGGTTGCCGCCAACCCGACAGGTTCCACAGTCGAGCCACCAAACCGCTCAGCGCGTACACCACAATCGCGTTCGATCCGTAGTGAACCAGCGGCGTCGCCCAGCGCTTCCAACCCTGCCCGTCGATGAACCAATAAAAAGCCCCCAGCCCCAATTGCGCCAGCCCCGCCGTAACCACCGCAAACGATACCGTCCATATCTTCTTGTTGATCGGCATCGCCAACCCCAGCCCGTAGCCCGCCACCGCCAGCAACACACCCGTCGCCAACAGCCAAGCGCACTTGTCTGCCAACTCCCGTTTGCTGCGTAACAAGTGCCCCGCCAGTGCCCCAAACAACACTGTCCCAATCGCCGGCAAAGTGCTGACAATCCCCTCCGGATCCCAAACCCTCGTCGTCTTGTACAGGTGCCCAGACAGCAACATCCAATCGATGTACTGCGAAAAGTTCCCGATTGGCGCGAGCACCCCGGGCCCAAACCCCGGCACCGGATATTGCGCCATTAGCAGCCAGTACGCCGCGCAAACGCCCACAATCACCGCCGCCTGTCCCTTCCAAGTCGTGTACAGGAACACCAGGGCCCCAATCAAATAACAGACCGCGATCCGCTGCAGCACGCCCGGGATCCGAATCGTCTCCATGTCATAATTCGGAAAGCCCGCCAGCAACAACCCTAGGCCGAAGATCAGGGCGCTCCGCCGCACGGTATGCCGAATCAGCACAATTTTATCGCCGCCCGCCTCCACGCGGCGCGCAAACGAAAACGTCATCGCCACGCCCACCATCCATAGGAAAAACGGGAAAATCAGATCCGTCGGCGTCAGTCCGTGCCACTCCGCATGATAGAAAGGCGCATAGCCCCCCGTATGCGAACCCTGATTATTCACAAGCATCATCGCCGCGATCGTCGCTCCGCGAAAAGCGTCCAGCGAGATCAGCCGCTGCTTTGACGATACAATGTTGGCCAAGTAGGTATTATGCAACGTCTCTTTGCGGCCGCACTCGTCCTCGCCTCGGTAACTCTCGCCGAATCGGTCCCGGAACAGGCCGCCAAAATCATCGGCGCCAACTGCACCTCCTGCCACGGCAGCGCCCTACGCGTCTCCGAACTCGATCTCCGCACCCGCGAATCCATGGTCAAAGGTGGCCAACGCGGCCCTGCCTTGGTCGCCGGCAAAGCCGAAGAAAGCCGCCTCTATCGTTTCGCCGCCGGCCTCGACCAACCCCAAATGCCCCCCGGCAAAAAGATCTCTCCCGCCGACCTCGCGACACTGAAATCCTGGATCGACTCCGGCGCCGAACTCTCCGCCGCCCCCGTCGCCTCCGGCTCCCTCGCCGCGGCGGAAGATCGGCCCATCACCGAAGCCGAACGCAAATTCTGGGCCTTCCAAAAACCGGTCCGCCCCGCCGCCCCCGCCGACACTGCTATCGATCACTTCCTCGCCCTCAAACGGACCGCCAAAGGGCTCACCCCCGCCCCACCTGCCGCAAAGTCCGTCCTCGTTCGCCGCGCCTATCTCGACCTCATAGGCCTCCCTCCCACCCCCGCTCAAGTCGCCGCCTTCGTCAATGATAATCGCCCCGACGCCTGGCCCCGCCTCGTCGACCAACTCCTCGCCTCGCCCCACTACGGCGAACGCTGGGCTCGCCACTGGCTCGACGTCGTCCGCTATGCCGACTCCGGCGGCTACGAGTTCGACCGCGACCGCCACAACGCCTTCCGCTATCGCGACTACGTCGTCAACGCCCTCAACTCCGACAAACCCTTCGATCGTTTCCTGAAGGAACAACTCGCCGGCGACGAACTCTACCCTAACGACCCCAACGCCTGGGTCGCCACCGGCTTCCTCCGCCTCGGCCCGGAAAACAATGTCAAAAACGAACAAACCCGCCTTGACGAACTCGACGACCTCGTCGTCACCGCCTCCAACGGCCTCCTCGGCATGACCGTAGGCTGCGCCCGCTGCCACAATCATAAATTCGACGCCATCGCCCAAAAAGACTACTACCGCATCCAGGCCGTCTTCTTCCCACTCAAACCCCTCGAACGCCCCCTCGTCGACCCCGCCGCCGAAGCCAAAGTCAAAGCCGAATCTGCCGCCATCGACGCCCTCGCCAAACCCACCAAGGATCTGATCAAGGCCCTCGAAAAGCCCTTCCGCGACCGCATCATCGCCCGTCGCCACGCCACCCAGCCCGACTACCTCCGCCTCGCCATAGCGACGCCCGAAGCGAAACGCACCGAAGGCCAAAAGCTCAACGTCAGTCAGTTTGAAAAGAACGTCGCCAACATCCACGAAGACGATCTCGTCCGTGAACTCACCCCCGAAGCCGTCGCCGAACGCAAGCAACTGCTCGCCAAAGTCACCACCTTCGACAGCCAGAAACCGCAGTTGCCCACCGCGATGACGATCCACGAACCCGGTCGCGACGCCCCGCCCTCCTACTTCCTCCACCGTGGCGGCGCCGGTGCCAAAGGCTCCGTCATGTCCCCCGGCGTCCTCTCCGCCACCGTCCGCGAAGATTGGCCCTTCCCCGATCCTCCCGCCGATGCCAAGTCCACTTTCCGCCGCGCGGCTTTCGCCCAGTGGCTCGCCTCCCCGGATAACCCTCTCGTCCCCCGCGTGTGGGTCAACCGCATGTGGCAGTTTCACTTCGGCGAAGGCATCGTCCGCAGCCCCAGCAACTTCGGTAAAATGGGCGACCGCCCCACCCATCCAGAACTCCTCGACTGGCTGGCCACCGAACTCATCGCTAACAACTGGAGCATCAAGCATCTTCACCGGTTGATGATGAACTCTCAGGCCTATCAAATGGCCAGCGATGATTCCGACGCCAATCGCAAGCTCGACTCCGACAGCAAACTCCTCTGGCGCATGCCCCGACGCCGCCTCGAAGGAGAGATCATCCGCGACTCCATACTCTCCCTCGCCGGCACTCTCGACCCCAAAATCGGCGGCCCCGGCGTCATGCCCTACATCGACCCCGCCCTCTTCCAGGCCAGCTCCAAACGCACCTGGGTGGGCCGTCCCGTCGACGACCCCTCCACCAACCGCCGCAGCCTTTACGTCTTCTCGAAGCGGTCCATCCCGCTCCCTCTGCTCGACGTCTTCGATAAGCCGGACACCATCACCTCCTGCGCCCGTCGCAATCGCTCTACCATCGCCCCCCAAGCCCTCATTCTGATGAACAACGAGTTCGTCCAACTCCAAGCCAAACAGTTCGCCCAGCGCCTCTCCCGTGAAGCGCCCACCCCTGCAGCGCGCGTCGCCCGCGGCTATCAACTCGCCTTCGGCCGCCCCCCCTCCGCCCGCGAATCCCAACGCGCTATTGCGTTCATCGGGGCCTCCCCAGATGGCCTCACAGACTTCTGCCACGCCCTGTTCAACGTCAACGAGTTTGTCTATGTCCCCTAAGCGTCTCTGGTCTCGTCGTGAACTCTTAATGGCCGCCGGCGGCGGCATCCCCGGCCTCGCCTTGGCGAACATGCTCGGCCCCAAGGCCCCCCACTTCCCCGCCAAAGCCAAGTCGGTCATCTCCATCTTCTGCTACGGCGGCGTCAGCCAAATGGACACCTTCGACCCGAAGCCCATGCTCAAGCTGCGGGCCGGCGAAACGATTCCGGGAAAAAAGATCGTCCCCTCCCAAGGCAGCCCCGGCGGCCTCATGCCCGCCCTCTGGGAGTTCAAGAAATACGGCCAATCCGGCATGGACGTTTCGACCCTTTTCCCCCACGTCGCGCAGAAGGTCGACGAGATCGCCTTCATCCGCTCGATGCACTGCACCTCCAACGACCACGGCCCGGCGCTTTACCAAATGAACACCGGCTTCATCCAGGCCGGCTATCCCTCCATGGGCAGCTGGCTCACCTACGGCCTCGGCACTGAAAACCAAAACCTTCCGGCCTTCGTCGTCTTCACAGACCCCCGCGGCGGCCCCATCGGCGGAGCCCCCAACTGGGGCAACGGCTTCATGCCCGCGGCTTATCAAGGCACCCCTTTCCGCCCTACCGGCAACCCCATCGTCGACCTCCGGCCCCCTAAGGACATGACCGACCAGCGCCAACGCCGTTGGCTCGATTTCGTCGGCAAAATGAATCAGGACCACATCGAGCGCAACCCCTTCGACACCGAACTCAGTGCCCGCATTGAGTCCTACGAACTCGCTTACCGCATGCAGACGAGTGCGACTGAAGCCGTCGACGTCGACATCGAATCCGCCGCGACCAAGCAACTCTACGGCATCACCGAAAAGCGAACCGAGTACTTCGGCCGTCAGGCGCTCATGGCCCGGCGCCTCGTCGAACGCGGCGTCCGCTTTGTCCAACTCTACTCCGGCGGCGGCAACTTCGGCGACAGTTGGGACGCCCACTGGGATCTCAAAGAAAATCACGAAGAGCATTGCGGCGAAACCGACAAGCCCATCGCCGGCCTCATGACCGACCTGAAGGCCCGCGGTCTACTCGACTCCACGCTCATCATCTGGCACGGCGAATTCGGCCGTCTACCCATCTCGCAACGCATGAGCGGCCGCGACCACAACCCGCAAGGCTTCACCGTCTGGATGGCCGGCGGCGGCGTTAAGGGAGGCACCTGTATCGGAGCGACTGACGAGTTCGGCCTCGGAGCCATCGAAGACCGCAAGTCCGTCAACGACCTCCACGCGACCATGCTTCATCTGATGGGCTTCGACCACACCCGCCTTACCTATCCCCACAACGGCCGCAACATGAGGCTAACGGATGTCGAGGGCGAAGTGATCAAGAAGATCGTCGCTTAAGTGAAACGTTGGGGAATGTCTCGCTTACCGGTCCAATCGCACGCTTCCAGGTGAATCAGAATCACCCGCTCCAACCGCGCCGCGCAACCCGACGTCTTTAGCCATTTAGTCATCGCCTGTGCCTCCGTCACATCTCGATCTCCCCGACCAAGCCCCGAAGTCCACCCCGGTTGCAACTCCCTCCCCCGTCCTTACGATTGACGAACTCCGCGCCCTCGAAACCGAAAACTATCGGCGCGCGCTCCAGCAGGTCGGTGGCAAAAGCGACGGCGCCGAAGGGGCCGCCGACCTCCTTGGCATTCCCGCCACCACGCTAGCCTCCCGTTTGAAGGCCCTCGGCATCCAGGAAGATCGATAAGCGTCAAGCTGTCGAGCCTCCTGGAGCCACGTGCAAATTTAGGGCTGATTACTGAACCGTCGTCAACATCGTTCCGGCGGCGAACGCGCCCCGTGCCGAGAACAAACTGGAGTTCGAGAAGCTATTCCCGCCAATCCGTCCGCCGAGGCTCGACATTCTTCCCGTGCTCACTCGCAGTTACGCCGTCCCGTAACGGGGGGACCCATCACCGTCGACATCTCGGTCCGGCCCTCGGCGCCCCCCTGAAATTAACCACCTCTGCTCGAATAGACTTGTCCAGATCACAAACTGATCATGCCGCGTGGCATGCCGACGGGCGGGACCGTCATCCATGCCGCGGGCGCGTATATAGTTGCATAGGTTTAGGCACCGACGTTTTGCCGGCGCGGCCAGACCGAGCGCCACAAGCCCATGCTCGTCGGAGAGGCAGCGCATTCGGTGCCGGTTGGTCGAAAAGTTTTGGCGAGCAGGGCTCGTCAATTCTTCGCCAGTGCCGAAGGTCTGGCTGTTGCCGTCCCCCTACCACCCGTTCGCCGTAAACGGAAAGCTGGGCGGAGCCCGGTCTGTAACCGTCCGCGTCAAAAAGAGCGCCGACTGTTTGCTCGGTTCCGCGGCGACGTAAAGCTCGCCCGTGTTGGCCGGAACACCGCGCGTGCACTCAGACAATCCGCCTCCGTCGCTCGTGGCGGGCAACCCCGCGCGCCGCAGGCGCCGGGCCAGCCGTTCGCTGTTCGCTGTTCGCTGTTCGCCACATAGATTACGGTGTGGGCTGTTCACGTCGCAGGTGCCGTCCGGAGGAATGATCGCCAGTCCAATCGGGACGACGGAGGCCGCCTCCTCCCGCGTGCTCCCCTCCGACGAAACGCCCTTCACCTACGGCCCCACCGCCGCCGACGTCACTTGGGATGGCGCTGCCCCCACGCTTACCGTCGAAGCCGCCGGTCGAAGCTAGTTCGCGCTCTAAAACAAGATCCGAACACTCCCCAGCATCTGCCGCGACCCGGCCGCCGAATTGATCACTCCAAACGTCGCCAGATTCGACAAATTGGTCCCCGGTGCCCCAAAAATCGGCGTATTCGTAACGCTGATCGCGTCCATCCGGATTTGGAACTTGAATCTCTCGTAGATAGGAAACGTCTTCATGGCTGTCACGTTCAAGCTGCCGACCGACGGCGACCGGAGTTCAGCGAGCAGGGGCGGCTCCGGAGTGACGATGTATTGACTCGCCAGCGGCTGAAACGCCGTGATGTCAAAGTATGGATTTAATACTTGGTTACTCTGTCGGCGGTCGCCGAGGCGATCCTCCGTGGAGCCTTCGAGTCGCGGATTCTTAATGCGAAGCGGGCGGCCGTTGGCGTGGGTCACGCTCAGCGGAGTGCCGGTTTCAAAGGACAAAAAGCTCGAGAACTCCCACCCGGCCGCCACCGTCCGCAGCAACCGTGCCTGCGGACGCCAAAGCGGCGCGTAAGTAGCCGCCCACCGCGCTGTATGCGTCTGGTCCTGCGCCGAAACCGAGCGATACCGGCGGGGATTCACTATGCTAGTCGTGTTGTTATCGATCAGCTTCGAAAATGTGTACGAGAACAACGTGCCAAAGCCATGCGAGAAGCGCTTTTCCACCTTGAGCATCAAGGCGTGGTAGTTGGCTCGACCCGTGTTAGCACCGTTCACCGTTAATGTCGCAAACTGCGGATACGCTGGCCACAAACGGCTCTGAACAATCGTGTTCGCCGCGCCAAGCGTCGAGTTGGCCGGAGCCAAACCAAAAAACGGATTCGGCACTCGCGTATTTTCTGCCGTGCCCAGTGCAAGGAAACGGTCCGGACGCTCGTTGAGGTTGAAGCTTTCAAATTGTTTCAGGCTGAGCATGCCGACGTAGGCGGCGTCGATCAGCATCCGCCAAGGCAGTTCGCGCTGAATGCTGAATTGCCCTTGCTGGTTGTAGGGGCTGACCCGCGCGGGGTCGTAAAACGAGACGTTGTTGCCGAATAGCGTACCCAGCCCAACAGCCGCTCCACTGGCCGGCACGGTGCCATTCGGGAACGGATTGCGGAGTGTGCTCGCGATGGTGGCACCGTTGTCGTTGGTGCCCACGAAAGGCGTTACGGCCCCGAACGTGTCGACTTCGCCGAGGAACGCCGTGTTGTAGCTCTGTTGGCTAAAAAACAGGCCGTAACCGGCGCGGATGACAGTCTTCGGAGTGATCCGCCAGGCGATGCCGATCCGAGGCCCGAAGTTATTGCCATCCAGCGGCCCGCCCCGGTTCGAACTGCCATCGACGCCCGCAAACCGGAGGCCGCCACGCAAATCAAGACCCGGAACGCGAACCGGGAACGCCGCCCCGTAGTCAAAGCCGGAACTGATGCGATTGTAGCGTTCTGTCCACGGGGTCTCCAACTCATAGCGTAGGCCGACGCTCACCGTGAGGCGGGGCAGGACCTTCCATTCGTCCTGCACGAAAAGCGCTGCGTAGTGATTGCGCATCGAAACCGGGCTCGCGTAACCGAGAGAGCCCGAGGCGGGCGCACCCAAAAGTAGCGACGCCATCGCGGTGCCTGTCCGATCGGCGCTCGCGTTGGCAAAAGGGTCCTGCTGCGTGAATACAGGACTAAAAGAGAAGTCACCCGGGCCGGCGTTCCCCGGCACGATCCGGTTCCAGTTCGTCATCCGATAGTCGAGGCCGAACTTGGTCGAATGGCGCCGGGTTTGCTTGTTCACAGTGGCCAACAGCGAGTGTTGCTCGGTCGCTTCCACGCTCAGGAAACCGCCGATCGTCGCCATGTTTTCACCCAGTCGGAAAAGCGGGTAACCGGTGAAACGTTGGTTGCTCAGAATCGAGTTCGGCAGCGAGATCGCCGAGCCGTCCAGCCCATAAGCGCCCCGCTCGGTCCGTTGCGTGCGACGCGAGAATCCATACCGAAGAGAGCCAGCCAGAGTCGGGCTCAGGATTAGGGTGTCGTCAAGCGCGAAGGAATGGAACTTGCGGGAAATGTCGGCAATCGCGTCAGTCCCGTCGATGGGAAAATCGTTCGGGCCGGGGAAAAAGACGACCCCGCCTTGGTCGCGGAACAGGCGACTGAAACGACCGAACATCCGATGCCGATCGCTCCAGGCGTGGTCAACACGGACGTTGGTGTTGTAGTTCGAAGTGCCGGAAACGCCGGAGGCTGCCCAGTTAAAGCGGCCGATTTGCGTGGGGCCGGCTTGGTTGGGCACAGGGAAGGTCTTGAGAACCGCAAGTCCGGTAGGGTCCAGCCGACTGGCGGGAATGCGATTACCGGGGAACGGTTGGCGATCGGCGCGAGCACCCACGAGTAAGGTGGTGGCGGGATCGAACAGACCGAAGGCGGTACTCGTGCGGCTGAGGGTTTGGCTGAAATCGCCGTTCCGTTCCTGTTCCGTCGGCACCCGGCTTTGCCGGCTCACGGAATTGGCCAGCGTGTCTTCTTCGCGGGAGACAAAAAAGAATGTGCGATTGCTCCCGTTGTAGATTTTCGGAATCAGCACAGGGCCGCCTATCGTTCCGCCGAACTGCCGGTAGCTGATCGGCGGCTTAGGCAAACCCAATCGGTTATTCACCCAACTATTGGCGTCGAGCGCGGCCCAGCGCTTGTAAAGATATGCGGTGCCGTGGAACTCGTTGGTCCCGCCCCGCGTGGTGATGTTGATCGAACCGCCGTTCGAGTGGCCGAGAGAGGCGTCGAACATCGTCGTGTGAACCTTCACCTCCTCCACCGAGTCGAGCGACGGAACGTAGACGATGTTCCCACCGCCTTGCGGCACGGTGTTCGGAATGCCATCAAGCGTGAACTCATTGCGGGTGTTCGTGGAGCCTCCGCCGGAGACGCTGATGTTGGCTTGATCGTTGCTGGAGTTGGTACCGACGATTCCCGTGACGCCGGGCGCAAGCCGAGCGGCGGCTACCACGTTGCGGGTCAGCGCGACAGCGACAGAGGTCACGTAGCGACGGTCAATCACCTGACCAAGGTCGGCCCCGGAAGTATTGAGCAGGGGTGGTTCCGCGGTGACGGTGATGGTCTGTTCGACACCACCAAGGGCCAGGCGCACGTCAAGCGCGATGTCGCCGCTCGTGGGCACGCGGACGTCCGGCCACTCCGACCGCTTCATCCCGGGGGCTTCGATGGTGACTCGATAATTGCCGGGCTGCAAAAACGGGGCTTGGTAGTTCCCCCGATCATTGGATCGAGTCTCCTGCGCGACTCGCGTTTCAGTATTGACGACCCGGATGCGGGCAACCGGGATGGGGACGCCCTGCGGATCCAGCACGGTTCCCGAGATGCGCCCCCGAAACTCCTGAGCGAACAGAGCCGTCGTCAACCCTAAGCAGACCCACAATTTGGACATGTCTCCCCAGAGTACGAACCGAAGACGACAATTGCGTTACCGTGGAATGACAGTTTGACGACCAAGCCCTAAGCTGGATTGGCCTTAAATCCGAACGTGCGGTACTCCCACTTCACTTCCTCGCCACGAACCCGCAACACCCCGTAGCCCTCGGCGAAGCCCAACCGCTCCCCCTTCCACCAGTTGCCGCTCACCGCTCCAGAGGTGATGAACTGAGCGCCTTTGTAGTGGACGGTTTCGCAAATGTGCGTGTGTCCTTGCAGTACCACTTTCAAGTTGCCCTTGCCGAGGATCTCAGCCACGGTGCCTCCGTTTGCGATGATGATTCGGTCCATCGCGTCACCGCTGTAGTTAAGAATCTTGGGAGCGGCCGACAGGATCGGAATATGGGTCAGAACACACAGCGGCATGCGGGCCGCCTTGGCGACGTCGTTCTTGAGCCATTCCAATTGATCCGGCCCGATGTTGCCGCGAAAGCTGCCGGCGGGCGTGATCTCGATCGAATCGAGAACAATAAAGTGCCACCCTTTGTGATCGTAAGAGTGATAAAGAGCCTTGCCCTGCCGATCTTCAAAAAGCTTCTTGCCGCGGAGCGGATCGCTGGCCGAGACCCCGGCCTTGGGACCGGTGCCGTAGACGTCGTGATTCCCGATCGTGGCGTGCGTCGGCACGTCAAGCCGTTTCGCGGTTTCCGTGAACAGGTCGAAAAGCTTCTTCGATCGGTCCGGACCCTGGTCCGCCGCGTCGAACACCAAGTCGCCACCCAGTAGCGCGAAGTCCGGCTTCAGCTTCTTCACCTCGTCGAAGCACATCCGGCAGCCTTCGCTGGCACGCATCTCGGGCTGAATGTGGGTATCGGTCAAATGAACGAAAGTGAAGTTGCCCGGCGCCGCTTGGGCCGAGGGAAGAAAGGTGGCCGCGGCCGCCATGCTCATGAGGTCTCTTCTACGCATTTTCCATTGATACCAGCGCGATCTTACAGCTGAGTTACAAGATAAAAACGTAATTGTATCTTCGTTCATTTGTCATGATGCGTGGCTACGATCAGAAGGATTATGTTCCGAGCCATCTTCATCGTGACTTGCTTGATGATTTGGCCTCAAAGCTTGCTGGCGCAGGCCGAAGCTGGCGTAGCGACCCTTTCCGGCGTCGTACTCGATCCCAGCGGCGCTGCGGTGCCCGGGGCGAAAGTCCGGGTCCAAAGCGAAGAGATGGGAACACGGAGGTACCTCGAAACCAGCGAGACAGGCCTGTTTACTGCCGTTCGCCTCCCGGCCGGACGCTACGAAGTCGTCGTCGAAAAGAATGGATTCAAGTCCATCCGACGCGTCGGCCTGGTCCTCAAGGTCGGGGCCGTACTCTCTTATGACGTCGCCCTCGAAGTGGGGAGTTCGACCGAGACGGTGAACATCACCGCCGAAACGCCACTCATCGAATCGACCCGCAGCCAGACCAGCACGAACGTCGACGAAAGACTGGTGCGCGATCTGCCCATCAACGGGCGCAACTTTCTCGATTTCACCATCCTCACCCCCGGAGTAGTAAAAGATCCCCGTACCGGTGACCTCGCCTTCGCCGGCCAGCGCGGACCGTCCAACAGCCTCCTCGTCGATGGCATGGACGCCAACAGCAGCTTCTGGGGCCAAAGCGTCGGCCGGGCCGGGTTCCGCAATCCCTACTCCTTCAGCCAGGATTCGGTTCAGGAGTTCCAAGTCAATACTAACGCTTACGCCGCCGAGTTCGGCCGGGCCTCGGGCGGGGTCGTTAACGTCTTAACCAAGTCCGGCACCAACCAACTTCACGGCACCGGCTTCTGGTTCTTCCGCGACCGGGCGATGAATGCCAACACGTTCTTCAACAACCGCGCCGGCATCGTCCGCCAGCCCTACCACTTCAATCAGTTCGGCGGCAACCTCGGTGGGCCGGTGGTAAAGAATCGGTTGTTCTTCTTCTACAACTTCGACGGCCAACGGAACAACAGCCCCATCGCCCTATTCTTCCCGATCGCGATTCCAGGCGATGCGCTTTCCCAACAGGCCGGGCGAGAGTTGAGCCGGTATCTGACGCCCTACTCAATCGGCCAGAACAACAACATTCACACCGCGAAGATCGACTGGAATGCGTCGGCCCAGCGGACCTTCAGCTTCCGCTACAACGCCCATCGGTTCACCGGCGTCAACTATGAGTCGCCGGGCGCGCAGTCGTCGGTCGACCACACCGGCGACACCATCTTGAACACCGACAATATCACCGCAACCCATACCTGGGTCCTCGGCGGGAACAAGGTGATCGACCAGCGCTTTGTCTATCTCGATGAACGTAACCCCAGCACGACCAATGGGGACGGCGCGGAGATCGTCGTGCGGCAAAGCGGCGTAACGATGATGACATTCGGCAACGCGAACTTCCTGCCGCGGTTCGTGAATCAGAAAAAGTACGGAGTGGTGCAGAGTTTTAACTGGAACGTCGGCAGCCATAGCTTGAAGTTTGGCCACGACTTCAAGTTCGAACGCGCCCAGCAGTTAAATAGCAACCTATTCTTTGGCCAATACACCTTCGACAGCATGGCCGACTTTACCCAGCGGCGGCCTTCCTCCTTCGCGCAAGCGTTTCCGGGAGCCGGCACCTCCGGCGGCAACACGTTTCCCAACGCGGATGAATATGCGTTTTTCGCCCAGGACGCCTGGCGGGTCTCCCAACGCCTCACCTTGCATTTAGGGGGACGTTACGACGCCTTCTTGTACGAAGGGAATCAGATCCGGAATCAGGATGCGAACCTTGCGCGGAGCGGATTTCAGACCGGCGTCATGCCGCGGGACTGGAACAACGTGGCCGGACGGTTTGGCTTTGCCTACCGCCTGGACCGCAGCGGGAACCACGTAATTAGAGGCGGAGCAGGGATGTTTTACGGGCGGCTACCCGGGCTCGTCGCACGAACGATTCAGGCCCAGAACGGCCTTCAAGTGAAGACGTTGACTTTGACCGGAGCGGCGATGCCAACCTACCCGGCGACGTTCCCGTCCGCGCCCAACGTGTCGGGCGCCGTCCCGGATATCTTCGTCATGCAGCCTGACTTTTCTGATCCGCTTACCTATCAATACAGCGTAAACGTGGAAAGCCGCCTAGCGCGGGATCTCGCAGTGACGGTTGGTTACCTAGGCGTGAACGGAGTGGGCCTCAGCCGGATTCGGGACGTGAACCAATCCGGGACCGAGACAGTGCAGGCAAGATTCGCCGACGGTACGCCGATCGCGGTAACGCGTCGCCCCGGTACGACCAGCCCTATCCGACCCAACCCCGCGTTTGGTCGCATCACCATGATCGAGAGCGGCGCGGAGTCGACCTACCACGCGGGCTTCGTGCAGGTAACCAAGCGTTACGCGGCGGGATTGCAGTTCCTGGCCAGTTACACACTCGCCAAGGTGATCGATACCAACCCGGATATCACCTCCTTTATTCCGAATTCGGGCGGAGAGGATGTAAAGTTAGTCAACGATACCCTGAACCCGGATGGAGACCGCGGACTCGGCGATGCGAACGTGAAGCACCGCCTCGTAACTTCGGTAGTCTGGGATATTCCGTTTGCGAAAGGCCTGAACCCGGTGCTCCGAACCGTGCTCGACGGGTGGCAGCTGTCCGGAATCCTCAGTGTGCAGTCTGGACGGTCGTTCTCCGCCCGGAGCAACGTCGACTTGAACAACGATGGAAACCGCTTCTCCGATCGGATGGCCGGCTACGGACGCGGCACCATCGAGGGCCCAGGGTTGGCGACGATGGACTTGCGCGTTTCGAAATCCATCCGGATTTGGAAAGACTCGGTCACCTTGCGCTTGGTCGGCGAGGCGTTTAACGCCTTTAACCGGGCCAACTTCACAACCTTCAACCAGGTCCCCTTCAACTACAACGCCACCACGCGGGTGTTTACTCCGAATCCTACGTTTCTGAGCCGCACGAATACCGGCGACCCGCGAATCCTCCAGATTGCGGCGCGGATCACCTTCTAACTTACTTCTTCAGGACAAAAGACCCCGCGATCATCTCATTAAGCCCCTGAAGAACAAAAACTCCGCACCGTATCCCGCAGCCTCGGCGCCCCCCAGAAATTGACCACCTCTGGTCGGATAGACTTGACCAGGTCACAAACTGATCATGCCGCGTGGCAGGCCGACGGGCGGGACCGTCATCATCCATGCCGCGGGCGCGTATATCGTTGAATAGGTTTAGGCACCGACGTTTTGCCCGCGCGGCCAAACCGAGCGCCACAAGCCCATGCCCGTCGGAGAGGCAGCGCCGTCGGGGCCGGTTGGTGGTAAAGTTTTGGCGAGGAAGGCTGGTCAATTGTTCGCGAGTGCCGAAGCCGCAGCGTACAAGCCAATGGATCGCAAAACAAATTGAGGTTCTTCGCTGTTTACCGTGGATAGAATCGCCGGTCAAACTTCGCCAGCGAGGGGCGAGTAAGCGTACTTGGACCCGAGGTCGGTCGTGGACCCGAGGTCGGTCGTGGACCCGAGGTCGGCCGTGGACCCGAGGTCGGTCGTGGACCCGAGGTCGGCCGTGGACCCGAGGTCGGCCGTGGAAATGACGGGCCGTGGAAAGCAAGGAAAACCAAAACCAGGTTTTCACTCTCTTCCCACCGCCCTCGGAAATCGCTCAAAGGTCCGATTTCCACATCCCAACCGCCGCGGACGGCGATGCTGCCGCTTCCCTGTTCAAACCCGAACAGAAACACCGCACGCTCCGAGGTCCCTCGATTCCAGCCGACCCCGCAACTCAAACCGTCGAACGCTGCCGCTCCGCTCTATCCGGCCTTACCCACACCAAACAGCGAGGAGGCGTATTTTCTTAGGCGCAACGCGGCCGATCTGGAGGAGCACGGGGACGTGGTCCGGGCCCGGATAAGGCAGAAAGACGCCCGCAAAGACGGATTGTGGGTCCAGTTCGAGTATTTGGACGAGCAGGGGACGCTACAGAAGGGTACGGAAATTTTGCGCGGTTCGACGGCTTCGGTGGTCCAGATCTCAGGTTACCTTGAGATTCGCTATGACCGACGGCGCCCGGATATCTACGACATCGCTACGAATGGGTCGCAAAGCTTCGATCGCTCCGAGCGGATTGCTGTTTTGGTAGGCGGTATTCTGTTCGGCACGATTGTCCTGGTGCTGATCGCTTTTTGAGCATGGCGTATCCTTGGAATTTGCCGCTTGTTGAAGAATAGTTTCTGGTCAACTGTGCGGTGCGGGTTCAGGTACGCGAGGGTAAGACAAAGCGAGCGACGCAATTCACCTATGCCTATCAGGGCCCCAACGGCCGGTGGTATGAGGGGATTTAGCCGATATTGCCGCCCTATTATCTCGACCGATTTCCGGTGGGACAGCCAATTCGGGTGGTTCTCGACCGGACCACGCTTCGGCACAGCGAAGTGGATCCTTTCGGGATTCGCCTTCGGTAGACCTTACAGCACGAACGAGAAGCCAATCGAATACTCGTTTTGCCGGAGCCAACCCGAGCGGTTGAACAGAGGGAACGGCTTGGGAGTTCCTTCCTGACGCAGATCGAAGCGGATTAGAAAAATGAGACTGACGCGACTTTTTGGCTCGGCGCCATAGTTGAGCCCAAACTTGGTCGTACCACCGCCTTGGACGGCAGAGGCAACGGGGGTACCAAGTTCGAAAAATGTACGCCCCCGGTAACGAAGGAGAGAATCCTCTGGCCTTCGCAAGTCGCGTATGGGTCCCTTGGTGAATAGCCATTCCCTGGCGCTGCCCACCGGCGGAATCGAACACGAGTTGGGGGCGGCTATACCGGTAGCCGAATCCATGGCCGGAGGAGGTATCAGAATTCGTCGTCACGCGGAAGCCGAGGCGAAGGCCACCGTCAAGGCTGTAGTCACTGGTAGCGCTAGGAATATTCGCGATGCTGCCCAGTGCGACACGGGGCAACAGTCGGATCATCAGCCCCCACGAGGATAACGTGCAGTTCGTGGCGGCCGGACCCGGTGATCATGACGGTGGCACTGGAAGAGTCGGCCGGTTGAGGGAGTAGACCGAAGAATTCGTCCATATTCTCAAGAAGTCTACTCTGCGACACCACGACGATGAGTACGGGGGGCAGCAGCGAGAGAAGGCGAGGCTCCTCCGGAGACGAGCGGAGCACGATCGTTCCGGTTTCGGCGAGTAGGCACCAGGCCGAAGTGATGCCAACGGGAGTGGAGGCACAGGCGTGACGGAGGGCCTCGGCGTCCGGAAAGCCGGCTTGGACACCGGCGAGGCCAAGGATGCCGCACTCGGCCAGGACGGTTGCCAGGCTCGCTATCGCAGAGCGACCGTCGATCAACGCGGCGACGAGTTCGCGCGCGTGAGATGCGGAAGAGGCGAGCGTTACGGGCACGCCGAGGGCGGCGTTGGCTGTGCAAAACCTTTCGAGGCGATCGGCGGCGGTCCAGTTGTGGATCTGCAGCAGGGGCTCAGGCCCGGCAACGGGCTTTTGAAACGGCTTGCGCCCAATAGCCGTGCGGACCGCTTGCAATATGGCATCACGCGACACTAGCGACTCCTCTCGCGCCAAAGCTGGCGGAGCGATTTTGCGGGTGGATGGGCGCACTTCCAAGCAACGGGCCAAAAGGCCCGAGCCATGAGCGCAACCATTTCGTAGAGGCGGGGGCGTACCATGACAAAGGCCCAGACACGGAAGAACAACGGAACCCAGCCGTTAGCCTGACCAAGCGCGTCTTGGCGCAGGGCAACTCGGGCGCGGGGGAAATTAATATTTACAGGGCAGGCCTCGCGGCAGGCGTCAGATAAAGCAGAGGTATAGACGTCGGGCGCCGCAATGAGGGGCGGTTTGAGCAGTGGCGTCAGGGCACCAGGCTGACCAACGGGGGTGGCCGGACAGCTTTCCGGACACGCGCCATAATGGATGCATCGTAGTAACTCGCGTTTCTCGGCGTCGGCCAGGATCGCGGAGCGACCGCCGTCCAGGAGGACGAGGTAGAACGCCTCTGGCCCATCCAACTCGCCCGCGCGGCGCGGCCCGGAGAGTAGACTGCTATGGCCAGGGTAGCGAGCCGACAGCAGACGCAGAAAAACGGCCAGATCGCGCGTTCGCGGAATGATTTTCTCGATTCCCGCGACGACGATGTGGGTTTTTGGAGCGGCACCGGCCAAGCTGGCGAAATCGTCGCCTTCGGCGAGGCAGACCGCGCCGGCGTCCGCGATGACGAAGTTAGCTCCGGTGATCCCGATGCCCGCCGCGAAAAGGCGATCCAAGTCGAAAGAGGCGGCATCGATTAGCGTAGCGAGGTGGCCCGAGAGATAGGCCCCGACGTCGGAGGAGAGCGCTTCAACCACTCGCCGCAACGCTGACGCCTCGTTCCGCACCCCCGTGGCACGGGCTCCCACGAAAGAGGCCACGCCCCGCTCCTGGGCGAGGAGTTGGATGAATGCGACGATCTCGTCGATATTCTGCGCAAACAGGACTTGCCCGCCATGAGCGACGACCTGCTTTTCGGTCTCGACGAGGTAATGGTCGAGATTGGCGAGGACGTGCTTCTTGATCGCCGCGGCGCGGGCCCGCAACTCCGGCATATCTGCCCTACGCTGTGTCGGCAGGTTCATCGGCTAGCGAGCACCTCGGCTAGGTGGACAGCCCGGACGGGGTGTTTCCCGCTCTCGAGGGCTCGGCGCAACTGGAGCAGACAGGCGACGTCGAGGCCGACGACGTGGGTGGCTTTGGAGGCGAGAATTCGCACCACTTGTCTCTGCGTCATCACATCGGTTTCGGCAGGACCATCCCATCGAAAGCTGCCGCCGAAGCCGCAGCATTCGGCCGACCCGTTCATCTCGACGTATTCCAAATCTTGCACCCGCTGGAGCAGTTCGCGAGGCCCGGTTTGGCCAGGCGCGGGGCAGGTATCAAAGTAGGTGACGCGGTGGGGGAAGCGAGCGCCGAACGAATCGACCTTTGCGACTTCGAGAAGGAAGCGAGAGAACTCCCAGACGCGGGTCGACAAAGCCTGTGCGTCGCCTCGGGCCGATGGATCATCGGAAAACAAGCGGGGGAGATCGCGGCGGAGCATGCCTGCACAGCGAGTGGAAGGGACGACGATGTAGTCGGCATCGGCAAAGGTTTTCAGGAAGTGGGAGCCAACCTCACGAGCGTGTGCGACGCAGCCGGCCTGGTAGGCGGGCAGGCCGCAGCAGGTTTGCGCTTCACGGAATTCAACGTCGAAGCCGGCGCGTTCGAGGACGTCGGCCATCGCCATGCCCGCCTTCGGGAGGAGTTGATCCACCATGCACGTCACAAATAGAGAGACCCGTTTGGCCATCGCTGCCAGTGTATCAGTACAATGAGAGGATGAAGCGACGGAGCCTGCTGGCCGGATTTGTAACGACCTTGGGGGCATGGACCCGGGAGGCGGAAAGGACTCTGCGCGGAAAGCTTTTGATCGGTGACTTGCTCGAAACTGCATCCGGACCGGTCAAGCTGACCGGGGACGAATCGACGATGGGCGTAATCCGCGATCCGCGCGTGATCGGCTTGGAGTTGGAGGTAATCGGCGAGGCGCGGGGAACCGGGGCGCTCGAAATTCGTCCGATTCACAAAAAGGCGCTCTACGCCATCAAAAGCGACCAGAAGCTCTTCGTGACATACTGGTGCGACATTTGCTCGATCCGGACGTATACCCCGGGGCAGTGCTGGTGCTGCCAAGAACAGACAGAACTCGATCTTCGCGAACGGTACGACTAACTTGCGCTTACTTCTTCTCGCTATCCTCATGACCTCAGAACTCTCGGCCGCCCGCTATGAAGCCAAGTCCGCCGTCGATGACGGCATTGGCATTTACACCTTGCGCGACACGACGACCGACGTCGTTGTCCGCATTGCTCCCAGCTTGGGCGCCAACGCTTACAGCATGAAGGTAAAAGGGCAGGAGATCCTGTTTTCGCCGTACGAGAAGCTGAGCCAACTGAAAGCTAAGCCGACATTGCTGGGGACGCCATTCCTGGCCCCGTGGGCCAACCGACTGGACCACGAAGGCTTCTATGCCAATGGCAAGCACTATGCACTGGATCCGGCGGTGGGCAACTACCGTTTTGATGGGAGCAAACAACCGATCCACGGGTTGCTGAACTACGCCCCGGAGTGGAAGATGATCGGGATTTACGATGGGCCCGACCAAGCGTGGTACACATTTCGATTGGAGTTTTTCCGTATTCCCGCCTACATGGCACAGTGGCCCTTCGCGCACACGATCGACATCACCTATAGGCTCAAGGACGGCAATCTCGAGGTCCAAACTGAGATCACCAACTTGGCGTTTGAACCGATGCCGCTCGTGATTGGTTATCATCCTTACTACCAACTGACCGACGCGCCGCGAGACGAATGGAAGGTTACCCTGCCCGCGCGTGAACATGTCAAGCTGAACGACAAGCTGACCCCGACGGGCGAGCGCGCAGCGAATCCGTATGTTTCGCCGGTGACTCTGCGGGGCAAGCAACTTGACGATGTCTTTACGGGGCTAGCCGCAAACGCGACTTTTTCCGTGGAAGGCAAGCGGCAGAAGGTGGAGGTTGTCTACGGCCCGAAGTATCCAGTCGCCGTTGTCTACGCGCCGCCGGGGCGCAATTTCATCTGTTTTGAACCGATGACGGGAATTACAAACGGTGCTAACCTCGCACAGGCGGGCAAGTATCCGGAGTTGCAGTCCGTTCCGGCGGGCGGCGTTTGGAAAGAGAGCTTCTGGGTTAAGCCGAGCGGTTTTTAGACCGCATCACGATGCCGATGACGATGAGGACCATCGCGGCGGGGATCATCGCGAACACCCAGACGAGCAGCGGCCCGGCGGTTGCCCGCTGGCCCGCATCGGCGGCAGCTTTGGCAGCCTGCACAAGGCCGACGACCCAGGACGCGACATAGGTCAGTACAGCGAGTCCTACGGCGATCAAACTGTTGGCGATGATTCGTTTAGCGTTCATTGATCCATGCCTTTACGGCACCCTTGTGAAGTCTCTCCCCCGTCGGACGAGGCGAGCGGAGACAAAAAGGGGAGAGATCCGTAAAGACCTCTCCCCTTCCTGATCAAGCAGTTGGCGGCCAGCCCAAGGAGCCCGGCCGCACGTAGGAATTACTTCGCGCCGGGGGTCGCCTTCTTGGCCGGCGGAGCGGCGGCCGGGGCGGCTGCGGGAGCCGGAGGCTTGGCGGCAGACGGAGCGTTCCGGTCATAGAGGCCCACGATTTCGCGAGTGATGTCGATGGCAGTCGCCGCATAGAGCACGGGGCTCTGTTGCGAACTCACGTCGATGACGATCGCGTAGCCATTGTCGGTGGCGTATTTGTCGATGACGGCCATGATCTTGCCGCCGAGTTCGCCGAGCACTTTCTGCTGTTCCTGGTCGACTTCGGCCTGGAAATCCTCAGCGTCGCGCTGCAACGACTTCTGCTTGACGTCGATGTCACGCATCAACTTGTTCTTTACGTCTTCGCTCGCGGTGTTGGAGGAAGCGCGCAACTGATTCTGCATGGCCCCGATATCGGCCTGCTTCTTTTCCACTTCCTTCCGTCTCGGCATAAACCGCTCTTCGAGCGATTTGGCGGCCACTTGGCCGTCCTTGGTGCCGATGATGGCGTTCTGGATATGGATGATGCCGACCTTCGTGGGGGCGACTTGGGCGAAAAGGCTGATGCTCGTGCCGATAAGAACGGCGGGCAGCCACATGATCTGGCGATTCACGGTGGGGACACTCCTCAAAATACTTGGTTAATTGGACTAGAAGGTTCGGCTGATGGTGAACCGGAAAATTTTGCGGCGTTCGAAGAACGGTGTCGCCTGCCCCCATTGCGCGACCGAGTTGATAAACGTCTGCTGGTTGGGGAACTGCGAGCGATCCAGCACGACGGGCGGTTGCAAATAAGTTTGAACGATCGAAGGGTTGTAAGCCCAGTAGAAGCGGAAAGGAGCGTTGACGACCGGCATCATAATCTGAAGCTCCAGACCGGTCGACATACGAAGCTTTTCCGTTTCGGAATTCACGGGAATGCGGCGTTCGAAGCCAGCCTGTGGAAACAGACTGTTCAACTCTTCTACCCGCTGAGGATTCAGCCGAAGCTGCTCTTTCAGGGTAATGCGGTTCACCCCAGCGTCAAAGAATGCCGCCAGCACGACCGGTCCGAAAATGGGAATCCGATACTCGAAGTTGCCGAGGAGCTGGGTGTCTCCACCGGTGGTCGTCAACTGGTAAACCGGAATTTGCTGGGTTACGGGGGAGAACGCCTCAACGCCGTTTTGCAGGATTTTCTGCTGACGGGCCGAACCATCATCATTAAGGACATTCACCGTGGCTTGGCTCGGCAGGAACGAAATCGGCGAGATACCCCAGATATCGAATCCGCGGATGTCATTTTCACCGCCCATGAAGATACGGTTAAACGGCGGAGCGACTTTGCCACCGTAGCCTGAGATCAGGCGACCGAGACCACGCATACCGATCACATGGCCTTTTTTGAAGCCAGAGCGGAAGTAAGTGGAGCTGATCGTCGGCTCGATCATGTTCACGTTGCCACCCAGGATGCTGCCGGCGAACGTGGTGGAGATGAAAAGGCTGCGGCCGCGGGTGGGAGTGATCGGGTGATCGACCGTGTTGTAGCTGTAGGACGGGACCACTTTGCTTGTCCGGATCCCGTCGAGTTGGTTGGGGCCATCGGTTCGCTGGAACGAGAGGAAGTTGAAGTAGTTGCTCGACGCATCGGACAGGGTTTTGACCGTCGAGATGTCATAACCGTAGGTCATGCTGACTCGAGCGAACGACCGTTTCAACTGGGTCGAGGCAAACGCGGTAAAGCCCAAGCCGTTGGTGACGTAGTTCAGCAGGTTCTGGCTTCCGAGAGCATTAAAGTAGGGCAGAAGGTTACGGCCAGAAAGGAGCGATACTTCGCGACCTTGATCATAGTTGAACCGCTGCATGTACACCGTGGCGCCGGCCTGAATCGGTTTATCAAACAGGTATGGCTCGGTGAACGAGAGCGTGACATCCCTGATACGATCTCCCAGCTGGCTACTCAAGCCCAGCGTTTCGCCGAGACCGAGGAAGTTGTTGGTGGAGTAACCGAATGAAACAAACGAGCCAGAGATACCGGATACGCCGCCTGACAACTGGACCGAGTTCTTGCCCCGTTCTTTCACCTTAAGCGTGATATCGACGGTGTTAGTTCGGGTGTCGCGCTTAATTTCGGCGGCTTCGGCTTCTTTCAGTGCCTCGAAATAGCCGAGTTGGTTCAACCTTAGCAGCGACAGTTCCCACAGGCGGGTGCTGTACTGATCGCCTTCGTCAATCATGAGTTCGCGTCGAATCACCTTGTCGCGCGTGGTGACGTTGCCAGAAAAATCGATCCGACGGACGAAGAACTGTTTCCCCTCATCCACGTTGATCGTGAGATCGATCTTATCGGTTCCCAATTGGGGCTGAATATCGGGTTCCGGCACCATATCGATGTAGCCGAACTCGCCATACAACTTGCGAATCTGCTCCATACCCTTGCGCAGTTTGGCGATCGAAAAAACGTCGCCTTCTTTCATTCCAAACACCTGTGGCAGAATCGCTTCAGGGGTCCGAAACAACTTCATGCCGACCGCATTGAGCTTATTGAGGTTGTAGCGGCGGGACTCTTCGACTGGAATCGTGACTTGAGCCCGCTTACCCGGCTTATTCGGGTAAAAAAACGGAATCCGGAAGCCGGAGCCGCCGACGTCGATAATCTTTACCGTATGCTCCCCGGTCCTCGTCGTGAAATATCCCTTTTCCTGGTAGGCGTTCACGATCATTTGCTTGTCCTGTTCAAGCTTCGTCGAATCGAAGGTTTTGGCAAATAGGTTTTCAAACAAAATGGATTTGGGGATGCCAATCGGGCGCAAACTCCGCATGGCACGCCGAACGTCGCGATCAGAGAAAACTTTATTCCCTTCAATGTTAATGTCGCCGACCTTGACCTTCGGGCCCTCGTTCACCTTGAAGACGACTTCCATGGAGGAGGGCGGAATCTGGCGCAGATCCGGCTCTACGGTTGCATACTGCCGACCGCGCTCGGCCAAGTACTCTTTCAGGACGACGGCCGCGCGTTGGACTTTGTTGGGATCGTATTGAGATTCGACCGTGAGGCCAACGCGGCGCTCTTTAAAGCGATCCAAGATCTCTGAAACAGTGAGAGACTTTGCGCCCTCGTACTTGATAGAACGGACGATGCGACGCTCGACCACCACGAATCGGATGATGTATCCAGTGCGGCCAGCCTCCCGTTCCAGAACGATGTCATCGAAGCGCCCGGTATTCCACAACGACATAAAGTCGCGGTGGAGGGAATCTTCGTCTACCTTATCGCCCTTCTTCGAAAAGATCATCGCTCGAAGGGTTTCCTGCGGGACCCGTCGGGCTCCGCGAAACTCTATCTGCTCGATGACATTGTCCACTTCGCCCGCAGCCGGAAGAGGGGTCTGCAAGCCTGACTTTACAGGTTGCGGTTTCGGGGCCTCGGTGGGCGCCGTGGGGACGGTCTCAAAAGGATTAGCCGGCTTGGGGGCCGGAGGCTGCGGAGGCTGTTGGCTGAGCAGCGGCGCTGTTCCCAATAAGAACGCAAAGATTGACAGGCGTAAAAGCCCGGAATAAATCATGAAGCGATAAATCCTTTCCACTCTGCGACTATTGGAGGACGTGCATGAGGGCCGCCCGGTTTCGTTAGCAAAGGCAAAAAGAGAGAGACCTGACCTGAACACACTAAAACCCTATTGTTACGAGGCGGGACACAAGGAAGCCGCAGCGTCCCCACGCTGCGGCCACGATTTAACAAGCGAACTGGACTACCAGCGGTTGCCCTGACCGCCGCCACGGCCGCCGCCGCCGCCGCCGCCGCCGCTCCGGCCACGATAGCCGCCGCCGCCGCCGCCCGCGCCGCCGCGGTCTTCTTTCGGACGCGCTTCATTTACGTTGATGGCGCGGCCATCAAGGTCGCGACCGTTCAACGCGGCGATAGCCGCCTCGGCCTCAGACTTCTGGGCCATTTCAACGAATCCGAAGCCACGGGCTTTTCCGGTTTCGCGGTCAGTGACAAGACTCACACGATCCACCGCGCCGAACTGCTCGAACAACGCGCGGAGATTCTGCTCGGTGGTATGAAAACTCAGGTTTCCTACAAAGATATTGGTCATTTTACTTTCCTTACTGATTTGCAGAGCGGCTGGTTGGGCAGGATCGAACGAAGGGGATGAACCGGACGCAACGACAGATGCTACAGACCTTAAAAATAGCACGACCGAGGCCTCTTCGGGTCAAACGGAATCAATCTCTTCTTCAAGCTGCTGTTTTCGAACTAGCGAGGCATAGTATCCGTGGCGTGCCAAAAGCTCCGCCGATGTTCCAATCTCGGCGATTTTGCCCTGTTTCAGGACCAGAATCCGGTCGGCATACCTCATCGTCGAGACCCGGTGAGAAATTAAAAACGTGGTGCGCCCTTTCATGACCGCACCGAGTTTTTCTAGGATTTGTGCTTCGGTGACCGTATCGACGCTGGAGAGCGCATCGTCGAGAATCAGAATTCGCGGATCGCGCAGAATGGCACGCGCGATCGCGGTGCGCTGCCTTTGGCCTCCTGACAGCGTGATGCCGCGCTCACCGATAACCGTGGCAAGGCCATCCGGAAAGCCAGCGACGTCGGCAGTTAACCCGGCGATCTCTACTGCGCGCTCAATAGCGGCGTCATCAGCCAGAGGAGAGCCAAGGGCGATATTGTCGCGCAGGCTCATCGAGAACAGGAACGTCTCCTGAGGGACAATACTGATCTGACGGCGGAGCAATTCAGGATCGTAGTCTCTGACGTCCACCCGGTCAACCCACACGGCTCCGCCGGTCGGATCGAGCAGTCGAGGCACCATCTGCGTCAGCGACGTCTTGCCGGACCCCGTAGGCCCTATTACGGCGATTGTTTCCCCGGCAGCGACATTGAAGGTCACCCCGGAGAGCGCTGCGCCAGCGGCATAATTTAATCCCACGTCGGCAAAGGTAATTTCCCCGGCGAGCGGCACGGGTACGGGCGTGGGATCAGCGGGGGCGGCTATCGTCGGTGGAACGTTCAACATTTCGCGAATCCGATCCAGCGAAGCGGTTCCCCGCTGCATCAGGTTGATCACCCAGCCCATCGCGATCATCGGCCAAATCAGCATGCCGACGTAGGTTTGGAACATGACGAAGCTACCGAGAGAGATTTTGCCGTCGATTACCCGAAGGCCTCCCACCCAAAGAACGACGAGAAAGGCGACGCCGCTTAAAGCGTGCAGCAGGGGCTCAAAAACTCCCGTTGTGCGAACCAGATCCAGGTTTCGGCGAATATAGTCCTGATTGAGCTCTTCGAAACGAACCCGCTCGGCATCGCCTTGGCCGTAGGCGCGCAAAAGACGCATGCCGGCGACCGACTCCTGCACACGGCCGGAAATGCTGGAAAAGACCTCTTGAATCTCCTCAAACCGCGCGTGAATGCGTTGGCCGTAGTAGACGACCAGAATACTGATGACAGGTGCCGGGGCGAGTGCCGCGAGAGTGAGGACAGGATCCACCGTCACCATCACGCAAAACGCGAGGAAGAAAGTGAGCATCGTTTCCGACCAATACATGAGACCGGGCCCGGCCATCATGCGGACCGCGTTCAGATCGTTCGTCGACCGCGCCATGATGTCGCCGGTCGGGAACTGGGCATAAAAATTCCGATTCACGAGGACCAAGTGGGCCAGAATATCGTTCCTCAGATCGTACTCCAGATCGCGGGAAACGCCGATAATGATCAACCGTTTCCAGTACTGAAAGAGCCCCTTGCCTAGGGCCAGGAGGAGAAGACCGCCGGCGATGAGCACCACGGCCGACCACGGTTCGCCCGTGGTGATGGAGTCAATCCCACGGCGAATCATCAACGGCAGGGTCGCCCCGAAAAGCGCATTAAGCACCAGCGCCCCCAAGCCTAAGAGAAGTTGCTGGCGATGCCGACCCAAATACGGTCGTAAGAACCGAAGCGCGTCGAGCATCCGATCAGTGCCCTATCCAAACGGCGAAGGTTTTCGCCCACTCCAGGAAGAGATTTTTTTGGTCTTGACGCCGCCGCCACCAATCCTCCGGATGGAACTCTCTGGTCGGCGCGGCAACCATGACAATCGTTGGTTCGGAGGCGACCGCCCGCAGAATCTTCCCGGCCCGACGGGTATGGAAATTACTCGTCACAACGAGTACTTTTTTAAAACCCAATCTTCGGAATTGGGGCATGTATTGCTCTGCTTCGTCGCGGGTAGAGGTGCAGTGGTTCGGCAAGGGGACAAAGGAAACATCCATAAACCCATGTTTTTCGGCGAACTCAATCGCTAGTTCGCTCTCGAAACGGTCGAACACGCCGGCCGGACCACTCACATAGACCTTCGGGGCGAAGCCCTGGCGAGCCAAAAGAGCAGCATGGGTAATACGATCGCCGAAGTGATCGCCGCCGAGAACGAAGATGGCATCCGCGGCTTCCACCGGCTCTGTTTTCACCAGAAAGCTCGCGACGGAGGGCAGCCATTGCGGATGCAGGAAAATCGCTGCGACAAGCAGGACCCCGAGCCCCAGCCAGAGCCTAGTCGAGCGAATCAAGTGTTAGTTCTCGTCCTGCTGGCGCGTATCCAGGTGACCGACAGTCTTCAGCAGTTGATACAGGCGCTCCACCTCAGCTTCGTCGTCACTACGCAGCAACTGAATCTTCGGGGTGGCGGAAGGAGTTGTCGACCCTTCTACCAGAGGCAAAGAGTCACCCCAGAACTGCCGGTAAGGGATCCCGTCGATGAGAGCTTGCTTTGCGTTCCGCCGCAAATTTCGCAGCAAGGAATTCGAAGCGTCCAGATCGCCCGGAAACAAGATCAATATTCGTTCATCCCCTTTGAAAAGAGTGAGCGTAACCGCCAGTGGAGAAATCCAACCGGTGCCATCCACCCGAGCGACTTTGGACCACTCTATCGTCCGCTCACCGATGAGCAAGACGTGCTCCTGAATCTCAATCGGGGGACGAAAGGCCAGAACCAACAGCGCCATCGCACTGAGAAGAAGCAGAACAGACGCGACCAAGGCGACCGTCCATTCGGTCGCGAACAGGCTCGAGATCACCGCCAGACCAGCAGCGGCCAACCCAGCCCACAAATACTGCTTCGAAGGCGTATAGCGCATAACGGAGACCAACAAATACTAGCCTATCCCCAGCCCGCGCAGCCGTCAATTCATTTCAACGCTTGGTACCCAAGATAGGCATAACGGATCCCACTTGTTATGATGCTCACCGCGCTAATGGCGAAAAACAGCGTCGGGTGAAAACTCAGCAGCACCGCGGCGACGGTACACATCAGCAGGAACGTGTTTGCTTTTCCGAGGCGAGAGGGCGGGAAGTCTTTTTTTCCGCTCAGGCGAAACAGAACCGCCGCAGCCAGGAGAATTAAAAGATCCCGGCCTATCGCCATGGCTACCAGCCAGCCTGGCATCGCCCCGACGTAGAGCAGCGCGATGAAGCCACTACCCACTAGTACTTTATCCGCTAACGGGTCCATAATCGCGCCGAACCGCGACTCCAGCCGCCATCGCCGTGCCATCCAACCGTCGATACTGTCCGTCACGGCGATCAGGAACGATACGAGCAGCGCCGTTAGGAACCGATGATCCAAGATCAGCCACACCACGGGCACCGTGCCGATCAAGCGCAGAACCGTCAGGATGTTAGGAATCTGGCGAAACACTGCCGTCGATCCTCAGCTGACGAGAGCATGGGTGGCCCGGGAGGCCAACTGATCAAAAAAAATTGTTTCGTAAAGCGAGGCATCCTGCATGATCCGCGCGACGAGCGCAGCGTGCATCGCGTGGCCAGCCCGCTCCGCAATGACATGACCCAGCAACGGCCGCCCAATCAAAGCCAAATCCCCAATCAGATCGAGCACCTTGTGCCGACACGGCTCGTCGGAAAACCGCAAGCCACCTGGATTCAATACAGAAGCTCGATCAAAACACACCGCGTTCGTCAGGTCGGCTCCGCGGATCAGCCCCATGTTCCGCATCTGGCCCAGTTCGTATTCGAAGCCAAATGTGCGGGCGGCAGCAACCTCACTGGCATAGCGCGCCGGCGTCAACTCCATTTCCATCGACTGATGGCCAACCATAGGATGATCAAAATAGATTTCGCAGGAAAGATAAAACGAATCTGCCGGCAGGATTGAAATCCGTTTGTTTCCCTGCTCCACCGTGACGGGCTTCAAAATCCGGAGATATTTGCGGCGTTTTTTGTACGTTTGCACTCCCGCTTGTGCCAACAGTTCGATGAAAGGCTGACCGGACCCATCGAGAATCGGCACCTCGAGATTGTCGATATCAATATAAGCGTTATCGATCCCCATCGAATACAGGACGCTGAGCAGGTGCTCGGTCGTCGAGATCAGCACCCCCTGCCGCATCAGGCTGGTGGCGTAGGACACCCGCGCCACGTGCTTCCAACTCGCGGGCAATTCGAAGTTCGACAGGTCCGTTCGGCGGAAAACAATCCCCGTGCCGGCCGCTGCAGGCTGAATTGTAATACTGGCCGGTACCCCGCTATGGAGGCCCACACCTTTCGCCGATACCGGCTGTGCAACGGAAGTTTCGAAGCGCAAATCGAAGAATACCAAAAATGGTAATCAATTGAAAGGAAAATAGTTAAGGCCGAAATTGTGTGTCTTTTTATACACACGTGCGGCGAAGCGGACACATTGGAGTATCCTTGTAAGCGATGCCTCGCCTCTTCCTCATCGACTCCTTCGGGTACATTTTTCGCGCCTATTACGCGCGGATGCGAATGAATACCCCGCCGATGCGCACCTCGGCCGGAGTCGCCACCGAAGCAGTGTATATCTTCCACAACATGTTGAAGAAGCTCCGCGAGAAGCACCAACCGGATTACCTCGCCGCCGTTTATGAATCGCTCGGCCCCACGTTTCGCGAAACGGAATTCCCGGCGTATAAGGCAACCCGGACGGAGACACCGCCCGACCTGATCGCCCAAGTGCCGCTCGTCAAACGGTTGCTCGAAGCACTCTCTATTCCGGTGCTCGAAGCGGCGGGATTCGAGGCCGACGACGTCATCGGCACCCTCGCCAAGCGCGCCCAAGCCGCCGGGCTCGAAGTCATCATCGTTTCTTCCGATAAGGACATGCTCCAACTCGTCGGTCCGGGCATCTCGATGCTCAACCCGGCCAAAGACGACACCTTATACGACCGGGATCTGGTGAAAGAATTTATGGGAGTCTGGCCCGAACAGGTGGCGGACTTGTTGGCGCTGAAGGGCGACGCCGTCGACAACATCCCCGGTGCCCCTGGCATTGGGGAAAAGGGGGCGGTGTCGTTACTGGCCGAGTATGGGACCCTCGACGCCCTACTCGCCGCCGGGCCGAGCCTGACCAAGAAAACCTACCGGGAGGCGCTGACGACCCATCGGGAACAGGTCGAGTTGTCCAAGCGGCTAGCCACCATCCACTGCGAAGTACCCCTCGATATCTCGCTCCAGGCGCTCGAGCTCGCCGAACCGGACCGTCCTGCGCTAGAGGCCTTCTATCGCGAAATGGAATTTTTCACTTTCCTGCGCGATCTCGGCCCCGCCCGCGAGCAGGTAACCGAGGACTACGCGCCCATCACAGCGGAAGAGTTACCCGGTTGGGTGGGGGATGCCCCGGTCGGCCTCGCCCTGTTCAACGGCCAACTCGCCGTCGCCCGCGCCGCGGGCCAAGCACGCACCTGCCCTGATCTAGCGTTCCTTCACTCCGCCACGCCAAAGATCGTCCACGACATCAAGGCCATCTATGCCGCCAATCCAGAGGCAAAGGGTCTCACCCGCGACCTGATGTTGGAAGCCTTCCTGCTCACCGCCGACTCCGGCAATTCGGCCTTCGATTCGCTCTGCGAAATTCATCTGCAGCAGAAACCCGGGGCACGCGCCGATCAACGGGCCGACCTTACGCTGCGCTTGGCCGAGAAACTGGCGCCGGAACTCGACAAGATCAACGCCCGCGAAATCTACGAGTCGATCGACCTCCCCCTGGCGCCGGTGCTTGCCGCGATGGAACGTCTCGGCGTACTGATCGAACCGAACCAACTCGCCGTCATGTCCGGAAAAATGGAGACCGCCATCCAGGCGCTGACCAAGGAGATTCACGGCCTCGCGGGTCGCGAGTTCAACATCAACTCGCCTCAACAACTGGGCAAAATTCTCTTCGAAGACTTGAACCTGCCCGCGCCCTCTAAAGGCGGGAAGAAGCAGATTTCAACCGCCGCCGATGTGCTCGAAAACTTAGCCCATCCCATCGCCGCCCAGGTTCTTGAATACCGTGGCCTCGTTAAATTGAAGGGCACCTACGTCGACGCCTTGCCGGCGCTGATCCACCCGGAAAACGGCCGCGTACACACGACGTTTCAGCAGACCGGGGCCGCCACCGGGCGCCTCTCCAGTTCGAACCCGAACCTGCAGAACATCCCCGTTCGGACCGAGCTCGGACGAGAGATCCGCGCCGCCTTCGTTCCGCCTCCCGGCTGGAAACTCGTCGTCGCCGATTACTCGCAAATCGAACTCCGGCTGCTGGCTCACATGTCCGGCGACGCAGTACTCACCGACGCCTTCCAAAACGGCGAAGACATTCACACCCGCACCGCCTCCGAGGTCTTCGGTGTGAACGCGGCCTTCGTCACCCCGGAGATGCGCCGCGGCGCCAAAGCCGTCAATTTCGGAATCGTTTATGGCCAGACGTCCTTCGGCCTCGCATCCGCTTTAGGAATCCCGAAGCACGAAGCCGAAAAGTACATCAAAGCCTACTTCGCCCGCTACTCTGGCGTGAAAACGTTTATCGAAGCAACCATCGCCGAAGTCCGCGCCAAAGGCTACGCCGAGACGCTCTTCGGCCGTCGTCGACCGATTCCCGACATGGACAGCCGCAACCCCAACGCGCGTTCGTTCGCCGAACGAACCGCGGTGAATACGCCGTTGCAAGGCTCGGCCGCCGACCTGATCAAGCTCGCCATGATCAGGATTCAAGCCCTGCTCGCCGAGCAGAAATTCGCGTCCCGGATGATTCTTCAGGTCCACGACGAACTCGTCTTCGAAGCGCCCCCTGACGAAGTGGAAACGCTGCAACGCATGGTGAAGCACGAGATGGAATCGGCGCGGCAATTCGCGGTGCCGCTTGTCGTCGACACCGGAGTAGGGGACAATTGGCGCGATGCGAAATAGTTGGCTAATTGCCCTCGTCCTCCTCTCCGCTTGTGGCCCCGCCAAGGTCGCCGAGAAGCCGAAAGAGCCCGTCCGCGCGCCGGATGAGTTCAAAGCGAAGTTTGAAACGTCGAAAGGCAACTTCACCGTTACGGTCAACCGCACTTGGGCCCCGATCGGCGCGGATCGTTTTTATGAGCTCGTCCAAGAAAAGTTTTTCGACGACCAGAAGTTCTTCCGCGTAGTGCGCGGCTTCGTCGTCCAATGGGGCATCCATAAAGAGCCGAAAACGAACCGGCTCTGGTCCTCACGCGACATCGTCGACGACCCGGTGAAAGAGAAAAACATGCGTGGCTCCCTAACCTTCGCGACCCGCGGCCCGAACACCCGGTCGACACAGCTTTTTTTCAACCTCCGGGACAATACCTCGCTCGACAGCCAAGGTTTCGCGCCCATCGGGAAGGTAACCGAAGGTCTTGAAGTGCTCGACCAGCTCAACTTCGTTTACGGAGACATCGCCCCGCTCGGCCCCGGTCCGGACCCACGCCTAGCGCAGCAGGAAGGCAACGCGTACTTTGACCGAACGTGGCCCCGGCTCGATTCCATCACGCGCATCACCATCGTTCCGTAGCCCTGATAGGATAAGCGCATGGAACGTCGCGATTTTCTGAATGCAACCGCTGCCGCCTTTGGCACCTCCGTCACCGCGCTAGCCGATGCCCCCATGCCCATGGCGACCCTGGGCAAGTCTGGCCTCCGCGTCTCTCGCTTCACGCTCGGCGGCTACCACATGGCCGTCAAGGGCGAAGAGGAAGGGATCAAAATCATCCGCCGCGCGATCGACCTCGGGGTCGTGATGTTCGACAGCGCGGCCAAGTATCACAACGGCAAGTCCGATGAGGTCTATGGCAAAGCCCTCACTGGCGGCCTTCGCAAGAAGATTCTGCTGATGTCGAAGGCGGAACTGCGCGATAAGAAATCCGCCATGGCGCAGCTCGAAACGACGCTGAAGCGCATGAACACCGACTATCTCGACCTGTGGTGCTGCCACGAAGTCGCGCGCTTGGACGAGGTAGAAAAAATCTTCGGCCCCGGCGGTTCGCTCGAAGCGTTTGTCGAGGCGAAGAAAAAGGGCATGGTCCGGCATATCGGATTTACCGGCCACCACGACCCCGAAGTGCATCAAGCGCTGCTCAAGGGCTTCGACGGCTGGGAGACGGTGCAGCATCCGGTGAACCTGATCGACCCCCATTACCTCAGCTTCATCAAGGACGTGTTGCCGAAGGTCCGCGCCAAGGGCCTCGGCCTGCTCGCGATGAAGTCGAACGCGATCGGCGAGATTACTAAAGCGAAAATCGCGACGATTCCCGAGTGTCTCCGCTACACCCTCAGCCACGACGTCGATACCCTCGTTAGCGGCGTCGAAACCGTCCAACAACTCGAAGAAAACGTCCTGACCGTCAAGACGTTTCAAAAAATGAGCCGCGACGAAGTCTCGACGCTTCTCTCCCGCACGGCCAAAGGCCCCATCGGCTCCAAAATCGAACGGTACAAGAAACCCGAGAAGACTGCGATCCTGAATCATCTCACCCCGCATCAAGATGGCGATCCGGCCTAGTAATCGCACAGTGAAAGGGCGATGAGACCTCTACTCGCCCTTCTCCCGGTTCTTCTGACTGCTCAGGAACCCGGCTTCGTCGTTCAAACACGTCTCGTCTTCGTGCCAACGACCGTCCAAAACACGCAAGGTCGGCCGATTGATGGCCTGACGGAAGCCAACTTCAAGATCCTCGACAATGGAATTTCCCAGCCCTTCTCGCTGGATACCTTCGGCACAGGGGTGGCGAGAGTAGCCCTGGTCGTCGCCGTCCAGACATCGGGCATCTCCGCCTCCGCGCTGGTCACAATTAGGCGGATTGGCGCGATGATCCAACCTGTCATCACCGGCGAGCGCGGCTGCGCCGGCCTGATCTCCTTCTCCGATTCCGTTGTCGTGCGCCAAACCTGCACGAAAGATCCAGACGTCCTTTCGAAGGCATTCGCGGCACTCTCCTCTCGTTCGCCAAAAGAGGGTCATTTGCTCGACGGCACCGCCGAGGCGATCAAACTCCTGGAAGCCCAGCCCAACGCCCGCCGCGTCCTTCTTTTGATTTCAGAAACCCGCGACCGCGGCAGCGAAGCCAAGCTCCCCGACGTCATCCGCCAAGCCCAAGCCGCCGGCGTCACCGTCTATTCGGCCACCTACTCCGCTTTTCGCACCGGCTTCTTCGCCAAGCCCGAGGACGTGCAGCAACCCCGCCAAACCCGGCCTTTGCCGATCCCCAGCGGCAGGCCCAATTGGGACCCAGTCGCGCAATCCATCCCCGCTAACACCTCGGCGCAATCGACCGACATCTTGGGCGGAATCGGCGAGTTGAAACGCCTTTCGATGGATAAGACCACCGAAAAGCTGGCCCAAGCCACGGGCGGGGCCGAATACCCCTTTACCAAGCTCGCCGGCCTCGAAAAGGCCATTCAAAGCCTCGGCGAAGAAATCCATTCGCAGTACGTGATAGGCTTCATCCCAAAGGAGCCGCAACCCGGCTACCATACCCTGACCGTTCAGGTGCAACCCGGAACCAACCTTCGCCTTCGCACCCGTCCTGGATACTGGGTTAACGCTACTCCCTAGGGGGGCTTCCATGGCCGAAATTGACGCCGCGATCACCACCCAGCTTGCGAATATTCAGAAAACAATCGGCCGGTCAATGGCCGCACTGGGCAAAACCTTAACCGCCACCGGCCTTGCCAAGCATACCGAATTGGTGGCCTTCGCCAAGAAAGAACTCGGCCTCGGCCACGGCGACGCGAACATGCTCGTGCTCCAGCTGCGCAAAGCGGAAGTTCCCCAACCCGACGATCCCCTCGATGCGATCTACGCCGGGCCCAAGGCTGCGCTCCGCCCGATCCACGAAAAGTTCCTCGCCGCCCTTGCGGCGTTCAGCCCGTTCGAGATCGCGCCAACGAAAGCCAACGTCAGCCTGCGCAAGAAAAAGCAGTTCGCGCTGATCGGTCCGGCAACCAACTCGCCAGTCAAAATCGGCTTCAACATGCCGGCGCTGGATGCCGGCCCCCGACTCGAAGCCGCGCCGCCGGGCGGCATGTGCCCTTACCGCGTCAAAGTGGCCGCCACCGAACAAATCGACAAAAAGTTGTTAGATTGGGCCCGCCGAGCGTAGGATTCAGCCGGCTGATTACACTTATGGAGTATGAGCAAAGCGATTGCTCGCCGCCTCCGGCCTGCTAGCCGCTGAGGGCTCCTGGCCCGACGTGGTTGCGCTCAGCCCGAAAGAGAAGATCCACATCGTGCAGCGCGACAAGAAAAGTTTCCGGGGCGAAGTCGTCCGAGTAGACGCCGAACAGGTCACGCTGACCGTCGGCGGTCAAGCTACCTCCGTTGCGAAGGCAGACGTCGCTCGCATCAGTCGTTCAGCCGGGCGCACGCCCAACGCACTGCTCGGCGCGACCCTCGGCGTTGGTGCCTCCGCAATCGTCGGTGCCTCGCAAATCCACGCTCAAACCATTTACCGCGCCCCGTAAATTACCATGATCAAACTCTTTTCCCTCTCTCTCGTTCTGACGATCATCCTGCTAGCAGGTGACATACGCAAAGGCGGCTCCCTTGTTATGTCCGAATTTAATCCTACGCGTCCCGAGGCCGCACGTAAAAGTCGATCGCCTCTGCGGCGGGCAACCCCTTCGGCTCTTTACTCGCCTCCGGATGCGTCGACCGATAGCGCTGCAAAACTAACTTTTGCATCTCCTTCACCACCTCCGGATGATTCCCCGCAACGTCGGCGAACTCTCCCGGATCCCGCTTCCGGTCGAACAGTTTCATATACCGGCCCGGCGTCGGCTGGTCGGTCTCGTATCCGTCCGTCCGCTTCCGCTGCCCGGAGCAGTGGATAAACTTCCACTCCCCGCTGCTCACAAAAACTTCTTCGTTTTCCAAGTATTGACTGAAAACGTGCGTCCGCCCCGGCGCCTTCTTGCCTTCGAGAAACGGCCGCAAACTCTGCCCGTGCTGCCCCGGCAGCGCTCCAACGCCCATCATGTCAGTGATCGTCGCCGTCACATCGACATGCTCGGTCATCACCTCCACCACCGCCCCCTTCCGCGCCCGACCCGGGTAACGGATTATCAGCGGCACCCGCAGCGCCGGTTCATAGCCACAATGCTTCTCGAACCGCCCGTGCTGCCCTACGCAATAACCATGGTCGGCCAGGTAAACAACAAACGTGTCCTGCTCCAAATTCAGCCGCCGCAAGGCGTCCAAAACGTCGCCAATGTTCCGGTCGAGCATCGCCACCGAAGTGTAGTACGCCGCCTGAATCCCCTGCTTTTCCTCGACGCTCAAATCCCGGAAGATCAGCGGAATCTGCCCCGCGTCCTCCGGCCCCACCTTCGGTGCTGTGAACGTCGCCGCCGGAAACTGCGCCGCCATGTCGACGGGAAAGTCATAAGGCGAATGCGGCTCCGGAAAGCTCACCCAAAGCGCGAACGGGTCTTCTTTGTGATTCTCAAGCCAACCAACCGCCTGCCGCGCAGTGAACGTCCCCCGCATTTCTTCGTAATAGCGGGGAAACGGCAGCTTCTCCGCGTTCAGCCAGATCCGCGCCGGATCGCGAAACGGCCGCCACGCCGGCTTCGTCTTCCCTTCCACCTTCCGCTGCACCGGACTACCATTCCACGCTTTATTGATGTCCGCCTCGGTCATCATCGTGTCGAACCCATAGAGGCCCGGCGCGGAGGCCCGGTTCAAGTGCATCTTGCCAAACACCGCCGTCTGGTACCCCGCCTGCTTAAACTGCTTCGCCAAGTTCGGCTTCTCCGTGTCGAGCGAGGTCTTCAGCACCGTCACCCCAACAGCCGACGGCATCAAACCCGTCAGCAAACTCTGCCGCGAAGGCGTACAAACCGGCTGGTTGCAGTAGTGCTTCGCAAACCGAACCCCCTCGCTCGCCAGCCGATCGATGTTCGGCGTGCTCGCTTGCCGATTCCCATCACAGCCCATCACATAGGCGGCATGATCATCGGCAATCAAAAAGAGAAAGTTCGGTTTCTTCGGCACGGCCAATCCAGCCAGTAAAGTTCGACGGGTAATCATCCGCCTCAGTCTACAATGCTGGACCACCCTCTGCGCGACAGGTCCCAATAGATAACGAACCCTGCCACCGCCGCCACTGCCAACATGCCGATCCCCAGAGCCGTTTCTTGAAAGATAATCTTTCCAATCCCGAACAACGAGCCATAGATCAACACGCATCCGCTCACCCAGCACAGCAAGTTATTCAGACCGTCTCCGGCCGGCTTCACGTCCGGGGCCAGTTTCGCAATCGGCCCCCAGCCGTTCCTCGATGGCCGCGTCCGGCGGTAAAACGCTACGAGCGTCTCGTTGCTCTCCGGCGCCGTCAGGAACGTCGCCCCTAACCAGGCCGCCGTCGTCACACCCACGGTGATCATCATCAAGTAAGCAAACTGCCGCGGGTCATCCGAATCCAAACCCGCCATCGTCTGCAACCCCACCGACACCACAAACGCCGTCCCCATCGCTACCACTTCGCTCCAAGCGTTGATCCGCCACCAGTACCACCGCAGCAGCAATACGCCGCCGGTGCCCGCGCCGGTCACAATCAGCAGCTTCCAGGCGCCGGAGATCGACTCCATGTAAAACGTTACGACGGCCGAAACCAGCGTGATCAAAACAGTGACGACCTGCGAGACCCGGACCAATTGGACGTCACTCGCCGCCGGCTTCACGAACCGCCGATAGAAGTCGTTGACGATGTAGCTGGCACCCCAGTTCAGCTGCGTCGCGATCGTCGACATGTACGCCGCCGCAAAACCAGCCACCATTAACCCACGCAGCGAAGGCGGCAGATGGTCAATCATCACTTTGATATACCCCGTCTCCGGATCCGCCAAATTCGGGTACAGGATGATGGAGGCGAGCCCGACCAGAATCCACGGCCACGGCCGCAGCGCGTAGTGAGCGATGTTGAACCATAGAGTCGCCAGCAGCGAATGCCGTTCGTCCTTCGCGCAGAACATCCGCTGCGCCACGTACCCACCGCCGCCCGGCTCCGCCCCCGGATACCACACCGCCCACCAGTTCAGCGAAATGTAAACGAGAAACGTGGTCATCGGCATCCAAGGCGAATCCAGGTCCGGCACGAAGCTCAGCACCCCGCCCTTCCCCCCCGGCGCAATCCCCTTCGCGCGATCGATCTCGTGCAGCTTGGCCAACATCTGATCCATGCCACCGACTGCCTCCACGGCGCAGTAAGCCAGAATGATCACCATCGCCATCTTGATGAAGAACTGCACGACGTCCGTCACCAGCACGCCCCACAGCCCGCTCATCGTGGAAATCAAGGAAGTCACCGCGATCAGCCCAATCACCACCACCAGCGCCGTCGCTTTATCCACTCCCAAGATCAGCATCAGAATCTTCACCATCGCCAGGTTCACCCACCCCAGCACGATGCAGTTGATTGGCAACCCGAAATACAACGCCCGAAAGCCCCGCAAAAAAGCCGCCGGCTTGCCCGCGTAGCGGATTTCGCTGAATTCGATATCCGTCGTCACCCCGCTGCGACGCCATAGCCGCGCGTAGAAAAACACAGTTAGCATGCCGCTGGCCACAAAATTCCACCACAACCAGTTCCCCGCCACCCCGTACCGCGCCACCATGCCCGTCACCGCCAGCGGCGTATCAGCCGCAAAGGTCGTCGCGACCATCGACGTCCCCGACAGCCACCACGGCACGTTTCGACCCGACAGGAAAAACTCATCTATGCTCTTCCCCGCCCTCGCCTTGTAATAAAAACCGATTCCAATGTTCAAGGCAAAGTAAACGGCGACGATAAGCCAATCGAGGAGAGTCAGTTGCATCCGAACAATTATACGTGTACCCAGAACTGCGCTAAACTTGCACAGTGAGCATGAAGCTCTATTTATCTTCGTTAACTCTTTATTCGGCTATCCTGTATGGCCAACAAGTCGCGGTCAGCGAAGAAGAGTTGCAGTGGTTTCCGGGCGTCTCGGATTCAAATAGCCCCGTTCATTGGCGTAACGGGCAGATGATAGTCTTCAACTCCGACGGCATGCCCATTCGTAGCGAAGGCACGACGGTGCAAAACCTCCGCCGCGTCCGCGCCGTTCAACTGGATAGTTACCAAAATCGCCCGCTCTGGATTGAAGCCACTTACCAGGATACCGACGGCACGCTCTACGCCTGGTACCACCACGAGGTCTACTCTTACTGCGAAGGCAACAACCTCACCGCTCCAGAGATTGGCATGATGGTTTCTTACGACAATGGCATCAACTTCCGGGATTACGGGATCATTCTCACGGCGGGTGAATTATCCGATTGCAATGCGCAAAACGGCTACTTCGCCGGCGGCAACGGCGATTTCAGCGTCCTACTCGACGAAGAGAAAAAGTACTTCTACATCTACTATTCCAACTACGCCGGCTCGTTGAGCGCCCAAGGGATTGCCGTCGCTCGGTTGGCCTTTGACGATCGGCTGAGCCCGGTCGGTCAGGTTTGGAAACATTATGGCGGCGAATGGAATGAGCCTGGCTTAGGCGGCTTTTCCGAAGCTGCGTTCCCCGCTACAGTAAGCTGGATGCGCGCCGACACCGATGCCTTCTGGGGCCCGTCGCTACACTTCAATACGTACTTGAATAAGTACGTCATGCTGATGAACCGCTCCTGCTGTGAGCCCCGCTGGCCTGCGGAAGGAATCTACATCAGCTACTCTAGCGACTTAGGCGATCCAAAGTCCTGGACCCCGCCCCAACAGATTCTCGCGAACGTCGGCTGGTACCCAATGATCATCGGCCTCGGCGTCGAAGAAACCGACAAACGTGCCGGGCGAACAGCGCGCTTATTTGTCGGGAGTGACTCGCGCTGGGTCCTGAACTTTCGGCGGTAATGCGTTAGGACGTCGAGACTCGACGTCGCAAGATCCACTCATTCAAGTGGGCACCCCAAACTTCGGCAGTACGAAGCGCATCAGCACAACGTAGCCTGCAATTGCTGCCAGCGGCAACCAAATCTCGCTCATATCTTCATAGATGCAGTCACTAACCGTTTGGTGACAGACCGTTTAACGCGAAGGGGCCGACAGAACGTTCGTTCCGCCGGCCCCTTCGCCATTTTTATCGGTCCAACTACTGCGGCGCTTCGCCCTTCAACTTCTCGCGCTGCTCTTTCAACACCGCCCGCCGGCTCAGCTTGATCTTGTTGCCTTCCAGCGCCAGAACCTTAACCATGATCTGATCGCCTTCGTTCAACTCGTCACGCACTTCCTTCACGCGGCTCTCGGCGATTTCGCTGATGTGCAGCAAACCGTCGGTGCCCGGAAAGATTTCAACAAACGCTCCGAAGTCCACAATCCGAACCACGGTACCAAGGTAGATCTTGCCCGGTTCGGCCACCGCGCAAATGTTGGTGACCCGCTGGATCGCCTTCTGTGCCGCGACGCCGTCGGTGGCATAAATGTTCACCGTGCCGTCGTCGTTGATGTCGATCTTGCAGCCCGTCTCTTCGGTGATGCTACGGATCATTTTGCCACCCGGACCAATCAGCTCCCGAATCTTATCGGTCGGAATCTGCATGGTGTGGATGCGAGGAGCATGCAGCGACAGTTCGCCACGCGGCTTGGTGATGCACTGCACCATGATGCCGAGGATGTGCAAGCGGGCTACGCGCGCCTGCTCGAGAGCCTCTTTCATCAATTCGGTCGTCACATTAGGAACCTTGATGTCCATCTGCAACGCCGTAATGCCGTCAGCCGATCCGGACACTTTGAAGTCCATATCGCCGTAGTGATCTTCCGCGCCCGCGATGTCGGTCAGAATGGCATACTGATCGCCTTCTTTCACCAAACCCATCGCGATACCCGCTACCGCCATCGAAACCGGAACGCCAGCGTCCATCATCGACAAGGAAGCGCCGCAAACCGAGGCCATCGAGCTCGATCCGTTCGATTCCAAAATGTCGCTAACCACGCGAATCGTGTACGGGAACACTTTCTCAGAAGGCACCACGGCCGTCATCGAACGTTCCGCCAACGCACCGTGTCCAATCTCGCGCCGACCCGCGCCGCGCATGAAGCCCACTTCACCCACCGAGAACGGCGGGAAGTTGTAGTGCAACATAAAACGCTTCGAAACAACGGTCGGATCCAACAGCTCGATCCGTTGTTCATCGTCTTTCGTGCCAAGCGTGGTCGTGACCAACGCCTGGGTTTCGCCACGCGTAAACAACGCCGATCCATGCGTCCGGGGCAGAATCCCCACTTCGCATTCAATATGCCGAACTTCGTCAAACGCCCGGCCATCCGGCCGCCGCCGATCTTTCAACATTTCATCCCGGAAAACACGCTCTTTCAACACGCCAAACAGCTCTTTCGCCGCCGCCTGCTGATCTTCCGGGTACTTCTCGACAACTTTCTTCTTGGCCCCGTCGATCAAAGAGTAGCTTTCCAGCTTGCCGTGCTTCTTCGTGTTCAGCGCATCGCTCAGTTCGGCGCGAATAAACCCGTCAATCTCGTCAAACAAAGGCTGGTTGATCGCCGGCGTGGTGTACGCCTTCTTCGCCTTGCCCGCCAACTTCATCAACTCGCGGATACCGGCGTTCATCTTCCGGCAGCACTCGTGGCCAAACTCAATGGCTTCCAGCATGTCGGCTTCCGAAACGTGGCTCGCTCCGGCTTCCACCATCACGATTCCATTGTCCGTGCCCGCCACAATGATGCTGATCGGCGATTCCGCCGCTTGCTCGTAAGAGGGGTTCGGAACCAACTTTCCGCCCACCTTGCCCACGCGAACCGCGCTCAGAACATGATGAAACGGGATGTCGCTAATCGCCAGCGCCGCACCAGCACCGGCAATCGCCAAAGAACCGGGGTCGCGTAACGGATCAGCCGATAGCAACATCGCGATGACCTGCGTCTCGTGCGAATAGCCCTCTGGAAACAGAGGGCGAATCGGGCGGTCAATCATCCGGCTAGTCAGGACTTCCTTCTCTGAAGGACGTCCCTCACGCTTAATGAATCCGCCGGGGAAACGACCGGTCGCGTAGGTAAACTCCCGGTAATCCACCGTGAGCGGGAAAAAGTCAGCGTTCAGCTTCGGCTTGGGGGCCGTACACGCCGTGACCAGCACCACGGAGTCACCCGAGCGCACAATCACCGATCCGTTCGCCTGTTTGGCCATGTGGCCGGTCTCAATCGAGACCGGCAGGCCAAAAAGGTCAATTTCAACTTTATGAAGCATTGCTATTCCTTGAACCGAATTGACTCGAAATCAAGGAGACGCGAGGAGCGAGTGTACGCGCGGTCTTATCCGCTCACCAGAGCGGAATTCCGAAAGCTTTTCCCCTAACGACGGATGCCAAGGCTGGTAATGAGCGTCTTGTAACGCATCGGGCTGTCGCCCTTCAGATAATCCAGCAGCCTACGCCGCCGAGCTACCATCAACAGAAGTCCACGGCGTGAGCTATGATCCTTCTTGTTTGCCTTGAAATGGTCCTGCAACTGCGTTATGCGCTGGCTCAGGATCGCAACCTGGACCTCTGGCGAACCGCAATCGGTCTTGTGGATCTTGTACTTCGCGATTACTTCTTGTTTCGATTCAGACGCCAGTGCCATGCCGTAAAGTGGATACTCCTTAAGTCTTTCCTTAATCGTTTGATGTCAGAGAATAGAATAACACAATCGCAACGATTATTTCGGACCAAGACGAATTGCCCCGTCCAAACGGATAGTTTCCCCATTTAAGTAGGCATTTTCCACCACATGCCGCACCAACCGCGCAAATTCCGCAGCCTCCCCCAACCGACTCGGAAACGGCACCGTCTTCCCTAACTCCCCCTTCACGCTCGCCGGCAACCCATCCAACATCGCCGTATCCATCAACCCCGGCGCAATCGCCACCACCCGAATCCCCACTCGCGCAAACTCCCGCGCCAGCGGCAGCGTCATCCCCACCACCGCCGCCTTCGACGCCGCATACGCCGCCTGCCCAATCTGACCATCAAACGCCGCAATCGAAGCGGTATTCACGATCACGCCCCGCTCCCCGTTCTCCTCCGCGGCGTTCTCCATCATCGCCGCCGCCGCCCAACGGATCACATTAAAAGTCCCCAGCACGTTCACCCGCATCACCCGCTCAAAATCATCCAGCCCCATCGGCCCCTCCCGACCCACCGTCCGCTGCGCCGTCGCCACCCCCGCGCAGTTCACCACAATATCCACGCCCCCCACCAACCCCGCCGCCACGTCCTGATCCCGCATCACGTCCTGCCCCAGTGACCGGTCCAACACCCGCACCGCCGCCCCCGCCGCCCGAAACTCCGCCACCGTCGCCGCCCCCAATCCCGACGCCCCGCCCGTCACTAAAACTCGCTTCCCCGCTATCTGCATCTTTCCTTCATAGCATGTTCGCCATTAAACAAAACAGCTATACTTTGTTTGGCTCCCTCTTTATGCAGCACGACTGGTTCCCACTCTGGCTCAGCCTCCGCGTGGCCGCCCTGGCCACCGCCCTCTCTCTGCTCATCGGCCTCGCCCTTGCCTGGCTTCTCGCCAACCGCCCCTTCCGCGGCCGCGAACTCCTCGACGCCACCATCTCACTCCCCCTCGTACTCCCACCCACCGTCCTCGGCTTCTATCTCCTTATTCTCCTCGGCCGCGAATCCCTCCTCGGCCGCCTCTACGAAACCGTCACCGGCAGCCCCCTCGTCTTCACCTGGCAAGCCGCCGTCGTCGCCGCTGTGTTTCACTCCGCACCCCTACTCATCAAGTCCGCCCGCGCCGCCCTCGAATCCGTCGACCACGTCTATGAACGTGCCGCCCGCTCGCTCGGCGCCTCCGAATGGCGCGTCTTCGCCCGCATCACCCTCCCCCTCGCCCTGCGCCCCATCCTCGCCGCCGCCGCCCTCGCCTTCGCCCGTTCCCTCGGCGATTTCGGCGTCACCATCATGCTGGCCGGCAATATCCCAGGACGCACCCAAACCGTCGCCGTCGCCATCTATGACGCTGTCGAAGGCGGCAACGGAGACCTCGCCCGTTGGCTCGTCCTCGCCGTCTCCGCCCTTGCCATCGCCCTGCTTACCCTCGCCAACGCCCTCGCCCCCAAACGAGCCTGACCATGCTACAAGTCCGTCTCAAAAACTCGTTCCCCGCCCGCCCCGGCTCCCGCGGCTTCGCCCTCGATCTCGCCTTCGAAGCCCGCCCCGGTGTCACCGTCCTGTTCGGGCCCTCCGGCTCCGGCAAAACCCTCACCCTCGATTCCATCGCCGGCTTCGCCACCCCCGCCGCCGGACGGATCCTGCTCGATGACTCCATCCTCTATGACGGCGAAACCCGCGTTAACCTCCCCGCCCAAGCCCGCCGCTGCGGCTACGTTTTTCAAAACTACGCCCTTTTCCCGCACATGACCCTGGCCGACAACCTCGCCTTCGCCGCTCACTCCCTCCCGCCCCGCGAACGCGCCCGCCAAGTCAAAGACTCCCTCGAACAGTTCCAACTCTCCGACGTCGCCGCCCGTCAGCCCGGCGAACTCTCCGGCGGCCAAAAGCAACGCGGCTCCATTGCCCGCGCCCTCCTGCGCTCCCCCCGCATGCTCCTGCTCGATGAACCCGCTCAAGGCCTGGACCCCTCCCTCCGCCAAGAGCTATATAGCATCTTGCGCGCCGTCCGTGCCCAATACGAAACCCCCATCGTCCTCGTCACCCACTCCCTCGAAGAGTGCTTCGAACTCGGCGACTCTCTCCAACTCATCCACGAAGGCCGCATCATCCAGTCCGGCACCCCCCGCCAAGTCGTCGACCATCCCGCCTCCCCCGAAGCCGCCCGCCTCCTCGGCATCTATTCTCTCCTCCCCGCCGAAATTCGCGCCCTCGACCCCGGCCGCCAAACCAGCCGCATCCGCTGCCTCGATCACGATCTGACCGGCCCCTACTACCCATCCCACTTCATCGGCGACCGCATAACCCTCTACCTGCTCCCCTCCCTCCTCCGCGCTCTCCCCCGCTCCGGCACGCCTTCCGAAAACCAGCTCCCCGCCTCGCTCGAACGCGTCTCCGAACGGCCCCACTCCGTTATCCTCCACTTCGCCGACGGCCTCTCCGTCGAAATGTCCCGCGCGGAATACGAACCCCTCCGCCAAACCCGCGAATGGCTCATCGCCTTCCCGCCCGCCGCCCTCCGCATTCTCTAATATGCTTCGCTGCCAAATCGCCGAGACCCCTCCCGTCCACCCCGCCGCCGACTGGTTCCAACTCCGCGCCAAGCATCTCCCCGCCCGCGAACTCTACGTCCGCGCCCGCGCCGCCATCGCCGCCGCTCCCCAGAAAAAGGTCCTCGTCAACTCCCGCCTCGACGTCGCTCTCGCCGCCCGGGCCCACGGCCTCCATCTCCCCGCCCATAGCCCCGCTCCTTCCTCGTTCCGTTCTCTTACCCCGCCCGGCTTCCTCATCGGCGTCTCCTGCCATACGCTTGAGGAACTCCGCCAAGCCGAAGCCGAAGGTGCCGACTACGTCTTCTTCAGCCCCATATTCCAGCCCTACTCCAAGCCAGGCTATCACCCCGGTCTCGGCCTCGCCGCCCTCCGCCAAGCCTGCTCCACCATCACGATTCCACTCTTCGCGCTCGGTGGTATCAACTCCGACAATGCTTTAGAATGCAGGGCAGCAGGCGTTACCGGAGTCGCCGGCATCTCTCTCTTCGCGCAAGACCCCACCTAGTACGCAACGAATCCCGACGGACGGACGGTACGATTCCAAATCATTAATGGCTACGCCGTCGAAGGCGATATCATCCTCGGAGCGACCAGCGAGTTCAACATGAAGTCATCGAAGGCTTCGAGCGAGGTCCGCAGAAAAAGAAAGCGATGGCCCGGTGGCATTGCTCCCTACAACGCAGTCGAGACGACCGACAACATCAATATAGCCATCAAGCCATTCCGGGTGCTGGGCCTACGTCCCCCCCCCCCCCGGAAACAGCAACCCCCACAGCAGGGTGGATTTGCGCTTCTGTGAACTCCCTCTAAGGTCAACGGCTTAGGCGAGCACGGCCGAACATTCCAAGGATTCCTGGTATGAATTTATTGGATGGAAATCCGGGTGCGCCCGGCCGAACCAGGCGAAGAAGCCCGATATTAAGAGCAGATGGCGCGGCATCACTATCTTGGGGCACTGGCCAAAATTGGTGAGACCGCATGGTATGTCGCAACTTGGCGCGAGCAGTGGGTCGCACAGCTGAACCTCTCGGCGGCGGCGCGGCAATGCGGCGTCCGGGATCGTTGAATAGGCTGGGGCTTTCGCTCGCAGCATGGCCGACTGAACCTGATCGCCACCAACCGCCGCTTCCTCATCCTGCCCGGCTGGAACCAGCCCAAGATCGGCTCGCGCGTGTTGTCACTGACCGAACGACGGGTGGCGGGCGATTGGCCGACACGGTTCGGTCATCCGCTGTTACTGCTGGAAACCTTTGTTGACCCACAGCGCTTCCATGGCGGGGTGTATCGCGCGGCTAACTGGATGGAACTGGGACGAACCCAAGGATATCGACGCACCAAGGACGGCTACAGCGCGCAAGCCGACGGCCCCAAGCGGGTCCTCGTGCGCCCCTTATGCCGCGATGCGCCAACTCCCGCAGTGTCTCAGGAAGATTCCCGATCCGCGCCGCAGCCAGGGGCGGCGGCCACCCTGTGCGGCATGCGCGGGTACAAAGCCATCTTCGATTGGGCCATTGCCTTGGGACAGCAAGCCCG